>PDWJ01000026.1_pt1 | contig 319749 bp, 316 predicted proteins | sample 1430881 | NCBI WGS metagenome assembly PDWJ01 (sample SAMN01162460, study PRJNA174530) | Oral metagenome, whole genome shotgun sequencing project. | biome: Marine environment; feature: Marine mammal; material: Swab sample of the gingival sulcus; isolation source: swab sample of gingival sulcus...
AGTTCACCGGCAAGATCTTCGGCTTGGCCCTGTTTTCCAACTCTCTGACGAGGGCACAGATCGTTTCGGCGAAGTCTTACTTCGATCGCAAAGCGGGGCGCTAGGCGGTCATCCGATCTGATCCTCAGCTCCCCCCGGCCCGCGCGGTCGGGGGCTTTTTGCGTTTCAGATCGGAGGGAATAGCTCTGATCTTTCTGTGCGCCGATACTCGCGAATGTATGGATAGCCGCGGCCGGAAATTCGTTCGGTCCGACGCGTCTCAACTGCGCCGGATTCCATCCAATCGTCACATTTCTTTGCGGCGTATCGTCGTGACACGATAGCTTCAGAGGCAATCTCCGATGCGCCCAACCATTGACCAGACCGCATTGCGCGCCAAATTCGGAATTGCGCGAGCGTCGATTTTGATTTTCCGGTCAGTTGCAGTTTGCCAGCCCGAACAAGGACGGCTGCTTGGCTGCGGCCAGTCATTTCGCCCAGAGTTGGCGCGTCGAAATGAGAATACATTCCGCGCAGAAAATCGTCTTGCTCTTCGGTCCATTCGGTAACGAGGCGTGGCACGTCCTTGAGCGACTTGATCTTGTTGGACACAGCATCTGTGGTTCGCCCTAGCTCTTCTCCGATTTCAGCGGACGTGAGGACTGACCTATTCTTGACCAGGAAATGGATTTCTTGGTCTGTCCATTTTTTCGGATCGCGCTTTGTGGCGGTGATAAATGAGGCGAGTGTCCGCGCCGCTTCCATCCCAACAACCAGAATGACGTTATTGGACCTTTCGATCTGCGCACCGCTGCGCGGCGAGTGAAACTGCTTCACTTCAATGTGCAGATCAAATCCCGGAAGGTAAAAATCCAGCCAGCGGGCGCGCGGATCCAGCTCCGTCACGAACTCGATCTCTGCGGCGACCAGTGCGTCAAAAATCACTTTCTCGACCGGATCACCGGGAACGCTCCTGGGTGCCGGGTGCTCTGCGTCGTAGAACTCGGCGCCAGCAAGCTGGGCGCGGTATTCTGCATCTGTCATGAGGCCCTTTGCACGACTGCAGGTTGTGCATACGGCGCCCATGTTGCTTGGGTCGTCGCTTCCTCCGCGCGATTTCGGAACCAGATGGTTTTTTGAGCGCGGCACATCGGGGCTGAACGTCACCCCGCAATAGATGCACTTGTCAGTCATCTTGGATCGCCAGAAGTAGCGCCATTGCGCCAGCCACATAATCACCGCTGCCCGGCAGGGGATCAGGGCCGCTATCGGCGGTCACCTGGCTCATTGCGCGCGGGTCCATCAGGTCTGGCTCAATCTCTCCGGCTGCCAAGTCGGCGGTGTCTTCGATCCGCCGAAACAGGTCCGACAGCATATTCCACACCCCGGCAGGAACGGGGTTCTTACCCTGCGCCCATTTTTTCACAGTGTCGAATGATACGCCTAAGAATTCTGCGGCCTCTTGCTGAGAGAGGCCGCACAGCGCAAGTGCTGCTTTGAAGGTTGTCATGGCGATTACTCGATTGTCAGTTCGTTTTCGTCGATGATGAAAGTAGCAGGGTTGCCGGATTTCGACTGGCGGGCCGGGACTTCGATGGTCGCGTAGCCCTGACTTTCGATCTCATCATCGAAGTTGTCACCACTGATAACCAGATGCGCCTGTGCGGCATCCAATTGGCTCTCAGCGTTTGCCAGATCATTCCACTTTGCGACGATGGCGGCGGCTTGTTCGGCGGTGTAGGTGATGGTCATCATTTCTAGGTCTCCCTTACCTCGCTGGTGGGCTTGTCCCTCCGGCTGTATGTGTAAGATACCCTTTTTGGGTATGTGGCGCAAGACCTTTTTCGATCAGTTTTCCACATTAAGGATCCCATCCGCCAACGGTCTCTGAAGCGCAGCGGCATCCGCCCAAGAGGCCGACAGCCACGCGGTCCATTCTTCGGCGTCGGTCAAGATCACTGGCATGGCTTTCGGGTGAATCGGAGCCACCTCTTCGTTCGGCTCTGTCGTGAGGAAGGCAAAAAGATCATCGGTGGTTTCACCATCTTTGACCTTTCTGGTGCTGGTCCAGTCGGGCACGAACAGGCCCGCGAAGAAAGCGGGCTCCGGCACGGCGAACCACTGATTGCCGCCCTTGACCGGCTCGGCAAATGAGGTGACCGGAACGAGGCACCGATGCTCAGGGCCCAGCCATCGCTGCCAGTGGCGTGAGCCCGTGTTGCGGACGTTCGTGACGCCCTTGTCGTAGTTTTTTCCGCGAAGGAAGTATTCGGGCGTCGGCAAGCCCCAGCGTGCCAGTTGTAGCACCTGTCCGGCGCCCTCATTGCGGATCACCGGGGCCATTTGATCGGGATAGATCCGTGCGCGCGGCTCAAGGTTGCCGGTGCGGTCATCGAGGCCAGCGAAGAGCTGCCGCATCGCCTCCTGGCTGGTGGTGCTGGAATACAGGTTGCACATTGCTCGATTCTCCCAACGGCCCAATAAGCAGTGTGTCTGGTCGGTTATAATCAGGTCAACGGGACTAGACAGGCTGCGATTTGTTCTCCACATGTTCCGCATGAGATTTCACGAACCACAGTTCCCGGAACAATCCGCGCTCTACATCGTTTGGGCAGACGGGCCGTCCGGTCGTCGCACTGTTCTCGCGGCGACTCGGCCTGGTCTGGCCTATGCCGCGTGGGATGAGCTGGTGGCCTCGTATCCTCGCGATCACCTATCGCTCCAAGACGGCGCGCGGGTGTTGCGGCGATACGATCCTGACAGCGGTGAGACGGTGTAGCGTCAGCCACTTTGCGTCTCGGATGGTGAGTCCCAAGTTCTGTTTGCGTTCATGGTATGTCTCTGGGACTTAAGTGATCTAAGTGCATGATAACTATATACGTCGATAGAATTCAAAATCCCCCGATGGCAACATCGTGTCGGTTCGAGTCCGACCACCGGTACCAAATTACTTTGAGTGAGAGATAAACGTGCCCGCATTCTCTGCGGTATGGGACCTTCATACGGCGGTGCCGTGGGGTCGATGTGATTCGTGTAGGTGATTGGAACTCGGCGACAATACGTGCCGGTTTGATCGATTTTGCACGAACACAGATTGGATTCGGCTTTGAGTACGGCGGGTTTGATGTTTACGTGACGGCAATTCGATGCCGACCGCTCCTTGGGCATTCTTGCCAAGGATAGCTATTTTCTTTGCAAGTATTGCGCCAAGACGTAAGGCGCCCCGTGCAGGCTGCCGAAAAGGCTAGATGGAAAGGGTTTCGTCATTCTTTGCTGACAGTCTTCTTCCAGAAGGAACTCGCAACACCCGCATATAGGGGGAAAATCGTCCATCTTGTCGCTTTGAGCCAAGGCCGGCTGTCGGCTATAGGACATCTGCTGATCATCAGCCGACCTTGGGGGAGGTCGCGCGCCATTCCGGCGCAATTGTCTGCACTCCGGATATTATCCGGGCATGCAATCCAATCGAGCCCGTGGTTACGATCATGGGTCAAGTGTCTGGCGCATAGAGCGATCGCAGAGGATCGGCGCGTCAGGCCGAGGAGACGGGAATGCGAGAAGAGCTTTTTTCGGTCGCAGAGTCTTATGCGACGACGGGCAATAGTGTTGCACCCGAGATGCGGGGCGGCGAAACCCAGTCGCGCAGCGCGCAGGACATGGGCGAGATAGATTTCGTGTCGCGCCCGGACGTGGTCCCTTGCTTTACCCCCGGTGCCGAAATTGCCACCATTTGGGGCGGCGTCTTGGTCGAGGACCTGCGCAAGGGCGATATGGTCATCACCCGTGACAACGGTATCCGCCCGATCGGCTGGATCGGCACCAAGCGCCTTAGCGCGGCGGATCTGGAAAGGACCCCTGCGCTGCATCCAGTGCGTATCCGCGCGGGGGCGCTTGGCCGCGGCCTTCCGCTGCAGGATCTGGTCGTGTCTCCGAACCACCGCGTGCTGGTCCATGCGCCGCTGCTGAGCGCAGTTTCCGCGGAAAACGAGCTGTTGGCCCGGGCGGGGCAACTGGTTGGGCTTCCCGGCATTGAAATCGCTGCTGCTCAAGAGGCGATTTATATCCACTTCATGTTCGAGCAGCATGAGATCGTGCTCTCCAACGGGGCCTGGAGCGAGAGCTTCCAACCGGCCGTGGACACCATTGGCTGCCTCGACGAGGCGCAGCGGGAAGAGCTATTGAGCCTGTTTCCCGATCTGCGGAAATGGTCCGGGCTGGAGCGCTACGGAGCTGCGCGGCCTGGTCTGACCGATGCGCAAAGCGCGCAGCTTCTGGCGCAAACCGCCTGACGGGATTCGGTCTGCGCGTCCTCGTTGGGATGCCTAATGCCCTTGCTCGCGCTGTGCGGCCCGCCACGCGGCCCAGTCTTCGGGTGTGTCCAGATCGGTGATCGCTACGGTGCCGGGCAGGGTAATCTTGACCACCGGCAGCGTTTTCAGAATCGCCCCGGCGCCGCGATCGCCCTCTAAACCCAACAGTTGGTCCTTGAAGGTCAGCGACAAGATCACCGGATGACCCGCCCGGCCGTCCTCTGTTGCTCCGCGCAGGGCGGGGGCGTCGGGATGCGCCTTGGCGGCGTCCAGCATGGTGCGCAGATGCGCCGCGCTCAGCTCTGGCAGGTCCGCGAGGAGGATCATGACCCTGCGCGCGCGGGGCGGCAGGGCGTGGAGCCCCGCCCCCAGGCTGGCCGCCATCCCGCGATGGGCGTTTGGCACGGGGACGCGGGTGACCGGCAAGCCGTCCAGCAGATTCCAACGCGGATGCTCTGGCCCCGGCAAGGTGACATAGGCCGCCATGCCGCAGGCAAGCGCGTCCTCCACCTTTGCGCGCAAAAGCGGCACGCCGCGCACCTTCTCCAAGAGCTTGTCGGTGCCCTGCATCCGGCGCGCGGCTCCGGCCGCCAGGATCAGCGCGGGGATGTCAGGCGCATCGCGGCCCTGCCTGGGATCAAGTTGCGGAGGGTCTTCTTTGGCCATTTCTTGCGCCGGACGGTGCGGCCCTTTACGCAGTTTCGGTGAAATGTCTTCCGACGGGCGGTAAGTCTTGATCGCGAAGGCGTGCGCAAATGGCAAGTGATCTGCGCGAGGCTCAGGATCCTACCTCGCCAGCGACAACCTCGGGCCCATGCTGTCCTGTTGGCCGTTCCGGCGATCACGAAATGATCCCGACAGGACGCATCATAACGAAGCGCACCCGCGAACGGGTGCGGCATCAGTTCGACTTTGGGCCAGATCGGGTGGCCGGGCTCAGGGAATGATACGAGTGTATTTCAGGCCTTCGAGCGTTGCGCCCACCAGCAGCCCGGCCTGACCGAACACAGCTGCGATGACCGGGGCCAGCGACGTGGTGGAATCCGCGCGGATCGCGCCGCCTTCGTCGCGCAGGGCGTATTCCATATTGGCGCCCACCGCCCAGCCGGAGCCCGCACGGAAATCGGCCAGAGCGTCAGGGGTCATGAAGAACAGCACGTGGGCGTATTGTTGCGCGCCAATCTGGAATCCTGCGGAGGCACTTGCCGTCGAATAGTAATCGACCGTGGACGGGCCGATCCGCAGTGCGCCGCGCCCGTAAGCGCCGCCCAGGCCGAAGCCCGCTTCGGTGACGAGCGGCATCACCAGCATGCCTTCGGCCTTGTCGGCGAGCCCGCGCGTGCCGGGGTAGCGTTGGAACATGTAGGACAGGGTCGCATCCACACGGGCGTCGATCCGCTCCGCTCCGCGACCGCCAATGCCATTGGCGCAGCCCGAAAGCGCCACGGCCCCAAGCCCGAGCGTGAGCGCCCGGCGATTGATCTGTGTCATGGGTTTTCCCCTCGATGCCTCTTTTGCCCGGTTCTATGCCGGGTCGTGCGCAGTATAGACCAGCCTGTCCGATGTGTCACGAGGGCGCGACGGGGGGCACTTGCGTCCCTCACGTGACGGCAATTCTCTCGGGTTTGTCGATAGCGCCCAGGCGCGTCAGCCCTGTAGAAGGCGGGCCGCGTCTGGGGCGAAATAAGTGAGGATGCCGTCGCAACCCGCCCGTTTGAAGGCCATGAGGCTCTCGATCATGACCCCCTCGCGGTCCAGCCAGCCGTTTTGCGCCGCCGCGTTGAGCATCGCGTATTCTCCGGACACCTGATAGGCGAAAGTCGGCACACCGAAGCTGTCTTTGACCTCGCGGCAGACATCCAGATAGGGCATCCCCGGTTTCACCATCACCATATCTGCGCCTTCGGACAGATCGCGGGCCACCATGCGCAGGGCCTCGTCCCGGTTGGCGGGGTCGATCTGATAGGTCTTCTTGTCGCCCTTGAGCGCGCCCGAGGCGCCGACCGCATCCCGAAACGGGCCGTAAAAGGCGCTCGCGAATTTCGCAGCATAGCTCAGGATGGTCACATGGCTGTGGCCCTCGGCCTCAAGCGCGGCGCGGATCGCGCCGATACGGCCATCCATCATATCCGACGGTCCCAAGATGTCGGCCCCGGCCTCGGCCTGGGCGAGGGCCATCTTCACGAGCGCCTCAACCGTGCGGTCATTGACGATTTCCCCGTCTTCGACATAGCCGTCCTGGCCGTTGATATTATAGGGATCAAGCGCGATATCCGTCATCACCGCGATGTCCGGCACCGCGTCCTTGATCGCGCGGATCGCGCGGTTGGACAGGTTGTCCGGGCTCCAGGCGTCGGCGCACTCCTCGGTGCGCGCGTCCATCGCCGTATAGGGAAAGAGGCAGATCGCAGGGATCCCCAGATCGTGAGCCTCGCGGGCGGCCTTGACGGCACGATCCACGCTGAGCCGGGCCACACCGGGCATGGAGGCTACCGGCTCGGCCGTGTCGGTGCCCTCGGTGAGAAACACGGGCCAGATGAAATCTGCCGGGCTCAGCGCATGTTCGCGCACCATGGCGCGCAGGGCGGGGCTGCGGCGCAGGCGGCGGGGGCGCAGGATCGGGAACGGAGCATGGGTCATGGGAAAGCCTTTCCGGCGGGCCTTTGAGGTCACACCTTCGAGTGCCATGGAAATTCCGGCGGCTCAAGTCTGGGCAAGCGCGGCGGGTGCGCCTAGGGTGCGCCTACTATCTGCTAGCTGCCGGCCTGTTTGTGTCATTTACCAATATCGTCTTCGAAGTCATCGACATGCGGTCTTTCTCGAACCTCTGGTTCTGGATCGGCCTCGCGGTGCTTTGGTCCTGGACCAGTCACTATGTGCTCGGTGTTCCTTATGATCTGATCACGCGGGCGCGCCGTGAGGGGCTGGATGGCGACCTGACCGAAGACATGGTCGATCTGGCGCGGATCCACGTCATGCGTTTGCTGCGGTTTCAGGACATCTCCGGGCTGTGGATCGCCGGGTTCATGTCGTTCGCGTTCACCTCGTTGGCGGTGCTGGGCTTTTACTACGGGATCGAATTTGCGCAGGCTCTGCTGTGTTTGGGCGCGCCCTTTGCCTTGACCCGTTGGTTGGCGCTGCGTGCTGCGCACCAGATCCGTATGGAAGACCCCACGCCCGAGCGCCTCGTGCAGATCCTGATGAACCACCGTGTCCACGTCCAGATCATTGGTATGGCGGCGATCTTTGTGACGTCGCTGTGGGGGATGTATGTGAACATCACCCTGCCGGGGTGGTATCAGGATTTTTGAGCGTGATTGACACGGCGCGCCCAGCCGCTATGCGCGGTGTATGGCTCAGACATCGCATATTACCGTTGGCGGCGCCCCTGAAGGGTTCGACGCACGCCTGATCCTGGATGAGATCGCCCAAAAAGGCGCCCCGGTGCTGCATATCGCGCGGGACGACCGCCGACTGGCGGCGATGCAGGCTGCGCTTGCTTTTCATGATCCCTCTATGCCCGTGCTGGTGTTCCCGGCCTGGGATTGCCTGCCCTATGATCGCGTCTCGCCCGTGGCTGAGATTTCGGCGCAGCGGATGGCGACGCTCGCCGCTTTGTGCGGGCGGATGCCGGAGCGGTTCGTGCTGCTCACCACCATGGCCGCGGCCACCCAGAAGGTTCCGGCGCGCAGCCTGGTGAGCGCGGCCAGTTTCACGGCCACCGTCGGGGACCGCATCGACGAGCCAGGCCTGCGCCAGTTCCTTGCGCGGATGGGGTTCACCCAGGCGCCCACGGTGATGGAGCCGGGGGACTACGCAATCCGTGGCGGCATCATCGACATCTTCCCGCCGGGGCAAAGCGGTCCGGTGCGTCTGGATCTGTTCGGAGATGTGCTGGACGGCGCGCGCCGGTTCGATCCAGTCACGCAGCGCACGACCGAAACGCTCAAGACGGTCGAGCTGGCCCCGGTCAGCGAAGTGATCCTGGATGAGGCCGCGATCACCCGGTTCCGCCAGAACTATCGGCTGGAATTCGGCGCGGCCGGATCAGACGATCCGCTCTATGAAGCGATCAGTGCGGGGCGCAAGCATCAAGGCTTCGAGCATTGGATGAGCTTCTTCCACGAAGATCTTGAAAACTTGTTTGAATACCTGCCTGGTGCAACAATCACGGTGGATGATCAGGTGACGGCCTCACGGGTCGCTCGTTGGGATCAGATCGCGGATCAATACGAGACCCGCAAGATCGCGATGGCGGACCGGCACCGGCTCGACACGATCTACAAACCGGCTCCGCCAGAGGGGCTCTATCTGGACGACACCGCTTGGGGCGCCGCAATAGAGGGGCGGCGGGTGCTGCATTTCCATCCGCTGCCGCAGGCCTCCGGGCCCGGCGTCGTAGATGCTGGCGGGCGCATCGGGCGCAATTTCTCACCCGAGCGCCAACTGGAAAATGTGAGCCTTTTCGGCGTATTGGCCGACCATATTCGCGCGAAACTGGCGGACGGCCCGGTGCTGGTCGCGTCCTATTCGGAAGGCGCACGTGACCGGCTTTCCTCCCTGATCGAAGACGAGGGGCTGGCCGAGACGATCCATGTCCGTGCCTTAGATGGTGTCGGCAAGAACGGTCTGCATCTGGCCGTCTGGCCGCTGGAGCATGGCTACACGGCGCCCGGTCTCACCGTGATTTCGGAACAGGACGTCCTGGGCGACCGGCTGATCCGTAAACCGAAAAAACGTAAGAAAGCCGATAACTTCCTGACCGAAACGCAATCGCTTTCGCCCGGGGATCTGGTGGTTCATGTCGAACATGGCGTGGGCCGGTTCAAGGGGCTTGAGGTGGTCGAGGCTCTGGGGGCGGCCCACGAATGCGTCGCGCTCGAATACGCGGAGGGCGCGCGGCTTTACCTGCCGGTTGAGAATATCGAGCTGCTCAGCAAGTTCGGCCATGAAGAGGGGCTTTTGGACCGTCTTGGGGGCGGTGCATGGCAGGCCAAGAAGGCGAAGCTCAAGGAGCGGATCCGCCAGATTGCCGATCGGCTCATGCGCGTGGCGGCAGAGCGGCAGCTGCGCCGCGCCCCGATCCTTGAAGCGCCCGACGACATGTGGGAGGCCTTTGCCGCCCGTTTCCCCTATGAGGAGACCGAGGATCAGCTCGCCGCCATTGGCGATGTGCTCGACGATCTGAGCGCGGGCGTTCCGATGGATCGTCTCGTCTGCGGCGATGTGGGCTTTGGCAAGACCGAGGTTGCCATGCGCGCGGCTTTCGTTGCTGCCATGTCGGGCCGCCAGGTTGCGGTGATCGCGCCCACGACTCTGCTGGCCCGTCAGCACGCGGCCAGCTTCGCGGAGCGGTTCCGGGGCTTCCCGGTCACCGTGCGGCAACTTTCGCGCTTCGTGCCGACGAAACAGGCGAGCCAGACCCGCAAGGGGCTGACCGACGGGACGGTGGACATCGTGATCGGCACCCATGCTCTGCTGGCGAAAACCATTCGTTTCCAGGATTTGGGCCTGCTGATCATCGACGAAGAGCAGCATTTCGGAGTGACCCACAAGGAAAGGCTCAAGGCGCTGCGCACGGATGTCCATGTGCTGACCCTGACCGCGACACCGATCCCGCGCACCTTGCAGATGTCGCTGTCGGGCGTGCGCGATCTGTCGATCATTGGCACGCCGCCGGTCGACCGGCTCGCCATCCGCACCTATGTGTCCGAATTCGATGCCGTGACGCTCCGCGAGGCTTTGCTGCGCGAACACTACCGGGGCGGGCAGAGCTTCTTCGTGGTGCCGCGCATCGCGGATCTGGCCGAGATGGAGGAGTTCCTGCGTGAGCAGGTGCCCGAAGTCACGTTCATCACCGCGCATGGCCAGATGGCCGCCGGAGAGCTCGATGATCGCATGAACGCCTTCTATGATGGCAAATACGATGTGCTTCTGGCGACAACGATCATCGAAAGCGGGCTCGATATTCCGACGGCGAACACGATGGTGGTGCACCGGGCGGACATGTTCGGGCTGGCGCAACTCTATCAGATCCGGGGCAGGGTGGGGCGCTCCAAAACGCGCGCCTATGCCTATCTTACGACGAAGCCGCGCGCGAAACTGACGCCAACGGCCGAGAAACGGCTGCGCGTTCTGGGATCGCTCGACAGCCTGGGGGCCGGGTTCTCACTTGCGTCGCAGGATCTGGATATTCGCGGGGCCGGGAACCTGCTGGGCGAAGAGCAATCTGGCCAGATGCCCGATGTGGGCTATGAGCTGTATCAGCAGATGCTGGAAGAGCAGATCACGCGTCTCAAATCCGGTGAGGCCGCGCTGCCCGAAGAGGATGGCCAATGGGCGCCGCAGATCAATCTGGGCGTGCCGGTGCTGATCCCCGAAGACTATGTGCCCGATCTGGATGTGCGGCTTGGGCTCTACCGCCGCCTGTCGGATCTGCGCAGTAAGGTGGAGCTGGAGGGCTTTGCCGCCGAGCTGATTGACCGCTTCGGAAAGCTCCCGCGCGAGGTCAACCTGCTGCTGCTGGTGGTGCGGATCAAGGACAAGTGCAAACAGGCCGGGATTGCGCGGCTGGATGGTGGGCCCAAGGGCGCGACGATCCAGTTCCACAACGACAAATTCGCCCGGCCCGAGGGGCTCGTGGCGTTCATCCAGGACCAGAACGGGCTGGCCAAGGTCAAGGACAACAAGATCGTCGTGCGGCGCGACTGGAAGAGCGAGGCGGACCGGATCAAGGGCGCTTTCGCCATCGCGCGGGATCTTGCCGCGCAGGCGAAAGGGTAGGGGTCAGCTGATCCGCGCCAGCAGCGCGCTACGGTCGATGATTTCGATCCTGCTCTTGGACAGTTTGACAACGCCGTCATTGCGCAGCTCTCCCAACACGCGGTTCACGGTCTGCCGCGAGCAGCCCACCATGTCAGCGACATAGGCTTGGGAATGCACGATCTTCGATCCATGGACCGAGAGCTGGGCGAGCGTGGCATAGATCTGGACTTCGACCGGCATGAAGAGCGAGCGGCAGTGCTGGCGGTTGATGAAGGCCATCCTGAGATAGGCCAGCCGCGCGAAATTCCGCATGATGGTCGGATTTCGCACCAGTTCCGGTGTGGCGGATCGCGGAAAGATCAGAACCACGGTGTCGGTTACACAGCGACAGGTTGCGAGGTTGGGCATCTCTGCGAGCAGCTCAATATCGCCTATGACTTCTCCCGGGCCGGCATTGTGCAGAACGGTTTCGTGCCCCAGATCGTCCACCGTCGCGATTTCGACGGTGCCATCCGCGATTAGGCTCAGGCCTGTCGACTCGTCTCCTTGCCGCACCAAGACGCTCCCCGCGGTAAGGCTGTGTGTGTGACAGGTTTCGAGGAATCGCGTTTGGTCTTCGGGCGAGAGCCCGTCGAAAATGGAAGCCCTTAGCAGGTGGGGATAAGCGACTTTTGGGGACGTCAAGCGAGGCACCTTTGGATGGAAATCAACAGGTCGCGGACATGAAGGCACACGCTCGAACAATGACAGAGCTGGAAAACAAAAAGGCCCGCGCGGGTAAGTATCCGAGAATATAGGACACCCGCGCGAGCCTTGGGAAATAAATTATAAGTAACGCACCGTCACTAGCACGATTCGTTCGGTTGAGTGTCTAACCTGCGACACACCTGTACTTTTAGCTACCCCAAGTCCGGACGGGGCCGCAGTCCATGTGGACAAAGTTTGACCGGGAGTAACGCCCGACGCCGCCGCCCTGGCACGACTGGGCGGCGCGTGCGATCTGATTGACCGAGCGGGAGCGCAGTTGGAGGTCGGCCGCTTCGCCGCGCAGGTGGCGCGAATTCTTTGCCACGCCGGAGGACCGTGCGCGCAGCATTGCATTGGTGGCCGGGGAACGGTAGCCGGAGATGAGCATGTAAGGCTCGTCCACATTCAGCAGGTTATGCGCAGCGGCCATGATGTCGATGGTGCGGGTGTCGATGTCTTTAACCTGACCGTTCCGCCAGTCGCGCATGAAATGCGTGATCTCTGAGACCGCATCGCGCAGATACTGACCTTCGATCCAGTAGATCGTGTTGATGTTCTCACCCGTGCGGCCCGAATACATCGAGATGCGGCGCACATCGCCTGCCCCACGAAGAAAACCGGCAGCCTTAGAGAAGGTGGGGGCGGCCGTGATCGTGGTCGCCGCGAATGCCCGAAGAACACCGCGCCGCGTGATGCGTGTGGAATGAATAGTCATTGCCTGTCCCGTTACTTGCCTGTTGCCTGACTGCCTCAGACATCGTTGTCATCGTCCCCAGATGCACAAACCTTATTGCACAATGATTCCCTTTAACCAAGTCGACAATATGGCGCGGGTGGTTAAGAAAGGGGAAATCGGCAAGAACTTGCACATAGCGCCGCTTCACCCTCCCTGTGACAGAAATGCCAATCCGCCAAAGAACGCGCAGCGCTGCGGTGGAGTGCTGCACGTATGTGGATAACGTGCAAGTCGTATGCCTCGAGTGATTCCATCGCCGGGGCGGATTGATTTTGGGGGAGTATATGTCGGTTTTCGGAAGACGCGGCGCCTTGGGCCGCATGATCGCGGCGGCGGTATTTGTCACGAGCGCCACGGTGGCACAGGCCCAATCGACCGGGTTTCGTCAGGCGGTGGCCGGGGCGGCCTCCAGCGATCCGGTGATCGCGGAGTTTTACAAGGCACGTGATTTCGCGGGGCTCTGGACGGGCAACGGCGCTCGCAACCGTCGCAATGCGCTGCTCGAAGCCTTCGCCCACGCCGGGGATCACGGCCTGCCAGCCGCGAAATATGACCCGGCCCGACTCACGGCTGAACTGAACGCAGCCACCAGTGAAGCGCAAAAAGGACAGATGGATGTGCGGCTCACGTCGCTCTATCTTGATTATGCGCGCTCGATCCAGACGGGGATTTTGACCCCGTCGCGCGTCGTGCCCGACATCAAGCGTGAAGTTCCGCTGCGGGCGCGTGCCTCGTTGCTGTCGTCCTTCGCCCAGTCCAATCCCGGAGCCTTCCTGCGCTCCCTGCCGCCGCCGAGCCCGGAATATGCGCGCCTTCTGCGTGAGAAGCTCCGCCTTGAGCGCGTGCTGGCCACCAATGGCTGGGGCGCGGAAGTTCCGCAGGGCAAGCTCGAGCCGGGGCAGGCTGGGGGCGCCGTCGTGCGTCTGCGCGATCGCCTGATCGCCATGGGCTATCTGGCCCCCACGGCAACGCAGACCTATGACGCGAACGTGCAGGCCGCAGTGCAGCGCGCGCAACAGGCGTTTGGCCTGAGCGCCGATGGCGTTGCGGGGAACGATACGATCCGCGCGCTCAATGTCGGCCCGGCGCAGCGCCTTCAGTCCGTGATCGTCGCGATGGAGCGCGAACGCTGGATGAACCGGCCGCGCGGCCGGCGGCATATCTGGGTCAACCTGACCGATTTTACGGCTGCGATCATGGACAATGACCGCGCCACATTCACCACCCGCTCGGTGGTGGGGGCGAACCAGAGCGACCGGCGCAGCCCGGAGTTCTCCGATGTCATGGAATTCATGATCATCAATCCCAGCTGGTATGTGCCCCGTTCGATCGTGACCAAAGAGTATCTGCCGATCTTGCAGCGCAACCGCAATGCCGTCGGCCATATCGACATCACGGATCGCAACGGCCGCGTCGTGCCGCGTTCTTCGATCAACTTCGGGGCCTATAATGCGCAGAACTTCCCGTATTCCATGCGCCAGCCGCCCTCCAACGGGAATGCGCTTGGCCTCGTGAAGTTCATGTTCCCGAACCGCTACAACATCTACCTGCATGACACGCCCTCCAAGAGCCTGTTCAACCGTCAGGTTCGCGCCTTCTCGCACGGCTGTATCCGTCTGGGGGATCCGTTCGATTTCGCCTATGCGCTGCTGGCGCGGCAAGTCGCCAACCCCGAGGCCTTCTTCCAGGAGAAGCTGGCAACGGGTCGCGAGCAGCGGGTGAACCTCGCGCAGCCGGTGCCGGTGCATATCGTCTACCGGACGGCCTTCACCCATACGACCGGGCAGCTCAGCTTCCGCAATGATGTGTATGGGCGGGATCGCGCGATCTGGAACGCGCTCTCTGCGCAGGGGGTTCAGGTTCGGGCCGCCGCAGGCTAATCCTTCGGTCATGGACCATTCTCTTGATGACATCGCCGCCGCTTTGGGGGCGACAGTTCTGGGCGATGGCGCGCTACGTGTGCGCGCCGTCGCTGAACCCGCCATGGCCGGGCCGGATGATCTGGCGCTTGCCATGTCACCGGCCTATGCCGACGCTCTGACCCAAGGCCAGGCCCGCGCCGCGATCGTTTGGCCGGGGGCCGACTGGCAGGCGCTTGGCCTGTCTGGGGCCATTGAGGCGCCGCGCGCCCGGCTCGCCCTGTCAAAGCTGACCCGCAAACTGGACCCGGATGACGTGTTCCGTCCGGGACGTCACGCCATGACGGCGATTGATGACAGCGCGCGCATTGCGGATGACGCGTGGATCGGTCCCTTTGTCGAGATCGGCCCCGGCGCTCAGATCGGCCCCGGTGCGCGTATCGCGGGCCGCGTGACCATCGGGGCGGGCGCGATCATCGGCGCCGATGTGCAGCTGCACCCCGGTGTCGTCATCCAGCCGCGTGTGCGGCTTGGGGATCGTGTGACAGTGCATCCCGGCGCCGTGATCGGCGCGGACGGGTTCTCTTATGTCACCGAGACGGTCTCGCATCCCGAGACGGTCAAGAAAACCGGTGGAAAGGCTCCGCTTGAACCTCCGGTGGGCGATGCCAGCTGGCATAAAATTGCCTCTCTGGGCGCGGTGGAGATCGCCGACGACGTGGAGATCGGCGCCAACAGCACCGTAGATGCGGGCACCATTCGCCCGACCCGGATTGGCGCGCGCACCAAGCTCGATAACCTCGTCCATATCGGCCATAACTGCGAAATCGGCATGGATTGCCTGATCTGCGGTCAGGTCGGCATGGCCGGATCGGTGATCGTCGGGGATCGCGTGGTGCTGGCCGGGCAGGTCGGCGTGGCGGATCACCACAAGATCGGATCGGACGTCGTCGCGGGCGGTGCCAGCAAGATCATGGCCAATGTGCCCTCAGGCCGCGTGGTGCTGGGTTACCCTGCGTCGCGCATGGATACGGCGCTGTCCGGTTTCAAGGCGGTGCGACGTCTTTCGCGAAAACCTGTTTCCAAGGACGGCGGCAGGGATTAAGTCCACTCCAGAACTCAGGAGAACCGGCCATGGACGATCTGGAACAGAAGGTTGTGGGCATCATCGCGGAACAGGCGGTGTTGGAGCCGTCGGACGTGAAGATGACCGACACGATGGAGGACCTCGGGATCGACAGTCTCGGTCTGGTTGAGTGCATCTTCGCCATCGAAGAATCCTTCGACATCACCGTGCCGTTCAACGCCAATGAGCCCGAGCAGTCGGATTTCGACATCTCGTCGGTTCAGGCGGTCTGCGACGGAGTTCGCAAGCTGACCCAGGCGCAAGCCTGACATGAAACGCGTCGTTATCACCGGGGCAGGGACCATCAATGCCCTCGGCCATGATGTGCCCACCACCTTTGAGGCGATGCGGGAAGGCCGCTGCGGGATCGGACCGCTCGATATCCGCGATGTCGAGCGGCTCACCGTCACAATCGGTGCTCAGGTACGCGACTACGACGAAACCACACATTTTAACCGCCAGCAGATCGCGCTCTATGACCGTTTCACGCAGTTCGCGCTGCTTGCGGCGCGGCAAGCCGTGGAACAGTCCGGGATCGTGTTCCAGGGCGATCTGGCGGATCGCGCGGGCGTGGTGCTGGGCACCTCCGGCGGCGGGCTCAACACCCAAGATGAGAACTACCGCGTGGTCTATGAAGAGGGGAAGAACCGCGTTCACCCCTTCATCGTGCCCAAGCTGATGAACAACGCCGCCGCCAGCCATGTGTCCATGCAATACAACCTGCGCGGCCCGTCCTTCACTGTGGCGACGGCCTGCGCGTCGTCGAACCACGCCATGGGGCAAGCGTTCCAGCTGATCCGCTGCGGCGCTTGCGACGCGATGGTGACAGGCGGGACGGAAGCCATGCTCTGCTTTGGCGGGATCAAGGCCTGGGAAGGGCTGCGGGTCATGTCAAAGGACGCGTGCCGTCCGTTCTCCGCCAACCGCAACGGGATGGTGCAGGGCGAAGGCGCCGGGGTGTTTGTCTTCGAAGAATACGAGCACGCCAAGGCGCGCGGCGCGGATATTCTGGCCGAAGTTGTCGGCTTTGCCATGACATCCGATGCGTCAGACATTGTCATGCCGTCCAAGCAGGGCGCGGCCCGCGCCATTCGCGGTGCGCTCAAGGATGCGAATCTGTCCGGGGCGGATGTGCAGTATATCAACGCGCATGGCACCGGGACCGCCGCCAACGACAAGACCGAAAGCGCGGCTGTTGCTGATGTCTTCGGCGCCCATGCGGATCAGCTCATGATTTCGTCCACGAAGTCCATGCACGGCCATCTGATCGGCGGCACCGGTGCGGTGGAGCTGCTGGCTTGTCTCATGGCGCTGCGCGAAGGGGTCGTCGCCCCGACCATCGGCTACGAAGAGCCCGACCCGGAATGTGCACTCGACGTGGTGCCGAATGAGGCGCGTGAGGCCAAGGTCGATGTCGCGCTCTCCAATGCCTTCGCCTTTGGTGGGCTCAACGCGGTGCTCGCGCTCCGCAAGGTCTAGAGACCGGTAAGACGCCCGCCATAGAGCGCGCGATCCTACGTCAATCGGCTCATGCTTTCCCGGGAAGTGAATTGGCCTTCAGGACAAGACGGGGTCGCGCCCCGCTCTGGTCGCCCCGGCGGAACCGGGGCGAAACCATCGTATGCGACGCGCGTTACTGCGAGTCAGAGGCGCTGAAGCCAGCGGTGAAACCGGAGAGCGAAATCTTCAGGTTCACTTTCTGATCCGGGGCCGCGGCGGGGACCAGGGTCAGTTGACCGGCAGCGCCAGCCTTGAAGCCGTCAACATCGGCCTGGGTGAAGCCCACCCGCGCCACGCAACCAGCACGGTTGCAGAAGCTGTAGGGGTACGCCCGCGCAGCGCCGCCATCCACCGACAGGCGGAGCGGTTCGGTCAGCAGGGTTTCAAGCGGCACCACAATGGTCGCGCCAGCCTTGGCCTGGCTTTCCCCGGCGAGCGGGAACATGTTGATTTCGGCCACGGCGTTGCCGTCTTCATCCATCAGCAGCTGGTAGAGCTGGCAGGGATCGTCCTCGCCTTCGGGCGTCTTCACGCAGCGCAGGGCCCAGTCGCCGAACTCCTCGCGGACATAGGGCTGTCCGACCTGAAGTGCTACTTCGCCGTTTTCGTTCAGGGTCACGCCCATGTTCAGATCAGCCGGGGCATCCTCGGCGGCGGGGGTGCCGACCGTGTCTGCGGCCTCAGCGGGGGCCGGAGCGGGCGTTTCGGCATCCTGCGCGAAAGCGGCACCGCCGATGGCGATCATCGCGGCCAGGCCCAGAGGCAAAAGGGATTTTGTCATGTCGGTCTCCGATCATAGAAGCGTCCCGCCGAGTATCATGGGCGACGCGCGTTGTCAGGGCCATATTGCGGTGTCAATCGAGGGACGGCAAGGCTTCGCTGAACGGATTGAGGGGCTTGTTCACAAAGGAAAAGGGCCCTGAGTGCAGAGCCCTTTTCCTGATGTTTCTCCCTGCCGGACTGAGCCGACTTATGGGCGGACCCTAGAACTGCTTCTCGAGTTGGTCAACAGGGATCTGACGCCTTTCCCGCATGGGTTGAATTAAGCTTTGCGCGATACCCTTGCTGGGCGCGTGCGGCGCGATTTCGGGCACAGGAAAGTGCGAAAAAATGGCCGCACCAAAGCGGCGCGGCCAAGTCTGACAGGGAGGAAACGCACTCTCCGATCCGGGACTGTGCCCTGTCGGCCGAATGCGTGTGGTGAACACTGGCCTAAAGGCATTAACATTGTATTGTTTCACAGATCTTTGGTTTCGACGGGGGCAATCGGGCAATGCAGGATGACGCGAAACAAGCGGGCGTATTCGTGGGCGGCGGTGGCGAGGGCTACAGCGTTCCGCAGCTGCTGCGGCTGGACTACGGCAACCGTCACGGGTTGATCGCGGGCGCGACCGGCACCGGTAAGACGGTGACGCTCCAGGTGCTCGCCCAGGGCTTTGCCGATGCCGGGGTGCCGGTGTTTATGTCGGATGTGAAGGGTGACCTTTCGGGCCTGGCACAACCGGGGAGCGCGGATCACAAGCTTCATGATGCGTTCATGAAGCGTGCGGGCACCATCGGGCTCGATCTCGATTATTGGGCGCCGCCGGTGGTGCTGTGGGATCTGTTCGGCCGTCAGGGGCACCCGATCCGCACGACGGTGACAGAGATGGGGCCGCTGCTGCTTTCACGGCTGCTGAACCTGACCGAGGCCCAGGAGGGGGTGATCAATATCGCCTTCCGCATCGCCGATGACGAAGGCTTGCCGCTGCTCGATCTGGAGGATCTGCGCGCCATGCTGATCTGGCTGGGCGAGAATGCGCAGGAGGTGGGATTGCGCTACGGTAATGTGTCGTCGCAATCCATCGGGGCGATTCAGCGCAAGCTTCTGGTGCTGGAAAACCAGGGCGGCGCGAAGCTGTTCGGGGAGCCCGCGCTTGATCTTGCGGATATGATGGCGGTGGATCCCGCCACGGGGCAGGGCCGGGTCAATATCCTGGCCAGCGATGAGCTGATGCAGGCGCCCGATCTCTACGCGACCTTCCTGCTGTGGCTGTTGTCCGAGTTGTTCGAAGAGCTGCCCGAGGTGGGCAACCCCGACAAGCCGGTGTTCGTGCTCTTCTTTGACGAAGCGCATCTTCTGTTTGACGACACGCCCAAGCCGCTGCTCGACAAGATCGAACAGGTGGCGCGGCTGATCCGCTCCAAGGGGGTGGGGGTCTATTTTGTGACGCAAAACCCCGATGACGTGCCGCGCGATGTGCTCGGGCAGCTGGGCAACCGGGTGCAGCACGCGCTGCGGGCGTTCACGGCTGAGGACCAGCAGCAGCTGCGCCGGGCGGCACAGACCTACCGGCTGAACCCCGATCTCGACATCGAAGAGGCGATCCGCCAGGTCGGCACCGGCGAGGCGGTGACGTCCTTGCTGGAGGATGGCGGCGTGCCGGGCATGGCGCAGCGCACTCTGATCCGCCCACCATCGAGCCGCCTGGGGCCGCTCAGCGATGCCGAGCGCCGCGCGCAGATCGCGGGCTCTCCGCTGGCGGGGAAATATGATGCGCTCGTGGATCGCAACAGCGCGGCGGAGATGCTCCAGGCCCGCAGTGCCGCCGCCGCGAAGGCTGCGGCAGACGCCGAGGCGCAGGAAGAAGCGGAAGCCGATCTGGGCCTGCGGGAGTTCAAGCAGGCGCGCCGCTATGAGGCGCCGCGCGTTGGACGCTCAACCTCGCGTAAGCGCAAGGACGAGGAGAGCTTTGGCGGCCAGATGGCCGAGATGGTGATGAAGGAGCTCACCGGTACCACCGGCCGCCGCATCGTGCGGGGCGTTCTGGGCAGCCTGTTCAAGGGACGCTGAGCGGGTCTGATCCAGCGGAGCGCTGCCGCGCGCTGTGAATCTGTTCGTGGCCAATGCAACGCCCCGGATCTTGGGGCGCGCAAGCTTTCGGGGGCACGGACGCCGCCGGGGCCGCTCAGAGAGGGCGGACCTTGAGCAGCTTGATCCGGTTCTGGTCCTTCTCGGCCACCTCGAAGCGGAACCCGTGGAACGAGAAGACCTGCCCCTCGGTCGGGATCATCTGCGCTTCGTGGATCACCAGACCGGCGACGGTGTTGGCTTCATCATCGGGCAGGTGCCAGTCATTGGCGCGGTTGAGATCGCGGATCGTCATGGCGCCTTCGACCAGCCAGCTTCCATCGGCGTCACGTGGGATGACGGGCTCAGTCCCGGCGTCCAGCTCATCATGGATTTCCCCGACGATCTCTTCGAGAATGTCTTCGAGCGTGATCAGCCCGCGCAGCGCGCCGTATTCGTCCACCACGAGCGCAAAATGCGTGTGCCGCTTGAGGAACTCGCGCATCTGGTCGTCAAGCGTGGTGGTTTCGGGGATGAAATAGGGCTCCATCGCCACGTCCATGACATTGAACGCATCAAGCGCCCCCGCAGTCAGCCCCGCGTCGCGCGTCAGGCTGTGCATGGCGCGCAGCAGCTCTTTGGCGTGGAGCACACCGACGATGTTTTCCGGCTCGCCGTCATAGAGCGGGATGCGCGTGTGGCGGCTGGCCAGACACAGGGCCAGCACCTCCTGCGGGGGGAGCGCGACGTCGATCATCTCGATCCCGGAGCGGTGGAGCATCACCTCTTCGACGGCGCGGTCGGCCAGATCGAGCGCGCCCAGGATGCGGTCGCGGTCCTCCTTTTCGACCACCCCTTCGGAATGGCCCAGCTGCAGCGCGCCCGCGATCTCTTCGCGCACGGCAAGCACGTCCATGTCGGGATCCGTCTTCACCCCGAACAGTGCCAGCACCCGGCGCACGATCCAGCGGACCGCCGAGACCATCGGCGCAAAGAGCCGCACAACCAGCCCGATAGGCCCGGCGACAAAGGCGGCGGCCCGTTCGGGGTTGGTGATGGCGTAGGTCTTGGGCAGGACCTCCGCAAAGATCAGCACCAGCAGCGTCATCACCAGCGTAGCAAGGGCGACGCCGCTTTCGCCAAAGGCTTTGGTGAACAGCGCGGTGGTGAGCGAGGTGGCAAGGATATTGACCAGGTTGTTGCCCAGCAGGACCGATCCGATCAGCCGTTCGCTGTCTTCGGTGACGGACAGCGCCCGTGCCGCGCCCCGGTCGCCCTTATCGGCGGTGGCACGCAGTTTGCCGCGCGACGCGGCGGTCAGCGCGGTTTCAGAGCCGGAGAAGAAGCCGGAGAGGACCAGCAGGCCCAAAATCGCGGCGGCGGTCAGCCAAAAGGCGGCGTCCATGGAAAACCTCGGGGTATCAAGATTGTGTGTTTATGGGGGCTGGGGCGACCACGTTCAAGATTTCGCGCCGCCTTTGCCGGTGACCAGCGGGTGGTGCTGGGTGACCAGATCGCGCAGCCGCTCATCCAGAACGTGGGTGTAGATCTCGGTCGTGCCCAGATCGGCATGGCCCAGGAGCATCTGGATTGCCCTCAGATCGGCGCCCCCCGCCAGCAGGTGCGTGGCAAAGGCGTGGCGCAGCACGTGGGGGGTGACGCGCGCGGGACTGATCCCGGCGGCGACGGAGAGATCCTTGATCAGCGCGTAGAAGCTGTGCCGGGTGAAGTGTCCGCTTTTTGCACGCCCTGGAAACAACCAGGGATCGGCCGGGGCCCCTTTGCTCTGGGCCAGATCGCAGGCGGCGTCGCGCTCCGCCAGCCAGGCGGTGAGCGCTTCGCGCGCCGCATCGGTCAGGGGGACCATGCGTTCCTTGCCGCCCTTGCCGCGGATCAGCAGCATCTGCGGGTCCCCCCGCGCAGCGCTCACGGGGAGCGAGACGAGCTCGCTCACCCGCATGCCGGTGGCGTAGAGAAGCTCCATCAGGCAGGTGTTGCGCGCCGTGTTGCGCGGGGTGGCGCGGGCGGCGTCCAGAAGGCGCTCCACCTCCTCGGGGCTCAGGGTCTTGGGCAGGCGCTTGGCACGGCCCGGACCGGGGATGCGCATGGCCGGGTTGTCGTCGCGCCAGCCTTCCTCATAGGCAAAGCGATAGAGCTGCCGGATCGAAGAGAGCTTCCGCGCCCGGGTGGACACGGCGAGCCCCTGCGCTTCCTGATGAATCAGATAGGCTTCGATCATCGCGCGGTCGACGGTTTCGAAATGGGCCGATTGCGTCTCTAGCCAATGGGCGAAGTCCAGCAGATCGCGGCCATAGGCTTCGAGCGTATTGCGGGCGGCATCACGCTCCGCCGCCTGGGCGTCGATGAAGGTGCTGACCCAGCGATCCATCGGACGGGCGGGGGCGCTCATTCGGGCTGCTCCGCGAGAAGAAGGTGAAGCGCGGCGGCACGGGCCTTGCGATCCTGGCCCAAGCCGCGCAGGGCAGCGAGCGCGTCACGAACCGAGGCGGGATCGCCTTGCCGTCCGGCTTCGAAAAGAGCAATGGCCTGAAGCAGAGCTTCGCCTTGGCGATCGCTTTCGGCCAGGGCCATCAGCCCGTCAGGCGCAGGTGCTCCCGCGAAGGCCGCGATGAGCGCATCGGGCAGGGGACGTCCGGCTGGGGTCATATTGCGGGTATCCCCGCGCGAGATCGCATCGGCGAGCCCGGTCCCCGTGCTTTCGATCCCGGCCAGCAAGGCCAGATCATGGGCGATTTTTCCAGCGTCGCCGGGCAGGGATAGGCGCGCAAGACGGCGGCCCCAGAGCGCAGCAAGCGCAGGTTCCTGATGTGCCGATGCCATGGCCGCGTAGGCAGGTGGGAGCGCCTGTCCCACGGCCTCTGGCCCTGCGCCAAACGCGGCATCGAGCGCCTGCATCGTGGCGACCCGTTCCCAGACCCCGCCGGATGCCGCCGGTCGGCCGCGCCGGTAGAGATCGAGCAGCCGTTCCGGCGGCAGCGTGCCCCCTCGGCTCAGCCGCTCGGCCGCTTCGATTTGGGCCTTCCAGCCCACCATGGGGCGCAGATCGGACGCAATGAAGGCCAGGGGCAGGGAGCCCGTCGGAACCGGGGTGCCGATGGCCTCGCGGAGGCGGAACTCCAATGGCGTCATGCGGTCGGGCAGGGGAAGATCCGGTTCGCCCTCGTAAAGATCGGGATCAAGGAAGCGGGACAGCAGGGCCTCTTCCGCGTCTGAGATGTCGCCCAGGGCGCGCGCCGTGCCCATGGTCAGCGCCGCAGCGGCCCAATCCCCGCTCCGCGCGAGGCAGAAGACACGCACCGGCCAAGTCGGCGCGAGCCGCGGCGAGCCTTCAAGCCGGGCGCAGCTTTCCTGCTCCCGTCCGCTCAGAAGCGCCGTGTCGAAATCCCGGCGAAACAGCTCCGGATCGGAGCTGCCTGCGGCGTCGATAAGGGCGCGGGCTTCGTCGATGTCTCCAGTGGCAAGCAGCCGATCCACGCGCGCGCGCAGCAGCAGTTCGGCGCCGCCGACGCGTGGGGGCGCGGCGCTCACCAGCATCATGTCGCGCAGCAGGGCTTGCAAAGGCGGGCTGATCTGGATCGGCAACGCCCCGATGAGATCGACGAGACGGCCTGGATCCGATCCGGCCCAGAGCGTTTCGGGCAACCCCGCGCGTGATGGGGGCCAAAGCCCGACCGGTCCGGCATTGGCCGCACCCAGCGGGATGGCTGTCACGCGCGGCGTCTCCACGGCACTGGCCACGGGCGCCTCGCCGGGCACGGGCGCTCGCACACCGGGTGGGGTCTGGCGGGCACTGGCTGTTGGCTGCGGCTCGGCGCGCAGGCTTTCGGACAGCCAGTCGATAGCCGCCAGGGGTTCGCTCTCCGCATCTTGCGCGCCCGAGGGATGCGCCAGCCACGTGCTGGCGATCAGGGCGGCAAGGGCGGAGCGCGCGCGGGTCATTCGCCTAGGTCGATCATGACGGGGATTCGCGTCTCACTCTGGTGAGGTTCGAAATCCCCGGGCATGAACACCGGCCCCAGATAGGCATACGCAACCAACCCGGCCGCCGCCAAAACGGCCAGTCCCAGTAACAGCTTTATCAGGCGCCACAGCATGTCCTGCCCCTTCGCTCTTTTCGCCCGTGTCTCAAACGGGTTATATCCGGCGCGATCGACAAGTTCACGCCCTCAACGCGGTGCCGGACAATTTTTAGCGGCGATCAGCCGAAAGGGGATGCCATCCATGGAACAGCGCGCTGATGACGGATACCGGCCCGGGAACTTTCCCCGGCTCAAGCGCACCGTGGCCCTGATCGGCATGATGGGATCGGGCAAGACAGCGGTCGGTCGCGCATTGTCGGCAGCGCTGCGCGTGCCGTTCCTGGATAGCGATCACGAGATTGAACTGGCTGCCAACGCCTCCATTGCGGAGATCTTCGCCCGCGATGGGGAGCCCTTTTTTCGCGCCCGCGAGGCGGAGGTGATCTCCCGGCTGCTCACCGGTCCGCCGGTGATTCTGTCCACGGGTGGCGGCGCGTGGCTCCAGCCCCGCAATCGCGAAACGATCAGCGCTCAGGGCGTTGCGGTCTGGCTCAAGGCCGATCTGGACCTTTTGTGGGAGCGCGTGCGTCATAAGTCCACGCGGCCGCTGCTGCGCACGGATGACCCCCGCGCGACATTGGCCGGTCTTCTGAAAGAGCGCGAGCCGATCTATGAGCTGGCCGATATCACGGTCGAAGCCGAAGACGGCCTGTCCGTGACGGGCATGGCCGAGAAAGTTGCGCAGGCGCTAGGCCAGCACCCTGATATCTTGGAGATTTCCCATGACTGAGCCCGCCGTTTTGACCGTGGCGCTTCCCGGCCGAGCCTATGACATCGTGATCGGGCCGGGCATTTTGGCCGAGGCGGGCGCCCGGCTCGCCCCGCATCTGCGCAGGCCGCGCGTGGCCGTTCTGACCGATGAAACCGTCGCCGGGTATCACCTTGAGGCCCTGCGCGCGGGGCTCGGCGATGTGGAGATGGTCTCGCGGGCGCTGCCTGCGGGGGAGGCGACGAAGGGCTGGCCTCAATTCACCGGCGCCGTTGAATGGCTGCTGGAGCAGAAAGTCGAACGGGGTGATCTGGTGATCGCCTTCGGTGGGGGCGTGATCGGAGACCTCGCCGGGTTCGCCGCCGCCGTCCTGCGGCGCGGCGTGCGGTTTGTGCAGATCCCGACGACGCTGCTGGCGCAGGTGGACAGCTCGGTCGGGGGCAAGACAGGGATCAATGCGCCGCAGGGCAAGAACCTGATCGGCGCCTTCCACCAGCCCAGCCTGGTGCTGGCCGACACCGCATTGCTGGACACGCTGCCGGATCGCGATTTCCTCGCGGGCTACGGCGAGGTCGTGAAATACGGCCTTCTGGGCGATGCGGATTTCTTTGCCTGGCTTGAAACCCATGGTCCCAACCTGCGCCGCGATCCCGCGCGTCTGGTTGAGACCGTGCGCCGCTCCTGCGAAATGAAGGCCGAGATCGTTCTGCGCGATGAGCGCGAAGCGGGCGACCGGGCGCTGCTCAATCTAGGCCACACGTTCGGCCATGCGCTTGAGGCGGCAACGGGCTATTCCGACCGGCTTTTGCACGGGGAGGGCGTCGCCATCGGCTGTGTTCTGGCGCTCGATCTGTCGGTGCGGCTGGGGCTTTGCCCGCAAGAAGATCCCTCCCGCCTCGCCGCGCATTTGCGGGCCATGGGCATGAGATCATCTCTGGCCGACATTCCGGGCGATCTGCCGGACGCCGATGCGCTGCTTGCGCTGATGGCGCAGGACAAGAAAGTCGAAGATGGCCGCCTACGCTATATCCTGTCGCGAGGGATTGGAGAGGCCTTCGTGAGCTCCGACGTGCCGTCGGATGTCGTGCGCGGCCTCTTGCGGGACTCTCTTACCGCGAAGGGCTGAAACGGCCCGTCCTTCGGGTGAACAGCCGCGGAGGAAGAGGGGGACCGATAGCCCCCCTCGCCATGGGCGCGCCCCTTAGACTGCCTTTTTAAGGGCGTCGGCCAGGTCCATTCGCTCCCAGCTGAACCCGCCATCGGCCTCGGGCGCGCGTCCGAAATGGCCGTAGGCAGCGGTGCGGGCATAGATCGGCTTGTTCAGCTCCAGATGCTCGCGGATGCCGCGCGGGGTCAGGTCCATGCATTCGGCAACGGCGCGCTCGATCACTTCGGGCGGCACTTCGCCGGTGCCGAACGTGTCCGCGTAGATCGACAGCGGCTTGGCCACACCGATGGCGTAGGACAGCTGGATCGTGCACCGCTCCGCCAGACCGGCGGCGACCACGTTCTTGGCCAGATAGCGTGCAGCATAGGCCGCAGAGCGGTCGACCTTGGTCGGATCCTTGCCGGAGAACGCGCCGCCACCATGGGGCGCGGCACCGCCATAGGTGTCCACGATGATCTTGCGCCCGGTCAGACCGGCATCGCCATCCGGCCCGCCGATCACGAAGGTGCCGGTCGGGTTCACCCACCATTCGGTGTCATTGGTGATCCACCCTTCGGGAAGCGCCTCGCGGATGTAGGGCTCTACGATGGCGCGGATGTCTTCGCTGCTTTGGTCTTCGCTCTCGTGCTGGGTCGAGAGCACGATGGAGGTCACGCCGACGGGCTTGCCGTTCTCGTAACGCACCGAAAGCTGCGATTTCGCGTCCGGGCGCAGGGTCGGCTCGGCGCCGGATTTGCGCACTTCGGCCAGGCGCCGCAGGATCGCGTGCGAATACTGGATCGGGGCGGGCATCAGCTCGGGCGTCTCATTGGTGGCGTAGCCGAACATGATCCCCTGATCCCCGGCGCCATCCTTGTCCACGCCCTGAGAAATATGCGCGGATTGTTCATGCAGGAAGTTCAGCACCCGGCAGGTGTTCCAGTGGAACTGCTCCTGTTCATAGCCGATGTCGCGGATGCAATCGCGGGCGATTTGCTGGATCGAGCCCATGTAGTTGCGCAGCTTGTCCGGATCGGACAGCCCGACCTCCCCGCCGACCACGACCATGCCCGAGGTGGCAAAGGTCTCGCAGGCGACGCGGGCATTGGGCTCTTCTGCCAGGAACGTGTCCAGGATGGCGTCAGAGATCCGGTCGCAAACCTTGTCGGGATGCCCCTCGGACACGGATTCCGAGGTGAAAACATAAGAAGAACGGCTCATGGGGTAGTGCTCCATTAAAGTTACGCCTGCCACGCCAGGAAGCCGTTGTGGCAGGACCATGACAAAACGGCATAGGTCCGCAAGGGTTAAGGGTCAATTAAGAACGCTGCGGCGCCGCGAAAAGGCCGCACCGGCGACTGCGATCAAAATAATCAGCGCCGGTATCTCGCCCCATCTCGAATAGGGGGGTGCAGGGCGGGCCGCCGGCAGGGGAAGATCCAGCCGTCCGGCCACGTTGAGGCCAAGCTGGCCGGTCACATGGCCATGGGCGTCAATCATTGCTGACACGCCGGTATTGGCCACGCGCACCATGGGCAGGCCTTGTTCAATAGCGCGCAGCCGGTCCTGATCGAGATGCTGATAGGGGCCGCTAAAGCCGCCGAACCAGGCGTCATTGGTGATCAAGAGCAGAACCCGTGGACGGGCCATGCCGCGCGGGGCGACCTCTTCGGCAAAAAGACCCTCATAGCAGATCAGGGGCCGGGCCGGGCCGATGCCGGGCAGATCGACCAGAAGCGGCCCGTTCCCTGCCGAATACCCCCCGCCATCGCGCGCGGCGAGCCCGTGGAGACCAAACCGGCCAGCCAGGTCGCCAAATGGGATGTATTCCCCGAACGGCACCAGGTGGCGTTTGTCATAGCGTGCGGCCTCGACGCCGCCGTCGGAGATGACGAGCAGGCTGTTGAAATAGCGCGGAGTTTCGAGCCGGGGCAGGCCCAGCACCACCGGCGTGCCCTTCGCGGCGAAGGAGATGCGCTCCAGCACTGGATCTCGGCTCTCGAGCGCCCAGGGCACGGCCATCTCGGGCCAGACGATCAGGTCCGCTTCGGGCGGCTGCGCGGTCAGCGAAAGCTGACGTTCAAAGAATGTGGGGATATGGGCGGGATCCCATTTTTGATCCTGTGGGGCGTTGGGCTGGATGATCCGCACCATTGGCGCATCGGTCGACACCGGCCCGAGCGGCAGGCCCGGCAACGCCCATAGCAAGGCGGCAAAGCCCGCTCCGAGAAGGCTCGCCCGGCGCGGCGCGGTCGTTCCTGCAATCACCGCGAGGATCAGAAGCAGGATGATCGTGACCAACCGGGGGCCGCCCAGGGGCAGTAGCAGTGCCATGGGCGTGTCGATCAGGGCCTGCGCCGCATCCGCCCAGGGAAATCCGGTCAGGATGAAGGCGCGTGTGCTCTCCATTGCGGCGAGCCCGGCAGCCAGCCCGAGGGCCCGCCCGAGCTTCCCGCGCCCGGCCGACAGCCGCGCGCCCAGCCACAATCCGGTCGCAGGAAAAAGCGCCATCCCCCCCGCCATGAGGATCAGCGCAAACGGCGCCATCCAGCCGTGGCGGGCGATATCGACAAGGAACGGCTCGACAATCCAATGGAGCGTCAGGGCGAAATAGCCTGCGCCCCAAAGCCATCCGGCCCGCCAGGCGCGAGTGGGGCGATTGAGCGTGAACAGCAGCAAGGCCAACAGGCCAAGCGCATAGAGCCCCGAGGCAGAGACCGGCGCCTGCGCAAGCGCGGCAAGCGCTCCGGCGGCCAGCATCCACAGCGCCGATGGCGCGGCGCGGGTCATGAGCGGTCAGTCCTCACGGCCCTGATCGACCATGCGCACGCGCATCCGCTTGATCCGGCGCGGATCGGCGTCGATGACTTCGAATTCCGGGCCAGAGGGGTGCGGGATTACCTCTCCGCGCGATGGCACGCGCCCGGCCAGCATGAAGACGAGCCCGCCCAGAGTGTCGATCTCTTCTTCGTCAATCTCCTCGTCGTCGGTGAGAGGCTGGCCGATCTCTGCTTCGAACTCCTCCAAAGGACATTTGGCGAGGGCGAGATAGACACCGTCTTTCTCCTGGGTGAAGGGGGCCTCTTCGTCGAGATCGTGCTCGTCTTCGATCTCCCCGACCACCTGTTCGATCAGATCCTCAATCGTCACCAGCCCGTCGGTGCCGCCATATTCGTCGATCACCAGAGCCATGTGGATCCGCTCGGCCTGCATCTTCTGAAGCAGCACGCCCAGCGGCATGGAGGGCGGCACATAGAGAAGCTGACGCAGGATGCCGCGCAGATCGAATGCGTCCGACGTGCAGTCGAACCCGTAGTGCAGGGCGAAGTCCTTCAGGTTGACCAGACCGATGGGCGTATCGAGAGTGCCGTCGAACACCGGCAGGCGGGTCTTGCCGGTTTCGCGGAAGGTTTCCACCAGCTCTTCGCGGGTGATGCCCACGGGCACGGCTGTGATGTCGGCCTTGGGCACAGACACGTCTTCCACGCGCATCTGGCGCAGGTTCATCAGGCCAAGAGGCAGATCCGCGGGACGCGGCTGATTGGGGGCTGCGGGGTCGATCTGCTCGGGCGCGCCCGCGTCCGGGCGGAAGGCCGAGAAAAACCGGCTCAATAGGCCATCTGAGCTTTCAGAAGACGGCTCCGAGCCGTCGGCGGCGGGGGAACTCTCACCCATTTGGTCGTTCAATCCTTATGCGGACCCAGAGGCCCAGTCTGGTCCAATATGGAACGCGGGCCCGCGCGCTACAAGCGGCATCATTCCGGGTAGGGGTCATGGAGTTCCATACCTTTGAGTATGGAACGCTCGATCCCCTCCATCAGCGCGGCGTCTTCATCGGTCTCGTGATCATAGCCCAGCAGGTGCAAAAGCGCGTGGATCACCAGATGGGTCAGGTGATCGTTGAGCGTCAATCCGGCTGCCTCCGCCTCACGGGTGCAGGTCTCATGGGCGAGGGCGATGTCGCCAAGGTGGTGGTCCCCGAAGGCGTCGGGCTCAGGCGGGGCGGGCGTGGCCCCGTGCGTATCGGGCGCGCGCTCCTGCGAGGGCCAGGACAAGACGTTGGTCGCCTTGTCTTTGCCGCGAAACCCCGCGTTGAGCTCCGCAATGCGCGCGTCATCGCACGCCATCACGGTGGCCTCCCATGTCTGAGGATCCAGAGCCAGATGGGTCAGGGTGGCGTCCATGGCCCGCTCCGCCAGGGCGGTCAGAGCGGTTTCGTCCCAGGGGCCAGCTTCGATCACGATCTCAACGGGCATGGGCTATTTCGGATCGTCCGCATCATAGGCCTTGATGATCGCGGCCACGAGCGGATGGCGCACGACATCATCGGCAGTGAAGTAGTTGAAGCTGATCCGCTTGATCCCCTGGAGGATGCGTTCCGCGTCGCGCAGGCCAGAGGTAACGCCTTTGGGCAAATCCACCTGGCTGCGGTCCCCGGTGATGACCATGCGTGATCCTTCGCCCAGACGGGTCAGGAACATCTTCATCTGCATGGAAGTGGCGTTCTGCGCCTCGTCCAGAACGACGAAGGCGTTGGACAGCGTGCGCCCGCGCATGAAGGCCAGCGGGGCGATTTCGATCTTCTTCTCTTCCATCAGCTTGCCAAGCTGCTTGCCCGGAAGGAAGTCGTGCAGCGCGTCATAGAGCGGCTGCATATAGGGATCGACCTTGTCCTTCATATCGCCCGGCAGGAAACCCAGTCGCTCCCCGGCCTCGACGGCGGGGCGCGAGAGGATGATGCGGTCCACCTGGCCATTGATGAACATGTTCACGCCCACGGCTACGGCCAGATAGGTTTTGCCGGTGCCCGCAGGGCCGATCCCGAAGGCCAGATCGCTTTGGAACAGGGCTTTCACATAGGCCTGCTGCGCCTTGGTGCGCGGCTCGACCAATTTCTTGCGGGTCTTGATCTCTGTCGGGGCGGCGCTGAACATCTCCATCTGGTCGCCGTCGCGCGTGCCGGTCTCTGCGGGCGATCCCAGCCGCATCTCGCGGTCGATGGCGCTGATATCGACTTCCTTGCCCTGTTCCAGCCGCTGATACAGCGATTGCAGCACTTCGGCAGCGCGGGTCTGGGCGTCGGGCTCTCCGTGGATAGAGATCTGGTTGCCCCGGCGCAGGATCTGCACGTCGAGCTTGCGCTCCACCTCGGCCAGGTTGCGGTCATGTTCGCCGCACAGGTCGATCAGCAGGAAGTTGTCCGAAAATTCGAGCGTGGCGGGGGAGGCGGGTGTCAGCTCCGGGGGCGTGGGCAAGGCAGCGTCATCCGTAGATCGGGTTGCATTGGGATGATGGTGACCGCTTGCGGCGTCAGACGCAAGCGGGCGGTGCGAAATGTCATCGGTTTGAGACGAAACCGGCCGGCTTACCGGCTGCCGCGGGCGTATTGGACCAGCCCGATCAGGGCCAGCAGCAATGCGGCGCCGGATGTGATGGTGCGGGTCAGGTTCCACACCTGCCACCGCGGGGAGTAGTCCAACCAGATCTCTCGCGCCGCGTCGATGTCTTCGGGAATCGCCACCAAAGCGAGGGCTTCGTTCATGGGCACGTTGACGACCATGGTCAGCCCCATGCCCAGCACGCCATAGACCAGAGCCGCGAGTGCGAAGGCCAATGCGCCGCGTTCTGCGCTGCGCCAGATCACGAGGGCTGCGAGCCCAAGCGCGAGCGGCGTTCCAAAGAAGGCCGGTGCAAAGGCGAAGTTGCGCACAGAGGCGTTCATGGCCTGCATGGCCGCGATGGCGGTGCGGGGGTCGGCTTCGTCGAGGCCCCACATGGTGGAACAAACCCACGAGTAGAAGAATCCGAAGATAGCAGCGGAAAGAAGGGTTGCTATGAGCGCAACGGGAAGGGTGAGGGATTTCATGGCAGTCTCCAATGTCAGTACAAATGTTTACGCCTTTAACTTTGCCGTATCACTCTATACGGTTCATGGGAAGCCTGATCTGCGCCCCGAGGAGAAAAAATGAAGGAAGAGGACCGCAAGGCGCGCCATGACGCGATTGCAAAGGCCGCCTACAAGCTGCTGCCCAAGCATGGCTATGCGGGCACGTCCATGTTGCGCGTGGCAAAGGCCGCGCAGGCTTCGAATGAGACCCTCTATCGCTGGTATGGCAACAAGGACGGCCTGTTTCGCGCCATGGTGGAGGATAATGCCGCGCGGGCGCGCGATGAAATCGAAGCTGCGCTCGCGTCAGGCGAAGCGTCGAAGGACCGGCTTGCAACTCTGGCACCCGTCATCTTGACCATGCTGCTGGGGGAGCGCCCGGTGCTGTTGAACAGGGCCGCGGCCGCCGATCCCAGCGGCAAACTCGGTGAGGCGGTTGCCAAGGGCGGGCGCGCCCAGATCGTGCCGCTGCTGGAGCAGCTCATGGACCGGCTCCCGCTGATACCCGATTTGACGCCCCCCGATGCGGCGGCGCTGTTCATCAGTCTGATCGTGGGCGATTGGCAGATACGGCGGGTGGTCCATGGCATGCCCATGCCCGATCCCGCAGAGATCGCCGCCCATTGCGCCCTCCGGATGGAGATGTTCCGCCAGCTTGCTTTGGTTGAGGCGTGACCCCAAAGGATGGAGTCCAGAGGAGATCACCATGACCTATATCAGCCTCGGCAAACAGCGTGCGGAGGACGCCGCTGAGCTCTTCCGCTCCGTCTTCGCCGCCTCTGAAGGGGGCGAAGAAGGGGCGCTGATCGGAGATCTGGCGCGCCGCCTGCTGACCGACACACCAACCGCCGATCTGCACGCCTTCGCGGCGCAGGACGGATCAGCGCTGTTAGGCGTGATCCTCTTTTCCCGGCTGGTTTTCGATGGGGATGAGCGGTCGGTGTTCGTCATGGGCCCGGTCGCGGTGGCCAGCCCGGCGCAAGGGCGCGGGGTGGGGCAGGCGCTGATCCGGCACGGGCTGGCGACGCTTGCGGCGGCGGGCGTCGATGTCGCGCTGACCTACGGAGACTCGGCCTATTACAGCCGCGTCGGCTTTGCCCCGATCACGGAGGCCGACGTGCCCGCGCCGTTTCCTCTCCGGTTTCCCGAGGGGTGGCTGGGTCAGTCGCTGACGTCGGCGCGGCTCACGCCGATCACCGGGCCGTCGCGCTGCGTGCCTGCGTTTGACGATCCCGCCTTCTGGTAGCGCCTCGCGCAAAACGTCCCGTGCCAAAAATAAAGGCGCGCCGGGCTGGGCGCGCCTTGCAGGGATCGTCGTTGGGACGGTGCCCTTACTTCGGGCCGATCATCTGTTCGGGGCGCACGACGGCGTCGAACTCTTCTTCGGTGACAAAGCCCAGACCCACGGCTTCTTGCTTGAGCGTGGTGCCGTTCTTATGGGCGGTCTTGGCGACCTTGGTGGCATTGTCATAGCCGATGGTCGGGGCCAGAGCCGTGACCAGCATGAGGCTTTCGGTCATCAGCTTTTCGATACGGGGCTCGTTGGCCTTGATGCCGCTCAGCATCCGCTCAGTGAAGCTGTCGGCCGCATCGCCCAGAAGCTGCATGGATTGCAGCAGGTTGTAGGACATCATCGGGTTGTAGACGTTCAGCTCGAAATGGCCCTGGGAGCCAGCGAATTTCATCGCGGCGTCATTGCCCATGATGTGAGCTGCGACCTGCGTCAGCGCTTCGGCCTGGGTCGGGTTCACCTTGCCCGGCATGATGGAGGAGCCCGGCTCGTTCTCGGGGAGGATCAGCTCTCCAAGGCCAGAGCGGGGGCCAGAGCCCAGGAAGCGGATGTCATTGGCGATCTTGTAGGCCGCGCCAGCGGTGGTGGCGATGGCGCCCGACATGAAGACCATGGCGTCATGGGCGGCGAGGGCTTCGAACTTGTTCGGGGCCGTCACGAAAGGCAGCCCGGTGATGCCCGCCATGTTCGCGGCGACCTGCTCGCCCCAGCCGGGGGAGGTGTTGAGCCCGGTGCCGACGGCGGTGCCGCCCTGCGCCAGCTCATAGATGCCGGGCAGCGCAGCTTCGATCCGGGCGATGCCCTGGCGGATCTGGTGGGCGTAGCCGGAGAACTCCTGGCCCAGGGTCAGGGGCGTGGCATCCTGCGTGTGGGTGCGGCCGATCTTGATGATGTCTTTGAACTCTTCCGCCTTGGCTTCCAGCCCTTCGGCCAGCTTGTTCAGCCCGGGCAGCAGCACGTCGCGCGCGGTCATGGCCGCCGCGATATGCATGGCGGTGGGGAAGGTGTCGTTCGACGACTGGCCCATGTTGCAGTGATCGTTCGGGTGCACCGGGTCCTTGGAGCCGATCTCTCCGCCCAGGATCTCGATCGCGCGGTTGGCGATCACCTCGTTGGAGTTCATGTTGGACTGCGTGCCCGATCCGGTCTGCCAGACGACCAGCGGGAAGTTGTCGTCGAACTTGCCGTCGATCACCTCTCCGGCGGCCTCAACGATGGCATCCGCAATCTTCGCATCCAGCTTGCCCGAGGCCTTGTTCGCCATGGCGCAGGCCTTTTTAATGACCCCAAGAGCACGGACGATCGCGACGGGCTGCTTTTCCCAACCGATGGGGAAGTTCATCAGGCTGCGCTGTGTCTGGGCGCCCCAGTATTTGTCGCTGGGGACTTCGAGAGGGCCAAAGCTGTCGGTTTCGGTGCGGGTCTTGGTCATGGAGAGCACGCCTCAGGCTGAAATGTGATACGGAGGGCTTACCGCACCGCGCGGGGAAGAGCCATTGGGAGAGCAAAGAAAATGGGCAGTAAGGCGAATTGCGGATTTGCGGATCGTGTGGCGCGGGCCTTTGGGCTTCACGTGGTACGGGAGGCGCCGGGGCCGCTGTCGCGGGCGACCGATCCGCGTCACGTGATGGGGGTGGAGCCCGAAGAGGCGGGGCCGATGCAGGTGCAGAGCGCCGGGCAGACCCGCATTCTGGATCTGGAGCGGCGCAAGGCACTTGCGGTCGGGCTGGCGCTGATCGTGCTGCCGCTGCTGTTGGTCGTGCTCTATGCCTATGCCCATGTGACGGGCGGCTGCACCTTCCTGTCCATCAGCCATACCTACTATCTGGCCCGCATCGGAGAGGTGACCGTCGGCGTTCTCATGGCTGCGGGGGCGGTGATGATCGTCTTTGGCGGCGGCAACCGGCTTGAAAGCACGGCGGCTCTGATCGCCGGGATCGCGGCCATGGGGGTTGCCGCGTTTCCGGTGATGGGGATGCCCTGCACGGAAGGGACGGGGGATCTGCGCCTGTTCCTGCCTCTGGGCGCGGAGTGGCCCGTGGATGCGATGAGCGACGCGCAGTTCATGAACCGCCCGGGTTGGATGCACTCCGTCGCGACGGTGGTCTTGCTGCTGGCGATGCTCTATCACGCGGCCTGGCTGTTCCCGCGAATCGAGCCCCACCACATTGAGCCTGATGGCTGCCTCCGTCCGGCCAAGCGGCGGCGGAACCTGATCTATCTGGGATCGTCTCTGGCGATTGTCGGCGTGGCCGCCGCCATGGGGCTTCAGAACGCCAAGGTGATCGACGTCACGCCCTGGGATGGCGTGTTCTGGGCCGAATGCGTGGCGCTCTTGTCCTTTGGGGTGGCGTGGTCCGTGAAGGGCCGGGTGCTGCCGGGGTTCTACGACCCCGACGAATGATCTCTATTTGCGGAACTTGTCGAGGCTGACGATCTCCGCATCGTGGTGATCGGTGTCGGGATCCGCCTCGATATGGGGCGCCTCTTCGTCGTCCTCATCCTCTTCGTCGCGCGGGGCGAAGGGTTCGACCTCGGCGTCTTCCTGGCTGTCGAAGCGCAGCCCGAATTCTACGGAAGGGTCGACGAAGGTACGCATGGCATCGAAGGGCACGAGCAGACGCTCCGGCGCATTGCCAAAGTTGAGCGTGACGGCAAACCCGTCCTCGCTCACCTCAAGAGAGTCGAACCAGTGCTGGAGCACGATGGTCATTTCCTCGGGGTAGCGATCATGCAGCCAGTCCGCGATCTCGACCCCGGGATGGGTCGTCGCGAAGGTGATGAAGAAGTGGTGTTCGCCCGGAAGCCCGTTTTTCGCGACATCATCCAGGACGGAGCGGATCAGCCCGCGCATGGCGCGGTGCATCAGGTTTCCATAGTCGATGGATCGGGTCACGAGCGGTCTCCTTTTGGGGACAGCATAGAGATTTTGCTCGGCGAGAAAAGGGTTTGCGGTGCCCAATTATAGACCGAAGTCTTTGGCAGAGATATTTCCGTCAAAAGGAAAGTCCGCTCAGCGCGAGGCTGGCGAGCGCCGTGACCACAAGCACCGCCGGAAGCGGCACGCGGCGCACCAGAAGCAACGCCGCAAGCGCGGTGAGGCCGAGCACCGGGAGCGACAGGCTGGTCAGGTCCGGAAGGCTGGCGACATTTGGGTGCATGCGCTCGAACAGCACATGGGTCGCGAACCAGAGCGAAAGGCTGGCGATGACACCGACCACGGCGGCGGTGATCGCATGCAGCGCGCCGGACAGGCGCGGCATGTGTTCGAGCCGGTCGATGAAGGGCGCTCCGACAAAGATCCACAGGAAACAGGGGATGAAGGTGACCCAGAGCGTCAGCAGCCCGGCGATCATCATCTGCCCGAACGGGGCGCCCGCCAGGTGGCCCACGAACTGCGTGACCAGGATCAGCGGGCCCGGCGTGGTTTCGGCAAGCCCAAGCGCATCCATCATTTGCGGCGTCGTCATCCAGCCATGGGTCTGAATCACTTCCTGGGTCATGTAGGACAATACAGCATAGGCGCCGCCGAATGTGACGACCGCAAGCTTCGAGAAGAACAGCCCCAGCGAGAGCAGGAACCCGCTGCCCGCCAGCCAAAGCGCGATCAGCGGCGCCGCCCAGAGCAGGGCCAGTATGACAGGCGCCCGCCAGGACAGCCGCGCCGGAGCGGGGGGCGGGGTCTGATCTGCCTGACGGGTCGTGAGGGCGCCGATCAGCGCGGCGGCTGCGATCACGACGGGGAATGGCAGTTTGAGCGCATACAGAGCGACAAAGGCGCCCACTGCAAGCGCGATGTCCAGCCGCGATGACAGGGCCTTGCGCGACAGCCGCATGATCGCCTGCGCGATGACGACCAGCACGGTGGCCTGCACGCCGCGAAACAGCGACTGCATGGCGGGCAGGTCTTCGAACCGGATGTAAAGCGCGGCAAGCAGGGCGATCACCACCGCGCCGGGCAGCACGAACAGCGTGCCCGCAATCAGCCCGCCGGGAACCCCTCGCAGGCGCCAGCCGCACCAGGTGCAAAGCTGCATCGCCTCGGGCCCTGGCAGCATCATGCAAAAGGACAGGGCTCGCAGGAATTGGGATTCGGTCAGCCAGCCGCGCCGCGTGACCAGTTCTTCGTGCATCAGCGCGATCTGGGCCGCGGGGCCCCCGAAAGAGAGCGCTCCGATGCGGGCAAAGACGCGGGTGATCTGCATGAGGCTGGTCATGGAGCCGTGTGTGGCCGGAGCGCCGCGCGGGAGCAAGCGCGCGGCGGGATTGTCATGCAATCTTCATCGTCGCCGGGGGTTGACCCGCCGCTTCGCTTTGGCGCACGGTGCCTGCATGACGATGTGTGCGACCATTATTTGCTGCATTCCCTGCTGAGCTTGTCTCGCGGGGGTTTCGTCGTTTTCAAGGTTGTGAATGATTGATACTCCCGCGTGGCGTGCCCCTGCCTGCGTGAGGACGATATGACCCAAATAAAGCTGACCAACACCGCCACCCGCAAAAAGGAGCTGTTCGAGCCCTTGGATGCGCAAAATGTGCGGATGTATGTCTGCGGCCCAACGGTCTACGACCGGGCGCATCTGGGCAATGCGCGGTCCGCCGTGGTGTTTGATCTGCTGTTCCGGTTGCTGCGCCATGTCTATGGCGCGGAGCACGTCACCTATGTGCGCAATGTCACTGACGTGGATGACAAGATCAATGCGCGGGCACGCGAGAGCGGGCGCTCTATCGCTGAGATCACCGCCGAAACCGGCCAGTGGTATCTGGACGACATGGGGGCGCTCGGGGTGATCACGCCGACCCATACGCCCCACGCCACCGACTGGATCGGGCAGATGCAGGACATGATCGCGGATCTGATTGCCAAGGGCCACGCCTATGAGGCCGAGGGCCATGTGCTGTTCGCCGTGGACAGCTACGATGCCTATGGCGCCCTGTCGGGGCGGTCGGTCAAGGACATGATCGCAGGCGCGCGGGTCGAGGTCGCGCCCTACAAGCGTGACCCGATGGATTTCGTGCTGTGGAAGCCCTCGGGAGAGGGCGAACCGGGCTGGGAGAGCCCCTGGGGCGTGGGCCGTCCGGGCTGGCATATCGAATGCTCCGCCATGAGCCACGCGCTGCTGGGCGACAGTTTCGACATCCATGGCGGCGGGTTGGATCTGCAGTTCCCGCATCATGAGAACGAGATCGCTCAGAGCCGCTGTGCTCATCCCCATGGGGAGTTTGCCCGCGTCTGGCTGCATCACGAGATGCTCCAGGTGGATGGGAAGAAGATGTCCAAATCGCTTGGCAACTTCTTCACCGCCCGCGATCTCCTGGATCAGGGCGTGCCCGGAGAGGTGATCCGCCTGGTCATGCTGGGCAGCCATTACCGCCGCCCCATGGACTGGACCGACGACAAGCGGGATGAGGCTGAAGCCACGCTGCGCAAGTGGCACGGCCTGACCCGGGGCGTGGTGCCGGGGGTTGTCTCGCCTCAGGTGCTGGACGCCATTGCTGATGATCTCAACAGTGCGGGGGCCATCGCGGTGCTGCACCGGCTCGCGGCAGAGGGCGATGCGGCGGGGCTTCTGGCTTCGGCGCGGCTCATGGGGCTGCTGGAAGACGGGCTGGGCGCGTGGGCTCAAAGCGTCGATCTGTCGGCCTATGAGGCGCGGCTGGCGGCTCTGCGCGAAGCGGCGATGGCGACGAAGGATTTCGCCGCAGTTGATGCCATGAAAGCCGCGCTGACGGCGGCGGGGGTCGAGGTGCGGATGTCCAAGGCCGGGGTGGAGCTGGTGCCGGGGGTCGGGTTCGACCCCTCCGCGCTGCCCGAAGGGTAGGGGGGCGCTGCCCCCCGGCGCGTGCCGCGCCTCCCCCCGAGGTATTTGGACAAATAAGAAGGGCATTTGAGATGAAAGAGCGGCTTTACCTGTACGACACCACCCTGCGCGATGGGCAGCAGACCCAGGGCGTGCAGTTTTCGACCGACGAGAAGCTGGCGATCCGCGAGGTGCTGGACGGTTTGGGGGTCGATTACATCGAAGGCGGCTGGCCCGGCGCCAACCCGACCGACAGCGCCTTTTTCGAGGTGGTGCCTGAGGGGCGCGCGCAGATCACGGCCTTTGGGATGACCAAGCGGGCCGGGCGCTCGGCTGAGAATGACGATGTGTTGGCGGCGGTTCTGAACGCCGGGACGGGGGCGGTGTGCCTGGTGGGCAAGGCCCATGAATTCCACGTGCGCACCGCGCTTGGCATCGCTTTGGACGAGAATGTGGAGAGCATTCGCGCCTCCATCGCTCATGTGGTGGCGCAGGGGCGCGAGGCGCTGTTCGATGCAGAGCATTTCTTTGACGGCTGGAAGGCGGATCCCGACTATGCCTTGGCCTGTTGCCATGCCGCTCTGGACGCGGGCGCGCGGTGGATCGTTCTGTGCGACACCAATGGCGGGACACTGCCCGGTGAGATCGGCGCGATCACCCGCGCTGTGATCGAAGGCGGCATTCCCGGTGATCGCCTGGGCATCCATTGCCACAATGATCTGGAGACGGCGGTGGCCGGGTCTTTGGCCGCCGTGGAGGCGGGCGCGCGGCAGGTTCAGGGGACGTTGAATGGGCTGGGGGAGCGCTGCGGCAATGCCAACCTGACCTCCCTGATCCCCACCCTTGTGCTGAAATCCCCGTGGGCGGAGCGGTTCGAGACCGGGGTGAGCCCCGAGGCGCTGCGGGGGCTGACACGGGCGTCGCGGCTGCTCGATGACATCTTGAACCGGGTGCCATTGCGGCAGGCGGCTTATGTCGGGGCGAGCGCGTTTGCGCATAAGGCGGGGCTTCATGCGAGCGCGATCCTCAAGGACCCGTCGACCTATGAACATGTCGATCCGGCCAGCGTTGGCAATGCGCGGATCGTGCCCATGTCGAACCAGGCGGGCCAGTCGAACCTGCGCCGCCGTCTGGCCGAGGCGGGGATCGACGTGCCGCAGGGCGATCCGGCGCTTGCGCTCATCCTGGACGAGGTGAAACGGCGCGAAGCGGAGGGCTACTCCTATGACGGCGCGCAGGCGAGTTTCGAGCTTCTGGCACTGCGCGCCCTGGGCCGCTTGCCGCGCTTCTTCGAAGTGGAGCGCTATCGCGTCATTTCCGAGCGGCGGCGCAATGCGAAAGGGGACATCGTGACCGTGTCCGAGGCCGTGGTGACGGTACAGATCGACGGGGCTGCCCGGACGTCGTTCTATGAGAACGAGCTGGGCGCGGAAGACGGCGATCTGGGGCCGGTCCACGCGCTGTCCAACGCGCTGCGCGGCGATCTGGGTCGCTGGCAGGCGGTGATCGAAGACATGCGGCTGGTTGACTTCAAGGTGCGGATCACGTCCGGAGGGACCGAGGCCGTGACCCGCGTCATCATCGACAGCGAAGACGGCGCTGGGCACCGCTGGTCCACGGTCGGGGTCAGCGCGAATATTGTCGATGCCAGTTTCGAAGCCCTGGTCGAGGCGATCCGTTGGAGGCTCTGGCGTGAGCGCGCCTGAGGGTTGGCAGGCCTGCGCCGCGCTTTTGGAGCGGGGCGATGCGGACCGGTTCGCGGCGGCGATGGCGGCGCCGGTGGCGGTGCGGGCGCTGCTGTGCCCGCTTTGGGCCTTCAACCTTGAGGTGGCACGGGCGCCCTGGGCCTCAAGCGAGCCGATGATTGCGGAGATGCGGCTTCAGTTTTGGCGGGACGTGCTGGAGGAGCGCGCGGCCGGCAAGCCTCCACGCGCTCATGAGGTCGCCGCGCCCCTGGCGGAGGTGCTGTGCCGCGTGCCGGAGGTGATCCCGGCACTCGACCGGCTGGTCGCGGCGCGGCGGTGGGACATCTACCGCGATCCGTTCGAAGATGAGGCGGCGTTCGCGGCCTACCTCGACGACACCGCCGGAAGCCTCGCCTGGGCCGGGGCGCGCGTGCTGGGGGCGACGGATGAAGAGGCGATCCGCCGTATCGGGCGCGCCCACGGGGTCGCGGCATGGCTGATGGCTGTGCCCGAGTTGGAAGCGCGGGGGCGCATTCCGCTGGTTGATGGACGCCCCGAGGCGGTGGCCGAGCTGGCGCGCTCCGCCGGGGCGGAGCTGCGTGCGCTGCGGCGGCGACGGCTTGGCGCTGCGGATCATGCGCTGCGCGCAGGGTGGCGGGCCGAGGCAGCTCTGGCCCATGCGGCGCGCGATCCGGGCGCCGTCGCGCGCGGAGAGCTGGGCGGATCGGAAGCTGCGCGGCGGGCCAGCCTGATCTGGCGCAAGCTCCGGGGGCGGCGGTGAACGGGGGCGTTGCCCCGGCGTGTTCGGACCACAAGGAAGGGACAGTGTTGTGCGGGTGATCGAAAGCTCCGCTGATCTGGACGAGGGCGCCGCGCATCTCAGGGCGGTCTGTCCGCGGATGGCGTTCGCTCTGGATCAGGTCGGGCCGCTGCCTCTGCGGCGGCGCCGGGATGGGTTTGAGACGCTCCTCTCCGCGATCGTGAGCCAGCAGGTCTCTGTCGCGGCGGCGGATGCGATCTGGCGCCGGCTGAAGGCGGCGCGCCTGACCGGCCCGCGCAAAGTGCTGTGGGCCAGCGAAGAGGACCTGCGCGCCTGTGGGCTGTCGCGGCAAAAGGCGCGCTATGCAAAGGCCCTGGCAGAGGCGCGGATCGACTATGGTGCCCTGCGGACAGCCCCCGATGCGCAGGTGGTGGAAACGCTGAGCGCCGTCACCGGGATCGGGGTCTGGACGGCCGAAATCTACGCAATGTTCGCGCTTGGCCGGACGGACGTGTTTGCGCCCGGCGATCTGGCGCTTCAGGAGGCAGCCAAGCTGCTTTACGGCCTGAACGAACGCCCCACGCCAAGAGCACTGCGGCTGCAGGCCGAAGCATGGGCACCTTGGCGGGCGGTTGCGGCGCGGCTGCTGTGGGCCTACTACGCCCATGAGAAACGCCGGGAGGGCATCAGGTGACACGCGCATTGCAATCTCAGAAGGTCGAGGCCCGCTCGGGGCAGGCCAATTCCGCCGTCATTTTCTTGCACGGGTACGGGGCCAATGGCGCCGATCTGATGGGGCTGGCCGAACCCATGGGGGAGCATCTGCCCGACACCATGTTCTTTGCCCCGGACGCGCCCGAGACCTGTGCAGCTTCGCCGTTCGGGTTCCAGTGGTTCCCGATCCCGTGGCTCGACGGATCGAGCGAAGAGGCCGCGCGCGAGGGGATGGAGCGGGCCGTTGAGGATCTCAACGCCTATCTGGACGGGATCATGGTCGATGAAGATCTTCTGCCCGAACAGGTCGCCGTGGTCGGTTTCAGCCAGGGCACGATGATGGCGCTGCATGTGCTGCCGCGCCGGGAGGATCCGGTGGCGGCTCTGGTCGCGTTTTCGGGGCGCCTTCTGGAGCCCGAGCTGCTGGCCGAAGAGGTGATCTGCCGTCCGCCGGTTCTCTTGATCCATGGCGATGCCGATGAGGTCGTGCCGGTTCAGTCGCTGCCGCAGGCCGCCGAGGCGCTGCAAGAGGCGGGCTGGAGCGAGGTCTACGCCCACATCATGAAGGGCACCGGGCATGGGATCGCGCCCGATGGGCTGAGCGTTGCGCTTGCCTTCCTGCGCGAGCGTCTGGGCGTCGCGTGATCTGAACGCCGGTTAGGCGAAAGACTGGATGGTGCGGATCGCGCCGTCCAACTCTTCGCCCTTTTCGTCGCGCAAGGCGGCCTCGCGCAGGCGGGCGACCCATTGTGCGGCGTCTTCGCGCCCGGCGACCAACTGGCTGGCCTCCATCACGCGGGCGAATTTCGACAGGCCCCGCGCGTGGGTGTCTGAATAGCCCTTGATCAGACGGCGGCAGGCCAGAAGCTCGATCGCAAGGGCGCGGTCCTGGCGGGCAGCGGCAAGGCAGGTCTCTTGCCACGCGTCCAGATGCGCTTGTTCGATCTTGTGGCGCAGGCTGCGCCGCCGCGTGCCCCGCAAGCCCCCCAGCACATAGAGCATCGTGAATGCCCCAAGCCGGTGAGTGCGCACCCGGCGCCCCCGGTTCAAGCGGCGGTCGATCCAGGCGGCGAGGCGCGGGCGGGCCTCAACCCATTGGCCCAGCCCGGCGGGCAGCAGGCTGATGATCTCTTCCCCGCGGGGGTGAAAGAACTCCGTCAGCTGGAGCGGCGCATCCCCCGGTTTCATCTCTGCGGTGATGCGCGCAAACCGGGCTTCGCGGGTCTTCAGATCGGCCACGCGGATGATGTCATCATAGCACATGGCATTAGCGATATGCTTCGCGGCCATCTCGGTGAGCGCGTCATCGCCCGCATCCAGATCGGCAAAGAGCCGCACCCGGTCCAGATATTCGCGGCCATAGCGGAGGTCTTGAAAATTCACGACCTTTTGCAGCCCGCGCGGAACCATGTCAGAGCGCGATAGCGCCTGCGCGTCCTGCTCTAGCCCGCGCCATTGGCGCAGATGGCGCGCGGGGCCTTTGGCGACACTTTGCGCGATGGGCGCAGGAGGCGCCGCCGGCGCATCCGCCGCGCCGGCCTTTGTGCGGTCAAACGCGGCGGCAAAGCTGCGCAGGCTCGCCTCAACCCCTTTGCCCGAGGCGCGAATCGCGTCTTCGAACGCGTCGCGCGGGAAGGGCAGGGCCCCGGATCCGGCAAGCGCCCCGAACAGCGACGACGAGATCACCGATCCGTTCTCAGCCGCCAGCCGATCCATGTCGAACAAGATGAGCTGATCCGCCGCCAGCCGGGCGGCCTCGCGCACCTCATCGGCCGAGGCGATGCCGTCGCCCGGCACCATCTTCTCGGATACGGCAAGGGCGCGGTGGGTGGAGGCGATCAGCGTCGTGCGATCCGGAGTGACAAAGCCGCGCATGATCGCGCGCCCGGCCTCCATCAACTCGGCGGCGATCATGATGTCCACATCACCGCTGGTCGGGGCCAGTGAAAACACCGGCATCGTCTCGCCCAGAGGGGCCATTTCGATATAGTAGATCGTCGCGCCAGTGCGCTGTGCGACCCCGGCGACCGATGTGGCCTGCGCCGCATAGCCCTGGCTGCGCGCGACGGCTTCGATCCAACTGGTCAGAACACCGCCGCCCTGTCCGCCAACGGCGAGGATGGCGAGCTTGATGATGGATTGCAGCTTCTCATCGGGCTGGCGCGGGGAAAGGGCGGCAGGGGCGTTCATGGCTGAACCTCCTCGAAAGTCATTCGTTTGGCGGCGCGGCGCGATTGGAGCCAGCGAATGGCCCGGCCGGACACCCCGGCCCACCAGCGTTCCAGCCCGCCCGGATTGTGCACGACATCGGCGCGGTAGAAGCTGGGGCACAGCACCGCCGCATCCGCGACCTCGCCGCAATTGCCGCAGCCCACGCAGGTCTGGTCGATGCTGGCCACGGGATCGTCGCGCAGCGGATCATCCAGGTGCTTCACCGACAGGGACGGGCAGCCCGACAGCCGAATGCAGGCGTGATCCCCGGTGCAGATGTCTTCGTCCACGCCAAAGCGGGGGACCTCCATCCGCTGGCCGTCCTTGATCGCCTTGGCCCGCAGGGGCTTTTCGCGGCGCTGACGGTTGAGCATGCATTCCGAAGAGGCCACGATCACCTTTGGCCCGTCATAATCGGTGGTGAGCGCCTCGCGGAACGTGTCGCGCATCTTTCCGACATCGTAGGTATGGTCGATATGTCGGATCCACTTCACCCCGACCCCTTCCAGGGCCTTGGTGATCGGGTTGTTCGTGGACTTGGTCGGGTTGTCGGCACGGCTGGACAGGATGTCCTGCCCGCCGGTCGCGGCGGAGTAGTAGTTGTCCACGATCACGGCCACGCTGTCCGATTTGTTGAACACCATGTTGCCGATCGAAGAGCTCAGCCCGTTATGCCAGAACCCGCCATCCCCGATGATCGAAATGGCGCGCTTTTCGCCGCCGCCATCGAAGGCCGCGTTCGAGGCCGGGCCCAGCCCGTAACCCATGGTCGCGCCGCCGATCTCGAACGGGGGCAGGGAGGCAAACAGGTGGCAGCCGATATCGGCGCTGATCTGATGCACGCCCAGCTCCTCCTGCGCCAGCTTGAGCCCTGCAAAGATCGGGCGCTCCGGGCAGCCGGTGCAGAACCCTGGCGGGCGGATGGGGACGGTGCCGCTCAGATCGGGGATCTCGGGGGCGGGCTGGTTGGGCGCGCGCATCTGTCCCGGCAGCAGGCCAGGCGCATTGAGCCGCAGGAACTCGGTGATGCTGTCGAACATGACCTGGCCGGTATATTCGCCCGCCATCGGGAAGATGTCCTTCCCGTGCAGCTTGGCCGCTGCGCCCGCGCGCAGCAGGATGGTCGAAAGACCCTGTTCGATGAATTCGGGCTGGCCCTCTTCGATCATCAGGATCGCTTTCTTGCCCTCGGCAAAGCGCAGCACTTCGTCATCGACCAGCGGATAGGTGACGTTCAGACAGTATAGCGGGATGTCGGTCTTGCCGTAGATGTCGGCCAGTCCCAGGCGCTGTAGAGCGCGGATCACGCCGTTATACATGCCGCCCTGACAGATGATGCCCAGCTCCCCCTGATCGGGGCCGAAGATTTCGTTGAGCCCGTGATCCAAGATGTATTTCTGGGCTGCGGGCCAGCGGTGGGCGATCTTGTCCTGCTCATGGGCAAAGGACATGGGCGGCAGCACCACCCGGTTCCAATCGCGGCGCGGAGCGGCAAGCGCATCTCGCACGGTCAGCTCGGGGCGCTTGTTGTCGCTGCATTCAAAGCTGCCGGTAACGTGGCATCCCCGGATTCGCACCATCAGCATCACGGGGGTGTTCGATGCTTCGGACAGCTCGAAACTGTCCCCGACGGATTTGACGATGGAGGGAAGGTTCGGGCGCGGGTCCATCAGCCAGAACTGCGATTTCATCGCAAAGGCGTGGCTGCGCTCCTGCATGATGGATGAGCCTTCGCCGTAATCTTCCCCGACGATCACAATGGCCCCACCGGTCACGCCCGAAGAGGACAGGTTCGCGAGCGCGTCCGAGGCGACGTTGACGCCCACCGACCCCTTGAAGGTGACCGCCCCCCGGATCGGGTAGTGGACCGATGCTGCCAGCATCGCCGCAGCGGCGGCCTCCGAGGCGTTGGCCTCAAACCGCACGTCCAACTCGCCCAGAAGATCCTGCGCATCGGCGAGCACGTCCATCAGGTGAGAGATCGGAGCCCCCTGGTAGCCGCCCACATAGCCGACACCGTTTTCCAGAAGCGCCTTGGTCAGAGCCAGAATGCCTTCGCCGGTGAAGGTCTCGCCCGCCCCGGCGCGGAGCTCTTCGACTTCCTTCTTGAATGAACGCTCTGCCATGATGGTCCTCGTGCTTGTCCCTGCGCGGGGTCAGAAATCGTGATGTCTGACGTTGCGCAAAATCTTCTTCAACGTGGCCACGAACACCGCCCGGTCGTCCTCAGAGATGCCATCGAACATCTGCGCGTAGGACTGGGCCATGCGGGGCCAGAATTTTTCGAACGCGGCGCGGCCGGTTTCGGTGATGAACACGCGGGTCGCGCGGGCGTCCTCCGTATCGGGGGTGCGGCGCACCAGGCCTTCGGTCTCCAGCCCGTCAAGCGCGCGCGACAGCGTCGATTGCTCGACCACCGCGTAGACCGCCAGTTCCCCAATCAGCAGCCCGTCGATCATCGCCAGAACCGCAAGGGTGCGGACCTTGGGCGTGGTCAGGCCCAGCTCGGACGTCTCATCGCGCAAGGATGCATTGTAGCGCCCCATGATCCGGTTCATGAGATAGGGCGCGAAATTGTCGAGCCCGATTTCCCCAAGCTTTTGCTGCGCCAGTCTGCCTTTCATCGCCTTCATCCTTCTGCCAGTTCGGTGCCATGGCCCCGCCTTGTGGGCGGGGATCGCGACCGGAGTGGCAGGCCTGCGCGCGCCGGTAAAGGGCGCGCGCAGCGCCGTGGATCAGCCCTTGGGCACCATCGCCAGAGCGCGGATCGGAGAGCCCGTGCCGCGGGCGATCTTGAGCGGCGCGGCGATCAGGATCGCGCCCTTGGCGGGCAGCTTGTCCAGATTGGCCAGCGACGCGAGCCCAAAGCAGTTGTCGCGGTGCAGCAGGTTATGCGCGGGGTAGGGCGGCTCCATGCCTCCGGCCTGGCCGGCATCGGTGCCGATGCATTGGCTTCCCCAGCCGACGATCTTCTTCGACAGCAGGTATTCGATGCAATCGGGGGTCGGTCCGGGGCTGTGCGGGCCGGTTTCGTCGGCGTTGAGGAAGCGGGCCTCATCATCGGCGCGCTTGTCCCAGTCGGTGCGCATGACGACCCATTCGCCCTCACCGATCGCGCCGTGCTTGGCCTCCCAGGCCTTTACGGCATCGGCGGTCAGCAGGAAATCCTCGTTCTCGGCGGTTTCCTTGGAGCAGTCGATCACGTTGACTGGCGCGATCAGGCGGTTCACGTCGAGCGTGTCGGTGAATCCGTCGGAATAGTCCTTGCCGGTGATCCAGTGATGCGGCGCATCAAAATGGGTGCCGGAGTGTTCCCCCAAAACCATCCAGTTCCAGGCAAAGAACGGGCCGTCATCGTCATATTCGCTGATCTTGTGAATCTCGACTTTCGGTGTGTTCTTGGCGAAGTCTTCCGGCAGTTGCAGGATCGGGGTGTCAGGCCCCAGAACCCCGGAGCAGTCGACGACCTCGACCCCTCCGCTGGCGAGCATCGCGCCGAGATTGGCAAGCGTGTCTTGCGCAGTCATGATTAGTTCCTCCCAGTGTTTGCCCCTGAGCGGGGTCTCCTCCACGGTAAGAATGCTAGCGCATCATTATTTGCATTTGCAAATATAATCGTATGAGTTTCGATAGATTTTCTCGCAAAAAATGCATTTTAAATCAATGCACTAAACCCTTATCTTCAAACGGACACTACCTGCGGCGCAGGGGCGCCGCAGGTGCTGTGATCCGGTGTTTGGTGTCAGCGTGGGAGTGCGCTTAGAACGCAGCCAGCCCCGTCTGACCGCGGCCCAGGATCAGGGCATGCACGTCATGCGTGCCCTCATAGGTGTTCACCGCCTCTAGGTTCATCACGTGGCGGATGACGCCGTATTCGTCGCTCACCCCGTTGCCGCCATGCATGTCGCGGGCCTCGCGGGCGATGGCGAGCGCCTTGCCGCAATTGTTCCGCTTCATGAGGCTGACGACCTCCGCCGGGAGGGTGTGATCGTCAAACATCCGGCCCATCTGAAGGCACCCGAGAAGGCCAAGGGAAATCTCGGTCTGCATGTCGGCCAGCTTCTTCTGGATGAGCTGCTTGGAGGCCAGCGGCACGCCGAACTGCTTGCGGTCCATCGTGTAGCTGCGCGCCGCGTGCCAGCAGGCTTCGGCGGCGCCCATCGCGCCCCAGGCGATCCCGTAGCGCGCCCGGTTCAGGCAGCCGAACGGGCCAGCCAGCCCCTGCACATGGGGCAGCAGGTTCTCTTCGGGGACGAACACCTCGTCCATCTGGATCATGCCGGTGGTCGAGGCCCGCAGGGAGAATTTCCCTTCGATCTTGGGTGCGTTGAGCCCCTTCATGCCTTTTTCCAGGATGAAGCCCTTGATCTTGCCGTCATGGGCTTCGGATTTCGCCCAAACCACAAAGACATCCGCGATCGGGCTGTTGGTGATCCAGTTCTTCGCGCCGCTCACCAGATACCCGCCATCGACGGGCTTTGCGCGGGTGACCATGCTGCCCGGATCGGACCCGTGGTCGGGCTCTGTCAGGCCGAAACAGCCGACGAATTCGCCGCTGGCCAGTTTGGGCAGGTATTTCATCCGCTGCTCTTCGGTGCCGAAGGCAAAGATCGGGTGCATGACCAACGAGGACTGCACGGACATGGCGCTGCGATAGCCGCTGTCCACGCGCTCCACCTCGCGGGCGATCAGCCCGTAGGAGACATAGTTCGCGCCCACGCCGCCGTATTCCTCGGGGATCGTGGCGCCCAGCATGCCGAGCGCGCCCATCTCGGTCATGATCTCACGGTGGAACACTTCCTCCCGGTTGGCATCGGTGACCCGGCGGGCCAGCCCGTCCTGGCAATAGGCATGGGCGCTGTCGCGGATCATGCGCTCTTCTTCGCTCAGCTGGCGGTCCAGCATGAACGGGTCTTCCCAGTTTAACGGGGCGGGTTTGGCGCGGGCCTGTTCCGGTGTCATGACATCCTCCTGTGTCGCTGACTTTATAGAAAGCCGGGTTGCGAATAAGTTTCAAGCCTAAAATTTCAAACATGAAGTTTTAGGCTTGAAATTATATTTAAGCTGCCGCATCGTGCAGTTGAGTTAACCGCAAACGGGGAGGGTGCGATGCGGATCGCTTGTCTTGGGGGAGGACCTTCGGGTCTCTATTTCGCGATTTCGATGAAGCTGCGCCAGCCCGACGCGGACATCACCGTGTTCGAGCGCAACAAGCCAGATGATACCTTCGGGTGGGGTGTGGTCCTGTCGGATGAGACGCTGGACAATCTGGCGCGCAACGATGCGGTCAGCGCCGCCTCCATCCGTGAACACTTTGCCTATTGGGACGACATCGCCTGCCACTACCGGGGGGAGAAGATCCTCTCCTCCGGGCATGGGTTCTGCGGGATCGGGCGCAAGCAGCTCCTGATCCTTCTGCAGGCGCGGTGCCGTGAGCTGGGGATCGACCTGCGCTTTGAATCCGAAATCGACAGCGCGCGTCCCTATATGGACGATTACGATCTGGTCGTGGCCAGCGACGGCTTGAATTCCGGCGCGCGGACGGAGTTCGCAGACGCCTTCAAGCCCGATATCGACACCCGCGCGTGTCAGTTCGTCTGGCTGGGCACGCATCAGAAATTCGATGATGCCTTCACCTTCATCTTTGAGGAAACGGACAAAGGCTGGGTCTGGGCCCATGCCTATCAGTTCGATGACGATACCGCGACCTTCATCGTCGAAACCGATCAGGCGACCTGGGACGCCTACGGTTTCGGAGAGATGAGCCAGCAGGAAAGCATCGCCGTGTGCGAGAGCATTTTTGCGGATCATCTGGGGGGGCATTCCCTGATGACCAACGCCAACCACATTCGCGGCAGCGCCTGGATCCGCTTCCCGCGCGTCCTGTGCGAAAACTGGAGCCACGAGAACCTGTGCCTGATGGGCGATGCGGCAGCGTCTGCGCATTTCTCCATCGGATCGGGGACCAAGCTGGCGATGGAAAGCGCCATTGCCCTGGCGGAATATGTCGACGAGGAGCCGACGCTTGAGGCGGCCTTTGCCAAGTATCAGGATGCCCGCCGACTTGAAGTGCTGCGCCTGCAATCTGCGGCGCGGAACTCTCTCGAATGGTTCGAGGATGTGCACCGCTATCTGCATCTCGATCCGGTGCAGTTCAACTACTCCATGCTGACCCGCAGCCAGCGGATCAGCCACGAGAACCTGCGCCTGCGCGATCCGCAATGGCTGCGCGGGGCGGAGCAGTGGTTCCAGATGCGCGCCGGGGCGGAGGCCGAGCCCGTGCGCCCGCCCATGTTTGCCCCCTACCGCCTGCGCGAGATGGAGCTGTCCAACCGCGTGGTTGTCTCACCCATGGCGCAGTACAAGGCCGAAGATGGCAGCCCCACGGACTGGCACCTGATCCATTACGGGGAGCGCGCCAAGGGCGGGGCGGGGCTCGTCTATGTCGAGATGACCTGTGTGAGCGCCGAAGGGCGGATCACCCCCGGCTGCCCGGGGCTCTACAAGCCCGAGCACGAAACCGCCTGGCGCCGGATCACGGATTTCGTCCACGCTGAAACACAGGCGAAGATCTGCTGCCAGATCGGGCATTCGGGGCGCAAAGGCTCCACCCGGATCGGTTGGGAGGGCATGGACCAGCCTCTGGAAAGCGGCAACTGGGACCTTGTCAGCGCCTCCGCCATCCCCTGGTCGGAGCGTAATGCCGCCCCGCGTGAGATCACCCGCGCTGAGATGGACGAGATCAAAGCGCAATTCGTCGCCGCCGCGCAGGCGGCGGAGCGCGCGGGCTTTGACATGATCGAGCTGCACGCCGCCCATGGCTATCTGCTGTCGTCCTTCATCAGCCCCGTTTCGAATGTCCGTACCGATGCGTATGGCGGATCCCTGGAAAACCGGATGCGCTACCCGCTGGAGGTCTTTGCCGCAATGCGGGCCGTCTGGCCCGACGCCAAGCCGATGTCGGTGCGCATCTCTGCCAATGACTGGGTGGGCGAAGATGGCGTGACCCCGGAAGAGGCGGTCGAGATCGCGCGCCAGTTCCAGGCCGCGGGCGCCGACATTATCGACGTCTCCGCCGGGCAGACCACGGTGAATGCGCGGCCCGTCTATGGCCGCATGTTCCAGACCCCGTTTTCGGATCGCATCCGCAATGATGCGGGCATTCCCACCATGGCGGTCGGCAATATCTTTGAGGCCGATCACATCAACTCGATCCTCATGGCGGGCCGGGCGGATCTGGTCTGTGTCGGGCGCCCGCATCTGGCCGATCCCTATTTCACCCTGCACGAAGCAGCCCGGATCGGGGACCGTCTGGCCGATTGGCCTCTGCCTTACCTTGCCGGGCGCGACCAGTTGTGGCGCAATGCGGACCGTGAAGCAGAGATGGCCAAGGAGCTGAAGGTATGAGACGGGTTCTTGTCACGGGCGGCGGCAGCGGAATCGGCCGCGCCATTGCGCGGGCGTTCGCAGATGCCGGGGATGACGTAACCATCACCGGGCGCCGCATGGCGCCCATGGAGGAGACCTCGACCGGGCGGATGACCTGCGTGCAGGCCGATGTCACCAATGAAGCTCAGATGCAGGCGGTGTTCGAGCGGCCCTTTGATGTGGTGGTCGCCAATGCGGGCGTTGCGCATTGGAGCAAGCTGCCCGAAACCACGCTCGAGCAATGGAACATGGTGCAGCAGATCACGCTGACCGGCGTGTTCCTGACCTTCCGCGAGGCGCTGAAGGGCATGGAGCCAGGTGGACGCCTGATCGCCATCGCCTCGACCGCGAGCCTTCAGGGCGGGATCGGGCTGGGCGCCTATGCGGCCGCCAAGCACGGTGTGCTGGGCCTCGTGCGCTCCGTGGCCAAGGAGGTCGCCCGCAAGGGGATCACCTGTAACGCGGTCTGCCCCGGTTTCGTCGAAACGGAGATGGCCGAGGAGGGCGTGCGCAACCTGATGGACCGCTTCGGGATCGACCGCGACGACGCGGTGGGGCGCATCACCGGTCCCAACCCGATGCGCCGCATGATCCAGCCCGAAGAGGTCAGCTCGGCTGTGCTCTATCTGGCCTCCGCCGGGGCGAGCAGCGTTAACGGCCATGCGCTGTCGGTGTCGGGGGGCGAGGTATGAGCGCCTCCAAAACCCGGCTGCGGCTCTGGCTGCGCTTGCTCAAGCTGACCCGCGGGATCGAAACCGATCTGCGCGACAACCTGCGGAAGGACTTCGCGACGACGCTGCCGCGCTTTGACGTGATGGCGGCGCTCGATCGCTTCCCGGACGGGCTCAAGATGAGCCAGTTGTCCGAGGTGCTGCGCGTGTCCAACGGCAACGTGACCGGCATCGTCGACCGGCTGGTCGAAGAGGGCTTCGTGACCCGCGAGCCGGTGGAAGGCGACCGCCGCGCGTTTCGCGTGCGTCTTTTGCCCCAGGGTCAGGACGAGTTCGCCCGCCAGGCGCGGGCTCATGAAAGCTGGATCGACGCTCACCTGAGCGAGATCCCCGAAGACCGGGCGCTTCGTCTGATCGCCCTGATTGATGAGATGGAACAGGAGGACGGGGCCGATGCGCAGTGACGTGACCCATTTCAAATGCGAGATCGAAAACGGGATCGCCACCGTGGCGCTTGACCGGCCCGAGCGGAAGAACCCGCTCACCTTCGACAGCTACGCAGAGCTGCGCGACTGGTTCCGCGATCTGCATTACGACGATGAGGTCAAAGCGGTCGTCTTTGCCCCCAATGGCGGCAATTTCAGCTCGGGCGGGGATGTGCATGACATCATCGGCCCGCTCACCAAAATGAATATGAAGGAGCTGTTGGCCTTCACCCGCATGACCGGGGATCTGGTCAAGGCGATGATCGGCTGCGGCAAGCCGATTATCGCGGCGGTCGATGGCATCTGTGCCGGGGCCGGGGCGATCATCGCCATGGCGTCCGATCTGCGGATCGCCACGCCCGAGGCAAAGGTGGCCTTCCTGTTCAACCGTGTCGGGCTGGCCGGGTGCGACATGGGCGCCTGCGCGATCCTGCCCCGCATCATCGGTCAGGGCCGCGCGGCGGAGCTGCTTTATCTGGGCCGCGGCATGAACGCTGAAGAAGGTGCCGCCTGGGGGTTCTTCAACCGTGTCGTGCCGCAATCCGACCTGATGGACGTGGCGGGCGATATGGCCGGGCGGATCGCTTCGGGGCCGAACTTTGCCAACATGATGACCAAGACGATGCTCGCGCAGGAATGGTCCATGGGGCTCGATCAGGCGATCGAGGCCGAGGCGCAGGCACAGGCGATCTGCATGCAGGGGCAGGATTTCCACCGCGCCTACCATGCGTTCGTCGCCAAGGAAAAACCCGTCTTCGAGGGGGACTGACACATGGCCGACAAAACCTTCCTGACCTGGCCCTTCTTCGAAGAGCGCCACCGCGCCCACGCGGCGGGGCTGGAGGCCTTTGCCGCCACGCTTAAGGTGGATCACTCCGATACGGACGCGGCTTGCCGTGCTCTCGTCCGGCAGATGGGAGAGGCGGGCTGGCTGCAACCGACCGCGGGAGCCGAGCTGGATGTGCGGACCTTGTGCCTGAGCCGCGAGATCCTCGCGCGCCATGACGGGCTGGCGGATTTCGCCTTTGCCATGCAGGGGCTGGGCACGGGCGCCATCAGCCTGTTCGGCACTCCCGAGCAGCAGCAGGAGTGGCTGCCGCTGACCCGTACCGGCCAGGCGATCAGCGCCTTTGCCCTGACCGAGCCGCAATCGGGCAGCGATGTCGCCAATTCCACCATGACCGCCACGCGGGACGGGGATGACTACATCCTCAATGGCCAGAAGACCTGGATCAGCAATGGCGGGATTGCGGATGTCTACACGCTCTTTGCCCGCACTGGCGAGGCGCCGGGCGCCAAGGGGCTGTCCGCCTTTATCGTGCCCGCCGGGCTGCCCGGGTTCGAGGTGACCGAGCGGCTTGACGTCATCGCGCCGCATCCGCTGGCGACGCTGACGTTCACCGATTGCCGTATCCCGGCTTCGGCCATGCTCGGTGCGCCGGGGCAGGGGTTCAAGATCGCCATGTCGGTGCTGGATGTGTTCCGCTCCACCGTCGCGGCGGCGGCGCTTGGCTTTGCCCGTCGTGCCCTGGACGAGGCGCTTACCCGTGTCACCACGAGGGAGGTGCAGGGCGCGCCGCTCTTTGATCTGCAGATGGTGCAGGGCCACATCGCGGAGATGGCGCTCGATGTCGATGCGGCGGCGCTTCTGATCTACCGCGCGGCCTGGACCAAGGACAGCGGTGCGCCGCGCGTGACGCGCGAGGCGGCGATGGCGAAACTCTTCGCCACGGATCAGGCGCAGCAGGTGATCGACAAGGCCGTGCAGCTCTTTGGCGGCGACGGGGTGCGCAAGGGCGTGAAGGTCGAAGAGCTCTACCGCGACATCCGCGCGCTGCGCATCTACGAGGGCGCGAGCGATGTTCAGAAGGTGGTCATTGCCCGGCAGGCTCTGGCGTCGGTGTAACCTATGTTCACCCGCAGCCAGAAAGTGCTGTTCAAGCACTGTGACCCCGCCGGGATCGTGTTCTACCCCCGCTATTTCGAGATGATCAACGACACCGTCGAAGCCTATTTCGAAGAGCGGCTCGACTACCCGTTTCACGAGCTCATCCCGGCCCATGGCGTGCCCACCGTGGCCATCGACACGGAGTTTCACGCCCCCAGTCGCCACGGAGACGCGCTCGTGATCTCGCTGGTGGTGACGCGGGTGGGGCATAGCAGCGTGACCTTGAAGCAGCAGGCGCTGTGCGGGGCAGAGCCGCGCTTCACCACCACTTTGACGCTCGTTCATGTCGATCAGAGCGGCTCCCCACAGGCCTGGCCAGAGCCTGTGGTTTCGAAAATGCGACGCGATCAGGAAGGAACGGATCAATGAGCAACACGATCATTCACCCCGAAGGATGGGCCCCGGCAAAGGGCTATGCCAATGGCGTTCTGACCGCGGGCGGCACGCTCTATGTCGGCGGCCAGATCGGCTGGACCGCCGATCAGGTGTTCGAAGCCCATGACTTCATCGGCCAGATGCGCCAGACCCTGCAAAACATCCTTGCGGTGGTCGAAGCGGCGGGCGGCAGCGCCGCCGATATCACTCGGCTCACCTGGTACGTCACCGACAAGAAGGAATACCTCGCCGCGCAGCGCGAGGTCGGGCAGGTCTACCGTGAGGTGCTGGGGCGCAATTTCCCGGCGATGACTATGGTCGTGGTCTCTGCGCTCGTCGAAGACGAGGCCCTGCTCGAGATCGAAGCCACGGCCCAGATCACATCATGAGCCCGGTTTCGGTTCAGCGCGAGGGCGATCTGGCGATCGTCACCATCGACAGCCCGCCCGTGAACGCGACCTCGCGCGCGGTGCGTCAGGGGCTGTGGGACGCCGTGGCCGAGGTGCAGGGCGCGCGGGTTGCCATCCTGACCTGCGCCGGGCGGACCTGGATCGCCGGGGGGGATATGTCGGAGTTCGACGGCCCGGCGCTTGAGCCCCATCTGCCTGATGTCGTGAATGCCATCGAGGAGAGCGAGACGCCCTTCATCGCCGCGCTGCACGGCACGGTTCTGGGCGGCGGGTTCGAAGTGGCCATGGCCTGTGCCTGGCGCATCGCGGATCGCGCAACGCGGTTCGGCTTGCCCGAAGTCCATGTCGGCATCATCCCCGGCGCCGGGGGCTCGCAACGCGCGCCCCGTCTGGTCGGAATGGACGCAGCGATTGAGCTGGCCTGCGAGGGCAAGCAACTGGGCGCCGCGCGGATCGCGGAGCTGGGCGGCGTGGATCTTCTGGCGGATGGCGATGTGTTGGAGGCCGCGCGCCGCTTCGCCGCCGATCTGCCCGCGCGCCCGGTCCCGGTCAGCGCGCGCGATTGCGCCGCGCTTGCCACCGATGCGTTCGCGAAGCAGCAGTCCCGGCTGACCAAATCTGGCAAAGGGCAGGGATCCCCCCTCGCCAATTTAGAGGCGCTGCAATGGGCGGCTTTGCCGTTCGCAGACGGCGCGGCCAAGGAACGCGCCCGCCATCTTAAGATGCGGGTTGCCCCCGAAAGCCGCGCGCTGCGCCATGTGTTCTTCGCCGAGCGCGCAGCGGCAAAGCCCGCCGCGATCCAGGGCGCGGCACCGCGACCCAGCGACCGCATTGCCATCGTGGGCGGCGGGCTGATGGGCGCCGGGATCGCCACGGCGGCGCTCTCTGCCGGGCGGCAGGTGACCTTGATCGAGCGGGATGCCGAGGCCGCGCGCGCCGCACAGGACCGCGTTGCGGGGCTGATCGACGGCGCGGTTGCGCGGGGCAAGCTGAGCGAGGCACAGCGCGACGCACAGCTTTCGGCGCTGACATGCACGGGCAGCTATGACGATGCGCGTGAGGCCCAGATCGCCATTGAGGCGGTGTTCGAAGATCTCGACGTGAAGCGTCAGGTCTTTGCGGAGCTGGTCAAAGTTGTCTCCCCGGACGCAATCCTTGCGACAAATACGTCCTATATTGATCCGGTCGATATCTCCGCCGGGATCGAAGGGCAGGAGCGCTGCATCGGGATGCACTTCTTTTCCCCGGCGCATATCATGAAGCTGCTGGAGGTGGTGCGGATGCCCGCCACGGCGCCCGACGTGATCGCCACCGCGTTCGCCTTTGGCAAAGCACTGCGGAAAGTGTCGGTCCTGTCGGGGATCTGCGACGGGTTCATCGGCAATCGGATGCTGACAGCCTATCGACGCGGGGCGGAATACCTTCTGGCCGATGGCGCCGCGCCTCAGCAGGTGGATCGGGCCATGCGCGCGGCGGGCCTGCCCATGGGGCCGTTTGAGCTTCAGGATCTGACCGGCTTGCAAATTGCCTGGGCCAACCGCAAGCGGCAGGCCGAGACCCGCCCGGAGCAAGAGCGCTATGTCACCATTTCGGACACACTGTGCGAGATGGGGCGGCTGGGCCAGCGGAGTGGCAAGGGCTGGTATCGCTACGAAGAGGGCAGCCGCAGCCCGATCCCCGATCCGGAGGTCGAAGCGGTGATCGTGGATTATTCTGCCCGCAACGGGTTGGAGTGCCGCAGCTTCACCGATGAAGAGATCGCAGACCGTCTGCTGGCGGTTCTGGCCAATGAAGGCGCCCGGATCGTCGAGGAGGGCATCGCGGAGGACGATGCCGCCGTCGATGTGGTCAAGATCCACGGCTACGGTTTCCCCCGTTGGCGGGGCGGCCCCATGCATCTGGCCGCGCAGACCGGCTGGGCTCAGGTGGCGCGCGCCATGCACGACATGGAGGCCGACAGCCCCGGAAGCTGGATCCTGGCCGACCGGCTCAAAGCGACAGACGCACAGGGAGAACAGGGATGAGTTTTAAGGTCGCCTTCGTGAAGGCCCGCTGGCACGCCGATATCGTGGACCGGGCGTATGACGGGTTCACCGATGCCTTCGGCAGCGAAGATGTCGATGTTTTCGATGTGCCGGGCGCGTTCGAGCTGCCGCTTTTTGCGCAAAAATTGGCCACCAGCGGGCGCTATGACGCGGTGGTCTGCGCGGCGTTCGTGGTGGATGGCGGGATCTACCGCCACGATTTCGTGGCGTCGGCAGTGGTCGATGGGTTGATGCGCGTCGGGCTCGATACCGGTGTACCGGTGCTGTCGGTCTCTTTGACGCCGCATCATTACCAGGAAACCCCGCATCACAACGCGATCTATGAGCAACATTTCGTCACCAAGGGGGCGGAAGCGGCAGAGGCCGTGAAGATGCTCGCGGCGATCTGACGGCGCTAAGTGCTGCGAAACGGCCCGGGATGTTCCCGGGCCGTTTGCGTTTCTAGTCGCGCAGGGGCTTGAAGCCGCCCTTCCAGTAGGTCAGCGCGCCCGCGCCATCGTTCTCGCGGATGCCGATCACCCGGCCGATCACGATGGAATGGGTGGCGCGGTCGATCATCTCTTCGACCTTGCAGTCAAAAGCGACCGGCGCGCCCGCCAGCAGATAGGTGCCCGAGGGCTGGATGTCCCACTCTGCATCGGCATAGCGATCTGCGCCCTTCACCCCGCCAAAGCCCGCGAAATTCTCCGCGACCTTCTGATGATCGGCGCCGAGCGATGACCACCCGAACGTACGGTGCTTGTCCAGAATCGGCCAGCTGGACGATCCGCGATTGACGCAGGCCAGCAGCAGGGGGGGCTCCGCGCTCAGCGAAATCGCCGAAGTGACGATCAGGCCCGAGCGCGCATCCCCTTCGCCCACGGTGATCACCGAGCAGTTGCCCACCAACGCGCGCATGGCGTTGGTGAACTCTTTGGGCTGAACATCGCCCATCGCTTAGCGGATCCCGGCTTCGGCCAGCAGCGGAAGCACATTGTCGCGGAAATAGGGGAATTCCTCGACATAGTCGAAGAAGCTGAGCGTGGTTCCTGCGAACCCGGTCTCGTGCAGCTTGATGATCCCGTCCGCAACCTGGCGCGGCGTGCCGACCAGCGGGAAGCCCCCATGGCCCATGGCAAAGAGGTTCTTGATCTGCGCCAGAAGGTCATGCGGGAAGCTGTGCGCATGGGCAAATTGCAGGTTCACCAGGTTGTCCACGGCTTCCCAGTCGGCCCATTCGCCCATCAGCTTGTCGCGCAGGGCGGTGGCCTCTTCTTCGGTCTCGCGGCAAATGACGTGGCTGAAGGTCAGCACGCCCACGTCGCGGCCCTTGGATTTGGCCAGGTCCTTAAGCTCTTTGATCTCGTCGACAGAGCGTTCCAGGTCGATCGCCGGGGTGAAGAGGTAATCCGCATTGTCCGTGGCAAAGGCACGCCCGATCTCGGAGCCGGCGGCGTTGAGGATCGGCGGGCGGCCGTTGATCGGCTTGGGATCGCCATGCACGTGCTTGAGGTTGAAGTTCTCACCCTCCCAGTCGAAGTATTCTTCCGACGTCCAGAGCTTGTCGATGATGTCGACCCATTCCTGCGCATAGCCATAGCGCGTCTCGTGGTCGTCCGGCAGGGTCAGGCCAAGCGCTTCGTATTCCGGCTTGTTCCAGCCCGCGACGATGTTCAGACCCGCGCGGCCTTTGCCGACCTGGTCCATGGTCGCGATCTGCTTGGCGACGACGACCGGGTGGTTGGCCGTGGTGTGCACCGTCGCGAACACGGTCAGGTTCTCGGTCGAGGCGAGCATCGCTGTCGCCCAGGTGATGGTTTCCAGAACGCCGCCGTGGAAATCGGTTTCTCCTCCGTAGCCGATCCAGCGGGCGATGGGCAGCATGAAGTCGATGCCAGCTTCGTCCAGCATCTTGCCCAGCTTAAGATTGTTGTCCCACGAGTTGACCCAGCGGTCGGGCGATTTCGTCACCGTCATGCCCGATGAGCAGTTGGTCGAGAAGGTCCCCAGCTTGAAGCCTTCCTTTTGTTTCATGAGGTTTGTCGACATTTGTTCCTCCCAGTAAAATGTCATAAGCTAAAATTTAGCTTTTAAAGTCTATTCGTAGAACCCGTTGCGTCAACGAAAATCTTGGCTAAATTGGCCCGGTGACATCGGATCAGAATAATGACGGCAGCAAGCTCGACTATCGCTGGCACCTGTCGGAAAGCGACGCAGAGGTGACCTGCACGGAGCTGGAATTCGCTTTGATGCGCTGTTTCGAGGCGTTCGGGCGATGGCAGGGGGAATGCCTGGCGTCGGTCAGCGATTTCGCGGGGTCAGGCCCCGAAAATGCGCTTCTTCACCTAGTGCGGATGAATGATCGCGGAAAGTCGATCAAGGAGCTCGCCCGGCTGACCAACCGCGACGACATCCCGAATATCCAGTATTCCATGCGCAAGCTGCTCGCCGCCGAGTTGGTCCAAAAGAAAGGGTCGGGCCGGACCGGGGTGACCTATGAGGTCACCGACAAGGGGCGGCAGGTGACGGATGATTATTCCGAGCTGCGCAAGCGGCTTCTGATCGAGCAGATCCGCAGCCTCCCGCGGTTTGAGACCCGCCTGGCTGAAGCCGGGCGCAGCCTCAATATCCTGGCGGGCATCTACGAGGAAATCGCGCGGGTGACCGCCACGCACCGCCGCTAAGCCGCGTCAGGCCTCGGGCTGGGCCACGCAGATCGCGTCGAGCGCCGCTTTCACATCGTCCGGCCATGGGATCGAACAGTGCTTGTCCAGATCGCTGGCCGCCAGAACCTGCGTGCTTTCCCACCGCTTTTCGCCCTTGCAGCTGATGAGATGGTGCATCGTCACCGACGACCGCCCGACCTTGCGGACCTCAACGGCGAATTCCAGCTCTTCGCCAAAAAAGGACGGTTTGGAAAAATCGCAGGACAGGTGCACCGTCGGCGTGCCCCAGCGGTGCTTCCAGATGATCTCGTGCCACGGGTAGCCCAGATGCAGCCAGAACTCTTCGTTCACGCCATTGAGGATGTTGAGGTAGGACGGGAAATAGGCCGTGCCCGAGATGTCGCAATCCCCGAAATTGAGCATCCGGGTGGTCTTGAAGGGAATGTCCATGGGGCACCTTTTCGATCTACGCGTGTCCCCCCGCTCTGCCTGCCGGGCCGCGGCGCGTCAACGCCCGCGGCACCGCTTACAAGCTGAGCGTGCCGACGCTGGCGCCGCCGCAGACATAGAGCGTCTGGCCCGTCACGAACCCGTTTTCCGGGTCGCAAAAGAACAAAAATGCGTTGGAGATGTCGCGCGGCGTGCCCAGCCGCCCCACCGGCAGCGCCTTGGCCAGGGTGGCCTCGCGCTCTGATCCCTTCGGGACGATCCCCCAGAAATTGTCCGTCTGGACCGGCCCCGGCGCGACCACGTTGACGGTGATCCCGTGCGGGGCGAGCTCCAGAGCCCAGGTCCGCGCCATCCCGATCATCCCGGCCTTAGAAGCCGAATAGGCCGTGCGCGTCGGCACGCCCAGAGCCGCGCGCGAGCCGTTGAACAGCACTCGCCCAAAGCCGCGCGCCTTCATCCCGGGCAAAAACGCCTGCATCAGGCTGAGCGCGGAGCCCAGGTGCAATTGCGCCAGCCCCGTGATGTCGGAGGGCGTCGCGTCTTCCAGAAGGTTGGGCCAGATCATCCCGGCATTTTGCACGAAATGGGTCACGTCATGCTCGGCCGCGATGGCGCGGGCTGTGCTGGTGACAGAGCCCTCATCCAGCAGATCGCAGGAGATCTGGATCAGCTCCTCGGGCGCGTCCTTCCCCGTGCCGCGGGCCAGCGACAGGACGGTATATCCCTTGTCCAGCAATCGGGTGGCGAGATCGAGCCCGATCCCCTTGCTGCCTCCGGTGATGACGGCGGTGTAGGTGCTCATGTCTGGTCCTCGATCATGGCCAGAACGCGCAGCGGGCTGCCGGTGCCGTTCTTGATCTTCAGGGGCGCCGCCAGAAGGAAAGCGCCGGTGGCGGGCAGTTGATCCAGATTGCAAAGGCATTGCAGCCCGTATTTCCCTGCGCCGTGCAGAATGAAATGCGCGGGATAGGGCGGGGTGTAATGCGCCCCTTGTCCGGCATCCGTGCCCACGGTTTCGGTCCCGAAACCGCGAATGCCGCGATCCTCGACCAGCAGGCGGATAGCCTCCGGCGTGGGGCCGGGCGAATGCGGGCCATCATCGCGCATGTTCAGATAGGCCGCGCCCGATCGTTTGGACCAATCGGTGCGCATCAGCACCCAGGCGTCTTCGGGAATGCGGCCATGCTCGGCCTCCCAGGCGGCGATGATCTCGGGGGTCAGCTCGAAATCGTCGTCGCGCGCGGCGCCGTCGGAGCAGTCGATGACCACCACCGACCCGGTGAACATATGCGCCGGGATCTCATCGACCGCCCCATGGGGCACATCGCGCCCCGAGATCCAGTGGCAGGGCGCGTCGAAATGGGTGCCGGTGTGCTCCGACATGGAGATATTGTGCCATTTCCAGGCGGGCCCACGATGGTCATAGGCGCTCACCTCTTCCATGCGGAACCGGGCGCATTGGCCGAATTCGGGCGGCAGGACGATGACGGGGAAATCGGGATCCAGCGTGTGCGTGAGGTCCACGACCTTCACCGTGCCGCTGGCCAGAGCACCGGCCAGTTGGTTCAGGATACTCATGCGCCGTCTCCCCCGCCGGTCATTTCACGTTCAAGGATCTTCGGCCCGGCGCGGAACCGCTCGATCAGGTCCTTCGCCACATCGCCGCAATAGACGTCCTCCAGCCCATCGCGGAGCCCTTTGACCACGTCCCGCGCGAGCGCGGCGGGCGGCACCTTTGGCGGCGGCAGTGGCTGATGCCAGTCGTCATCGGTGGGGCCGACAAAGACGTTCATGACGCGCAGCCCGCTGCTTCGGAATTCGCCGCGCAGGGATTGGCTGAGCGACAGGGCCGCAGCGTTGGACGCCGAAAAGCAGCCATAGGCCGGATCCGGTAGCAAGGCATGGGCCGACAGGATGTTGACCCAGGCCACCGCGGCGTTGGTCCCGTCCGCCGTGCGGGCGCACATGCCGGGGCCGAACGCCTGCGCCAGCCGCATCAGGCCGAGATAGTTCACCTCCATCTCCTCGCGCGCGACCCCGCTGTCGCCGCGGCTCAGCGCGCCGCCGGGCCTGATGAGCCGAGCGTTATTGACCATGATGTCGGTCTTGCCGCCGATCTCGCCCGCAAGCTCCCGCACGCTGGCGGTGTCGGTCACATCGAGCGGCAGAACTTCGACGCCTGGAATGTCCGCCAACGCGCCCTCGTTGGGATCTGGGCGCCAGGTTTCGGACAGGCCGACAAAGATCGTCGTCGCCCCGGCATCGGCAAGCCCCCGGGCGAGCGCGGGCGCATTGGGATTGCGCCCGTCGGTGATCAGGACGCGGCGGAATTTGGGATCAGAGCTCATGGCGCGCAACTGGGGATCGTCCTCCATATGAGGGGTGGCGGTTTCGGGCATGGCCAGCAAAACGCCCTGGCCCGAGCGGTCGAGCCGGTTTTGCATCACCACGCGCCCGCGCGGCGGGACATCGCCATGCACATGGCAGATCACCACCGGCCCGGCATCCAGCTTCACCGATCCGGTGCGCCAGGGCGCGCGTTCGCGAAAGTAGAGATTGGTCGAGATCCGCACCTTGGTCTCCGCCAGAAGCGTGCCGCCCGGAGCAATGTCCTGCCAGGGCAGGGCGACCGACAAGCACTGGCAACAGGCATCGCGCGGCGGGTATTGCACGGTGCCGCAATCGGCACAGACCTGCAGCATGAACCGCCCCTCGGCGGCGGCGGCGGTCAACCCTAGGGCGGCGCGGCTGCGCAAGCTGGGCGGGCTGGTCGGGCTGAGCGTCCGGCGCTGCGGGTTCTTCTTGGACGGCGGGGTCAGAGGCGTCGTCATGGCCCGTCTCCTTTCAGGATGGCGGCGCCGGAACAGACACCTCTGTCATAGTTGATCATCCCAAATCCCGACACCATCGCGAGGGTCGCTCCGGCGACCTGAGTGGGACCGGCTTGGCCCGTGACCTGGCGGATCGCTTCGACCATGCCGATGAACCCGCCCGCCGCGCCCGCTTGCCCGGCGGAGAGCTGCCCGCCGGAGGTGTTATGCGGGAAGTCGCCCCCATTGGTCAGATCACGCGTGCGCAGGAATTGCGGCGCCTCTCCCTTGGCGCAGAACCCCAGGTCTTCGATCTGCATCATCGAGATGACGGGGTAATCGTCATAGGTCTGAAGCAGGTCGATATCCTCGGGCGTGCAGGCGGCCTGATCGTAGAGCTCGTCGATATCCAGGGTCCAGCCGCCGCGCAGTTGGATCGGGTCCTCCGCATGGGCGTTGTGACGCTCGATCGTGCCGCCAATGGTGGCATAGGGCAGGGCGCGGCGCTCGGCCTCTTCGACGGTCATCACCAGAAAGGCTTCGGACCCGGCGCAGGGCATGACGCAGTCAAACAGCGCAATCGGGTCGGTGATGGGCCGCGCCTCCAGATACTGCTCCAACGTCAGCGGTTTGCGCATCAACGCGCCGGGATTTTGCATGGCATTGGCGCGCTGTGCCACGCAGATGCGGCCGAAATCCTCGCGCGTGGCGCCGTATTCCTGCATGTAGCGATCGGTCAGCAGCGCGAAATTTGCGTTCGGCCCGCCCGAGCCATAGGGGTAGGACGCGTCCATCGCAAAGCGCGAGAAGCTGGAGAGCATCCGCCGGAAGCTGTCGATCTGGTTGGTGTCCCCCGCCACGCAGGCGACGATATCGGCATCCCCCGCCTGCACCGCGCGGGCAGCCCGGCGCAGGGCCACAACGCCCGACGCGCCCCCCATCGGGATATGGTCCAGCCAACGCGGGCACAGGCCGAGATGCTGGGTCAGCCCGACGGCGGTGTCCGGGAACAGGCTGAAACTGGCCACCGAGAACCCGTCCAGCTCACGCGGGGAGACCCCGGCGGCATCGAGCGAGGCCTTGAGCGCCCGCGCGATCCACCAATGCGCCGTCTGAATAGAGTAGCGCTCATAGGGCATGGACACGGGCGCGACGAGCGCGACCCCCTCGTAGGATTGGCGCGCGCGGGTCATGCCACCTGCCTTTTCTTCAGCCGCGTAACATCGACGGTCGCGGGATCGTCCAGCAGCCTCGCGGCCAGAGCCTTGAGCTCCGCCCGTTGGATCTTCTGGGTCGGTGTCAGCGGGAGGGCATCGACGAAGGCGATATAGCCGGGCACCTTGTAGTAGGCCATCTGGCTCAGCGCCCAGGTGACGATCTCTTCGGCCTTGCCCGGCTGCGGGTCGCGCACCTGCAGGCAGGCGAACACCTCATCGCCCCGGATCGCATCGGGCACCGGCGCCACGGCGGCGGCGGTCACGTCGGGGTGGCGCATCAGGATCGATTCCACCTCGACCGCTGCGATATTCTCGCCCGAGCGGCGGATGACGTTCTTTTTGCGGTCCACGAAGAAGAAGAACCCGTCATCGCCCTCGCGCACGATGTCGCCGGTGTGGAACCACCCGCCATCCCAGGCTTCTTCGGTTGCTTCGGCGTTCTTGTAATAGGCGCTGAAGAACCCCAGCCGGGGCGCGTCGCCCTTGCGGCGCACCAGCAGCTCTCCGGGCTGGCCGGGGGCGACGGGGGTGCCGTCATCGTCCGTCAGCCGGATATCCAGCCAGTCGGGCGCACGGCCCAGGGCGGCCTGTCCGATCACGCGGTCTTCGGTATGGTTCGAGATCACCGCCCCGGCGCCGGTTTCGGTCATCGCCCAGGCCTCCATCAGTGGAAAGCCGAAGCGATCCTCAAAAGCGGCGTGCAGCTTGGGATCGACCCCGGCGCCAAAGCCGAAGCGGACCGAGTGATTGCGGTCCTCGGGCGATGGCTCGGCGCCCATCAGCATCGACGGCATCACGCCCAGATAATGCAGGCAGGTCGCGCGGCTGTCGCGCACGTCCTGCCACCAGCTCCGGGGGTGGAAGCGATCCACAGCCGTCAGGCACCCACCCAGAGAGATCATCGCCATGAAGGAATAGGCCATGGCGTTCATGTGAAAGATCGGCAGCGGCGTGATCATCCGCTCGCCCGCGTCGGTCAAAGACACGATCCCGCCGAGCGTGGAATACCAGCGGCCGACCTCCAGGAAATAGCTGTTGGCCAGCACGCAGCCTTTGGGGTTGCCGGTCGTCCCGGAGGTGTAGAGCACCGCGGTCTCGCGGTCGAAGGCCGCTGCGGCGGGCGCGGCGATTGCGGCGTTGACGCGCGGGGCGGGCAGAGAGTCTTCGACCGTGATGGCCCGTGCCTGAACACCTGCCGCATCCGCTGCGGCCTGCAGCTCTACGATACGGCTCGGTATGGAGACGATCAGCGCCGGTTCGGCGTGGCCGATAAGGTATTCCAGCTCTGCGGCGCGCAGGTCGGGGTTGATCGGCACGACCGAGGCCCCCAGGCGGTTCAGCGCCAGCCAGATCAGGAAAAAATCGGGCCGGTTTTCAAGCAGAAGAGCCACACGCATCCCGGCGCCGTAGCCCGCTGCGGTCAGCGCATCCGCCCACTGCGTCACCCGCGCGGCGGCTTGGGCGTAGGTGATCTCCCCCGCCGTGATCCCGTAAATCTGCGCCGTACCGGGCAGTATGTTGAGCATGGGCCGGTCGCCAAACTGTGCACAGGCGGCGGTAAAGACGTCGCTGACAGACTGAGTGCGATCCGTAATCATGGCAGCAACTGGATATTGCCGAAGGCGGCGTCACTGTTGAGCAGATCGACACGCTTGTTCGCGATGCGCAGCTTGCCGTCCACCTCTTTCAGCTCGTGCGTCGCGGTCAGGGCCAGAAGGAACTGATCGTCCAGCCGGGTTTCCACGTAGTGCATCGAAGTGTTTGTTTCGAACACGCCCGCAACGGGGTCGAACTTGTCGATGAAGGGCCGCTGGATCACATGGCTGCACCGGCTTTTCGGCTTCTGGCTGAAGGTGCGTTCTCCGTTGAGCCGCTCCACCCGGAGCCTGCGCATGAAGTCGTCTTCATAGAGCAAGGATGTGCAGGTCAGCGGATCGCTTTGCTTGTAATCGAGCGGCATCCAGTAATGCCCCTCGGGCAGCCACAGATCGAGCCATTCGGAAAACCGGCCTTCGTCCAGCATCCGCACCTCTTCGTAGAGGAAGTCGATGATATCGTCGCGTGTCACGCTCATTGTGCGGCCTCCTGTGCGTCCTGGGTCATGGACATCGTGATGAACCGTTTCCAGGCGTCGAACTGATTGCGCATCTGGCGCTCGGTGGTGCCGTTCTCCACGGCCTCGTCGCTGTAGTCTTCTTCGCCGTGCCAGAGCCGCTGGATATTGATCCATTCCAGCCCGTCGGAATGCAGCCCCTCCTGCGCGCGCTCGTACATTTCCAGATCGTCATGGCCGACCATCGAGGTGGGCGCATTGATCAGCCGGTTATACATCACGGTCCGCTCAAGCAGGTAATCGGGCGCGCCGACGAGTCGGTAGATGTAGCTTTCCACCAGGGTCCGGTCAGGGCCGAGCGGGATGAAGTTGCGCAGCTGTTGCACCGGGCCCTTGATCATGATGTTGGGGAAATAGACCGTGTTGTGCCGGTTCTCGCCCAGGATCTCAGAGGCGCGCTCGCGGCCATGGGCGGCGACCATCGCGTCCCAGTAATCCGGCGACTGGCTGTAATCCGAATGGATCGAATGATGCACGCCGGTATGGCCGTGACCGTTGGGCCAGGTGCGGATGCCCATTTCCTCGAAGAACTCATAGGGGCTCATGAAGGGGGCGATGATCTCCATCGCCATGGGTTTGGGTTTGTCCGCGGGCCAGTTTGCCTCCTCGAACAGCTTCACCGCGGTGCCCGCCGAGCTTTCATGGGCCACCATTGGGTGGCAGGTGTCGGTCTGGTTGTCGACCAGCATTTTCCAGTTGCAGTTGTGCACATAGCGCAGGGGCGGTCCGGCGACCTCCAGCCGCCCTTCGGGGGCGCGGTCGACCATATTGTCGAAGGAGCTGAGCGCGCCGCCAAAGAAGTCGTCGAACCCGATGCCGTCCTTTGCGAGCCGCGCAAAGACAAAGCCCCGGTAGTTCGTCACATCGCCCACGGGTTCGAGCCCGCGATTGGCTTCGCTCTCGTCAAAGCCGGTGTCGGCGTAGCCCTTCTTGAGCGGAATGGCGAGAAGGCAGCCATTCGTCTTGAAGCTCCAGGCGTGGTAGGGGCAGCGAAAGAACTTGCCCGTATTGCCCGCCCGGTCGATGGCGATCTTGGTGCCTTTATGCGGACAGCGGTTGTGCAGGACATAGACCTCTCCATCGGAGTGCCGCACCATGATCACGGGCTGGTCGCCGATCTGGGTGGTGATGTAATCGCCCTTGGTTGGCACCTGACTGTCATGCCCCACGAAAACCCACGTGTTGGCAAAGAGATGCTTCATCTCCAGATCGTAGATTTCCTGGTCGATATAGGTGTCGCGGTGGACCTGATGCTGCTGCACCAGGGCGGCAACGGCAGCCGGATTGTCCTTATATTTCCCCATGATCTCCTCCCTAGATATCCAGAACCAGCCGCGCCGATTTGGCCCGGCTGACACAGATCTGCATGATCTTTCCCGAAGCCCGCTCGGACTCGCTCAGCACCACGTCGCGGTGATCGGGGGTGCCGCTGATGACGTCGGTCTGGCAGATCCCGCAATCCCCGCGCGCGCAGTCAAACATCACGTCGACACCGGCCTCCTCCAGCACTTCGACGATGGTCTTGTCGGCGGGAATGGTGAACACGCGCCCGTCGCCGATCTCCACCTCGAAGGGCTGATCGCCCTCGTGGGTGGGGGGCGATGAGAACAGCTCGAAATGCACGTGGTCCTTGTCAAAGCCCGCAGCTTCGGCCTTTTCGCGCACCGCTTCGATCATCCCCTTGGGGCCGCAGCAATAGAGATGCGTGCCGGGGGCCGCGCCCGCGATCAGGGCGTCCAGCTCGATCATCGCGGTATCGTCGAACCAGAGCGTGAGGGCCTCCCCGAACCTCTCCTCCAGCGGCGCGCGAAACGCGCACAGATCGGCGCTGCGCGTGGCGTAGTGAAACGCAAACGGCGTACCCCGCGCCTTCAGAGCGGTGGCGAATGAGATGATCGGAGTCACCCCGATCCCGCCTGCGATCAGCAGGGCCGGGGCCGAGCCTTGGTGAAGGTGAAAATCGTCCTTCGGATCGGATGCGGTGATCGTGTCGCCATCGTTCAGGGCGTGCATCGCGCGGGACCCACCGGTGCCATCGTCTTCGCGTTGGACGGCCAGGTGATAGGTGTCCGGTGCATCGCCCTGAGGGTCGAGGTCAACCAGCGAATAGGACCGCGTACCCAGATCGCCCAGGTCGATATCCACATGGGCGCCGGGCGTATAGGCGGGCAGGGCGCCGCCATCGGCATTGACCAGCGTGAACAGGCTGATCCGATCGGTCACCGGCGTGATTGTCTGGACCTTCAATTGGGTCATCTGGTGGGGTCCTCCGTTTTTGCCCGAAACTCCGGGCTTTGAGTGTGCGCCTGTCGTTCAGGCGCGCCGTGGTTGCCTTGCCCCGCCGCCTCGCCCCGGCGGTGCAAAGACTGGAAGTCTGTCGTCTAAGGTCGCGCCGCGCGGGATGTGCTCCGGCATGTGCGCTTGGTGCTCTGTGAAGTCTTGGCCTCCAATCCGGCCCCTGAAGTAATATGAATAATCATATAAATATCCGACCCTTTTGCGCCGTGTCAAAACCAAACCCCGCTAGATCGGGTTTTTTCGGATGTTTTCCAGCATCTTCGCCATGGTGCGCAGCAGCACCGCGCGGTCCTCTGCAGGGATGCCGCGCATCATGCGCTCATTTTGTTCGGCCATGACGGGCCAGATGTCGGTGCAGAGCGCCGACCCGGCGGGGCTTAGCCGCACGATGCGGGTGCGACTGTCTTCGCTTCCGGCCTGCCGCGTCACGAGCCCCTCGGCCTCCATCTTGTCAAGCGCGCGGCTCATAGTGGGCTGCTCGGCCACGGCGTAGACGCACAGATCGTTCACCGACAGCTCCTTGAACACGGCCAGCGAAACCAGAACCCGCGTCGCGACCGTGGTCAGCCCCGACGCCTTGAGCGCATCGCGCATGTTCTTGTTGTAGCGATGCGAGACCCGGATCAGCAGGTAGGACGGGATCTCGGTTAGCGACTTCACGGGCGGGGTCTTGGCGTTGGTGTCGGTCATCTCAAGCATGGCTGATGTCACATATTCGAGGGCAGGAACAGCACAAGCGACGGTATCAGCAGCAGCAGGACCAAACGTAGCAGGTCCATGACCCAGAACGGGGTCACACCGCGGAAGATCGTGCCGGTCGACACATCGCCCACCACCCCTTTCAGGATGAAGACGTTAAGTCCCACAGGCGGTGTGATCAGGCTGATTTCGGTCACGACAACGACGATGATGCCGAACCAGACCGGATCGAACCCCATGCCGGTGACCAGTGGAAAGAAGATCGGCACCGTCAGCAGCAGCATCGAGAGCGATTCAAACACGCAGCCCAGGGCGATGTAGATCAGGATGATCACGCCCATCACCAGCCACGGGTAGAGATCGTAGCTCTCCACGAAGCTCCGCAGTCCTTCGGGCAGCCCCGCGTAGTTGACGAAGTTCGAAAACACCCAGGCTCCGATCAGCACCGCAAACAGGGATGCGGTGGTCATCGCCGTCTCCGCCAGCACCTCCATCGTGTCGCGCAGGCTCAGGCGGCCACGGCTCAGCGCGATCAGGAAGGCGCCCATTGCGCCCATGCCAGCGGCCTCGGTCGGAGAGAAGGTCAGGTGCAGCGGCCAGAAATCGAGCGCGCCGTAGAGACCTCCGATGACGAGGAAGAACAGCAGGAGCACCGCCCAGACGCCCTTCAGCGCAGCGATCCGCGCGGGCCAGTCGCTGCGCGGCCCGGCGGGGCCGGATTCAGGGCGGCGCATGACCGAATAGCGCACGGCCAGCAGGTAGAAGAGGATGCCCAGCGTTCCGGGGATGATCCCCGCGATGAAGAGCTTTCCGATCGAGGTTTCGGTGAGCAGCCCATAGATCACCAGGATCACCGAGGGCGGGATCAGGATCCCCAGCGTGCCGCCCGCCGCGATGGAGGCCGTCGACAGTCGGTCGTCATAGCCGTAGCGACGCATCTCGGGCATGGCGACCTTGGACATGGTGGCCGCCGTGGCCAGGGACGAGCCTGAGATCGCAGCGAAGCCACCGCAGGCCACGATAGTCGCCATCGCCAGACCGCCTTTGAAGTGACCGAGAAAGGCGTTCGAGGCGGCGTAAAGCTCACGGCTGATGCCGCCCTTGTTCACGAACAACCCCATGAGGATGAAGAGCGGCACGACCGACAGGCCGTAATCCTGGCTGGTGTCGATGATCAGCCGCGCCACCATCGAGATGGCGCCGCGAAAGCTGGTCTCCAGCATGTAGCCGATCATGCCCACGAACCCCATCGCGAAGGCGATAGGCACCCTCAGCAAGACGAGCGCGAGGACGGCGGCGAACCCAATGGCGCCTTCAATCATGAGTTTTCTCCAGCTCGTGCGGCGCAATGATGAGCATCACGGCCCGCCATAGAAGGGCCAGTGCGGTCACCATGGTCATCAGCGCGACAAACCATTCCACGTAATGCACCGGCAACTTCAGGTATTCCATTCGGTCGCCATAGGACTTGCTGCGCTGCGCCAGATCGTAGACCCGCAGGGCGGGCCAGATCAGGATCCCACCGCAGAAAACCGATACGGCGATGTCCACAAGGCGGCTGATCCGCAAGCGCGCAAAGATACCGTCCAGAAGGTCAACGCTGATCTGGTTGCCCTGATGCGACAGCAGCGGCATGGCCGAAAAGACGGTGATGGCCATCAGCAGGCGTGTCAGGTCGGCGGCGAATTGGATCGGCGCGTTGAGGGTCGAACGCAGCATGACATCGGCGAATGTCAGCAGCATCAGCAGCAAGAGTGCACCCGAGGCCAAAGCAATGGGCAGGCGGTGCGCCAGCCATCCCGCCCAGGCGGGGAATGAGCGTGCCGTTGTCATGAAAGGGGCTCCGTTGAGTTCGGCGGGCACGGGAAAGCGCCCGCCGGGATTGGCGCGTCAGTTGGCGGCCATGTCCGTTTTGACCATCTCATAGGCGGCGTTGGCGTCGATGCCAGCAGCGTCCAGCTCTGCCAGAACCTTGTCGATCACCCGCTGCGCAATGGCGGCGAACTTGGCCTGGTCTTCGTCCGAGGCCGGGATGACCGCATTGTCGGCAGCCGCTTTGGTCGCGTCATAGCCGATCTGGTCCGACAGGTCCCACGCGGCGCCTGCCATCCGGCTGGCCGGTTCGCCAAACACCTGTTCGTTCAGGGCTGCCTGGACGTCCTCGGGCAGGCTGTCGAACTTTTCCTGGCTCATGATGATGGCGAAGGATCCGCGATAGAGCCCGCCCGGCATGTCATAGATGTTCCGGGCCACCTCGGTCAGTTTGAAGCCGACCCGTTCGCCCACATTCATCGCCACGGCATCCGCCGCACCCGAGGCGAGCGTCTCATAGACCTTCGGCGCCGGGACGTTGATCCCGATCAGGCCCAGCTCGGCGCCGACATCGCCTGCGACGCCGCCACCGATCCGGGTCTTCAGGCCGCTGAGATCGTCAAGCGTTTCGACATCGGCATTGGTCATCATCTGGCCGGGGCCATGCGTCATCAGCGCCACAAGCTTGACGCCGCGATGCTCATCCAGTTGCTGGAGATACGCTTCATGCACGCGCCAATAGGCGACGGCGGAGGCCTCCGAGGAGCCCTCATAGCCCGGAAGTTCCGCCAGCTTCGTGCCGACGAACCGGCCCGGCTGGTATCCGTGGAAGATGATCGCCATGTCAGCGGCGCCGTCCATGACCAGATCCATCTGAGCGGGCGGCGGTGCCAGGCCGAATTTCAGCTCACCGGTAACCTCCCCACCGGTGGCGTCTTCCATCATTTCCACGAGGCCCGCGAAAATCTCCGTGTTGATCCCGTGAGTGGGCGGCAACCAGGTCGAAATGTTGAGCTTGGTTTCGGCCATTGCCGCGCCGCCAAGTGTCATCAGCGACAAGGCCGATGCCGAGACGAGTTTGGTGAAGTGAAACATGAACGTCCTCCCCTGTTCAGGTCTCCGTTCAATATGAAAAATCATATAAAGTATTTCCAGAACTATTTTTGGCTGGGTTCGTGCGTGCGTATTTTTGTTTTTTTACAATAAATACATAAGCATGAAGGGCGATGTTTAAGTTTTATTGAGGGCAGCCCTCTCGACGGACCTAGATGCATTTGAGGAGAGTGTAGCAAACGCGCGTCGTCGGCCGAAGGACGATTCGGTCAAACTGCTGCTTCAAGCATCAAAATTTTTTCGGAAAATAGTTCATGCTTGAAGCGTTTGCAGATGCCCCTATTTCGCGACCGTGCCGAGGGGCAAAAAATGTCTTGGATTGTGTGGTCGGATCGTCCCGAGCGGCAGCGCCTGGGGCCCCGCCGCTCAGAGATGTTCAGGGCAAGCTACGTAGCGGGCGTCGGGCGTCCCCGAGGCCCGATCAGCTGGTAGAAGACCGGCGCGGCGATCAGCGTCAGGATCGAGGCGAAGGCCAAACCGCCCATGATGGTCACGGCCATGGACGCAAAGAAGGCGTCCCAGATCAGCGGCACCATGCCAAGGATCGTCGTTGCTGCCGCCAGCACCACGGGCCGCAGACGCGACGTCGATGCGCGCACGATGGCATCGCGGCGATCCCATTCGGGATGTTCCTGGCGGGTCAGGTCGATTTCCTCCACCAGCACGATGCCGTTCTTGATCAACATGCCTGACAGCGACAGCAAGCCGAGAAGCGCGGTGAAGGTGAAGGGCATGCCGGTGCCCAGCAGGCCCAGCGTCACCCCGTTCACGGCCATCGGAACCAGCAGCCAGATGATCAGCGGTTGGCGCAGCCCGTTGAACAGCAGGACCGAAATCAAGATCATGATCAGAGCCGATACCGGCAGCTGAGCGCCGAGCGACGCCTGCGCTTTGCTCGAGCTCTCGAATTCGCCGCCCCACTCCATGTTGTAGCCTGGTGGAAGTGCCATGGCTTCGATCGGTGCGGTGACCTCAGCTTGCACTTGCGCGGCGGTCAGGCCTTTGGTGACATCGGCCCCGACGGTGAGCGTGAACACCCGGTTGCGGCGGTGGACCAGCGTGTTTTGCGCCTCGTATTCCAGCCCGTTCGTCACCTGGCTGAACGGCACAAAGCTGTTGGTGCCGCTGACATAGAGCAGCTGATCCGCCAGCGTGAGCGGCCGGTCGGCCGGTTCGCGCACGATCACTGGGATCTGCCGTTCGCCCTCGCGATAGACGCCCGAGCGCAGCCCCTCCGATGCAAATCGCATCGTGTCGGTGATCATGTCGCGGGTGACCCCGGCCTCTTGGGCGCGATCGGTGGCGTAGATCGGGCGCAGGACCTTTTCCATCTCACGCCAGTCCTGGCGCGGATCGACGATATCGGGGGAGGCCTCCTGCAGGATCGCGATCGCCTGATCGCCCAGATTGCGCAGCATCTGCGGATCGGGCCCCGAAAAGCGCACCTCGATCGGATCACCGCCGCCGGGGCCAAAGGCCAGCCGCTTTGCGCGGAATTCGCCTTGGGGCAGGGCGTCTGCGGCGAAACCCTCCAGCCGCGCGATGAGACCGGCGATGGTGTCGATGGTCTCGGTCCGCACGATGATATGGCCATAGGACGGGTTCGGGTCTTCGGCCTGATAGGTCAGCATGAAGCGCGACGCGCCCTGACCGGCATAGGCCGTGGTCGACACGACCTCGGGCTGGTCGATCAGCCAGGCCTCCATCACCTTGAGATCCTCAGACGTCTGATGGATGGAAGCACCCTGTTCCAGCTTGTAGTGGACAAAGAACAGGGGCGTGTTGCTGTCTGGGAAGAACTGCTGCTTGATCTGGGCGAAACCCATGAAACACAGCACGGTGACGCCCAGAAGGGCAGGAACCACGATCCACCATAGTTTGATGCACAGCCGCAGCAGAGCCGCATAGGCGCGGAAGATCGGGCCGCTATAGGCGTCTGCTGCGCCTGCCTCTCCGCGTTTGAAGACATAATGGCCCAAGAGCGGTGTGACGGTGATCGCCAGCACCCAGGACAGCAGGAGCGAAATCCCGATCACCGCAAAGAGCGAGAACAGGAATTCGCCGGTCGCATCGGGGCTCAGCCCGATGCCAGCAAATGCCATGATGCCGATGACGGTCGCGCCCAGCAGGGGGATTTGCGTCTTGCCTGCTGTCTCTTCGGCGGATTCGCGACTGGACTGACCATGGGCCATGCCCACCTGCATACCTTCCGCGACCACCAATGCGTTATCGACCAGCATCCCCATCGCGATGATCAGCGCCCCGAGCGAGATCCGCTCCATTTCGATGCTGAACAGGCCCATGAAGAACAGGGTGCCAACCACGGTCAGCAGCAGCGTTCCCCCCACGACGATGGCAGCGCGCGGCCCCATGGCAAGGGCCAGAACGGCGACGACGATGGCGACCGACATGGCGAGGTTCAACAGAAAGTCGCTGGAGGCCTCGTCCACGACGACATGTTGCTGATAGATCGGGTGCAGCTCAACGCCCAGCGGGATCAGCGGCGCAAGCTGCGCCAGTTTCTCATCGGCACGGTTGCCGACTTCGACGATGTTTTCGGTCGAGAGCCCCGCGATGCCGAGCGTGAACGCGTCCTCGCCATTGTGGCGGATCAAGATGGACGGCGTGGTCTCGCGCTCGCGTTTGACGGTGGCGAAATCGACCAGATTGATCAGGTTGCCGGCGACGCCGATGGTCAGTCCCTGAATTTCCGAAACGCTGTCCCGGCCATGAGGCGCTTGCAGCAAGATCCGGCCATCTGCGTTTTCATAGGCGCCACCATCGACGACGTTGTTTGCTCCGGCAATGGCCCCTTGGATGGCATATGGAGGGACGTTCTGGTTCACCACCAAAGCGGGGTCGGGCTCGATATAGATCACCTCGTTGGGCACGCCCGAAACAGAAACATCGGCCACGCCATCGACCGTCAGCAATTCGCGCCGCAGGAAGGTCGCCATCTGGTAGAGCTCGGCATCGGAATAGCCCGGTGCCGTGACGGCGTAGTAGATGCCGTACACATCTCCGAAACTGTCGTTCACAAACGGGTGGCTGGCGCCCGTTGGCAGCCGCGTGTCGTTCACCCGATTGCGCAGCTTGGTCCAGATCTCAGGCAGCTGGTCGCCATCATAGATGGACTTCATATTGACCGTAATGCGGCTCTGGCCGGGCTGGTTGACCGATGTGATGAAATCGACCTCGCCCATCTTCTGGATCTGGGATTCCAGCGGTTCACTGATTTCGCGGGCAACCTGTTCGGCACTGGCGCCGGGGTATTGTGTGACGACGACTGCGGTTTTCAGGGTGAAGGCCGGGTCTTCCAGCCTGCCGACCGAGAGAAACCCCCACAGCCCGCCAAGAATGCAACCGAGGATCAACAGCCATGTGTAGATCGGCCGGTCGATGAAAAGCCTTGCGATGGACATGGGTGACTCCGCTCAGTTCGGAAAGCCGGAAAAGCGGCGCACCTGCTGCCCGTCAGCCAGGCGAGACAGGCCGGACGCGACAACCTGTTGGCCCGCGTCCAGACCGCTGGTAACCAGCAAACTGCCGTCAGGCGCCGGTGCGATCTCGACCGGATGAAGCTTGACGACGCCCTCATCAGCGGCGTCGGCCGCAGGCTCAAAGAGCATCACCTGCGCGGCGCCGTCATTGGCCAGTCGCACGGCGGAGGCGGGCAGGGCGATTTGCGTCTCGCCGATATCGCGATAGACGTGGACCGTGACTGAGGTGCCCGGCAACAGATTCAAACCCTCAGGCGGGGCCATGCCAAGACTGATGCGGAACGTTTGGCCGACCTGCGATGTCTCGGCATTGAATTCACGCAAGGTCAGCGGATAGCGTGTCGGGCTGCCGACGAATTCGGCCTCGATGCGGGTTTCGCCCTTTCCGCCGGTTTGCTGGAACAGCACTTCCGGGACGTCGATATTGATGCGGATCTCCGACATGTCATGCAGGCGGACGACTGGCGTTCCCGGAGCAATCAATGTGTAATTCGCAACCTTGCGCCGTGCCACAAGCGCATCAAAAGGCGCCCGCAACGTGGCGTGCTTGAGCGACAATTCGGCATTTCGCAACGCAATGTAGGCCGAGCGGGCGGCGGTTTGGGCATCCTCGATGCTCACCCGACTGGCGGCATTGCCGCGCAGTTGCTCACGTCGGCTCAGCGTCCGCTGGGCTTGATCGCGCTGCAATTCGGCCTGGTTGAAGGTCAACTGAAAGGGCTCTTGATCCAGCTGTGCGATGACTTCGCCCTGGGGGACCGTCTCGCCTTCGATCGCCGGAAAGTCGACGATCTGTCCGCCGACCCGGAAGGCCAGATCAACGGACTGCCGCGCCGCGACCCGACCGAAGAACTGGCGCTCGATCACACTTTGTGCCGCTTCCGTGGTGACGATCTTCACGTAGGGGGCAGGACTGTCATCCGCTGTGGCAACGATTGGCGCAAACATACCAAAAATGGCGAACACGATTTTCTTCATAAGGATGTCCTGACCTGAAAGCCTGAGTGCGTTATTGGCATCGCGGGTCGCAGGCTGGCAACCCCACCGCCGATCATCGAAAGACCTAGGTGCGTCTTTTGATGTTATCTGCAAGGCGCGCGCGGCACAAACGTCGCGTGACTTCAGTAACGGGAGCGAGCTGCGTGTTCGATCCGCGGGCACCTGGGCTAGCGCTCCATCGGCCCGCTTTTCTGGAGGGGGCTTAGCGCGAGCGCGGCGACCATTTCGCAGCGTTCGCTTGGTTGCGCATAGGGCGCTGTCTTGGCAATGAGGCTCAAAATGACGAAAGCGCGGGTGGTGGAGTGCTCCGCAATGCAGCAAGCACCGCGTCCGAAAGTATGAACATGACCGCGAAAATGCACATTCAGGAACATGCCAGGTTGTCCGTCGCTCCGATGATGGACTGGACGGACCGCTGGTGCCGTCTGTTTCATCGCCAGATGAGCCGACACGCGCTGCTCTACACTGAAATGGTGACCGCGCCCGCTTTGGTGCGGGGCGGGGCTGTGCATTTGCTGGATTTTGCGCCTGCTGAACAGCCCGTTGCGCTCCAGCTGGGCGGGTCCGACCCGGCGGAGCTGCGGGATGCCACAGCCATGGGCGCGGAGCGCGGCTATGGCGAGGTGAACCTCAACTGCGGCTGCCCGTCAGACCGGGTGCAATCCGGCACGTTCGGCGCCGTCCTCATGACCCAGCCCGAACTGGTCGGGCGTCTTTGTGCCGCCATGCAGGGGCAGGGCGCCGAGATCACGGTGAAATGCCGCTTGGGCGTGGACGATCAGGATCCCCAGATCGCCCTGCCGCGCCTTCTGGAGGAGGTCGCGGGCGCCGGGGTTGAACGGGTCACGATCCACGCGCGAAAAGCGTGGCTCAAGGGATTGAGCCCAAAGGAAAACCGCTCCATCCCACCGCTGGATTATGATCTGGCGCTTGCGATGAAGGACCGCTTTCCGGGGCTGCATATTTCGCTCAATGGCGGGATCGAGACTCTGGACGCGGTGCGGGCGCAGCTGGCGCGGGGCTTTGACGGCGTGATGATCGGGCGCGCGGCCTATCACCAGCCCTACGACATCCTGGCAGAGGCGGACATGGTGTGGGGCGGATCCCCTGCCGCACCGCGCACGGATATCGCCCGCGCCATGGAGCCCGCAATCCGCGCGCATCTGGACGAGGGCGGGCGGCTCCACCAGATCACGCGGCATATGCTGGGCCTGTTCGCCGGTCAGCCGGGGGCCCGCAAGTGGCGCCAGGTGCTCTCCACCAAGGCGACGCGCGACGGCGCGGGCTGGGAGGTGGTCGAGGAGGCTCTGGCAGCGCTCGGCTAGCGCGCGGCGTCCAGAAGCGCGTCCACGTCCAGATGCCGCTCCACGTGATCGGCAAGATCATCGAGCGCCTGCTCGACGCCCGCATCGAACCCGCCCTGCGACGGGGCGCCAAACCCGGCCAGCCACGCGGCGCGGAAGGCGTCATCGCGGAACATGCCGTGCAGGTAGCTTCCCACCACGCGGCCATCGGTGCTGCGCGCGCCTTCGGCCCGGTCTCCGACATGGGCAAAGGGGCGGGCGCAATCGGGGCCCGAGGTGGTGCCGATATGGATCTCATAGCCGGTGAAATCCGTGCCTGATCCCGCATGGCGGGCGGCAACATCGCGCAGGCGCTTATGCGGGGTCATTACGGTTTCGACGTCCAGAAGGCCAAGGCCTTCGGTCTCACCCGCCGGGCCTTCGATGCCGTCGGGATCGCGGATCATCCGGCCCAGCATCTGATAGCCGCCGCAGATGCCCAGAACATGCCCCCCGCGGCGGTGAAGGGCGGCAAGATCAATGTCCCAGCCTTGCGCTCGCAGATAGGCCAGATCGCCGCGTGTGGACTTGCTGCCCGGCAGGATCACCAGATCGGCATCTCCGGGGATCGGCTGGCCGGGCGCCAGCATGGTCAGGCGCAGGCCGGGCTCTTGCGACAGGGGATCAAGGTCATCGAAATTTGCGATCCGAGAGAGGCGCAGGCAGACGACGTGAAACGGCCCGTCCGAGGGGCTGTGGCCCAGATCGACGGCATCTTCGGCGGGTAGGCGCCAGGCGTCATCGAACCAGGGCACCACGCCAAAGCCGGGCCAGCCGGTGAGCTCTTCGATCAGCGCGAAGCCGTCGTCAAACAGGCTGGGGTCGCCCCGGAACTTGTTGACGATAAAGCCGCAGATCAGCGCGGCGTCGGCCGGGTCGATCACCGCCTGTGTGCCCTTGATCTGGGCGATCACGCCGCCCCGGTCGATGTCGCCGCACAGCACCACGGGCACATCGGCGGCGCGGGCAAAGCCCATATTGGCGATGTCGCCGGGGCGCAGGTTCACCTCGGCGGGGCTGCCCGCGCCTTCAACCACAACCAGATCATGGGCCGCGCGCAGGCGGGCAAAGCTGTCTTGCACGGGGGCCATCAGCTTGGGCTTGAGCGCCGCGTAGTCGCGCGCCTGAACCGTTTGCCACCGCTGGCCCTGCACCACGATTTGCGATCCGCGTTCGGTTTCGGGTTTGAGCAGCACGGGGTTCATGTCCGTATGGGGCGCCAGCCCACAGGCCCGCGCCTGAAGCGCCTGAGCGCGGCCGATCTCTCCGCCATCCTCTGTGACGGCGGCGTTGTTGGACATGTTCTGTGGCTTGAACGGCGCCACCGATAGCCCGCGGTTGCGCGCGGCGCGGCACAGCCCGGCCACCAGCATCGACTTCCCGACATTGCTGCCGGTGCCCTGAAGCATGAGGGCGCGGCTCATGTGAGGGACCGGGTTTTGAGAAACCGCGCGATCTCGTCTGCGCTTGCTGCGGTGTCGAGCGGGCGGGTCATATGGTCCTCGGCCTGCTGCGCCAGATCGGCGGGCAGCCCCGCGCGGCGGTGATGCAAAAGGCCGTCCGTGAAGCTGGCCGAAAACTCGGGATGGGGCTGCATCGTATAGGCGCGATCCCCGTAGAGCAGATAGGCGTTGCGGCAAAACTCCGAACTGCCGACGCACGCGGCCCCTTCAGGCGCGCTCGTGACCTGATCCTGATGCCAGGCCATCACCTTGCGCGTGCGGCCATCTGCCAGCCGATAGGTCTGATGGCCCAGAGACCAGCCGCCGCCAAACTTCTCGTTCACCCCGCCAAGGGCTTGCGCGATGATCTGATGTCCAAAGCAGATCCCGACGAGAGGCCGGTCCGCGGCATAGATCGCGCGCACCAGCTCTTCCAGCCGGGCGATCCAGTCATGCCCGTCATAGGTTCCGAATTTCGATCCGGTGATGATCCAGCCGTCGTGATCCTCTGGCGACGCGGGAAAGACGTCGTCCACCACCGCATAGGTGGTGAAGTCGAACCCGTGCCCCTCCAGCAGCCGATGGAACTGGGCATCCATGTCCCCGAAGTCGGGGCGCATCTCGTCCATGACATGGCCTGCCATCAGGATGCCGATCCGCATTTTTCGTGATCCCTCGCTTGTCTGACACGCGACGTTTCACAGCGCGCTCGCCGCTGTCAAGCGGGTGCCCGGCGTCGCAAGCGACGCAAGGTCGCTTTGCGCTCTGGCTTGAGTTGCAATGCCGCCCCGCGCAACACTCGCTGAAGGGAGAGGATCATGACGAAAGATGGAACCACGATCATCGTGGGCGCGGGGCTGGCTGGCCTGACCGCGGCGCTTGAGCTGCTCGACACCGGCGAGCGGATCGTGCTGGTGGATCGCGACAGCCCCGAGGCCGTGGGCGGTTTGGCGCGGCTCAGCTTTGGCGGGCTGTTCTTTGCGAACACGCCGCTTCAGGCGCGCCACAAAATCACCGACAGCGCGGACGCCGCTTTTGCCGATTGGTGCCGCTTCGGAGAGCTCACCGAAGGCGCCGAGGACGCGCTGCCCCGAGCCTGGGCGCAGGCCTATTGCGCGGATAGCGCGGGGCTCTACCACTGGCTGACCGGGCTGGGGCAGAAGTTCATGCCCGTCCCGCTGTGGGTCGAGCGGGACGGCAACACCGTTCCCCGCTGGCATGTCTGCTGGGGCACCGGGGACGGGTTGGTGCGCACGATCCTGCGGGCGCTTGAAGCTCATCCCGGCCGTGATCGCCTGACCATCCGGTATGGTATCCGGGTCGATGGACTGAGCACCTCGGGCGGCGCCGTCACCGGCATCACCGGAGAGGACGAGGCGACCGGCACGCCCGTCGCACTTGATGCGGCGCGGGTCGTGATCGCCACCGGCGGGATCAATGGCGTGGATGCTCTGATCCGCGAACACTGGCACAAGGATTGGCAGCCCGCACCGCCAGTGATCCTGACCGGCGCGCATCAGTATGGCGATGGCACGATGCACCGCGCGGCGGCGGGGGCCGGGGCGCAGGTGCACCGGCTCGACCGCAACTGGAACTACGCGGGCGGGATCCATCACTGGAACCCGACCAAGCCGAACCATGGGCTCTCTACTGTGCCCGCGCGCTCGGCGCTGTGGGTGAACGGGCAGGGCGCCCGTATCATGCCCCCGATGGTGAGCGGTTTTGACACCCGCGATCTGTTCACGCAGCTGTGCCGTCAGCCTGCGGGCTATGGCTGGCAGGTGATGAACCGCAAGATCGCGCTCAAGGAACTGGCTGTGTCGGGCGCGGAAATGAACCCGGCGGTGCGCGATCACAAGATGCTGAGCTTTGCCGCGCAGATCCTGTTCGGCAACCGCTGGCTGTATGACACGCTCACGCAGAACTGCGTGGATGTGGTGGTGGCGGACGATCTGCCGTCGCTGGTGAACAAGATGAACGCGCTGTCGGTCGGGGGCGTTGAGATGCGCGAAGACACGCTGCGCGCCGCGCTTTCCGCTTGGGATGCGGAGATCGCGAAGGGGAATGGCTCGAGCGATCCGCAGATGCAGGCGCTTACCACGCTGCGCCAGTGGAAGGCCGACAAGCTGCGCCTCACGCGCGGGGTGAAGGTGCTTGACCCGAAAGCGGGGCCCTTGGTGGCCATCCGCACCTTCCCCATCGCGCGCAAATCGCTGGGCGGGATCGTCACCGATCTGGCCAGCCGGGTTCTTACCCCGCAGGGCGACGCGATCCCCGGCCTCTATGCCGTTGGGGAGGCAGCGGGATTTGGCGGCGGCAATATGAACGGGATCCGCGGGCTTGAAGGCACCTTCCTGGGCGGCGCGCTTTACACCGCGCGGCGGCTGGGCGCCGCGGCAAGGGAGGGCGCGTGATGCCAAAACGGAAGACAGCGGCGCAGGTCGCGCTGCAAACGCTGACAGAGCTGGGCATTCGCCAGACTTTCGGCATCCCCGGTGTGCACAATACCGAACTCTACGACACGTTTGCGCGCTCCAACCAGCTTCGCCCGATACTGGTCACCCATGAGGGCGGCGGCGCCTTCATGGCGGATGGTGTCTCGCGCGCCTCCGACAGCGGAGAGGTCGGCTGCCTGCTCACCGTGCCCGCTGCCGGGTTCACCCACGCCATGAGCGGGATCGGAGAGGCGTTCCTCGATGGCATCCCGATGCTGGTCATCACCGGTGGGATCCGCACGGACACGCCCTGGCAGCACAAGCTGCACCAGGTCGACCAGATGGAGCTGGCGAAGGGCATCACCAAGGCCGCGTTCCGCGTTGACAAGGTGGAGGACGTCGCGCCGATCCTGCGCGAGGCGCACCGGATCGCGACCAGCGGCCAGCCCGGTCCGGTCTTGGTCGAAATCCCCACGAACCTTCAGCTCTTTGATGATGCGGTCGAAGAGCCCGCGCCGTGGACCGCGCCGCCGGTGCCTCCATTGCCCGATCCGGGGCTGATGGAAGAGGCCGCGCAGTTGCTGGCCCAGGCCAAGCATCCGGTGATCTTTGTCGGCTGGGGCGCGCGCCGCGCGGTGACGGATGTGATCGCCCTAGCGGAACACCTTCAGGCGCCGGTCTTCACGACGCTTCAGGGGCTGGCGAGCTTTCCGGCGTCGCATCCGCTCCATGCTTGCTTCGGGCTGGGCGCGGCGGCCGTGCCCGCCGGGCGCAACGCCTATGAAGGGTGCGATGCGCTGTTGACCATCGGCGCCCGGTTCGGAGAGATCCCGACCGGCAGTTTCTCGGCCAAGGTACCCCCGGCCCATGTCCATATCGACATTGACCCCTCCGCCATCGGGCTGAACTACCCCGCCAAGGTCGGGCTGGTCGGCGACGCCACCGCTGTCGCCCCCGCGCTGCTGGAGGCACTGCGCAAGGCCGCGCCGCCCGCGCCGGAGCGGAGCGATTTGCAGGCGCAGATCGCGAAGGACAAGGCGGCCTATCGTGCGGCGTGGCACGCCCATGAGCCGCCCGCAGGCCGGATCAACCCCATCACCGTCTTCGACGCCCTGCGCGCGGCCTACCCGCAGGAGGCCACCATGGTGCTCGATGACGGCAACCACACCTTCCTGGCGGCAGAGCTGTTCCCGGTCGGCGCGGGGGGCAAGGTGCTGACCCCGACCGATTTCAACGCCATGGGATACGCGGTGCCCGCCGCGATCGGCGCGCGGCTGGCTGATCCCCAGCGTGAGCTGTTCGCCGTTGTCGGGGATGGCTGCTTCACCATGACGGGGATGGAGCTGCTGACCGCCACCCATAACGGGGTCGGGCTCGCGGTTTTCGTGTTCAACGACGGCACGCTCAGCCAGATCGCGCAGGCGCAGCGCAAACCCTACGGGGCGGAGACCTGCACCCACCTCCCACGTGCGGATTTCGGCGGGCTCGCGCGGGCGGTCGGGGCGCGCTACATCGTGCTCACCGATCCGGCCAAGACCAGCGACACCGTCACCGCTGCACGCGATCTCGCGCGGGCGGGCAAGGTGGTCGTGGTCGATGTGGCCATCGACTATTCGCGCCCGACCCATTTCACGACCTCGGTCTTCAAGGCCAATTTTTCGTCCTTCCCGCTGCGCCAGAAGGCGCGGCTGGCCTCCCGCAGCCTCAGCCGAAAGTTTCGCCGATGATGATGCCAGACACCTGGGATACGATTGAAACCCTGGACGCCCGCTTCGCTGCGGCGCGGGACGCCGCGCGCGCGGAGCCCGATGCCCCTTGGAGCCTGCGCAAGGACCGGCTGGAACGGCTCGCCCGCATGCTGCGCGAGGATGAAGACGGCGTAGTAGCGGCGATCTCGTCTGATTTCGGGCAGCGCGCGGCGGCTGATACCCAGCTTGCCGAAGTCTTCCCGACCTATGCGGAAATCAGCCATGCGCTGCGCCATGGGCGCGGCTGGATGAAACCCCGCCGGGTGCCCACGGCGATGTGGTTCTGGCTCGGACGCTCCCGGATTGTGCCGCAGCCCAAAGGGCTGGTGGGGATCATCGGCCCATGGAACTACCCGTTGTTTCTGCTGACCGGCCCTCTGGCGGGGGCCTTTGCGGCGGGCAACCGTGCCATCGTGAAGACATCCGAATATGCGCCGCATTTCGCCAATTGGTTCACGCAGGCCGCAGCCCGCCACTTTGCCCCCGAAGAGCTAAGCGTGATCCGCGGCGGGCCCGAGATCGGCGCGGCCTTTGCGGCGCTGCCCTTCGATCACCTGTTCTTCACCGGCAATGGAGAGGTCGGCAAGAAGGTCATGGCCGCCGCCGCCCCGAACCTCACCCCCGTGACGCTGGAGCTCGGCGGGAAATCCCCTGTGATCGTCACCGCCAAGGCCGATCTGGATCGGGCCGTTGCGCGGGTGATGACGGGCAAGATGCTCAATGCCGGGCAGACCTGCGTGGCGCCCGATTACGTGATGATCGACCGCGCCCTGATGACGCCTTTCATTGAAAAGGCGCAGGGCTGGGTGTCAAAGCACTACCCCGATCTGGCGGTGAATCCCGATTTCACGCGGATCATTGACGATCGCCAGTTCACGCGGCTCATGGGGCTGCGCGATGATGCGGTCGGGCGGGGGGCGCAGCTCCACCCGCTGTCCGGGGTCGAGCCGAATGCCAACAGCCGCCTGTTCCCGCCGGTGATCGTGACCGGAGCACCGATGGATAGCGCCTTGATGACGAACGAGATCTTCGGCCCCGTCCTGCCCGTTGTCCCGATCGATGATCCCAAAGAGGCGGTGGCGCATGTAACGGCGCGCGCCCGACCGCTGGCCACCTACTATTTCTCGGAAGACCGGGCAGAGATTGACGCGCTGTCGGCACAGATCGTGTCGGGCGGCGCCTGCCACAATGAGACGATCATGCATGTCGCCCAGACCAATCTGCCCTTTGGCGGCGTCGGCGCATCGGGCATGGGCGGGTATCACGGCCAGCACGGGTTCGACACGTTCTCGCATCTGCGCGGCACGTTCATCCAGCCCAAGCTAAACGGCATGGGAATGCTCGCGCCGCCCTATGGGCGACGCTTCTGGTCGATGATCAAGACGCTCAAGCGGATCGCGCTGCCGCGCGGAGCGCGTCAGGGCAGGTAATCGTTCGGGTCGGCGCTCTCCAGGCCGCGGCGGACCTCGAAATGCAGCGCGGGCGGATCGCCCGCTGCGACTTTCGCGATGGTCTGGCCGCGGCTGACGCTGCCGCCCTTGGAAATGGTCAGATCGGTGACGTTCACATAGACCGTCAGCAGATCGCCCGAGTGTTTGATCACGACGATCTTGGCGCCATTGGTGTTCTCGGTGACGGCGGCGACGGTGCCGGCATCGGCGGCTTTGACCGCCGTGCCCGCAGAGGCCGAGATGTCGATCCCGTCATTGCGGCCCTTCGCGTAGTCCCGGATGATCGAGCCAGCGACCGGCCGCACCAGCCGCGCCGAACCGGCGGCGGAGGCTTGGGTCGTCTCGGGCTTGGGCTGCGGGGCCGGGGTCGGTGTCGCCGCGGGGCGCGAGCTTGCGGCCGCCGACGCGGCGGGGGCAGGCGACGAGGCGGGCAGCGGGGTGACGGAGCTGGGCGGCGTCGGCGTCGAGGAGCCTTCGCCGGGGGCGGTCACCGCTGGAGCCGCTGGCGCCGGGGCCGTCGTGGCGACGGGGGCCGCAGCACCTGCGACAGGGATCAGGAGCGTCTGACCGTTGCGCACGGCCATGTCGTCGCCCAGCCCGTTCCACTCTTTCAGGGCGCCGATCGGCACATCGTAGAGCCGCGCGATCGAGTATGCCGTCTCGCCCTGCCGCACGGTGTGGCGCAGCGGCTCTGCGCCGCTGGCCAGGTTCGGATCGGCCCCGATGGGCTGGCTGGTGACCCCCGGAGCGGTGGACACCCGGCTGGGCAGGGCGAGCACCTCTCCGGGCCGCAGAACCGTGTCGGGCGCGATCGCGTTGTAGCGGGCCAGAGCGCCTTGATCCACGCCCAGACGGGCGGCGACGCTGGCCACGGTATCGCCGCGCTGCGCGACGGCCACCTGGTAATTCGGATAGGATATCACGCCGCGGGAATCCGGCTGCGGGCGCGGGGCGAGATTGGCCACGGCCTCCGTGGTGGAGAACCCTTTGCCGAGCCGACGCAGATCAATGTCGAAGGGCTTGGAACAGCCGGACAGCGCCAGCAGCGCGCCGCCCGTCAAAAGGGCGATCCGGGGCGCCAAGCGCGCAGGCTGGCGGAGAGATCTGGTGCGGGAATTCATGGCTCGGCTCCTCGTCCTCAGTGGTCTCTTTCGGACCTTGGGATCACGTTGATCAACGGGCCGATCACGCACGGCCCTGTTGCGCGCAAGAATGGCGCGTATGGCATGGATTTGCAATCTTTTGCCGTGTGGGCGGCGATCAGTCGCTGGCCAACCCCTCAACGAGCGGCACGAAGCGGACCGAGCGCAGCTCGTCATAGTCCAGACCGGTCTCGGTGCGGGTCACTCGGATCAGGGTCTGAACGGCGTCCGACTGCCCCACGGGAAGCACCATGGTCCCGCCGATCTTGAGCTGCGCCAGCAGCGGGGCCGGGGGATCTTCGGCGGCGGCGGTGACCAGGATGTGATCGAACGGCGCCTGATCGGGAAGGCCGAAACACCCGTCGGACACGCTCAGTGTCACATTCGTGATCCCCATGCCCTCAAGCGTGGCGCGGGCGGAGATGACGAGGCGACGGTGACGATCCACCGAATAGACCCGGCGCGCCAGCCGGGACAGGATCGCCGCCTGGTAGCCGGACCCGGTGCCGACCTCCAGCACCTTGTCGCGCGCGGTGACGCCCAGGGCCTGCGTCATCAGGCCAACGACCGAAGGCTGGCTGATGGTCTGACCGCAGGGGATCGGCAGGGGCATATCCTCATAGGCGCGGTCCGCGAAATGGCCTTTGACGAAAGCGGCGCGGTCGACGCTTTCCATCGCGCGCAGCACTTCCGCATCGGTGACGCCCTTGCTGCGCAGGGCGAAGACCAGTTGCATCTTGGATTCGGCGTCGAAGCTCACGACAGCGCCGCCCCAAGCGCTCCAAGCGCCGCGTGATCGGTCAGATCCGCGCGCATGGGGGTGGCGGCAATCCACCCGTCCAGACACAGCGCGACATCGCTGCCATCCGCCGTTGGGGCGTGCTGGTCGGATCCGGTGATCCACAGGAACCGGCGGCGGTTCGGCGCCTCCGCCGGGGTCATCCGCATCCGCCCATGGCCGCGATAGCCCTGGGGTGCGGCGCTCAGGCCCTTGACCTCTGCCGCGGGGCAGGGCGGGAAATTGACGTTCCAGAACAGCCCATACCCGTCGGTATCTTCGGGCCAGGCGTCCAGGATCTGATGCACGACTTGAGCGCCGTGGGCGGCTGCGGCCTCAAATTGCAGATCGCCGGTCATATTCTTGGGGCCCAGATATTGCGATAGCGCAATGGCCTTGATCCCCTGAAGCGCGCCCTCCATCGCGCCGCCGAGCGTCCCGGAATAGAGCGCGTTCTCGCCCGCGTTGTTGCCCCGGTTTACGCCGGACAGGACCAGATCGGGCGGGGCGTCCCGCATCACGTCATGCAGCCCCGCCAACACGCAATCGGCCGGAGACCCTTCGGCCGCATAGCGGCGCTCGCGCAGTTTCGCGATCATGGTCGGGCTGGTGTAACTGATGCAATGCCCGACGCCGGACTGTTCGAAGGCCGGTGCAACGGTCCAGACCTCGCCATCGGGTCCGGCAAGCTCTGTCGCGATGGCCTGAAGAACCTCCAGCCCTGGCGCGTTGATGCCGTCGTCATTGGTGATGAGAATGCGCATGGTGCCGCCCCCTTTCGTCCTACCTATCTGCGGGGGCGCAGGCGGGCAAGACGTCTGAAGCGCGCGCGGACGTCACGTGGCGCCACTGCGTGAACGCGAGAATGGACAGTGCCCATACCGATCGGTATCTTTGCCCGTACGGACCCGTATGCTGCGGGTTCGCAAACCCGCTGGAGGAGCCATGACCGAAAAGCTGAGTCGTCAGGACTGGATCGACGCGGGTTTGCGGCGCTTGGCTTCGCATGGGGCAGATGGGCTCAGCGTGGCCGGTATGGCGCGTGAGCTTGGTGCGACCAAGGGGAGCTTCTATTGGCATTTCAGCGATCTGCCTGACTTTCGCCAGGCGCTCCTGACGGCGGTCGAGGACTTGGCCGAAGCTGGTCTGGACGTGCCCGACAACGCTGATCGGCCCATGATTGCGCTGATCCGATCCATGGCGCTTCCGGAGGGGGTGGAGCCCGCATTTCGGGCTCTGGCCTTGCATGACCCCGAAACGACCCGGATGCTGGAACGGATCGATCGGCGCCGGATCGCCGCCTTTGCCTCCGTGCTCGAACGGCTCGGCAAGGACGCGACAAAGATGCCCCATCTGCTCTATGCGGCTTGGCTTGGGGCAGAGCATCTGGCGGGTCCGGTTGGTATGCCGGTCCACCGCCTGCGCGCCGCCGCGGCACGCATGATTATCCGATGATTTCGGGCAGCAGCCGCGCGGCTTCATCCTTCGGGCTTGCAAGGCTGGTCTTGTCCTGAACCGGATAGAACCGCGCCCGCGTGGCGGTGGGCATCTCCTGCGGCTCGCAAATCACCACCTTCGGCCCGATCTTCGCGCTTTCGGTCTGCCAGCTCTTCGCAAGCGCGATCTGCGCGCCCTTGGTGGCGCCATACCCGCCCCAAAGCGGCTGGCCGTCATGGGGATCGTCGAAGAACACGGCCCGACCGTGAGCCCCCAGCAGCGGCGTCAGGTAGCGGATCAGGCGGGCGGTCGCGGCGACATTCACGTCAAGCGCGCGGGTCATGTCCTTTTCGGAGATGTCCTGAGCCGAGGCCAGCGGCGTGGCATGAACTGCCGTGTGCACCCACAGGTCCAGCTTGTCCCAGCGGTCGTAGATCGCGCGGCAGAGCTGTTGCATGGCGGCGTCTGTCGTGATGTCGAGCGGCGCCAGAGTGGCTTCGCCGCCCTTGGCACGGATCCGGTCGTCCAGCTCTTCGAGCGCGCCGGTGGTGCGGGCGACCGCAATGATGTGATGGGTCGGGGCAAGCGCCTCGGCCAGAGCCGCGCCCAGCCCGCGCGAGGCGCCAGTGATCAGAGCGATCTTCATTCCGCCGCCTCCGCTTTCAGGGTGAAGCCTTCATCCAGCTTGTCGGACGGGGCGACGGGATAATCGCCCGAGAAACAGGCATCGCAGTATTGAGGGCAGGCGGCCTTGCGTCCCTCCGGCTCTCCGACAGCGCGGTAGAGCCCGTTGAGCGAGATGAACTCCAGGCTGTCGACGTCCAGATGCGCGCGCATCTCTTCGACGCTCATCGTGGCGGCGAGCAGCTTGTCCCGGTCGGGGGTATCGACACCATAGAAGCACGGCCAGGTGGTCGGCGGAGAGGCGATGCGGAAATGGACTTCGGCGGCGCCGGCGTCCTTGAGCATGTCCTTGATCTTGCGCGAGGTGGTGCCGCGCACCACGCTGTCATCCACCAGAACGATCCGTTTCCCTTTGATCAGAGCGCGGTTCACGTTCAGCTTAAGGCGCACCCCCATATTGCGGATCTGGTCCGTGGGCTCAATGAAGGTGCGGCCCATATACTGGTTGCGGGTGATGCCCATACCGTAGGGTATGCCGGACTGCCGGGCAAAGCCGATGGCTGCGGGGGTGCCTCCGTCAGGGACCGGACAGACCAGATCGGCCTCGATCGGGGATTCCTTGGCCAGCTCCATGCCGATGGCTTCGCGCGCCTCATAGATGGAGCGGCCACCCGCCACGCTGTCCGGGCGCGAGAAGTAGACATATTCGAAGATACACGGGCGCGGATCGCGCGGTTTGAACGGGCGAATGCTCTCGATACCCTCCTTTTCGGTGATGACGACCATCTCACCCGGTTCGATCTCGCGGACGAATTCCGCGCCAATGATGTCGAGCGCGCAGGTCTCTGACGACAGAACCCAGCCGTCATCGCCGATCTTGCCCAGAACCAGAGGCCGCACGCCCAGCGGATCGCGGCAGCCGATCAGCTTGGTGCGGGTCATGGCCACGACGGAAAACGCCCCTTCGACGCGGCGCAGCGCGTCTTCCATACGCTCGGGAATGTTGCGCTGAAGCGAACGCGCCATGAGGTGAATGATGCATTCGCTGTCGGACGACGACTGGAAGATCGACCCGCGCTCAATCAGCTCGCGCCGCAGCGCGTTGGCATTGGTAATGTTCCCGTTATGGGCAATCGCCGCGCCGCCCATGGAGAATTCGCCAAAGAAGGGCTGCACGTCGCGGATCTGCGCGCCTTTCGATCCGGCGGTGGAATAGCGCACGTGGCCAATGGAGAGGCTGCCGGGCAGGGTCTCCATCAGGCTCGCCTTGGTGAAGTTGTCGCGGACATAGCCGAACCGGCGCGCGGAGGTGAATCCTTCCTCCGGGTCATAGGCGACGATCCCGCCTGCTTCCTGGCCGCGATGCTGCAGGGCGTGCAGGCCAAGCGCGACGAAGTTGGCGGCTTCGCTCACCCCGATCATGCCGAAAACGCCGCACTCTTCGTGCAGGGTATCGGCGTCGTCAATAGCATCGAAATCGAACGGATGGGCGGGGGGCATCTTGGGCGACGGCGTGGGCGACAAGGGGCGGCTCCGAATCCGGCTGCGGGACATGAACCTTGTCCTAAGGGTGTTCGTCCAAAGTGTCACGAAACTATCATGCTCCGCTGCGGCAGTCTTGGCTCTCGCCCCACGGGGCGGAACATGGCATCAAGTCTTAAGCGGTGCAGGAGCCACCTTTCGCCGGGCATCAGGGGAGCAGGATCATCAGCCTGAGATTACGCGCATATCGGCATTTGGAGCGGGTCGAACGAAGCCACCCCACCGGCCAGATCATTGAGATTGCAATCATTTTGTTGATTGCTGCGAATGTCGTCGCGGTCATACTGGAGACGGTTCCAAGCTATCACAACGAACACGTCCGTTTCTTTCGCTGGCTCGAAGTGATCTCGGTCGCGGTTTTCACGGTCGAGTATGCCGCGCGGCTTTGGGTCGCGCCCGAGGCAGAACCCGACTCGCCTCCGGGACCGGTCCGGCGGCGCTATGCGCTCTCTCCGATGGCGCTGATTGATCTGGTGTCGATCCTACCGTTCTACCTGGCCTTCCTGATCCCGATCGATCTGCGCATCCTGCGGGTGCTCCGGCTGCTGCGGATTTTCAAGCTCACGCGCTATTCCTCGGCCATGTCGATCCTCCTGGAGGTGCTGCGGGACGAAGCACGCACCTTGTTCGCGGGGATCTTTATCCTGTTCGTTTTGCTGATGCTGGTGGCTTCAGGTGCCTGGCTGGCGGAGCACCGCGTGCAGCCCGAGGCGTTCGGCTCCATTCCCGCGGCGATGTGGTGGGCGATGGCGACGCTGACGACAGTGGGCTATGGCGATGTCACGCCGATCACCATTGCGGGCAAGATCTTCGGGGGGCTGGTCATGCTGATCGGGGTCGGCATGGCGGCGCTGCCTGCGGGTATCTTTGCCTCATCCTTCAACGATCACTTGCGCCATCGCCGGGACCGGATGCGGCGCGAATTTGAGAAGGCGCTTGCGGATGGGCATATCGACCTGCACGAAGGCCGCGCCCTCGAGGAGCTGCGGCGCCAGCTGGGCATCAGCAGGGCGAGCGCAGCAACGCTGTACGAAAAGGCCCGGCGCAAGACCGAAAAAGCCGAGCCCATTCGATGCACCTGCCCGCATTGCGGGCAGAGCTTTGAGCAAAAGGTGGAGCGCTAAGCCTTATTCGGCGCAGGCGTTGGTGAGCCGCTCGTATTGCTTGGTGACCCAGCCCAAGGCGGCTTCGGGGTCTTCGTCCTCGTAGCCCGCGATCATGTCGCCAAACACTTTGGCGGACCGGGAGTTGTCCACCATGGGCAGCTCCTGCGCGCCGAGCACGACCTTGTAGACAAAGAACGCGACCGCCACGAGCAAGATGCCCCGGGCAATCCCGAACAGGAAGCCAAGCGCCTGATCGGCCCCGCCCAGCACCGAGCGCTGCACCAAAGACGAGAACAGCGGCGTGAAGAGCGATGCGATCACCAGGGCGATGGCAAAGACAAGCGCGAAAGAGGCGATGATCGACAGCTCACAGCTGTCACCGATCGCATCGCCCACCATGGGGATTTGCTTGACCAGAGGCTGCACCGAAGCGGCGAACATGAAGGCGAGGATCGCGGCGACGATCCAGCCTGCGATGGCCAGCATTTCGCGGGTCAGGCCGCGCGCATAGGCCAGAAGGCCCGAGATGACGACCACAAGGGCGACGATGCCGTCGATCAGGGTGAAACTGTCCATGTTGGCTCCTAGGCTGCCGATCAAGACCCGGATCGCGGGCCGAAAGTGTCTTCCACAAAGCTGCGCAGGTCCGGGGACTCGCGCAAGGTCAGGCCGCCATCCCCGGCCCGACGGGCACGCGGCGGGGTCATGGCGGAGCTAAAACCAAGTTTTCGGGCCTCTTTCAACCGATTTTCCGCCTGCACAACCGGACGCAGAGCGCCCGAGAGGCTGATTTCCCCGAAGATCACGGCGTCCTGAGGCAAAGCGGCGTCTTCCCGCGCACTGACCAGAGCAGCGGCGACGGCCAGATCGGCGGCGGGTTCCGAAATGCGCAGGCCCCCCGCAACATTCAGGTAGACATCAAGCCCGGCAAAGGCGACGCCGCAGCGGCTCTCCAGTACGGCCAGGATCATGGCCAGCCGTCCGCCATCCCAGCCCACAACCGACCGGCGCGGCTGCGAATGCGGAGAAGGCGCGACAAGCGCCTGGATCTCGCACAGCACGGGCCGCGATCCTTCGATCCCGGCAAACACCGCAGACCCCGGCACAGGCGCGCCGCGTTCCGACAGGAACAGGGCCGAGGGGTTTTTGACCTCAACCAGCCCTTTTCCGGTCATTTCGAACACGCCGATCTCATCTGCCGGGCCAAAGCGGTTCTTGACCGCGCGGAGCAGGCGAAACGGGTGGCCGCGTTCGCCTTCGAAATAGAGCACGGTGTCGACCATATGTTCGACCACGCGCGGGCCGGCCAGCTGGCCTTCCTTGGTGACGTGGCCGACCATGATGCAGGCCATGCCGCGTTTCTTGGCGAAGGTGGTCAGCTCATGGGCGCAGGCGCGGACCTGGCTGACCCCGCCGGGCGCGCTGTCCACATGGTCGGCCCACATGGTCTGAATGGAGTCGATGATGCACAGATCGGGCGTGTCCTGATCGAGCGTCGTGAGGATGTCGCGCAGGTTGCTGGCCGCGGCAAGCGCCACGGGGCTTTCCGTCAGCCCCAGCCGCTCGGCCCGCATCTGCACCTGGGCCGCGCTTTCCTCGCCCGAGACATAGAGCACCTTGAGCCCGCCGCGCGCGAACCGGGCGGCGGCCTGAAGCAGCAGCGTGGATTTCCCGATCCCCGGATCGCCTCCGACCAGCAGCGCGGAGGCTTTCACCAATCCGCCGCCCAGCACGCGGTCCAGCTCTCCGACACCCGACAGGGTGCGCGGCGGCTCTGCGCCTTTGGTGGCCAGATCGGTGAGCGTCAGCCCCGTGCCCAGCCCCGCCTTCATCGCGCCCGGCGCGGGGGCGGCGTCGGCCTCCAGAGTGTTCCACGCCCCGCAGGAATCGCATTTGCCGCTCCATTTCGGAGAGGTCGCGCCGCAGTCGGAACATCGGTAGAGGGGGGACGATTTGGCCATGGTGTCTTGTCGCGGATTGCGGGCGGAGGGTCTAGGGGGAAGGCGTCGGCATCACCTGCGTCGCGCCGCGTCCCAAAGCGACAGCGCGAGCGAAGCCAGAACGCAGCCGGTGAACAGCCACAGCCCCCAGGCCGTCTCCACCCGGCCGACGCCCACGCCCTTTGCCGCGACGATATACAGCGCGATCAGGAACACATCCGCCATGGCCAGTTTGGACGCATAGGCGATTGCGGGGGCGGCGCGCGCAGGCAGCCGGTCAAACTGAAGCGCAATCAGCCCGAGCGTCTTTGTGATCGGTGCGACCATGGCAAAGAGAAACACCAGCAGCGCCAGAAGCGGCGCCTCGTCCCAGAGTGTCATCAGCCCCGACACGATGCTGATCTCGGTGCCGCCGAACCAAGGGAGCAGCCCGGCCCGTAGCAGGGGGGCGAACCACGCAATGGGAAACGCGATCAGAAGCGCCAGATTTGCGCCAAGGGCAATGCGGTTCATTCAGCGGCGTCGCGGGTCGAGGCCACATTGCGGGGCGCGGACGGAGCGCTTTGCGACACCACACGCAGGCCCAGCGGGGGCAACACGGCCTCAAGCCGCTCTTGAAGCTGGTTGAGCTGAGAGGCCGCGATGGATTCTTCGACATCGACCTGCTCGGCCCAGATGCGCAACTCGCTCAGATCGTGCAGCGCGCGGGTCACTTGATCTTGCAGATGCTCGGCCTCCTGCTGGCGCTGCGTCAGGAAGGCCTTTGCGCGGGCGACCTTCTCGTCGGAATAGACATCCGCCAGCTCGCGGGACTTCTCGGACATCTGCGCCGCCAGTTCGAGCGCATCGGGTTCGAGCGCGGCAAGGTCGGGGTGATCGCGCAAGAAAGCCAGCCGCTGCCGCACCGCGTCGAATTCGGAGGAGAGGGTGAACACCCCCGCGCGGTCGGCCGTATGGGCGGCGTAATAGGCGCGGGTGACATCTTCCATGGTGATCCGGAAATCGCGATGCGCGCGCTCCAGCTGCATGATCCGGTTGGCGGAGGGCATGAAGAACGACAGGAGCGCGATCAGCACCGTCACGGCGATCTGGATGATGGGACCGGCGCCCAGATAAAGCGTGCCGCCGAAATTCACCGAGGCCTCAAGCCAAGGCGCAAAGCCGAGCCCGCATGCGGCGGTGTAGCCGACGACGGCAAGCGCGAGAGCCGCGAGCATATAGAAGCTGATCGCATGCAAGATCCGATAGGCCGTCAGAGCTGCACGGGCCTGGGAAGCGGGTTTGGATAGGCGGGTGGTCATGGCAGTGCCCCCGATTGATCGGCAATTTCTCGCTTAGAACCATAATGCCGAAAAATGCCGTGATCGCGGGGGAAAAATATATATTTGCAGGCAGATGGACGGCGTTGTTGCCATTCTGCGTCAGCTTCCGGCTCAGCTTGGAGGGCGGATCGGACCTTCGACGGCGCCTGAAATAAACTGTCTCAGATAGGGATCTTCGGCAGTCGTGGCGCTTTGGGCGGGGCCACACCAGCGGATTTTGCCCGCATGCAGCATGGCGATCCGATCCCCGATGTGATGCGCCGATGTCATATCATGGGTGATGGTCACGGCGGTGACATTCAACTCATCCACGACGGAGCGAATCAGGCGGTTGATCACTCCGGCCATGATCGGATCGAGCCCGGTAGTGGGCTCATCGAAGAAGATCACCTTCGGATCGGCGGCAATCGCACGGGCCAGCCCGACGCGCTTTTGCATCCCGCCCGACAGCTCCGCCGGGAGCCGGTCGGCCACATCGGCCTCCAGCCCCACGCGCGCCAGTTTTTCCAGGGCGATGGCGCGGGCCTCGCCGCGCGGGCGGTCCTGAAGCAGGCGGAAGGCGACATTTTCCCACACGGGCAGGCTGTCGAACAGGGCGGCGCCCTGGAACAGCATCCCCACCCGCGCCAGCCGGTCCCGGCGGTTCGCCATCGTGGCGGGGGCGCCGTCGAAGGTGATCTCTCCGCTGTCGGGGCTGAGCAGGCCAAGGATGCATTTGAGCAGAACGGATTTCCCCGCGCCCGATCCGCCGATCACCACCATGGATTCGCCCCGCGCCACGTGCAGGTCCACACCTCGCAGCACCGGGGCCCCTTGGAAGGTCTTATGCAGGTCACGCACGCGGATCATGAGGAAAAGAAGGCCTCCGTCAGCAGGAAATTCGCGGCCAGGATCAGCACCGCTGCCGCCACGACGGCGCCCTTGGTGGCGCGTCCGACGCCCATGGCGCCGCGCCCGGCATCCATGCCGAACCAGCAACCCATCAGCGCCGCGATAAAGCCAAAGGCCGCGCCCTTGGTCAGGGACGAGGCGATGTCGAGCGGCTCAAGGAAGTTGAGCGTGTTGCGCAGATAGGGCTCGGCGGTGAAGCCCAGCCGTTTGGTCGCGATCAGGAACCCGCCCAGGATGCCGATGATGTCTCCGATGGCGACCAGAAGCGGCATGACCAGCGTGCCCGCCAGCACCCGCGGCACCACGAGGTAGCGCAGCGGATCGGTGGACAGGGTCAGCAGCGCGTCGATCTGCTCGGTGACCTTCATCGTGGCGATTTCGGCGGCGATCGACGATGTGACCCGCGCCGCGATCATCAGCCCGACCAGCACCGGGCCCAGCTCGCGCACCATGCCGATGGCGACGATCTGCGGCACGACCGCTTCGGCGGAAAACCTCTGCCCGCCCGCGTAGATCTGAAGCGCAAGCGCGCCGCCGGTGAAGAGTGCCGTCAGCCCGACCACGGGCAATGAGTGATACCCGATCTGCCACAGCGACCGGGCGATCTCGCGCAGGTAGAGCGGCGGCAGGAGCCGGGCCAGAACCGCGCCGGTGAACAGCGCAACCCGCCCGACAAGCGCAAGCGCGGCAAGCGTTGCGGCGCCGATGGCGGTCAGCAGGCTCATCGCCCGGTATAGCGCCGCGCATAGCGCGCGCCGAGGCTGGTGAGCACCTCGTAGCCGATGGTTTCAGCCGCTTCCGCAACATCGTCCACGCCCTGTTCGGGGCCCAGAAGGGTCAGCGCCGAGGGCGTTTCGTCAAGGCGCGTGATGTCCACGGTGATGAGATCCATCGACACCCGTCCGACCACGGGGCAGGGCTCGTCGTGGTGCCACAGATGGGCGTTGTTGGACAGGATGCGGTGAATGCCGTCGGCATAGCCCGCGCTGACGGTCGCAATGCGCGAGGGGCGCTCCGCCACCCAGGAATTGCCGTAGCCGACCGTTTCGCCCGGCTCCAGATCGCGGGTCTGGATCACGGGCAGATCCAGCCGCACGACGGGTTGCGCCTCTGCAAAGGGGAGGCCGCCGTAGAGCCCGACGCCGGGGCGGGTCAGATCGAAGTGGTAGGCCGGTCCAAGCAGCACGCCGCCCGTGGCCGCGAGGCTGCGCGGGGCGTCGATCCCATCGGTCATCTCGCGGAAGGCGCGCAATTGCTGCGCGTTCATCGGGTGGTCCGGCTCATCGGCGCAGGCCAGGTGGGACATGACCAGCCGGGGGCCGAGCGGCAGAGCGATCTCGCGCAGGGCCGCCCATTCGGCGGGCTCCATCCCGAGCCGGTTCATCCCGCTGTCGAGCTGAATGCCAAAGGGCGCGCCGGGCAGGGCCTCCACATGCCGCGTGAGCTGCGCGGTGGAGTTGAGCATGGGCACGAGATCGAGGTCTCCGATCATGTCGGTATCGCCCGACATGTGCCCGCCAAACACCATGATCGTGGGGCCGGGGCCAAGCGCCTGGCGCAGGGCGGCGCCTTCCTCGGCGACGGCGACAAAGAAGGTGCGCGCGCCCGCCTGGGCAAGCGCCTTGGCGGCTTTTGCGGCGCCGGTGCCGTAGCCGTCGGCCTTGACGACGGCGGCGGTTTCGACAGCGGTCATGGCGTCAAGCGCGCGCCAGTTGGCGCAAAGCGCGGCGAGGTCGATGGTAAGAGATGCAGTGGCCATGACAGCCGGTTTGGCGCGCGGCGCGGCGCGGGTCAAGCACCGTTGTCGCGCGTGATCCCGTGCGTCACCCAAAGCGCCCCCGCGGCAAGCGAAGCGATGCCGAGCGCCAGCGGCAGGGGCGTGCCGTTGAACGCAAGCCCCAGCGGCGCCGCGATCATCACGGCGCCCACGGTCGACACGGCCGAGATCACCGAAGCGGCCAGCCCTGCGATATGGCCCATCGGCTCCATGGCGAGCGCGTTCAGGTTGCCGACGGTCAGGCTCATCTGGAAGAACACGCTGGTGGTCCAGACGACGAAGATCGGGAATTCGACGCTGGCCGGGAGCCCCAGCAGGACGGCAAGCGCCATGATCGAGGACAGCGCGATCTGCACGGACAGCATGGCCCGCACCAACGCGCGCATCCCCATCCGCATGACCAGCCGGGCATTGAGCATCGAGCCCGTCGCCGCGACAAGCGCAATGCCGCCGAACCACATTGGGAACTGATCGCCGCGCCCGTAGGTGTCGTCAAACAGGGGCTGGGTGCTCGAGAGCATCCCGAACAGCATGCCAAAGCATAGCGTCTGGGCGATCATGGAGCGCAGCACCGTCGGGTGGCTCAGCACCTCTTTCGCAGCAGTGCGCAGCGTGGCCGGGCGGAAGGGGCGGCGCGCCTCGGGCGCGAGCGTTTCAGGCTGGCGCAGCATGAGCCACCCGGTTGAGACGATGGCAAAGCCCACAAAGGCAGGAAAGATCTGGCGCCAGCCGAACGCGCCCATGATGACCGCGCCGAGGGTCGGCGCAATGGCGGGGACCAGCGTGAACACCATCATGATGAAAGACATGATGCGGGCCATGCCGCGCCCGGCGTAGAGATCCCGGATCAGAGCGATCGCAACCACCCGCGCGCCCGCAGCGCCCAGCCCCTGGGTCACCCGCGCGGCGAGCAGCAGCTCCAGCGTGGGGGCATGCCAGGCCAGCAGGGCGCCCGCCGTGTAGAGCAGCGCGCCCCAGACCACGACAGGCTTGCGCCCGAACGCATCCGAAAGCGGCCCGGTGAACAGCGTGCCCGCCCCGAGCCCCAGCACGAAACTGGTGATCACCAACTGCGCGCGGTTGGGATCCGTGGGGCTGAGCGCGCCCGCGATCTCGGGCAGGGCCGGGAGCATTGCGTCGATGGAAAACGCGGTCGTGGCCATGATCAGGGCGATCATAGCAATGAATTCGACGCGGGAAAGCGGGGTGCGGTTCATCAGTCGATCCGAGAGACGTGGGGATGCGGGACAAGAGCCCGTCCGCGCAGGAAGACCCGAACGGCGCGAAAGTGCAAGCGGATCATCCGGATATGCCGCGGCGGTGTCGCCTGGGCGTCAGATCAGCCCGGCTGGGGCGCGTCTTCTGCGGCCTCGATCTCCGCGATCACCTGCATCCACAGATCGGTCGTCTGGGCCCCCGGCACGGCGTGCTGCCCGGCCACGATGAAGGTCGGGGTGGAGGTGATGCCCATCTCTCGGGCGGCGGTGTCACGGCTGCGGACAGTGTCGATATCGGCGCTCGATCCCAGCAGGCGCCGGACCATGGCCGCATCCATGCCGACCCCGTCCGCGATATCGGCCAGCACGTCCCGGTCGGAAATATCGCGCCCGTCGCGGAAATAGGCTTCGAACAGGCGCTGCACGACAAAGCTCTGGCATTGCTCCAGCTCGGCCCAGAGGATCAGGCGCTGCGCGTCCAGGCTTGAGGGCGTCTTGGTGATGCGCTCCAGATCCATCGGCAGGCCATCGGCCTTGGCGTGTTCGATCACCGGGAGGTAGGCGTCCACCGCCTCTTTCTTGCCGCCGAACTTCGCTTCCAGATAGGCGCGCCGGTCCATGCCTTCTGCGGGCATGTCGGGGTTCAGCATGAACGGGTGCCAACGGAGCTGGAACGGGTTTCCGGCCCGCTCTAGCGCGCGGTCCAGCCGCGCTTTGCCGATCCAGCACCAGGGGCAGATCGGGTCCGAGAAGATATCAAGCGTGACCATGGTCTTGCTCCCATTGTGCGCGCAGGCTGCGCCTGTCGAGCTTGTTGTTGGCGTTGCGGGGCAGGGCGTCCATCCGCTCCATCACCCGGGGGCGTTTGTAGGCGGCGAGCCGCGCATCCAGATGGGCACGCAGGTCGTCATCGGGGATTGCGGTCTCTGCCGTGTAGAATGCGCCGATGATCTCTGTGGCGGGTCCGATGCGCAGCGGGCAGGCGGCGGCCTCACCGATCAGCGGGTGGTCTGTCAGGGCGCGTTCGATCTCCACCGGAGAGACGCGCAGCCCGCCCGCATTGATCAGATCGTCATGGCGCCCCTCATAGATCACCGCGCCTTGGGGCGAGAGATGCCCCCAATCCCCGGTGAGATACCACTCCCCTTGAAACCGCGCGGCGGTCGCTTCGGGCGCGTCCAGATAGCCCAGCATAAGGCCGGGATCGTCGCGGTGGATCGCGATCTGGCCGGAGCCATCGGTCGGGCCGCGATCATCAACGATGGCGATCCGGCGGCCGGGCTGCGCAAAGCCGAGCGTATCCGCCGGGGCCGGGCGGGCGGGGCTGCCCGAGATGAAGGTGGAGCATTCGGACTGGCCGAAGGCTTCGTGAAGCCCGGTCCCGGTCGCGGTGCGCCAGGCGGTGCGCAAAGGCTCCGCCAGCTTCTCTCCGGCGCAGAGCCCGTGGCGCAGCGCGGGCATCGGCGGAAGGTCGGTGCGCAGGATCTTGCGGATCACGCCGGGCGCGGCGGCGAAGATCGTGGCGCCTTGCGCCGCCAGAAGGGCGGGCAGCGCCTCGGCCGCAGTGCCGGGGGCCGGGATCAGGGCGGTGGCGCCCACGCTCCACGGGTCGAGAAGCCCGGTGCCCAAGGTGAACGTCCAGTTGAAAGCCCCCGCATGGAGCAGACGATCCTCGGGGCCGAGCCCTTCCCAGCCCTGATGCATCATACGCCGCGCCCAGATGGCGCGGTGCGCGTGGCACACAAAGCGCGGCGCGCCCGAGGTGCCGGAGGTCTGGACGATATAGGCCAGCCGGTTTGGATCGCCCATGTCATATTCGTGCGGCGGGAGGGCATCCGCCTCCAGCAAAGCGGCTTCCTCCAGCACCGGTGCGGGGTGATCGGGCAGGGCAATGCCGGGCCCCGCGAGGACCAACGCCGGATCGAGCGCGGACGCGGCGCGGGTGGCTTCGGGCGCGGTGAGCTGCGGAGAGCTGGGCACCGGCACCCGCCCCGCCGCAATGGCGCCGAGATAGGCCGCCGGAAAGGCCGGGCCATTGCCCAGACGCATCAGGATCCGATCCCCCGGCGCGCTATGCTGCGCGATCAGGGTGGCGATGCCCTGCACCGTGGCGATCAGCCGGGCGTAGCTCCACCACTGCGCATCGGTTTCCGAGAGGATGCCAAGCGCCGGTTTGTCCGGCGTCGCCGCGCCCGCGCGCAGCACATGGGCCGCGAGGTTGAACGGGGCCGGGCAGGGATCGGTGAGGCTCATGAAAGTGCGGGTAGGACGGGGCGGGCTGTGATGCAACCCTTGCTGTCGGCTGCGCGCCCCATGGCGCGTCCCTTTGGCGCAAGGACCGGGATCAGCGGTCGTCGTCTGGCGCGATCAGGCCGAGCCCGCGCAGGTAGATGCCGATCCCGGTCTCCAGAAGATCTTCGGGGGGGAAGGGCGATTTGGTGCCGGGGGCGCCGCGCGCAAAGAGCTCCACCACGCCGTGGCTCATTGCCCAGATATGGGCGGAGAACATCTGCGGCGGTGGGCGGCGATCCTCGGGGAGCCGCTCGGCCAGCCCTTCGGCCGCGCGCTCCAGCACGCCGAGCGCACGGGAGGACGCCGCGGCCAGCTCCGGTGTGCGTTGGATGGAGATCCCGCTTTCGAACATCGCAACATAGTGGCCGGGATGCTTGCGGGCGAAGGCCAGATAGGCGCGGCCGACCTTTTCGAAGGCCGCAAGCGCAGAGGGTTGCCCGCCGTCATAGGCGAACTCCATGAGATCGCCAAAGATCTCGAACCCCTGCCGGGCGGCTTCCGCGATCAGGTCATCGCGGCCCTCGAAATGGCGATAGACGGCAGCCGGGGTCACCCCAGCCTGCTTCGCCGCCTGCGAGAGGGTGAAGCCCGTGGGGCCGTGGCTCTCGATCAGCGCGAGCGCCGCATCCACAAGCGCCTGACGCAGGTTGCCGTGATGATAGCCGCGCTTAGGCATTCCAGATCCCGGGGCCGCCGCAGATTTTGGGGTCGGGCGCGCAGGCGGCCTTTGCGTCCTTGCGTGCGTAGTCGATCTGGCTGAGCACGGACCGGATGGCCGCGACGCGGGCACGCTTTTTGTCGTCGGAGCGGATGACCGTCCAGGGCGCATCCTCGGTGTGGGTGCGCTCAAGCGTCTCCGAGATCGCTTCGGAATAGGCGTCCCACCGTTTCAGCCCCTCCACGTCGATCCAGCTGAGCTTCCACTGTTTGAGCGGGTCGCTCTCGCGGTCGAGAAACCGGCGGAGCTGTTCGGACCGGCCCACATTGAGCCAGATCTTGAAGAGCTTGATGCCTTCGTCCACCAGCATCTCTTCGAAGGGGGTGACCTGCGAAAACCAATGGGCGCGCTGTGCGGGTGTGCAGAAATCAAACACATGCTCAACCACGCCCCGATTGTACCAGGAGCGGTCAAAGAACACGATCTCTCCGCCGGCGGGGAGGTGTTCGATGTAGCGTTGGAAATACCACTCTGACGCCTCGCGGTCTGTCGGTTTGGACAGGGCCACGACCCGAGCCCCGCGTGGGTTCAGGTTCTCGCGGAAGCGCTTGATCGTGCCGCCCTTTCCGGCAGCGTCCCGGCCTTCGAACACGATTGCGATCCGCTCTCCGCTCTCGCGCAGATGGGCCTGGAGCTTGACCAGCTCGATCTGGAGCGCCGCCATGGCGTCTTCGTAGTCGTCCCTGTCCCACTGATCCTCATAGGGATAGTCGGGGGACATGACCTCGCCTTTCTTGCGGGTCTCGATCCGCTTGCGGATCTCTTTCGGGGCCTTGGTTTCGAAGAACTCCGAAATGGCTCCGTCAAATGGCAGATCGCTCATGCTGCGCCTCCTTTTTTCATAATATGGGGGCGAAGGGGCGTCGCAGCAATCAACCCCGCAGATCCGTGCGTTTTTGACCGATCTCCGAGAGGTCGAACGGGGTGGTCGCGTAGATCTCATTGATCCAGTTGCCATAAAGCAGATGCGCATGGCCCCGCCAGCGGTTCATCGGGTCCAGATCGGGCTTGTCGGCGGGGAAGTAGTTCACCGGCAGCCGGTCATTGACCCCTTCGGCGGTGTCGCGGCGGTATTCATCGGCCAGGGTGCCGCTGTCATATTCGAGATGGTTGAATATATAGAGGGCGCGATGCGCCGGATCTTCGACCAGACAGGTGCCGACCTGCACGGAATGGAGCAGCGTGGTGAGCCCCTCGCGGGCGTCGATGTCTTCTTGGCGGACTTCGGTCCAGCGGCTGACCGGCACGATCAGATCGTCCGAGAACCCCCGCAGATAGGGCGAGGCGGGCGCCATGTTGGTGTGGCGGTAGCAGCCAAAGGCCTTTTGTTCGAGCGGTCTCTTGGGCACGCCGTGGAAATAGTTGATCATCGCCATGCCGCCCCAGCACACGCCAAAGGTGGAATGCACATTGGTCTGGGTCCAGTCGAAGACGCGGGTCAGCTCTGGCCAGTAGGTGACGTCGTTGAACGGCATTTGCTCCACCGGGGCGCCGGTGATGATCAGCCCGTCGAATTTCGCGCCCGAGGCGTCGATCTCCTCGAAGGGGGCGTAGAAGCTCTCCATGTGATCGGCGGAGGTGTTGCGGCTTTGATGGTCCGACATGCGGATCAGGGTCAGTTCGATCTGAAGCGGGCCTGCGCCGATCAGCCGGGCAAACTGGTTCTCCGTCTGGATCTTCTTGGGCATGAGGTTGAGCAGGGCGATCCGCAGCGGCCGGATGTCCTGAAGCGCGGCGGCATCTTCGTCCATGACAACAACGCCCTCGCGCGAGAGCGTGTCGAAAGCGGGCAGGTTGCGGGGCAACTTGATGGGCATGGGTTTACTCCTGCGGCAGGGCGGCCGCGATCAGGTCATCGAACTCTTGCGGACAGGTGATGCGGGCCACGTCTTCGGCCGCCACCTTGATGCCCCACCGCGCCATGCCCTCATAGAGTGGCTGACGGTGGTGAAGCGCGCGCGCATAGGTGGCGCGGATGAAGTGATCCGGGTCAACATCGTCCGGCTTCACGTTGTTATCGCTCAGATATTCCCGCCAGCAGGTGGCCAGGAAATCGGGGTGATAATACATCGGCTTGGGCGCCTTGTCGAACCGCGCAATCAGGTTGTCGGTGTGGGCGTCGGAGCCTTCGATCCAGACCAGAAGCAAGCGCCGGGCCAGATGGTGCAGCACCGGATCGTCGGGATCGGCGGGATCGACCACCTCGCAGATGGAGCCGCCCGTGTCGCACAGGAAGTGGCCATAGTCATAGAGCTGCTCGGCGCGCTCAATGAAATGGCCGGTATCGAGCAGCGCGGCGATCTCGGCCTGGCGGTGCTGATCCTGGCGGCGGCGGTATTCGTCAATCGGCAGCCCGCCCTTTGCCGGGGCGCCGGGCTTGCCCAGATAGGTGGAGAGCGGGGTCAGGTTGTCGAAGCTGATATTGGAGCCGATATAGATCGAATCCGACATGAGCAATTCTCGCAGCAGGGGCACCTGCATGGCGAGCCGCTTGGCATTGTCCGTGATCGCTTCGCCCATGTAGCGGGTGCCGATGCGGTAATCGACATTGTAGTGATACCAGTCGCCGCTTTCGCGCAGCATCTTCGCAAGATGGGTCTTACCCAGCCCGGACATTCCGAACAGGGCGATGCGTTTATGCGGCGCGGCGCGCCAGTCTGAGGCGGATGCGTAGATCATGACTTGTCGCTAAGCCCGCTTGCCCCAAAAGAAAAGGCCCCGCGCATGGCGGGGCCTTCCAGTGTGATCGGAATGCCTGTGATCCGGATTGGCTCAGAACTTGTAGGCGATCTTGATTCCGGCGCCGACCAGGCTGTTGTCGTCGAACTTGGCGTTGATGTCTTCCACGGTCGCGGAGCCGCGCCACTGGTAGGAGACGCCCGCGCTCAGATCGAGATTTTCGCTCAGGGCGAACTTGCCGCCAAGTGTGATGCTCTTCACACCGTCGGAGGGCGACAGGTTGGTAGCCAATCCGCCCTGCTCGGGTTCCCAACCGAAGGCAATCGAGCCCGCGAAACGATCAGAGAACTGGCGGCCCACACCGATGGAGTAGGACCAGGCCGCCTCGCTGTAGTCGATGATGTCGGTGGTGACGCCGGGCGCCGGGGTGGGGCCATTCACGTCGGTCTGCGGCCAGTCGGCCCAGCGAATGTTGGCGAACACGAGCGTGCCGGGGGCGACACCGGTCTGAAGGTCGATATTGACCGACTGCGGAAGATCATAGGCAACCTTGCCCGCGAACGGGACGGCCACGCCGAGTGCATCGACATAGGCGGTGCCGGTGGCGTCATGTTCCATCTCGATGGCGGAGCTATAGGTTATAGCAGCGCGCAGCGCAATCTCCGGGCGCTCATAGGCGGCGCCGACCACGAAGCCGGTACCCGAGCCGCGCTCCACATCAAGGGTATATTTGGTCAAGCCAGAAGCCACTTGGGTCAGGTCGGCTTCGGCGGAGACCAGGCGCAGACCGCCATGGACCGAGAAGTTGTCGTTGATCTTGTAGCGCAGGAGCGACGTGATGCCGGTGCTGGTCACGTTGGCGATGGTGCCGGTGAGCGGATAGAGCGGGCTGCCCTCGGTGTAGCTGACTTTGGCGCCAAAGGGCTGGTCGTAGATGACCGCCATCGACAGTTGCGGCGACAGGTCCCATTTGATGGCGGCGCCGACCTGATAGTAAGACGGAGCCATGTCGCCAGACGACGCGGTCGCGCCCGCGATCGGCGTGCCCGGCGGGTACGTGAAGGTGCCGGACTGGTTGGGGTTGACCCGACCGATGCTCATTTCGGCGTAACCGCCGTCCTGGAAGATCACGTCGACCGGTTGGTCCGAACGATCAAGTCCGGCGGCGTAAGCCAGCGACGTCGTGGAAAGCAGCGCCGCAGCGCCGGTTAGAAGGTGTTTCATGTCTCATCCCTGCCATGAAAAGTTAATGTGGTGCGATACGGTAAGAAGTGAGCTCTCAATCGGTCAATCACTGACGAAGCGTCACTTTTACCTCATCGTGATTCGTCGCATTTACGCACCACGGAGATTGGACCTATCACGCAGGTTGATGAGATTTCCGATAACGATTAAAGCGCCGCCTGCGAAAACCATCGGATCGAGCGCCTCGGCGTAGAGCAAACTGGCCACGATCGCGATGAGCGGCAGGCGCAGGTAATCAATGGGCATGATGGTTGCGGCGGGCGCCAGAGACAACGCCGTTGTCAGGCAAAAATGCGCTCCGAGCGCTGCAAAGGCGATGATCAGCAGCCATGGGGCTGTCGCGCTGTCGGGGCGCGCGATATCTCCATCTATCCCTGCGCATAGCAGGGCAAAGCCGATCTGAGTGAGCGTCATCCAGAACAGGATATCGGTAATCCCGGTGTGGCGGGTCAGCTTGCGGGTGAATAGGGCAGACAAGGCGAAGCCGATGCCACAAAAGGCCGCCGCCAGCAGCCCGGGGGACAGGGCCGCCGTGCCGGGGCGGGCAATCACGACGATCCCCGCAAATCCCAGAGCGGCGGCGATCAGCCCGCGTCTGTGGATGGCCTCACCCAGCACCAGCGGAGCCAGTAGCAGGGCCCAGATCGGGGTGAGAAACTCAAGTGAGAAGACCTGAGCCAGCGGGATCGTGGCGACGGCAAAGAACCAAAGGTTCTGGCCGGTGAAATGCGCAACGCTCCGAATCAGGTGCAGATCGAGCCGACGTGCAGTCACGTCCGACAGGCGCCCGCTGATGGCGGCGGCGATGACCACAACACAGAGCCCGACAATGCTGCGGTAGAGCATGATTTCGAACGTATCGAGCGCGAAACTGACTTCGCGCCCGGCAATGGCCATCGTTGAGAAACAGGCGACCGCGCCCAGCATCCAGGTCGCGGCGCGGGCTCTGTCGGACATTGGGTTCCTCGCGATCAGGTGGTCAGGATGAGCAGAAGGCCAAGCCCGACTATGATCGCGATTGCGATGACAATCCAGAACTCCACACGTTGGGGGAAGGGTTTGTATTGCGAACAGTATCCGCATTGTGCGCCCTGTAGCCGCATACAGTGCCCGCAGGCCGAGCATCTAAAAAGGCGCATGATAGCCCCGTCTAAAAGTGTCGCATGAAGTGACTCAGGAACAACGAACCTACTGCCCGCACCGTAGCTGCGCGGGTGGACGAAATCCATGAGGACCATGCTGTCCTTAAGGACAGGAAGACAGGTTGGACGCCGCTACGTCACTCCCATTCGATGGTTCCCGGCGGCTTCGACGTGACATCGTAGGTGACGCGGTTGATGCCGCGCACTTCGTTGATGATCCGCGTGGCCGTTTCACCCAGGAATTCGTGGCTGAACGGGTAGTAATCCGCCGTCATCCCGTCGACCGAAGTCACCGCGCGCAGGGCGCAGGCATAGTCATAGGTGCGCCCGTCGCCCATCACGCCCACGGTGCGGACCGGCAGGATCGCGACGAAGGCCTGCCAGATCTCGTCATAGAGCCCGTGCTTGCGGATCTGATCGATATAGACGGCATCGGCCTTGCGCAGGATCTCCAGCTTCTCGCGGGTGATCTCTCCGGGGCAGCGGATCGCAAGGCCGGGGCCGGGGAAGGGGTGTCGCCCGATGAAGTGATCGGGCAGGCCCAGCTCACGGCCAAGCGCGCGGACCTCGTCCTTGAACAGCTCGCGCAGCGGCTCGACCAGCTTGAGCCCCATCTTTTCGGGGAGCCCGCCGACATTGTGGTGCGACTTGATCGTCACCGAAGGCCCGCCCGAGAAGCTGACCGATTCGATCACGTCGGGATAGAGCGTGCCCTGGGCCAGGAATTCGGCGCCTTCGATCTCATTGGCGTATTTCTGGAAGACGTCGATGAACAGCTTACCGATGATCTTGCGCTTTGTTTCCGGATCGGAAACGCCATCCAGTTCGCCCAGGAACAGCTCGGTTTCATCGGCGTGGATGACCTGCAGGTTCATGTGGTCGCGGAACATGCCGACGACCTCTTGCGCCTCGTTCAGGCGCAGCAGGCCATGATCCACGAACACGCAGGTGAGCTGGTCCCCGATGGCCTCGTGCAGCAGCGCGGCGGCAACAGAGCTGTCCACCCCGCCAGAGAGGGCGCAGATCACGTTCTTGTCCCCGACCTGCGCGCGGATCTTTTCAATCGCTTCTTCGCGGTAGGCGCCCATCGTCCAGTCGCCGGTGAAGCCCGCGATCCGCACGAAGTTTTCGAACAGTTTGCGCCCGTTGGGGGTGTGGTGCACTTCGGGGTGGAACTGCACAGCGTAGAAATGGCGATTGACGTCCGCCGTGATCGCGAAAGGTGCATTCGGGGAGGTGCCGTAAACCTCAAAACCCGGAGCGATTTCAGCGACGTGATCGCCGTGGCTCATCCAAACCTGCTCGCGGTCTCCTTCGAACCAACCGGTCAGGGCCTCGGCCTTATGGGCGGTCTCCGTCACATAGGCGCGGCCAAATTCGGCGGTGCCGTCGCCGCGTTCAATGCGGCCGCCCAGCATGTGCATCATGACCTGCTGACCGTAGCAGATGCCCAGCACGGGCACGCCCATCTCGAACACCATTTCCGGGGGGCGAGGGCTGCCTTCGTCCAGCACGCCGGCCGGGCTTCCCGACAAGATCACGGCGCGGGGCGCCATTTCCGTCAGCAACTGCGGCGTCACATTCTGGAACGGGTGAATTTCAGCGTAGACGTTGAGCTCGCGCAGGCGGCGCGCGATCAGCTGGGTCACCTGGGACCCGAAATCCACGATCAGGAGGCGGTCATGTTGGGCGATGTCACTCATGATTGCGGGTTACGGCGCGGCGCGGGCTCGCGCAAGCCCCGCCGATGTCGTTTTCGCGCGCAAGATGGCGCAAACTCACCCTCGCGCGGGGGCTTGGGGCGGTAAAACACCGATCACCCTACCGGAGAATCCGCCATGACCGATCAGCCCAGCCCCAGTGCCCGCCGCCGCGGCCGCGCAGGTGGAGGACGTGCCGCCCGCCATGCCGCCCACAGCGATGTGCGCGTTGAAACGGCGCGGTTCATCACCCGCAACGTGCCGAACCTTGAGATGCTCAACGACGAGGCGCTTGAGCTGATCGAATACAACGCGGAGACCGTTCTGGAGGAAATCGGCGTCAATTTCGTCGAGAACCCGGGCGCCCTGGATCGCTGGCGCGAGGCCGGGGCCGACGTGGAGGGTGAGCGGGTGCGCATCCCGCGCGGCCTGGCCCGAAAGCTTTGCGCAACGGCGCCCAGCCAGTTCACCCAGCACGCGCGCAACCCCGCCAAATCGGTCGAGATCGGCAGGAAAAATCTCGTGCTGGCCCCGGTTTACGGCCCACCCTTCGTGCGCGATCTGGACGGCGGACGCCGCTATGCGACGATTGAGGATTTCCGCAACTTCGTGCGTCTCGGCACAATGTCGAAATACCTGCACCATTCCGGCGGCACCGTCTGCGAGCCCACCGACATTGCGGTGAACAAGCGCCATTTCGACATGCTGCTGGCCCATATGGAACTGTCGGACAAGCCCTTCATGGGCTCCGTCACCGAACCCATTCGCGCGCAGCATTCGCTTGAGATGGCCGGGCTTCTCTTTGGTGAAGACTTCGTGCGCGAGAACACGGTGATGACCTCGCTCATCAATATCAACTCGCCCCTGACCTTTGATCCGATCATGGTCGGCGCGCTTGAAACCTACGCGGCGTCGATGCAGGCCTGCATCGTGTCCCCCTTCATCGTCGGGGGTGCCATGGCGCCGGTGACGGTGGCGGGCACGTTGACGCAGGTTCTGGCGGAAGTGCTGGCGGGCGTGGCCTACAGCCAACTGGTCCGGCCCGGCGCGCCGGTGATTTTCGGCACCTTCGTGACCTCGATCGACATGAACAGCGGCGCCCCCACCTTCGGCACGCCCGAGGCCAGCCAGGTGACCTATGGCGCCGGGCAGTTGGCGCGGCGTCTGGGCTTGCCCTATCGCTCTGCCGGGGCGTTCACGGGCTCCAAGCTGCCGGATGCGCAGGCGGGCTATGAGACCGCGAACAGCCTCCAGATGGGGCTGCTGTCGGGTGTGAACTTCATGCTGCACGCGGCGGGGTGGCTCGAAGGGGGGCTGGTGTCCTCCTACGAGAAATTCGTGTTGGATGCTGACCAACTGGGTGCGATCCACCAGTTCGCCAGGGGGATCAACACCGATGAGGCTGGGCAGGCCATGGATGCGATCCGCGAGGTCGGGCCGGGCGGGCACTTCCTGGGCTGCGCGCATACACAGGCCCTGTTCAAGGAAGCCTTCTGGCGCTCGGACGTGCTGGATTACAAGCCGTTCGAGCAGTGGGACGAAGAGGGCGCGCGCGACAGCCAGATGATCGCGCAGGCCCGCGTGCAGAAGATGCTCGGTGATTTCGAAGCACCGCCGCTTGATCCCGGCATTCTTGAGTCGCTCAAGGACTACGTGGTGCGCAAGAAGGCCGAAGAGAAGGACGCCTTCGGCTAGGCGCCCATAGCGTTCGCTTCGGCCAGAAGCGCAATCATCAGGTCAAGATGGCGCAGGGGGGTGTAGCTCGCATCCCCCGCTTTGCGCTTGGCGTTCTGTTCGGCCTCCAGCTCAAGCAGGATCATGACGGATTCGGCGGGGCTCGGAAGGCTGGGCCGGATCAGCAACCGTTTCAGATGCCGCTCGCGGCGGAACTCGGGCATCCCCGTTCGTGCAGCGTCTATCAGGATGCGTGGGCGGCGCAGAGCGCGAAGGCGGGTGTGGATGTCCTGCATGACGATTGATCCCCAGAATGTGACAGACCGGAGATTGGTAGCACAACCTCTAGTGGTGTTGCGTCACGGTGGGTGATCGTTCGCTGTGGCAATTATTGTTTATTATTTAGAAACAAATATGGCCGAAACGGAAACAGTTAACCTGTAAACTGCGGGAGTTCAGGGCCTTATGGTGCATTTCGTCTCAAATATGGAAACAATTAGGTCTCCCATCTCGGGCTGGCCGACCTGGCTTCCGACGGCGGCGCGGCACTATCTCGATCATACCGAAGCGGGGCGCCGGTGAGGGCGCCCTTTCTTGTTTTGCCTTAGCGGTTGCGCCGCATCAGTCGTCCGCGCGCGTCAGGCCCACGGCATTGATCACACCGGCCAGAATGCCGCCAGCAAGCGGGGCTGCGATGAACACCCAAAGCTGGCTCAGCGCCGCGCCCCCCGCGAACAGCGCCGGCCCGATCGAGCGGGCAGGGTTCACGGAGACGCCGGTCACATTGATCCCGACCAGATGGATTGCGGCCAGCGTCAGGCCGATGGCGAGCCCGGCAAAGGCGGCAGGCGCGCTGTCATGGGTGGCGCCAAGGATCACGGTGACGAAGATGAAGGTCGCCACGAATTCAAAGATCAAGGCGGCGCTGAGGTTGTATTCGCCCAAGTAGCCCGCGCCAAAACCGTTCTGGCCCAGCCCATTGGTGGCCAGATCATACCCGGCAGAGCCATTGGCGATCACGAGGATCACCGCAGCGGCGGCGATGGCGCCTGCGATCTGCGCTACGCTATAGGCCACGGCATCGGCGGGGGACATACGGCCCGCGGCGACCATCCCAAAACTGACGGCGGGGTTCAGATGCGCGCCGGAAATGGCGCCCAGGCCATAGGCCGCCGCGACGATAGAAAGGCCGAAGGCCCAGGCGATGCCGTGCAGCCCAATGGCGTCGCCCATGAACACGGCCGCACCACAGCCGAAAAACACCAGGATGAAAGTGCCGATCAGCTCGGCTACGAGTTTCTTGGTCATGTCACTGTCTCCAAAAGCCCGTTTCGCTGGGCAGATGTGCCTATCTGGCAGGTTTTCCCGGCTCCATGTCAGGGGAACTTTCGACAACGGCACACCTCGCGAGGCTTGCGCAGGGTGCGGATCGGCCTTGCATCGGTGCGCAGGTTCTGATTGCAGCGATTGGACAAGTCCGGCTGTCCGTCTTAGGTGATAAGGATAAGGAGAACGCCATGGCCCCTCGTGATCTGAAAATCCCATCCGAACGCCATCCGGAGAAAGCGCACCGCCCGGACAATGCGCCCCTGCGCAAACCGTCCTGGATCCGCGTCAAGGCGCCGGTGGGCGATGGATATCGCGAGACGCACAAGATCATGCGCGAACATGGGCTCTCCACGGTCTGCGAAGAGGCGGGCTGCCCCAATGTGGGCGAATGCTGGAGCCAGGGTCACGCCACCATGATGATCATGGGCGAGATCTGCACGCGTGGCTGTACCTTCTGCAATGTCGCAACCGGCAAGCCCAACGCTCTGGACGTGTTCGAACCTGGGCGGGTCGCCGATGCCGTTCAGAAACTGGGGCTATCTCATGTGGTCATCACGTCCGTGGACCGCGACGATGTCGAAGATGGCGGGGCCGAGCATTTTGCCCAGACCATCCGCGCCGTGCGGCACCGGTGCCCGGACACGACGATTGAAATCCTCACCCCGGACTTCCTGAAATCGAAACCGGGCAGCCTTGAAATCGTGGTCGAAGCGCGGCCCGACGTGTTCAACCACAATCTGGAGACGGTGCCGGGGCTTTATCCTTCGGTCCGCCCAGGCGCGCGCTATTTCCATTCGCTGCGTCTGCTTCAGCGGGTCAAAGAGCTGGACCCGGCGATGTTCACCAAATCCGGGATCATGGTGGGGCTGGGCGAGGATCGCCAATCCGTCATGCAGGTCATGGATGACATGCGGGCCGCCGATATCGATTTTCTGACCATCGGTCAGTATCTGCAGCCGACGCCCAAGCACCACGCGGTGGATCGGTTCGTCACGCCCGAAGAGTTCGCCTCCTATGAGAAAGCCGCCTATGGCAAGGGCTTCTTGATGGTGTCGGCCACGCCGCTGACCCGCTCAAGCTATCACGCCGGGGACGATTTCGCGCAGCTGCGCGCGGCGCGGCTCAAGAAGCTGGCACAGGCCTGATGCCCGCGCTTATTCGCATTGCCATTATGCTGGGCGCGGCGGTGATCGCGCTCGGTGTCATGGGCCGGATCGAAGATCCTATGACCGGGCAGATCGTGGCGGTGGTGATCGCTCTGGCCGGGGTGATCGTCAGTCGGCTTGTCTACGCAAAGCTCATGCAGGGGCGAGAGTAACCCGCCCCCTAAGCAGACTTACACGGACTCGCCGCCCAGAGCCGTCCGGCACCGTTCAACAGCGCGCTGATAAGCCGGGCGGGCATGGATCCGCTCAAGCCAGTCCCGCGTGGCCGGGCGCGCCGCAACATCGGCGCGGCTTTGCGCCGCTTCGACGGGGAAGGACATCATGACATCGGCGGCCGAGAACTCCGCCCCGCCGAACCAGCCGTTTTGCGCCAGCGTGTCTTCCCAAAATGCCGTGAGCCGCTGCAAATGCGGACCGTGATAGGCGGCCTTGGTGCCCTTGGCGATCTGGCGGGCGAGGGGGCGCACAAACCACGGCGCCTTTTCTGCGGCACTGTCGAAGACGAGCGTCATCACCAGCGGCGGCATCGCGCTGCCTTCGGCGTGGTGGAGCCAGTAGCGGATGCGCGCGCGCTGCGCAGGGGGCAGCAGGCTGTCTTGGCCTTCCAGAAGATGCTCAAAGATCGCGCCGGTTTCGGCAAAGATCTGGCCGTCCTCCTCGATCAGCGGCGCGGTTCCGGTCGGATGCAGGGCGCGGAGCTCGGGACCGGCCAGCTGCGTCTTGGGATCGCGCCGATGCGGGGTGATGCGGTAGGGGCGCCCCAGCTCTTCGAGCAGCCAGACAACGCGCAGCGAACGGGACCGTTCGAGGTGGTGAACCGTGATCATGAAAAATCCTATGGAAGTCGCGGGACGCGCGGGGCGCGGGTTGTGCTTAGGGCCTCGGGCCAGCCGAAGAAATGCTCATAGCCCGCAAGCAGCGCGACGATGGCGATAATGGCCAGCATGAACTTCACGCGCTTCATGGAAGGCGGGTTGCGGGCCCATTGGGACATTCGGAGAAACCAAAGCATATGGCGAAGCTAGGCGTCATGGGTTGCGGCTTCAAGCGGGGTTGCGATTTGGCGGCGTCTGTCGGACATGGGGGCAGGAGGCCTGACATGACGAAACACGCCGAAACCCGCGTTCTGCCTTACAGCCCGCAGCAGATGTATGATCTGGTCGCGGATGTGGCGCGTTACCCTGAGTTCCTGCCCTGGACTGCGGCGGCCCGGATCCGGTCTGTCACCGAAAAGGACGGGCATCTGGAGATGCTCGCGGATCTGGTGGTGTCGTTCAAAGTGTTCCGCGAGCGGTTCGGATCGAAGGTCTGGCTGTATCCCGACGAGATGCGCATTGATACCGCCTATGTGGACGGCCCCTTCAAGCACATGGAGAGCCGCTGGATGTTTGGCGATCATCCGCAGGGCTGCGAGGTGAGGTTTTCGGTCGATTTCGAATTCAAGAACCGGCTGCTGCAGGGCGCGGCGGGCATGTTCTTTGACGATGCCATGCGGCGGATCGTGGGCGCCTTCGAAACCCGGGCGAACGCGCTGTACGGTTAGGGCTTTGGGGGCTCTGCCCCCGTCCCTGCGGGACTCCCCCGAGGTATTTGCCACAAATAAGAAGAGGGGCGCCGATGCGGGCGCCCCCCCGTTGTTTCATGAGCTCATGTGGTAGGCGTTCTCGCCGTGGACGCTCAGGTCGAGCCCGTTGGTTTCGGTCTCAAGGTCCACCCGGATCGGCAGCACGGCTTTGACGGCGTAGATGATGAGGCCGGTGGTGACGGCGGTCCAGATGCCGACGACGGCCAGCCCGCCCAGCTGTGCGGCCCAAGAGCCTGCGCCGAAGACGGCGATCATGATTGTGCCGAAGATGCCGCCGATGCCGTGCACGGCGAAGACATCCAGCGTGTCGTCGATGCCCATGCGCTCGCGGATCAGGATCACGGCTTCCTGGCACAAGATGCCGGCCACGGCGCCGATGATGAGCGCTTCAACCGGGCCGACAAAGCCGGAGGCCGGGGTGATCGAGGCAAGCCCTGCGATGGTGCCGGTGACGATGCCGACAAGGCTGGCCTTGCCGAATTTGATCCGTTCCCACGCGGCCCAGGACAGAGAGGCGGTGGCGGCGGAGATATGGGTGACGGTCAGGGCCATCGCCGCGCCGCCATCGGCGGCGAGCTGCGAGCCGCCGTTGAAGCCGAACCAGCCCACCCAGAGCAGTGCGGCGCCGGTGAAGACCATGCCGGGCTGATGCGGGGGGGTATGGCGGTTCTTGCGCGGGCCCAGAACGATGGCGAGCATGAGCGCGGCGAGGCCTGCGGTTTCATGCACGACGATGCCGCCCGCGAAGTCCTTTACGCCGGTCTCTCCGAAGATGCCGCCATCGGCCAGGAAGCCTCCGCCCCAGATCCAATGCGCGACCGGCGCGTAGCAGATCACCATCCACAGTGCCGAGAAGACGAGCACGAAGCCAAAGCTGATCCGTTCCACATAGGCGCCGACGATCAGGGCGGGGGTGATGATGGCAAAGGTCATCTGGAACGCGAAGAACAGCACTTCGGGGATCGTGCCGGAGACGCTGCCTGCGGTGACGCCGTTCAGAAATGCCTTGTCCAGCCCACCCCACCAGGGGCCGCCGTCTCCGAAGGCGATGGAGTAGCCGATGGCGAGCCACAGCACGCTCATCAGGCAGGCGATGGCAAAGCACTGCATGAAGACCGAAAGCACGTTCCGGGCCCGCACGAGCCCGCCGTAGAACAGGGCCAGACCGGGCAGCGTCATCAGCAGAACGAGCGCGGTGGCGGTGATGATAAAGGCGGTATCGGCGCCTGAGATGGTGGCGGGCATGGGGCTCCCCTTGTTGCGTGTCGCGGGCAGGAAACGCATCAGGGGCGCTGCGAAAAGCATCACCTTGCGGGCGGGGTGCTTAAAAAACGGGCCAGACAGAGCATGCCAGTTTTTTAGGCATGTTTTGGGGGCGGTGCCGCTTTGTGCGTCACTGCGCGGCGCGCAGCACGGCGCGGATCGCCAGCGGCGGAGACGTGAGCACCGGCAGCCCGGTTGAGGCCAGCAGAGGCGCGGCCAAGGCCATGGAGGCCTGAGCCAGGATGATTGCGTCATGCGCGCTCAGCGCCGCCCTGATGTCCGTGGCGATGGCTGCGGCGTAGGCGGCGGTATCGCCGCTCAGGAAGGCGTCCCAGCCGGGGCAGAGCCGGTAATCGGCGCGCGCGCCTTCCTCGTCCATCAGGGCCTGCGTGGGCGCGCGGGTGCTCTCGACGCAGTAGGCAATCAGCGGGCGGGTGCGCTGTGCGGCGGCTTGGGCGAGGGGCCGGTCGATGCGGACCATACCTGCGGCCTCGGCCAGAGGGCCAAGGGTTGAGCAGGTGCACAGCACGGCGTTGCAGTCACTGAGCGCCTTGAGCGCCGGAGCGAGATCGGGTCGGGCGCCGCTTTGCGCCTGTGCCAGAAGCTGCGGATCGGTGTGGTGCCGGGCCTGCGCCTGCGGCGCGGCTTGGGTCAGCAATCGCTCAAAAGTGGCTTCGTGCAGCGCGGCGGTATGCAGGAAGCCGATTTTCACGCGCCGAGCGCCGCGGCCAGAATGCGAAGCGCATGGTCTTGGGCTGCCGCGCGAACCTGGGCACGGCCGAGGGCGCCATACTCCACCGTATGGGCGGTGGTGCCATCCGCCGTGGCGAGCCCAAAGCAGACCCGTCCTTCGGGCTTGTGCTCGGACCCGCCGGGGCCGGCGATGCCAGTGATCGACACGGCGATCTGCGCGGCGCTGCGGGTGAGCATGCCCTGCGCCATCTCGCGCGCGACCTCTTCCGAGACAGCGCCATGGGCGGCGAGGGTCGCGTGGCTCACCCCCAGAAGGTCCTGCTTGGCGGCGTTGGAGTAGGTCACAACGCCCCGGTCAAACATGTCAGAGCTGCCGGGCAGTTCCGTCAGGGCCGCAGCGAGCAGGCCGCCGGTGCAGCTTTCGGCGCAGGCGAGCTTGACCCCTTGTACGCGTGCGGCCTCCAGCAGCGCCTGCGTCATCGCATCAGGACCCCGTGGGACAGGGCGGCAAGCGCCACGGTGCCGAGCGCCGCGAAGAGACCGGCCCACAGATCGTCCTCAAGAACGCCCCAAGCGGTGCCCTTGGCATCGGCGCGGCCGACCAACCAGGGCTTCCAGATGTCGAACAGTCGAAACAGCACGAAGGCCGACACCCAGCCCGGCCAGAGTGCCATGGCAGGCGCGCCCACATGCCAGGCCCCGATGGAGACCGGCAGCAGGGCCAGCCACTGACCGGCGGCTTCGTCGATCACGACTTCGGACGGGTCCTTGTGGCCGGTGGCATTGATATGGGCCGCGATTGCGCGCGGGGAAAAAGCGATCGTTACAGCGAGCGCGATGGCAATCCCAACGGGGCCCACGACAATGTGGAGCCCATAGGCGATCAGCACCGCCGCCACAGATCCCCAGGTGCCGGGGGCAGGGCGCAGGTGGCCGATGCCCAGCATGGTGGTGAAGGCCTGGGTCATTGGGCGGCCTCGCGGATCAGCGCATGCAGATCCTGCAGGGCGCGGGCGGGGTCTTCGGCGTGCCAGATCTCGTCTCCGATGGCGAAGAAATCGGTAACCGGGGCGAGCGCTCGGATCGCATCCGGGGTGAGCCCACCTTCGGCCACGACGGGCAGCTCGATCATCTGGCTCCACCAGGCGAAGAGGTCCGGCTCGGCCAGAGTGCCGCTGCCCAGCCCTTGATCGGTGACGGGACCGAAGGTCACGTAATCGGCGCCGCGTTCTCCGGCACTCATGCCATCATGGGTGGAGGCCTCGCAAAAGGCGCCGACGATGGCGTCCTCGCCCAGCTCCTTGCGGGCGGCAGCGACGGAGCGGGCGCCGTCCAGCAGGTGCACACCGTCAAGCCCCAGCGAGGCGGCGAGCCGTGTGTGGGTGTCGATGACAAGCGCGATGTCGCGCTCATGGGCCAGCGGGCGGATCAGATCGGCGCTGCGCGCGATCACGGCCGGATCCTGGCTGGACTGGCGCAGGCGCAGGCAGGCCACGGGCACCGCATCGAGCGCGGCGGCGAGCCGGGTGCAGAGCGTGTCGGTTGCGGGCTCCGCCGGGGTGATGAGCGTGATCTGGGGGATCGTGTCGGTCATGAAGTGCGGCCTTTCAGATCGGGTCCGGCGGTCTATAGCGCGCGCAGCGGGCTTTGACCATCGGGGCTGATCCCATGGAACCACTGGCGCTGTGCTTGAAGGGACGGGCGGGGCGCGATACCAGCTGCGGGTCGCTGAGAGGAGCTTTCCCCATGTCCGTTGATCCTGCCTTCATCCTGGTGCGCCCGCAGATGGGTGAGAATATCGGCGCGGCGGCGCGGGCGATGTGGAATTTCGGGCTCGACCGGATGCGGGTCGTGGCGGCGCGCGACGGCTGGCCCAATGAGCGCGCTGTCGCTCTGGCCAGCGGCGCCGGGCGGGTGTTGGACGGGGCGGTGCATTACGGCGATCTGGCGGAGGCGGTCGCCGATTGCGCCCATGTCTACGCCACCACCGCGCGTCCCCGAGAGCTGACCATGCCGGTGATGACCCCGGCGGAGGCGATGGCCGACGCGCAGGCGCGCATCGCGCGGGGGGAGCGCGTGGCCGTCATGTTCGGCGCAGAGCGCACGGGGCTGGAAAACAGCGAGCTTGCCCTTGCCAATACCGTTGTGTCGGTGCCGGTGAACCCGGCGTTTCCGTCCCTGAACCTGGCGCAATGCGTGCTGCTGACCGCTTATGAATGGCGCCAGGTGGCCGGGGACGGCGTGCAGACCGCCGTGACCGGAGAGAGCGAGACCGCCAGCCAGGCGGAGGTCGAGGCCCTTGCGCGGCACTATGAGGAGCGCATGGACGCGGCGGGGTTCTTTTTCCCCGAAACCAAGGCCGAAGGGATGCGGATCAACCTGCGCAATCTTTGGAGCCGGATGCCCCTGACCCGTGCCGATGTGCAGATGCTGCATGGTGTGCTGCGGCAGATGGTCCGCTGGAAAGAACGCGGCTAGACGTCACCTTCGGTGCGGATGTGGATCGTGGTGCCGCAATGCTTGCAGTGCACCGCGTCGGCATCATGCAGCACCAATCCGCAGGTCTGGCATTCCTGGCGCACCTTGGGCGGGCGGAACAGCACCTGAAGCAGCCGCAAGAACAGCGTGACCCCGAAGATCATGACAAAGACCGACAGCATCCGCCCGCCTGAACCGGTGAGCGTGATGTCTCCGAATCCAGTGGTGGTCAGGGTCGTGATCGTGAAATAGAGCGCGTCCGCGTAGTTGTTGATCTGCGGGTTGCTGGCCTCTTGCAGGGCGTAGATCAGCCCGGTCATCACAAAGAGGAAGACCGACAGGTTGACCGTGGCCAGCACGATGTCTTCGTGTTCGCGGAACCAGCGGAAATCCTGCCTAAGGCGCTCCATCATGTGATAGGTCTGCAGCAATCTCAGCGTGCGCAGGATCCGCAGGAAACCAAGCCCTTCACCGGCCACGGGTGCCAGAAACGACGCAACAGCAAGCGCGTCGGTCCAGGTGCTCATGCGGGTGAGCAGCTCGCCCTTTTCCGGGGTCAGCCAGAGCCGGATCAGGAAATCCGTCAGGATCACCACGCCGAACAACGCGTCGATCAATTCGATCAGCGGGGTGTGCGGGAAGAACGAGGTGACGATCACGAAGGCGATCGTTGTCACATCGAACACCAGCACCCCGTAGCGGAAGCGGTGCGCGCGGGGCGTGTCCCCCTCATAGAGGATGCGCAGGTCTTGCTTCAGGGTGCTCATGGTGCGGCTGGTTCCAGATGGGTGATCCCCACAGCGGCCGCGCGGGCCAGAGCCGGGTCCAACGACATCTGAAGATATTCGCCCCGGCGCCAGAGCGTGCCCAGATCGTCATAATGCCGCGAGAGCGGGTGCCCGGACTGCCCGGTCGAGATGATGAACACCGACGCCTCAGGGTCCGCGAAATCATAGACCCCGCGATAGCCCGCGCCGTGGACATTCAGGAACGCCTGCGGGCCTTCGCCGCCTTCGGTGCGCCCGCGCAAAAGCGTGTTGTCCCCACCCGAGGTGCTTTGGCGGATGTTCACGATCCAGCTCAGGATCGGCACATCGCCCAGCACCGGGTGATCATGGGTGGCCTGGTGGGCATCGCCCCAGCGGAGGCTTTCGAGAGAGGTGCCCCAATCCTCCGCGATCTCGACAAGCGCATCGTCAAGCGCGACCTTGGCGATCTGCGCGCAGGTTTCCACTGGAGCCGATTGCCGGACATCGCACCACGCGCCCGCGCCGTTGTAGTTGCGGAACACCCGCTCAATGAAGAGCGGCTCAACATGGGTGAACTCATCCGCCAGCGGGCCCAGATCGTCCCGGATCAGCCGGTTTTGAAGGGCGCGGAGCCAGTAGGCATAGATCATCGGCTCGGGCAGATGTTCGTTCATCTCTCCGTTCCAGTCCGCAAGCAGCTCAAGCGCGATCTGGCGGCGGCGTTCGGGCGTGCCTTTGGGCGCCGGATCGCCGGTAAACCACAGATCGGCGCCGATCAGAGGCAGCAGCACGCGGGCGGTAAAGCTGACTGTGTCGAGCTGGGCGGAGATGAAGCTCTCGCGGGTGTGGACCTCGCGCTCCTGCATCAGCTTGCGCCAGCGGTGCACGCGCTGCGTGTCGCCATAGTGGAACGAGACATGGCGCGGGAAGGGGCGGTTCACCAGCTTGTTGTTGGTGTTGCCCAGGATGCCGCCTTCCGGGTCCACGAAAACGGGGTTCTCTGCGAACGGGAAATATCCCTGCCAGCGGTTGCGCTCGATATAGCCAAAGGTGGGCAGACGGCCCTGGCTTTGGTGCTGAGGGTCGCGTTTGGGCATCGCACCGATGGTGGCGATGGCAATGTGGTTGCGATCCGCCAGCGTGATGTTCTGGGCCGGGGTGACGTAGTTTTCGGCGGCCCGCAGGGCCTCTTGCACGGTCTGGGCGCGCATGATGTCCATGGCCGCCGTCAGCGACGTGTCGTCTCCGCGCGTGGCGGGCCAGGCCAGGGACACAACATGCCCCGGCTTGCGGATCGTGCCCAGATCGAAATCCTCATCCCCCAGCACCGGGCCGTTTTCCGTCCATTGCAGTTTCACGGTGACGGCGGGGGCATCCTTGACCGTGACAATGCTGTCGCGGGTGCGGAAGGGGGCCCAGCCGTCCTGGGTGCGGTAAAGCGTGGCGTCTTCGGAATTGACCTCTTCGAGGTAGAGATCCTGATCGTCCATATAGGCGGTCGTCAGCCCCCAGCCGAGCGCGGCGTTGCGCCCGATCAGCACAGCCGGGATCCCGGGCACCGTGCCTCCGATGACCCCGCCCGAAGACAGCTCTAGCCGCGCCAGATACCAGATGGTGGGGGCGGTGAAGCCCAGATGCGGATCGCTCGCCAGAAGGGTCGATCCCGACGTCGAGCGGCTCGCATCCGCGGCCCAGGCGTTCGAGGCCCCCGCAAGCGCGCGCGGTTTGACCGGAGAGAGCGGCGAGAAGGGCGGACGCGTGTTCGCCATGTAGCGCGGCACGCCGGGCACCAGATCGGCATAGCGCGGCAGCGCGCCGATGCCGGGCCCCGGCGCGTCGGGCAGCAGATCCTGAAGCCGGATATCGGCGTCCAGATACAGCGACAGGCGCGCGCGCAGCACTTCTTCTTCCAGATGCGAGGAGAGCTGCAACGCCATCAGCTTGGTAATGGCGAGGCTGTCTGCCTCGGACCAGGGGGCGATCGGGTGGTTGAAGAGCCACATCTCGGGCGCTCCGCGCCCCTTTGCGCCATCGCGCACCTCTTCCAGCCAGGCGTTGACCCCGGCGGCATAGGCGGTCAGGGCGGCGCGGGTGGCGGGGGACTGGTCGTCCAGGCTTTCACGCGCGGCGGTGTAGAGATCCAGCCGCCGAAGCAGGACGTCGGTTTGCAGCGTGTCGGTGCCAAACAGTTCGGACAGCCGGCCCTGCACCGCACGGCGCATGAAGGTCATCTGCCACATCCGGTCCTGTGCATGGGCATAGCCCAGGCCAAAGAACACGTCCTCGTCGGTCTCTCCGAAGATATGCGGGACGTTGGCATTGTCGCGCACGATTTCGACGGGGGCCGATATCCCGGAAACCTCTTGCGTCGCGTCATAGTCCGGCAGCGACCGCGCCGCGAACCAATAGATCAGCAGGATCGTCAGGGTGGTGAGCGCCACCAACCCGGCGGCAATACGGAACAGCCAGCGAAACAGGGTCGGCATGGGGCAGGGGGCCTCTTGTGGGTTGCGGCGGCGTGAAGGTAGGCTCCGACCAAGGGTTTGACAAGCAACGCAAGACAGCAAGGAGCCGCAATGGCGAAAGTCGCATTTCTGGGATTGGGCGTGATGGGCTATCCGATGGCGGGCCATCTTGAAGCCGCAGGCCACGAGGTCACCGTCTATAACCGCACCGCCGACAAGGCGCGCAAATGGGTCAAACAGCATGGCTGCACCATGGCCGAGACCCCGCTGGAAGCCGCGCGCGGGGCCGAATTCGTCATGGCCTGCGTGGGCAATGACGATGATCTGCGCGCCGTGTGCCTTGGATCGGATGGGGCCTTCGCAGGGATGGAGCCAGGCGCGATCTTCGTCGATCACACGACCGTGTCGGCGCAGGTCACGCGCGAGCTTTACGCCGCCGCGAAAGAGCGCGGCATCTCCTTCGTGGATGCGCCTGTCTCGGGCGGCCAGGCGGGCGCGGAAAATGGCGCATTGTCGGTGATGTGCGGCGGCGATGAGCCCGCCTATGCAAGCGCCGAGCCGGTCATCGAGGCCTACGCCAAAATCTGCCGCCGCCTCGGGGACAGCGGCGCCGGGCAAATGACCAAGATGTGCAACCAGATCGCCATCGCGGGCCTCGTGCAGGGCCTGTCTGAGGCGCTGCATTTCTCCGAGAAAGCCGGGCTGGACGGTTCCGCCGTGGTTGAGGTGATCTCCCAGGGCGCGGCTGGAAGCTGGCAGATGGCGAACCGCTATAAGACCATGCTGGACGGAGATTTCGATCACGGCTTCGCCGTCGACTGGATGCGCAAGGATCTCGGCATCTGTCTGGACGCGGCTGATGAGCTGGGCGCGAGCCTGCCGGTCACCGCTCTGGTCGATCAGTTCTACAAGGATGTGCAGGCCATGGGCGGCGGCCGTTGGGACACGTCCAGCCTGTTCGCAAGGCTGCGCAAGCTGGCCGACTGACGGGCGACCTCCCCCACAACGAACAGGGAGGGCTCACCCGGCCCTCCCTTCTTATTTGTCCAAATATCTCGGGGTCTGGGGCAGAGCCCCAGTCCTCACCGCTCAGGCAGCAACCCACGCGGGGCGAAGCGCAGCACCACCAGAAGCACAACCCCCATGGTCAGCAGCCGCATATGCGCAACCGAATCCATGAGATGCTCCTTCAGCCACGATCCTTCAGCCATGCCCGCGGTCACGCCCTGCATGATCGACAGCCCGATCGGTTCGACCTGGACCCAGAGGAACCAGATCAGGAACCCGCCCAGCACCGAGCCCAGGTTGTTCCCGGATCCGCCCACGATCACCATCACCCAGATCAGGAAGGTGAAGCGCAGCGGCTGATAGGAGGAGGGCACAAGCTGGCTGTCCAGCGTCGTCATCATCGCGCCCGCGATCCCGCAGATGGCGGAGCCCAGGATGAAGATCTGAAGATGGCGCCCGGTGACGTCCTTGCCCATCGCTTCAGCTGCGTCTTCATTGTCGCGGATCGCGCGCATCATGCGGCCCCAGGGGCTCTTGAGCGCGAGCTGCGCCAGCACCAGCAGCAGCACCAGAACAACGGTGAAGAGCAGCGTGTAGTTGAGCTTCACGAAGAGGGTGGAGGCCTCGGTGGCCTCCAGCCCGAACCCGGCGGCGCGCTCCACAAAGGCGGGATCGGCCTGAAGGTCAATCTCGTAGGGCACGGGGCGGGGCAGGCCGATCACGTTCTTCACGCCGCGCGACAGCCAGTCTTCGTTCTTCATGATCGCAATGACGATCTCCGCGATGCCGAGCGTGGCAATCGCCAGATAGTCGGACCGCAGCCCCAAAGCCGTCTTGCCGATCACCCAGGCCGCTCCGGCGGCCAGCAGCGCACCGACCGGCCAGGACAGCAGAACCGGCAAGCCCAGCCCGCCCAGATAGCCCGACAGCGCCGGGTTCACGGATTCGACTGCTTCGACGCCCGGATCGAACACGCCGCGATAGAGGAAAAAGCCGCCAATCAGGATCGCCAGAATGCCAAGGCTGCGGGCCTTGCCGCTGAGCCGCTTGGCGGCGATCACGGCGGCGGCTATCACGCCGACTCCGATGGCAAGCCCGGCCAGAATGCGGGGGCCGCCCGCGGCCCAGGCCTCACCCACCGGCGCGGCAGAGGTCAGCACCACCGCCAGCCCGCCAAGCGCGACAAAGCCCATCACGCCGATATTGAACAGCCCTGCAAACCCCCATTGCAGGTTCACGCCAAGCGCCATGATGGCCGAGATCAGCGCCATGTTCAGGATCGACAGGGACGCGTTCCACGACCCCGAGAAGAACCAGAAATTCGTTGTCCCTTCGAGCAGGAACAGGACCGCGACGAGACTGAAGAGCAGGACGGAACGGGCAGAGGCGCTCATAGTGCTTTCCCCTTGAACAGGCCGGTGGGCCTAAACAGCAAGACGATGATGAGGATGACGAAGCTCACCGCGAATTTGTAATCGGTGGACAAAAGCTGCACGAGCCCGTCCGGGGCGAGACTGTCGGGCAGGGCATAGCCCAGAACCTTTTTCCACGCATAGGTGATCGTCACCTCCGAAAAGGCGATCACGAACCCCCCGGTGATGGCCCCCAACGGAGAGCCCAGCCCCCCGACAATCGCAGAGGCGAAGATCGGCAGCAGAAGCTGGAAATAGGTGAAGGGCTTGAAGCTCTTGTCGAGCCCGTAAAGCACCCCGGCAATGGTCGCGAGCGCCGCCACGATGATCCAGGTGACCAGCACGACCCGTTCGGGGTTGATGCCCGAGAGCAGCGCCAGGTCTTCGTTGTCCGAATAGGCGCGCATGGATTTTCCGGTGCGGGTGCGGTTCAGGAACCAAAACAGCAGGGCCACGACGATCACGGCGGTGACAATGGTGATCCCTTGCGTGGTCTTGAACGCGAGCCCTTCGCGCAGGCCGGTCATCTCCTTGAAGGTGCGGGCCGAAATGATGAAACGCTCTCCATCCGCGAAGCGCTGATCGTCCGGGCCGATGATAATGCGCACAACGCCATTATAGACGAACATGACCCCCATCGACACGATGACGAGGATCACCGGTACGACCCGTTGCGCCCGGTAGAACCGATAGACCACCTTGTCCGTCAGCAGAACCAGCCCGACCGCGCCCAGGATGCCGATGGGCAGCGCCAGCAGCGCCGTGGGCAGGGGGCCAAAGCTGACCCCGGCCGCTTGCAGGCCCCAGGTCGCCAGCACCGTGACCATGGTGCCAAAGGCCATCGTGTCGCCATGGGCGAAGTTCGAGAACCGCAAGATGCCGTAGATCAGGGTCACCCCAAGCGCCCCAAGCGCAAGCTGCGCACCGTAAGCGGTGGCGGGGATGATGACGAAATTGGCCAGGGCGACCATAGCGTTCAGGATATCCATCACTCGATCTCCTCACAGATGCCCAGATAGGTGATCGCCATGGGCACAGCGGGCATGTGCAGGCTGTAGCGGGTCGCGCCATCGGCAGCGCGCGTCAGGAGATGCGGCGCGCCTTCGCGGGCAGAGATCACGACGAGCGCGTCGTCGTCCCACGTGTTGAGTATGAACTGGGTTTCACCATTCATGTCGCTCAGGACCGCTTCTCCGGCCCATGCCATCATGCGCCCGGCCTGGACCGCCTTGCTGACGTCCAGATCCGCTTCATAGGTGGTCTGTGCGCACGGCTCGGCGTCGATGCATTCCAGGTCGAAACGGCAGGTGAATTTGGTGGTCTCGGTCTCGACCGGGGGATAAAGGACCCAGCCTTTGCCGTCCTGCGCCACCGCACCGCCGCCGATCCACAGGAGGAGCGCCGCGCCAGCGACCTTTGTCGTCATCGGGAACCCCATGCTCACCCTCCCAGGAAGGTGCGGCGCACCTCGTCATCGGCCATCAGCTCGGCGCCGGTGCCGGTATGGGCGTTCGCCCCCTGCACCAGCACATAGGCCTTGTCGGCAATGGCCATCGCCTGTTGGGCATTCTGTTCCACCATCAGCACCGGCAGCCCGGTCCGCGACACTTCGATAATGCGGTCGAACAACTCATCCATCACGATGGGAGACACCCCTGCCGTGGGTTCGTCCAGCATCAGGACCTTGGGCTGGGTCATCAGAGCGCGCCCCACGGCGACCTGCTGGCGCTGCCCGCCCGACAGCTCTCCGGCGGCTTGGTGGCGTTTATCCTTGAGGATCGGGAACAGCTCATAGACCTGCTCCATCGTGGCCTTGATGTCGTCCTCGCGGATGAAGGCCCCCATTTCCAGGTTCTCCTCCACGGTCATCGACGTGAAGATGTTGTTCACCTGCGGCACGAACCCCATGCCTTTGCGCACGCGGTCCTGCGGGGTCAGCTCGCTGATCTCTTCGCCGTCAAGGATCACCATCCCGCCGCGCAGATCGAGCATGCCGAACAGGGCCTTCATGGCGGTGGATTTGCCCGCGCCGTTGGGGCCGACGATCACCGCGATTTCACCCTGATCGACGCTGATCGAGCAGTCGTTGAGGATATTGGGGCCCTTGCCATAGCCGCCGGACATCTTCTCGCCGCGCAGGAAGGCGCCGCTGCCGCCGATGTAATCTGCGCTGCCCGACTGGCGGGTCGGGTCGATCTCGGCGCGGTGCCCGGCCTTGGTGATCGAGCGGTCGTTGTTGCCGCGATCGTCCTGATAGGCGTTGCTCATGCTCCCACCATATCCTTGTTCTTGAGGCCACGGCCCAGATAAGCTTCGATCACGGCCTCGTTTTGCATGATCTCGGCGGCGGAGCCTTCGGCCAGAACGTGCCCTTCGGCCATGACGATCACCGGATCGCAGAGCCGTTTGATGAACTCCATGTCGTGCTCGATCATGCAGAACGTGTAGCCGCGTTCCTGGTTCAGCCGCTGGATCGCGTCACCGATTGTGTTCAGCAAGGTCCGGTTCACACCGGCGCCGACCTCGTCGAGAAACACGATCTTGGCGTCCACCATCATCGTGCGGCCCAGCTCCAGCAGTTTCTTTTGTCCGCCGGACAGGTTCCCGGCCTTCTCATCCGCCAGATGATAGATCGTCAGGAAATCGAGCACCTCATCGGCCTTTTCGGCCAGAAGACGGTCCTCGCGGGCGATCTGGCCGCGCTTGAACCAGGCGTTCCAGAGCGTCTCTCCGGTCTGACCGCCGGGGACCATCATCAGGTTCTCGCGCACGGTCATGGAGGAAAACTCATGGGCGATCTGGAACGTGCGCAGCAGCCCCTTGTGGAACAGCACATGGGGCGCGAGCCCGGTGATCTCCTCACCGTCCATGTAGACCCGGCCTTCAGTCGGGGGCAGGCGCCCGGCGACGACGTTGAACAGCGTGGTCTTGCCCGCGCCATTGGGGCCAATCAGCCCGGTTATCGTGCCCTCGGCAATCTCAAGCGAGGCGCCATCGACGGCTCGAAAGCCGCCAAAGGACTTCACCAGCCCTTCGACCTTGATCATATCGCTGTCCCCTGTCGGACGTGTTTTTCTTGGGGAGCAGGGATTACCCTGCAAAAACGGCGCGGGAAACCCCCGCGCCGCCTTTTTTTGCGTGATCAGCGATAGCCGACGGTGGTGATCTCGCCGCCCTCGATCACGATCTCGCGGAAGGTGCCGGCGCTTTCGCCCGGCTCGATCATTTCGATGGCGGTGACGCCTTCGTAGTTGATCTCTTCGCCCGCCGCGAGCAGCTCAAGCGCCTTGCCCAGCTGGCCTGGCAGGATCACTTCGCCCGGCGCGTTGGCCACGCTCATGACGTGGTCCTTGTAGTCGCCCGGTGCGGTGGAACCCGCAGCCTGCATGGCCAGCATGATCAGCGCGGCGGCGTCATAGGCTTCCCCCGCGTAGGGGCCGGTGGGATCGAACGCGTCGCCAGCAAGCGCTGCGAACATGTCCGCGCCATCGCCCTTGGCGGCGGCGTTCTGCCCACGCGAGCCTTCGATTTCGTCACCGAAATTGGCGGTCAGCGTGTCCGACAGCATCCCGTCGGGGAAGTGGAACGTGTCGAACGCACCCTGATCGAGCGCCGCGCGCACGATGCCGGAGCCGCCCTGATCCACGTAGCCCGCGACGACCAGAACCTCACCGCCCGCAGCGGCCAGAGCCCCCACTTCGGCGGAGTAGTCGGCCTTGCCGTCTTCATGCGCGGCGACGATGGTCACGGTGCCACCCGCTTCTTCGAAGGAGGCTTTCAGGCTGTCGGCAAGACCCTTGCCGTAGTCATTGTTGGTGTAGGTGATGGCGATCTCTTCGACACCGTTTTCGCGCAGGATCTCGGACATGACGACCGACTGGCGTGCATCCGACGGGGCGGTGCGGAAGAACAGGCCGTTATCATCGGCTTCGGAGAGCGCCGGCGACGTGGCGGACGGCGAAATCATCACCATACCGTTCGGCATGGCCACATTCGCCAGGATCGCGCCGGTCACGCCAGAGCAGGCCGCGCCGACAAAGCCGGACACGCCGTCACCGGTGATGACCCGCTCGGCCACGGAGGTGGCGGCCGCCGCGTCCACACAGGTGCTGTCGCCGCGCACGGGGGTGACGGTCTTGCCATCCAGCAGCTTGCCGCTCTCGGAGACTTCGCTCATCGCCAGCTCCGCGCCGCCCGCGATGGCGGGGGTCAGGGATTCGATCGGGCCGGTGAAGCCCAGCACGACGCCCATCTTCACCTCATCGGCGGTGGCGGCGGTGGTCAGAAGGGTGGCCGTGGTGGCTAGCAGCAGTTTTTTCATTCGAGTAACCTCCCAAAGGTTCTGTTGGTGCGCGGAGCCTAGAGACCCGCTTGCCCAATGGGAAGGGCCGATCTGCGCCGCCTGCTGCTGGCCGGAGCGCGTCAGTGCGGCGCGGCCTGCGCGCCCAGCACCCGCGCAGCGATCCGCTGCAATACCGGACCGGCCAGAACCGAGATGACAAAGGCACTGGGCCAGGCGATCAGGAAATTTTGGCCCCATGCCGGGAGCCAGCCCGCGCCGAACCCGGTGGCCAGCCCGGAAAAGAGCCCGGTGAGCGCGCTCGCAATTGTCGCGGCCATCATGAGCGAGGTCAGAAGACGACGTTTGGTGTCGAGGGTCATGGCGGCTTTCCTTTCGAATCGATGATCGGTAATGTCAGGAAGCTTATATGATATAAGGATACTGATATGCAAGGTGAGGAGACTGAAAACCGATCCCCACGGGTGGGCCATCTTGTGAAGGAAGCGCAGCTTGCGATCCGGGCCGAGATGGAAAATGCGCTTGGGCCGTGCAACCTGACCCTCGCGCAGTTCAAGGTGATCGAACACCTGTCGCGGCACCCCGGCGATTCCAACGCCGATCTGGCCCGCGCGGGGTTTGTCACCGCACAATCCATGCAGTCCATCCTCGCCAGGCTCGAAAGCGCAGGTCTTATTGAACGCAAGCCCGATCCCAAGGGCGGGCGTCGGTTGATCAGCCGCTTGACCCCAGCCGGGCGGGACGTGGTGGAGCAAGCCTGCGCGTGTGTCGCGCCGGTCGAGCAGGCGGTCATAGAGGCAATTGCGCCGCTCGATCCAGAGCCGTTCTGCGCTGCGCTGATCCGGATCCGGGACCAGATCGGTGCCTAGGGCTCAGGACTTGGCGCTCTGACTGCCGCGTTCGCGATAGGGGGTGATCTGGTAATGCCCCCGATAGCATTTCGAGAAATGCGACGGAGAGGTGAAGCCGCAGGCCAGGGCCACATTGATCACGCTCATATCGGTCTGCATCAAGAGGTTGCGGGCCTTGGCCAGACGCAGCTCCATATAATACCGCTTGGGCGAGCGGTTCAGGTAGCGGCGGAACAGCCGCTCCAACTGGCGCGTGGACATGCCCGCCTGCGCCGCCAGCAGCGACGGGCTGACCGGCTCTTCGATATTGCTTTCCATCTCCTGGATGACCTGGGACAGCTTCGGGTGGCGCACGCCGATCCGGGTCGGGATCGACAGGCGCTGCGTGTCCTGATCGGTGCGGATCGTGCTGTAGATCATCTGATCGGCCACCGCGTTGGCCAGATCCTCGCCCCAATGGTCCGCAATCAGTTTCAACATCAGGTCGATAGAGGCGGTGCCCCCGGCGGTGGTCATGCGGGTGCCATCGACGACAAAGACAGATTTCGTCAGATCGACCTCGGCGAATTCCTCCAGGAAGCTGTCGTGGTTCTCCCAGTGGATGGTCGCACGGCGGTCGTCCAGAAGGCCCGCGCGTGCGAGCACATAGCTGGCGGTGCACAGCCCGGCGATGGCGATTCCGCGTCGGGCCTCCCGGCGCAGCCAGTTCAGCAGCGGCTTCGACGTTGCAGCATGCACTTCCATCCCGCCGCACAGGACCAAAATGTCGTCGCGCGCCAGCTCCGGGAGCGGCGCGTCCAACGGAAAGGCAATCCCGGCGGAGCACTCGACCGCAGTCCCTTCGCCCGTCAGGAGCCATTCATAGAGTGGGCGCCCGGCCATGCGGTTGGCGATGCGCAGCGCCTCGACCGCACCGCTGAAGGACAGCATGGAGAACTGCGGAAGCAGAGCAAAGACAAAGCGTTGCGTGCGCTCGGGCGCCGCCGAAAGCGGTATGCTCTGATCCTGTGCGTCCACCTGTGCCCCCCTTGGTCCGAGTCGATCCGAAGACTATCGCCGCGAATGTGGAACGGGCGCAAGCCGCCCCGGACCTGCGCGCGCTTCACACCCGCGTATCTTCGGGGCAGTAACAGGGCTGCGAGAGGGGCGTCGATGGCTTGGCGTCATCGGGAACCTGCCAAAGGAGGGCCGCCATGAGCAGCACGGGTTTCTTCATTGCCTCCAAACTGGTCTGGGCACTGATCCAGCCGGGCACATGGTTGATCGCGGGGCTGGCCTTCGCCGCTGTGGCCCTGATGCGGGGGCATGTGCGGGCCGGGCGGCGGATGGTGCTGGTGACCCTTGCCGCGATGCTTGCGATTGCGGTGCTCCCGCTTGGGGATCTTGCGCTGCGGCCGCTGGAGCTGCGCCACCCGCGCAACCCTGATCTGACACGCGTCGACGGGATTGTGATCCTAGGGTTTTCAAACAGCGGAGAGGATGCGGCGCATTGGGGGCAGGTGCCCTTGTCCGATGCCGCCGAACGGCTCACCGAGGGGCTGACGCTCGCGCGGCGGTTCCCCAATGCAAAAGTCATCTTTACCGGCGGCGTGGCCACGCTGCGCGATCCCGAGGGCGAGAGCCTGACCCCCGATGCCGAGGGCATGGGGCGGATTCTCACGGGGCTTGGCCTGTCTTCGGATCGTCTGATCCTTGAGCCGAAGGCCCGCAACACGCGGGAGAACGCGGCGCGCGCGCTCCCCCTCGCGGCGCCTAAGGACGGAGAGACCTGGGTGCTGGTGACGAGCGCCTTCCACATGCCCCGCGCTATGGAGAGCTTTGCCCGCGCGGGATGGCCCGAGATGATCGCCTATCCGGTGGATTTTCGCAGTAGCGTGCCGGGGCAGGGTGGTCTGTCCTGGGGGCTCATCGACGGGCTGGCGAAGCTCGACACCGCGTTGCGGGAATATGTGGGGCTTTGGGCTTACCGCCTGACCGCGCCCGGCGGAGACTGAGCCGCATTTTGTGCAAAAAGCCACAGCTTGGCACCTTTCCGCCTAGGAGGCGCAGGCCCTGCCCGGAAAATGCCACATTTCGCCCGGATCGTTCCTAGGTCTTGTTCACGAGTGCTGAGGCGAAAGGAAAAAACCATGAGCAGCCCCCGGTCCGACAAGCCGCAAAAGCCGGCGAAACCGCAAAAACCCCAAGCGCCGGTGCAGTTCACCGATTTTGCGGCGATCTGAGCCGCGCATGAAAAAGGCCGCTCCGGTGTTCCGAAGCGGCCCCTGATCCTCGGTGTCGATGGCGCGGCTTAGCCGACCAGTTCGAGACCGGAGAAGAAGAACGCGATCTCTTCCGCAGCGGTTTCCGGAGCATCGGAGCCGTGCACGGAGTTTTCGCCAACGCTTTCCGCGAACTCGGCGCGGATGGTGCCAGCGGCGGCGTCGGCCGGGTTGGTCGCGCCCATCACTTCGCGGTTCTTGGCAATGGCACCTTCGCCTTCCAGAACCTGCACGACCACCGGCTCGGAAGCCATGAAGTTGGTCAGTTCGTCAAAGAAGGGGCGGTCCTTGTGGACGGCGTAGAACTTGCCCGCCTGATCCTTGCTCAGGTGGATGCGCTTCTGAGCGACGATGCGCAGGCCGGCATCTTCAAACTTGGCGTTGATCTTGCCGGTCAGGTTGCGCTTGGTGGCGTCGGGCTTGATGATCGACAGGGTGCGTTCGGTGGCCATCGGGGCTCTCCTTGGGTTGAATATTGCTCGCGCCCCTAGCACCATCGCGCCCGCTTGAAAACCCGCCATGAGGCTGGGCAAACCCTTGGTGACAAGGATTTGCCCTTCACGTGTTTTCTGACCGCCGCTTAGCTGGCGCGGGCCGCGGCAAGCGCGCTGCGCCGCTCGGACAGCTCTTCGGCGACGAGGAAGGCCAGCTCCAGCGATTGCGACGCGTTCAGGCGCGGATCGCAAGCGGTGTGGTAGCGGTCCGACAGGTCCTCTTCGGACACGGCCCGCACGCCGCCGGTGCATTCGGTCACGTCCTGGCCGGTCATCTCGAAATGGACGCCGCCGGGGATCGTGCCTTCGGCTTTGTGGATGGCGAAGAACTCGCGCACCTCGCGCAGCACGCTGTCAAAGGGCCGGGTCTTGTAGCCGGTGGCCGATTTGATCGTGTTGCCATGCATCGGATCGCACACCCAGGTGACGTTGGCTCCTTCGTCCTGAACCGCGCGGATCAGGCGGGGCAGGTGCTCCCCGGCCTTGCCCGCGCCGAACCGGGCGATCAGGGTCAGGCGACCCTCTTCGTTGTCCGGGTTCAGCGTGGCGAGCAGGCGTTTCAAGTCATCGCTCTCCATGGAGGGGCCGCATTTCATCCCGATCGGGTTGAGGATGCCCCGCGCGAATTCCACATGAGCGCCGTCGGGTTGGCGGGTGCGATCCCCGATCCAGACCATATGGCCCGAGCCCGCAAGCCAGTTGCCCGAGGTGCTGTCCTGACGGCACAGAGCCTCTTCGTATTCCAGCAAAAGAGCCTCATGCGAGGTGTAGAACTCAACGGTCTCCAGCTCGTGCGTGACCTCTTCGTTGATCCCGGCCGCGCGCATGAAATCCAGCGTGTCGCTGATGCGGTTCGCCATGTCGCGGTATTTTTCGGATTCGTCCCGGTCGGTGAAATCCAGCGTCCACTGGTGGACCTTGTTCACATTGGCATAGCCGCCCGTGGAAAAGGCCCGCAGCAGGTTCAGCGTCGCCGCCGCCTGGGTGTAGGCTTGCAGCATCTTGGCCGGATCGGGGATCCGCGACTGGGCGGTGAAGTCCAGATCGTTGATGATGTCGCCGCGGTAGCTCGGCAGCTCCACGCCGCCGATCGTTTCCGTCGGGGCCGAACGCGGCTTGGCAAACTGCCCGGCCATGCGGCCCACCTTAACCACCGGCACCTTGGCGCCGAAGGTCAACACCATGGCCATCTGCAACATCACCTTGAACGTGTCGCGGATCGCATCGGCCGAGAAATCCTTGAAGCTTTCCGCGCAATCGCCCCCTTGCAGCAGGAACGCCTCACCCCGGCCCACGGCCGCCAGGTGCGATTTCAGGCGCCGCGCTTCTCCGGCAAAGACCAGCGGGGGATAAGAGGCCAGCTTGCCCTCAACCGCGTTCAGACTGCCTTGGTCAGGATAGTCAGGCATCTGCACCCGGGGCTTGTTGCGCCAGTCGCTCTTGCTCCAGTTGGTCATGTCGCTCTCCGCTGCGATTTGGGCCGAAGCCCATGGGTCCGGGGCGAAACTATAGGGATGCTGCGCGGCGGCGTCCAACCCCAAAAATGCGGGGGGATTGGTAGGCCCGGAGGGACTTGAACCCCCAACCAAAGTGTTATGAGCACTCTGCTCTAACCAATTGAGCTACAGGCCCGCCGTGCCGCGTTCCTAGCAGTCCGGCCCCCGCCGTCAAGCGGGGAGCGGAACTTGCCACTGGCGCCCGGAGGCGTGCCGCGCTAACCCAGCCGCAAGAGAAGGAGCCAGCCATGACCCAGAAAAACGGCCTCACCTATGCCGATGCGGGCGTCGATATCGACGCCGGGAACGCGCTTGTGGAACGGATCAAGCCCGCTGCGAAATCCACCGACCGCCCCGGCGTGATGGCGGGGCTCGGCGGCTTTGGAGGGCTCTTCGACCTCAAAGCGGCGGGCTATGACGATCCGGTGCTGGTCGCGGCGACCGATGGTGTGGGTACCAAGTTGCGCATCGGGATTGATACCGGCCAGCTCGATGGGCTGGGGATCGACCTTGTGGCGATGTGCGTTAACGATCTGGTCTGTCAGGGGGCGGAGCCGCTCTTCTTCCTCGACTATTTCGCGACGGGCAAGCTGTCGACCGATGCTGCGGCGCGGGTCGTCGAGGGCATTGCCAAAGGCTGCCGTGACAGCGGCTGTGCGCTGATCGGCGGCGAAACGGCCGAGATGCCTGGCATGTATGAGCCGGGCGATTTCGATCTGGCGGGCTTTGCCGTCGGCGCGCTTGAGCGGGGCCATACCCTGCCGGATGGCGTGTCCGAAGGCGACGTACTGCTGGGTATGGCCTCCACCGGGGTGCATTCCAACGGTTATTCTCTCGTGCGCCGTGTGGTGGAACTTGCCGGTCTGAGCTGGGATGCCCCCGCGCCTTGGGGCACGGGCACCGTGGCCGAAGGTCTGCTCGCCCCGACCGCGCTTTATGTGAAACCCGTGCTTGAGGCGATCGCTGCGGGCGGGGTGCATGGGCTGGCCCACATCACCGGCGGCGGCATCACCGAAAACCTGCCCCGCGTGCTGCCCGAGGGCCTGGGCGCCAGCGTGAACCTGGACGCCTGGGATCTGCCGCCGGTCTTTGGCTGGCTACGCGAGGCCGGAGGCATCAGCGATGCCGAGATGCTCAAGACCTTCAATTGCGGTATGGGCATGATCGTCGTCTGCGCTCCCGAGACCGCCGAGACCCTGACCAGCCTTCTGGGCGCCACCCGTCTGGGCACCGTCACCAACGGGGGCGGCGTCACTTATGAGGGCGCGCTGTGATCAAAGTCGCGATCCTGATCTCGGGCTCGGGCACCAATATGGAAGCGCTCGTGCGCGCCATGACCGGGGATTTCCCAGCGCGGCCCCTGGCGGTGATCTCAAACAAGCCCGAGGCCGGAGGGCTGGCCAAGGCCAAGGCGCTTGGCGTGCCCACCCATGTGATCGACCACCGCGGCCGCCCGCGCGAAGAGTTCGACGCCGAGCTTGCGCAGACCCTCACCGATCTGGCGCCCGATCTCGTGCTCCATGCCGGGTTCATGCGGATCCTCTCGCCAACCTTCTTCGAAGGCTACAAAGGGCCGATGCTGAACATCCACCCGTCGCTTCTGCCCAAATACCCCGGGCTCAACACCTTCGCCCGCGCCATCGAGGCGGGCGATGCGGAGGCTGGCTGCACCATCCACGAAGTCATTCCCGAGCTCGATGCAGGCCCGATCCTCGGCCAGGCACGCGTTCCGATCCTGCCGGATGACACGCCCGATAGCCTCGCGAAACGGGTGCAGTCCCGTGAATATGAGCTCTACCCGCTGGTGTTGCGCCGCTATGCGGAAGGCTTGCGCGAACGGATCGACATCTAGGCGCCTAGCCGAGCCACTTTGCCTCATTCGCGCGGATCGCATCCACCCGCGCGGGGGTCTTTGGGTGAGACATCAGCCAGGCGGGCGTGCCGCCGGGGCCGCCGGTCAGATGCTCCAGCTTGTCGAACAGGCTGATCTGGGGTGCGACGCCGATCCCGGCCTTGATCAGCAGCGCGCTTGCATATTCATCGGCCTCGAACTCGTCACGCCGCGACAGCCCGGCTGCCAACAGCCGCATCAAGCCCCCGGCGATCCAGCCGCCAAACCCGGGAATGATCCGCGCCAAGATCATGGTGATCGCCGCGCGCGCCGCGTTCTGCCCGGCAAAGTCGATCATCCGCCGCCGCGCATGGCCCAGGGCCACATGGCCCAGCTCATGGGCGATCACCGATGCCATCTCTTCCGCGCTGACCTCGCCCGATCGGAACCGGTCGTAAAACCCGCGCGTGATAAAGATCCGCCCATCCGGCGCCGCCAACCCGTTCACGGGATCGACCTCGTAGATGAACACCCGCACCCGCGGCAGATCGAGCGCTCGCGCCAGCCGCATGCTCTGCTCCAGCAAAACCGGATCCGCCAGCTCGCTTGACCGCGCATCCAGCTCCCGCTTGGTCCGCCAGACGGAAAAGCGAAAAAACGCAACGGCATAGAGCAGCGCTAAAAGGATCGGAGTAAGCCTCAACATGGATCAGATATGGCGCCGCCCGCCGCGCGATCCAAGCCCCTTCTTATTTGTGCAAATACCTCGGGAGCCATGCGCTCCGCGTCGAAAATCTCGCGGATCATGCCGACGGACTGGGTGTAGTCCCAATAGCGCCGGTCCAGAGGGTTGATCCACAGATGCTTCGGCCAGGTGTCACGCACCCGCTCCAGCCAGACGCGGCCCGGCTCTTCGTTCCAATGCTCATTGGCGCCGCCCACCATGGCGACCTCATAGGGCGACATCGACGCGTCCCCGACAAAGATGCAGGTCCAGTCGGGGCCGTAGCGGTGCAGCAGATCCCAGGTAGGGGTCTGCTCCGTCCAGCGGCGGCGGTTGTCCTTCCACACGCCCTCATAGAGGCAGTTGTGAAAGTAGAAATGCTCCAACGTCTTGAATTCCGATTTGGCCGCGGAAAAGAGCTCCTCGACCAGCTTCACATGGGGGTCCATGGAGCCCCCGACATCGAGAAACAACAGCACCTTCACGGCATTGCGCCGCTCGGGGCGCGTCTTCACGTCCAGCCAGCCATGTTCGGCGGTCGAGCGGATCGTGTTGTCCAGATCCAGCTCTTCGTAGGCGCCGTCGCGGGCCCAGCGGCGCAGGCGCTTCAGGGCGACCTTGATCGCGCGGGTGTTCAGTTCCACATCGCCGTCCAGATCGCGAAACTCGCGCTTGTCCCAGACCTTCACTGCCCGCTGGTGGCGGCTTTCCTTCTGGCCGATCCGCACGCCTTCGGGATTGTAGCCATAGGCCCCGAACGGAGACGTCCCCCCGGTGCCCACCCACTTGTTGCCCCCCTGATGGCGGCCCTTTTGCTCTTCGAGCCGCTGGCGCAGGGTCTCCATAAGCTTCTCGAAGCCGCCCAGAGCTTCGATCTCGGCCATCTCTTCGGGGGAGAGAACCTTCTCCATCTCCTTGCGCAGCCAGTCTTCGGGTAGCCCCACGGCCTCCATGATCTGCGCGTCCGAGATGGCTTGCACCCCATCAAAAGCGGCGGCAAAGGCGCGGTCGAACCGGTCGATGTGACGCTCGTCCTTCACCAGGGCCGCACGGGCGAGGTAGTAGAACCCATCCACGTCATAGGTCACCAGATCGGCGCTGACCGCCTCCAGGAAGGTCAGGTGCTCACGCAGGGAGACCGGAACCCCGGATTTGCGCAGCGCATCGAAGAAGCTTAGGAACATCGGCCTAGAACATCGCCCGGTCGAGCGCGATCACCCCAAACAGCCCGATCAGGCCAAAGAGGATGCCGTGGACCATGGCCCATTGCACTTTATCCGCCCCGGTGCCGCCCCTTTTGCCCGCGCGCCAGGCGCCAAAGATCGCTCCGATCACGAGGCCAGCGAGGGGAAATAGCATGGGGGCTCCTTTCAGGGCATCAGGTCAGTGCAGCGGGCTCAGCTGCGCGATCTCGCGCAGACGGGCCTGGACATTGGCGTCAGAGCCGAAGCCGTATCGCGCCCAGCCCATGCTGTCCAGTCGCACCGCCTGTGCTTCGACCCCGCGCCCGGCGAGGTCGAGCGCCTCGGCCTGGAACAGCATCAGCGTCGCGAGCAGAGCGGCGTTCTGGTGCCGCTGCGCGACGGGGATATAGGTCTGGGTCAGCTCCATCACGGTGCTCGCCTGTCCGGCGGCAAGCGCAAAGGCGGACAGCTGGACCGCAACATGGGCCCGCTGGATCTGCATGCCGCCGTGGCTTGCATAGGCCTCATCGGCCTTGCGGAAGGCGGCGAGCGCCAGATCCGGGTGAGAGCTGACATGTAGCCGCCCGTAGACATAATGCGCAAACCCGCGCCGGGTGCCGTGCCAGTTGAGTGCCCGCGTGAGGTTCAGCGCACGCTCCGCGTTGTCGCGGCGGGTGGCAGGGGCAGGGGCGCTGCCCAGGGCCGATTCCATTGCGCTGATCCAGGCCCGGGTCGTGTCGGATTGCGGTGCTCCGGCGCCGCGCGCGCCGCGCGGGTTGAGACGGGCAAAGATCGCGGGCAGCCGCGCGGCCACCTCTCCGCGGCTCATGCCGTTGGACAGCTCGGGCGCGTAGGTGGCGCGCAGGACCAGCATGTCGAACCCGGTCAGCACGGCGTGCATATTGTCATCGTTGAACACGCTGTCGGGCAGGCGATAGAGATCGTTGAGCGGGCCAAGCGCCTGCGCCATCTCCTCGTGGAGGCAGTCGCGAATCTCCTGGGGGGATGCATCGGCGGGCACGAACAGCGTGGCGCGGTCGCGCCGCTCCAGCGTGGTCCAGTCGACTTGCGGCGTGTGCCGGGCAGCAAGGTATTCGTCCCATCCGCTCACCCGCGGCACCACGAAACACGCCGCCTTGGGCACCGCGCGCTGCAGGGCGGCGCGGGGAACTGCGGCCACGGTGATCTGGGCCTGAGGCGCGCCGGTCATGGCGATGTCGAGCCCAGCCTCGCGTTGCAGACGGGTCAAAAGGTCCCGCAGATCGGCGGCGGTGGTGGCAGTGGCCGCGCCCGACAGGCGGACGGTGATCGGTTGATCAAAGCGCGTGAAGCGCGGGATCGGGCGGCCGCTCTCCATCTTGAAAGAGAGGTCGAGAAAGTCGCCCATCATTTCGGTGTTCGATCGCAGGGCGGGCATGGCGCTGCTTCCGCTGAACCGGCGAGCGCCCGCCACCTGGGGCAGATCCGGCAGCAGGTTCATGCGCGTCGCGGGCTGCGGCGCGGTGCTTTGCGGCGCCGGTGCGCAGGAGGCGAGCAGGATAAGCGAGGCGAGCAGGGCGCGCTTCATCGGGCATTCCTCGAATATTTGATGAACGGGGTTAGACCGGCCACACTGTCATAGAGCGCACGGGCGGTGTGGTTGAAATCCTGGGTGAGCCAATACACATCGGCGGCGCCTTGGTCGTCGGCATAGGCGTAGACGGCCTCGATCAGAGCGCGGCCCGCGCCGGTGCCCCGTGCCGCAGGCGCGACATAGAGGTCTTGCAGGTAGCACACCGGCTCTTCCCGCCAGCCATGGCGGTGCAGCAAGGCATGGGCCAGCCCGATCAGCGCGCCGCCTTGTTCGGCAACGATGCCGTGGAACTCTCCGTCCGCGCCGCTCAGCATCCGCTCAAAGGCGCGGGTGTAGGCGGGCTCGGGCAGGGCGGTTTCGTAGAAGGCCAAGTAGTCGCGCCACAGCTCGGCCCACTGCGGGCGATCGGTCGCGCGCAGCTCACGGAGGGTGAGAGAGGGGTTTGAGTTGGTCACGAGGGGATTCCCAAAGATATGTCAGCAGCTCTTCTTTGCGCGCCAATCAGACCGGAGTTTGATCGTATTGCGGCAAAGCTTTGATCATGTCGGCCAGGCGACGTCGGACGTGCGCGGTGGCTGCGCGGGCGTATGGTGATGACGGCAGGTCGCTGCATGACACGGTCTCCTTACCCGATTTGTCGGCCTGTCCCCCCTTTCGGAGCAAGAGGGGAGGGGGGAGGGGGGCAATTGGGGCGGGATTGTGGCACGGCTGCGCTATAGCTCTTGCGATACTTTAGCTTCGATCCACATCATATTGTTTGGATTGCTATCTGTTGATTTTATCCACAGGGGTGAATGTGGCGGCTTTGGGGCGCTGTGGGCCCATTCCCGCACTTAGGTGCGCGAATCGCTCCCCCCTGCGCGACTTCAGCCGCGCGAGGGCGCAAAACGCCTTCCCTCCGCCGGGGAGCGGAGGGCTTCAGCCGTATTCAGATGGTGCAGATGAGGCGATCAGCGCCCGCCGCGACGGGCCATGAAGGCGAGCCGCTCGAACAAAGACACATCCTGTTCATTCTTCAACAACGCGCCGTGCAGACGGGGCAGGGCGTCGCCCGGAGATTTGGCCAGATCTTCGGCTGACAGGTCTTCCGCCAGCAGCAGCTTGAGCCAGTCCAGCACCTCGGAGGTGGAGGGCTTCTTCTTCAGCCCCGGCGTGTCGCGAATCTCGTAGAACTGCGTCAGGGCCGTCTCCAGCAGGCGCGGCTTGATGCCCGGGAAATGGACATCAACGATGCTCTTCATCGTGTCCATGTCGGGGAACCGGATATAGTGGAAGAAGCACCGGCGCAGGAACGCGTCGGGTAGCTCTTTTTCGTTGTTAGAGGTGATGATGACGATGGGCCGCTGGCGGGCCTTTACGGTTTCGCCGGTCTCGTAGACGTGGAACTCCATCTTGTCCAATTCCTGAAGCAGGTCGTTCGGGAATTCGATATCAGCCTTGTCGATTTCGTCGATCAACAGCACCACGCGCCCTTCGGCGTCGAAGGCTTGCCACAGTTTGCCCTTGCGAATGTAGTTGGACACATCGCCCACTTTTTCGTCGCCCAGCTGGCTGTCGCGCAGGCGCGAGACGGCGTCGTATTCATAGAGCCCCTGCTGTGCGCGGGTGGTCGATTTGATCCCCCATTCCAGCATCGGGAGCCCCAAAGCGCGCGAGACCTGCCGGGCCAATTCCGTCTTGCCGGTGCCCGGCTCGCCTTTCACAAGGAGCGGTCGCTCCAGGGTGATCGCGGCATTGACGGCGATGGTCAGGTCGTCGGTGGCAACATAGGCATCGGTGCCGGTAAAACGCATGGCGGGTGCTCCATTGGCGGCAAGGTCCGGCGGACCCTATGCGCGGCGCGGCGCGGGGTCCAGCGGTGAAATCGGGGGGTGACACCGGCCCTTATGAGGAGTAGGACGCGCCCCAAGGAAACGGGGAGGACGCGCCATGGTCAGCACCTCGGCGGCCGCTCCCGACAAGGGAAAGAGCCGCATGAAAGCTGAGAACTTCCTGCCGGACGATTATCGCCCCGCTGAAGATGAACCCTTCATGAACGATCGCCAACTGGAGTATTTCCGGCGCAAGCTGCTGGCTTGGAAGTCCGATCTGATGTCCGACAGCCGCGACACCGTCGCCGGGATGAAAGACAGCAGCCGCAACATTCCCGACATTGCGGATCGCGCCAGCGAAGAGACCGACCGCGCGCTAGAGCTGCGCACCCGTGACCGTCAGCGCAAGCTGGTCACCAAGATCGACGCCGCGCTGCGCCGGATCGAGAGCGGCGATTTCGGCTACTGCGAAGTGACCGGCGAGCCGATCAGCCTCAAGCGGCTGGACGCGCGCCCCATTGCGACGATGAGCCTTGAGGCTCAGGAACGTCACGAGCGGCGCGAAAAAGTCCACCGCGACGACTAAGCCATGCGCCCGGTTCTGATCCTCCTCACCGAAGGGTTCGCGGATTGGGAAACGGGCCTGATAGCGGCGAACCTGCCCCAGGTTGACGGGCTGAAGGTGCGCAACGCTAGCCTTGATGGCACGGCCGTCACTTCCATGGGCGGTCTACATGTGAGCGATCTCGCCCCGTTCGACCCTTCGGGCGATGATGTCGTGGTCCTATGTGGCGGCGCCATTTGGGAGAGCCCCGACAGCGACGCTCTGATTGACCGGCTGACCCCGATGATGCGTGCAGCCCGCGGAGCAGGTGCCAGCCTGGCCGGGATCTGCGCCGGGGCGACGGCTCTGGCCCGGATGGGGGTGCTGGACGGCATTCGTCACACTGGCAATGGCTTTGACAGCATGACCCAATGGGCCGGGACCGATTATCCGGGTCACACGCTTTATTGCGATCAGCCCCATGCCGTGCGCGATCAGGGGATCATCACCGCATCCGGCGTTGCCCCGGTCAGCTTTGCTGCTGCCGTGATGGTGGAAGCCGGGGCCGGGGCCGAAGTGGGCGCGATGGCCAAACAATATCTGGGCGCGGAGTTTCAAACGACATGGGATATCTGAACGGTCGTCACATCGCCATTCTGGGCGGCGGCATCGCGGGACTGACAGCGGCGCGCGCGCTTGCGCAGCGTGGGGCTCGGGTTGAGGTTTTCGAACAAGCTTCGGCTCTGCGTGAGGTTGGCGCCGGGCTCCAGATCACCCCCAACGGGGCCCGCGCGCTTGAGGCGCTTGGGCTGAAGGCGGCGCTTGAGGCCGGGTCGGTTCGCGCCATGGCCGTGGAGCCCATGGACGCTGTGTCAGGCCGCCAGATCGCGCGATTCGATCTGAGAGGGTTCGATCAGCCGCCCTATCGCTTCTTTCACCGCGCGACGCTGCTCGACATCCTGGCGCAGGGCGCCCGCAAGGCAGGCGTGGAGATCCATCTGGGTCAGCCCGTCACGCCCGATGGCTCGGATGGCATGGTGCTGACGCCGCAAGGGGCACGCCGCTTTGATCTGGTGGTCGGGGCCGACGGCCTGCATTCCAAGGCCCGTCCCGTGCTCAACGGCGCAGCTGATCCGTTCTTTACCGGGCAGGTCGCATGGCGGGCGATCATCGACCGCCCCCGTGCCGCGCCGGTTGCGCGGATCTGGATGGCGCCGGGGCGGCATCTGGTGACCTACCCGCTGCCGGGCGAGCGGATGAACATCGTTGCCGTGCAGGAACGCCGCGCCTGGGCCGCCGAAGGCTGGCACCACGCGGATCAACCCGCCAATCTGCGCGCGGCCTTCGCCGGGCTTTCGGGCCGTCTGACCGGGCTCCTCGCGCAGATCGAAGAGGTGGCGCTCTGGGGGCTGTTTCGCCACGAGGTTGCACAGAATTGGGGGCGCGGCGCGCTCGCCCTGATCGGAGATGCCGCCCACCCGACGCTGCCGTTCCTGGCGCAGGGGGCCAATATGGCCATCGAGGATGCGTGGCTTCTGGCTGCGCTTTGTGACGCGGCCCCGCAGGCCGATGCGCTTGCCCGCTATCAGAAGCTGCGCCGCCCGCGCGTGGTGCGTGCTATTGAAACGGCAAACCGCAATGCCGCCCGGTATCATCTGAACGGCGCCGCGCGTCAGGCAGCCCATGGGGCGCTTTCGCTCATGTCGCGGGCGCTGCCGGGGGCGTTCCTGGGCCGTATGGAATGGCTCTACGGATACGATGTCACGGCCCAAGCGTAAGTAAAAACGTTTGCCGTGCGTTGCCCTGCGCGTTAAGAACATTTCATGAACAATGGACCTGACTCTTCGGACATGAGATCCCGGATGCTCCGCAATCTGCGGCTCTACCCGTGGGCCACAGGGCTTGAGGGGCTGCTGTTCTGGCAGGCGACTTGGTTCCTGTATTTTCAGGAAACACTGTCCGGTGCGCAGGCGGTGCTGCTGTATGTGGTCTATGACATCTCTAGCACGCTGCTCGAAGTGCCTTCAGGCGTGATGTCGGATCGGTGGGGGCGGCGGGCCACGATGATCTCGGCGGCGGCGGCTGCCTTGGCCGGGGCCATCGTGCTGAGCCTTGCGCAAAGCTTTGCGGTCTTCGCGCTTGGGCAGGCTTTGATTGGCGCCGCAGTGGCTTTTGCCTCGGGCACCCGCAATGCGCTGTTGTTCGAATCGCTCGAGGCGCTTGGGCGCGGCGATGAGGTCGAAGCCCACGAGCTGCGCGCCTGGCGGGCGAGCTTTGTGGCTCTGGCGGTGTCGGCCGTGATCGGCGGGGCGATGGCGCTCTGGGCGCCGGTGCTGCCGTTCATTGCGTCGATCCCGGTCGGCCTGGCGGCGCTTGCGGTCGCGATCAGCTTTGCCGAGCCTCCTGCCCAAACCCGTCCTGAGGCCGCCCGTCCGCAGCTCGCGGCGCTTGGGGAGGCGTTTCGCAGCCCGGTTTTGCGGTGGCTCTTCGCGTTTTCGGTCGCGGGCTATGCCTTTAGCCACGTGCCCTTCGTCTTTGGCCAGCCCTTCATCCTCGTGGCGCTCGACGGGATCGGCGCGGGGCAGAGCGCGCCGCTCGCCAGCGGCGCGGTGAGCTTTGCCATGATGGCGATCTCTGTGCTGGTATCCCTGCGCGCCGGAGCGTGGCGGGCCCGGTTCGGGCTGGTGCCGCTGCTGCTGACGGCTTTCGCGATCCAGGTCGGACTTGCGCTTGTTCTGGGGGCCAGTGGCAGCGTGTTGGCCATCGCGGTCCTGCTGCTGCGCATGGTGCCCAACGCGCTCTCTGCGCCTTTCGTCGTGGCGCGGGTGCAGCCGCTTTTGCATGGTGAGGCGCGCGCGACCTATCTGTCGTTGCAAAGTCTCTTTGGGCGGCTGTTTCTCTCCGCGACCTTGTGGGCCGCTGCACGTGCCGGCGGGGAAGGCGCGCTCGAAAGCGAAGCGCTGAGCCGCGTTTTGCTGGGCTATGGCGGGCTGGGGCTCGTGATCCTCTTGGGGTTCGCTATCACCGTGCGCAGGGCGCGTGTCGAACCCTGACGCTATTTCCAGCGGCGCAGTTTGGGAATGTCACGGGTGACGACCCACGCCACCGGGCGCGGCCATCCACCCTCGCGCAGCTTGTTGAGGCAAAACGCCTGCATCTGCTGCGCCGTCATCTCCGGCTGGGTGAAGGCGCCGTCCTGATAGCAATAGGAGCAGTATTCCCCGCTCACCGACCCGTCCGCCTCGCGCCCGCCGCCTTTCGGGTCCTGCTTGAGCGGCATCCCGCAGCTTTGGCATCGCGATCCCATGGGAGGCTCCTTCTTGGGGGTTAGAGGTCCAGCTCGACCCAGACCGGAACGTGATCGGAAGGTTTCTCGCGGCCGCGGATTTCGCGGTCGATCCCGGCGCCGCGCATCAGATCCGCCGCTTGCGGGGTCAACAGGATATGGTCGATCAGGATGCCATTGTCCTTCTGCCAAGCGCCGGCCTGATAGTCCCAGAAAGAATACTGCCCGGCCGCCTGGTTGGTGGCGCGGAACGCATCGGTAAAGCCCAGATTGACCACGCGCCGGAACGCGGCGCGGCTTTCAGGGCGAAACAGCGCGTCTTCGCGCCAGCTTTCGGGTTTGGCGGCGTCGCGGGGCAGGGGGATGATGTTGTAATCCCCGGCCATCAGCGCCGGAGCCTCATCGGCCAACAAGGCCTGCGCACGGGCATAGAGCCGCTCCATCCAGGCCAGTTTGTAGGCATATTTCCCGCCGGGCACGGGCGTGCCGCCCTCCAGCTCCACCGGGTTGCCATTGGGCAAATACAGCCCGCAAACCCGCAGCGCACCGCGATCGCCGCTCACCGTCGCTTCGATCCAGCGGGCCTGTTCGTCGCTGTGATCACCGGGCAGGCCACGCTGCACATCCTCAAGCGGCAGCTTCGACAGAATAGCCACGCCGTTAAAGCTCTTCTGGCCGTGGGTGGCGACATTGTAGCCGCGATCCTCGAACAGTTCCGTCGGGAACGCCTCGTCCACGGACTTGATTTCCTGGAGCAGCGCCACATCCGGCGCGGCCTCGTCCAGCCAGTCGCATAGCGCTTGCGCGCGGGCCTTGATGCCGTTGATGTTAAACGTCGCGATCTTCATGGGCCGGGCTCCTCTTTGGTTCTGATTGACCCATGCGCGCGCGCGGGGCAAGTGTGGGGCATGACCCAAAGCCCGATCCTGACTGTTACGCTCAACCCTGCGCTCGATCTGTCGACGATCACCGGTGTCGTGCGCCCGGATCGAAAGCTGCGCTGCGCTGCGCCGCGGGTTCAGCCCGGTGGGGGCGGGGTCAATGTGGCGCGTGTCATCAAGGCGTTGGGCGGAGACGTCCGGGCCATGGTCGCCGTGGGTGGGCATGAGGGCCACCTTCTGGTGGGACTGCTGCGGGAGCAGGGGCTCCACCCGGCGGTGATCCGGCTCGATCAGCCGACCCGCAGTTCGCTGACGGTGACCGCGCTGTCGGATGGTCACCAGTTTCGATTCGTGATGCCCGGGCCCGACTGGGGCGCGGAGGACGTGGCCTTGGCCGAAGGCCGCATCCGCACCCATGCGCCAGCCGGAGCCGTGGTCGTGCCGTCCGGCTCTCTACCTCCGGGCGTTGCGCCTGGGTTCTTCTCGACCCTGGCGCCCCGGCTGAGCGGCGTGCGCGTGATCCTCGACACGTCGGGCAATGCCCTGCGCGCGGCGGCGGACGCCACCGGTCTGCACACGCTGAGGATGGATGACGAAGAGGCGCGCGAGCTGTCTGGTGAAAGCTTGTCCTCAATCCCGCAAATCGCGCGGCTCGCCGCCGAGCTTCAGGCCAAGCACGTTGCGGAAACGGTCATGATCGCGGCCGGCGCGCGGGGCACGGTGATTGCCACGGACGAAGGCCAGTGGCTTTGCGCGCCGCCGGTTGTGAAAGTTGTCTCCGCAGTTGGTGCGGGGGACAGTTTTGTGGGCGCCTACGCGCTTGCCATTGCCGAGGGCGTTCCCCCTCTAGAGGCCTGCATCCTCGGTACGGGCGCCGCCGCAGCTGCTTGCGAAACGCCAGACTCTGATCTGTGTTCGGGATCGTCGGCGCGCGAGAGGGCGCAAGAGGTCTCCGTCACGCGGCTGTAACCGCGTCTTTGTCGGGCGAAGTTTCGGCGGGCGGGGGCGGTGCCCCCAACCCATCCTCCACTCAGAGCTTCGACGCCCCGCGAGCAAGCGCCGCGACCCCGGTGCGTGCGATCTCTTGCAGCCCAAGAGGGCGCATCAGCTCGGCAAAGGCATCGACCTTGTCAGGGGTTCCGGTCATCTCGAAGATGAAGCTTTCATGGGTGCTGTCCACGACGCGGGCGCGGAAGATATCGGCCAGCCGCAGGGCTTCGACCCGCGCCTCGCCGCCGCCCGCGACCTTGAACAGCGCCAGTTCCCGCTCCACGGACTTGGCCTCTTCGGTGAGGTCATGCACGTCGCGCACGGAGACGATCCGGCCAAGCTGCGCCTTGATCTGTGCAATGATCTGCGGCGTGCCCGAGGTGACAATAGTGATCCGCGACAGGTGACCTTCGTGGTCTACCTCGGCCACGGTCAGGCTCTCGATGTTGTAGCCGCGCCCGGAAAAGAGCCCGATCACGCGGGCCAGTACGCCCGGCTCGTTCTCGACGATGACGGCGAGGGTATGACGCTCCACCACGTCCGAAAAGGTCGGGCGCAGGTTATAGGCGGAGTGGCTCGTGGAGCCTTTCTTGATTTTCAGTGCGGACATGCTGTCCTCCCTCTAGGCGGGTTATTTGCTGCCGGTGGCAGTGGTCGTGAGGATCGCGCCTCCAAAGAATACCAAAAGCGCGCCAAAGACCTGCTCAACACTGCGCTTGACCGATAGTAGCCGGTCCCGCACGCGTGGATCCGCGAAAAAGAGTGCGACAATGGCGAACCAGAACACATGGGCCAGCGCGATGAAGACACCGTAGCAGAGCTGTGCAATAAGCGGTGTCTGCGGCGTGACCACTGTGGTGAATACGCTCAACACGAAAACGGCCGTTTTGGGATTGGTCGCGTTTGTCGTTGCGCCCCAGCGGAATCCTTCGAGCGGGGTCATCGCCGTGCCGGTAGCTGCGGCCATGTCCGAGCTTGCGCTGCGGATGGTTTTGATCCCTAGATAAATAAGATACGCGCCGCCAACCAACTTGGCGATGGCAAAAGCAGTGGTTGAGGCCGCCAGCAGAGCACCGACTCCGAGGATCGCTGCTGCCACATGCACGTTCAGACCGATGCCAACGCCAAGAGCCGTCGCCAGCCCAGCCTTGCGGCCACCAATCAGCGCATTGCGGCTGACGATCGCGAAATCGGGACCGGGGCTCATCACTGCCAGAAGGGTGATCGTGGCCACCGCCAAAAATTCGGGCGTTAGAAATATGGATGTCATACCAGTGCCCCTCCGGCGCCCTTAATGGCGTTTGTAGCCTTAGCATCCCCCAGCAGCATCTTGTTGTGGGGCTCACCCGACGGGATCATCGGGAAGCAGTTTTCATGTTTCTCGACAAGGCAGTCGAACAGCACCGGACCGTCGTGCTTGATCATCTCCATGATCGCATCGTCCAGATCGGCGGGGTCCGACACCAAAATGCCCTTTGCCCCGAAGGCTTCGGCCAGCTTCACGAAATCGGGCAGCGATTCCGACCAGCTGTGCGAATAACGCTCTCCGTGTAGAAGCTGCTGCCACTGGCGCACCATCCCGAGCCGTTCATTGTTCAGGATGAACTGCTTGACCGGCAGGCCATACTGCACGGCGGTGCCCATTTCCTGCATGTTCATCAGCCAGGAGGCTTCGCCCGCGACGTTGATCACCAGGCTGTCGGGATGGGCAAGTTGCACGCCAATGGAGGCCGGGTGGCCATAGCCCATGGTGCCCAGCCCCCCAGACGTCATCCAGCGGTTTGGCTCTTCGAAGCCCATATACTGGGCGGCCCACATCTGGTGCTGGCCGACTTCGGTGGTGACGTAGCGGTCCATGTCCTTGGTAAGTGCCTCAAGCCGCTGCATCGCATATTGCGGTTTGATCGTATTGCCTTCTTGCGTGAAGGCGAGACAGTTGACCTTGCGCCATTCCTCGATCTGGGCCTGCCACTTGGCGATGCCCGCGCGGTTTACCTTGCGGCCCCGCGCCTTCCACAGGTTCAGCACGTCCTCAAGCACATGGGCCACGTCCCCGACGATCGGCACATCCGCGCGGATCACCTTGTTGATCGAGGACGGGTCGATGTCGATATGGGCCTTCTTGGATTTCGGGCTGAACGCATCCACACGGCCGGTGATCCGGTCGTCGAACCGCGCACCGATCGCGATCATCAGATCACAGCCATGCATCGCCAGGTTGGCCTCATAAAGGCCGTGCATCCCCAACATGCCCAGCCAGTTCTTGCCCGATGCGGGGTAGGCGCCGAGGCCCATCAGCGTCGATGTGATCGGGATGCCCGTCGCCTCAACCAGCTCGCGCAGGAGCTGGCTGGCCGCCGGGCCAGAGTTGATCACGCCGCCGCCGGTATAGAACACGGGGCGCTCGGCGGTTTCGATCATCTCGACCAGCGTGGCGATGGTCTCCGGATCGCCCTTCACGGGCGGGTTGTAGTGCGACGTCATCGCCTTGGGCGGGGTGTACTCTTCGGAGGCAAACTGCACATCCTTCGGGATGTCGATCAGCACCGGGCCGGGGCGACCGCTTGACGCGACGTGGAACGCCTCGTGGATCGTGCCGGACAGCTTGCCGGTGTCTTTCACCAGCCAGTTATGCTTCGTGCAGGGGCGGGTGATGCCCACGGTGTCGGCCTCCTGGAAGGCGTCCGAGCCGATCATGAAGGTTGGCACCTGGCCGGAAAACACAACCAGAGGAATCGAATCGAGCAGCGCATCCGTCAGCCCGGTCACGGCGTTCGTCGCGCCGGGGCCGGAGGTCACGAGCGCCACACCGACCTTGCCGGTGGAGCGGGCATAGCCTTCGGCGGCATGAATCGCGGCCTGTTCATGGCGCACAAGGATGTGGCGGATTTCGTTTTGCTGGAAAATCTCGTCGTAAATCGGAAGGACAGCACCGCCGGGATAGCCGAATACCACTTCGACGCCCTGATCCTTCAGGGCCTGAACCACCATCTTCGCGCCGGTCATCTGACGTGCCATTTCTTTGTCCTTCGCCTACGTCACTCGCTTTGGTCACAAAAAAGCCCCCGGGGGGTAATCCGGGGGCGCATGGAGGTTGGTCTGGCGACCGTTACCGGGCCATGCGCCTTTTTCCTACAATTACGACAAGATCCGTCATCGGGGGCTCCATTGTGTGCGGGAAACTTATGCATGTGCAGAAAGGAGGGTCAACCCGGGTCATGGAGAAAATGTCGCGTTTTGGGTGTTTTGCGTAACTATCGTAAAACAAGGGGTGTCGCGGGTGCGAAAAATGTTTGCGTCAGTTGTTTTCGTTGTTCTGCAAGGGGCTGCTTGGCGTTGAAAGGCCGCCCATGCACAAAAATTGGTCAAAAAATCTGACAATATGTCGCATCAAGGTGCAAAACGCGGTTCCCACGGCTTCAAAGGAGCGCTAGTCTTTCTGCACTTTAACGATCCGCCCTTGTGGGAGCAGGGGCCAAAACAACCTTGGGAGGTCATAAATGGATCGTCGCTCTTTTCTGAAAAATGCCGCGCTCGGCTCCACCGCCGCCGCTGCCACCACCGCTCTGGCCGCTCCGGCCTATGCGCAAGGCAAGCGGACCCTGACCCTGGTCACCACCTGGGGCCGCGGTCTGGCCGGTGTGCATGACAGCGCGCAGCGCAACGCCGACATGATCACCGCCATGACCGATGGCCAGATCACCGTGGATCTGAAAGCGGCTGGTGAACTGGTTGGCGCGTTCGAGGTGTTCGACGCCGTGACCTCCGGTCAGGCTGACATGTATCACGGTGCCGATTACTACTTCGTGGGTCAGCACCCGGGCTACGCCTATTTCACCTCCGTGCCCTTCGGCATGACCGCGCAGGAGCTGACCAACTGGTACTACCAGAACGGCGGCATGGAGCTGCATGACGAGCTGGGCCAGATCTTTGGCCTTAAATCCTTCCTCGGCGGCAACACCGGCGCTCAGGCTGGCGGCTGGTACAAGAAGGAAATCACCGGCCCCGAAGACTTCCAAGGTCTGAAGTTCCGTATGCCGGGTCTGGGCGGTGAAGCCCTGGGCAAGATGGGCGCCTCCGTGCAGAACCTGCCGGGCTCCGAAGTGTATCAGGCGCTTGCCTCCGGTGCGATCGATGGCACCGAGTGGATCGGCCCCTGGGCCGACGAGAAGGCCGGTTTCCAGGAAATCACCAAGACTTACTACACCGCCGGCTTCCACGAGCCGGGTGCCGGTCTGTCCATGGCGATGAACCGCGAAGTGTTCGAAAGCCTGACCCCGGCCCAGCAGAAGATCTTCGAGGTCGCTTGCATGGAAGGCCACCAGTGGAACCTGAGCCAGTTCCTGGCCGAAAACGGTGCCGCTCTCGAGCGCCTGCAGGCTGGCGGCGTGAAGGTCATGGAATTCCCGGACAGCGTTTGGGAAGCCATGGGGGCTGCCTCGAAAGAGACGCTCGACCAGTACATGGACGATGAGCTCTATGCGCGGATCCGCAACAGCTACAACGACTCCATGCGCAAATCCTCCGCGTGGCTGCAGAAGTCCGAAGGCGTGTATCGCGCCCAACGTGACCGCCTGATGGGCTAAGCCCGCGGTTTTGCACTATCGGCGGGGGCTGCGCGCGGCGCGGCCCCTTCGCCACAATCCGGGGAACGCCCCGGCAAAATTCAAGAGACCCGATCAGGGAGGGGACGATGGCGGAAGAGGCCGCGACGGGGCTTTGGCCCAATTATGACGGCTGGCTGATCCAGCAGATCGAGGCGCTGCAGGGCACCGGTTGGCTGGGATGGCTGATCGGGCAAATTTTGGAAGCGCCCTACAATATCGTCTTCGCGCTGACCCATCCGGGGATGTGGCTCGACTGGTCGAACAAGGAAGCGGTGATGCGCTTCGTCTATTTCGGCGGCTCCAAGGAACTGCTGTTCGCCGTCCTGTTCCTGTTCCTGGTGGTGACCGGGATCGGGCTTGCCTCGCGCCGCTTCATGTGGGGCTGTGTGCGCACCTTCGAAGGGATCACGAACACCATTGGCCGGATCGCCGCCTGGGCGGGGCTGCTTATGGTGCTGCAACAGATCCTCATCATCTTCATGCAGCGTATCTTTGCCGTCAGCCAGATTTCTCTGGGCGTCGGGGCTTCCGTGTCTAAGGACGTGTCCTGGTGGGCCGAGATGCTGAAGTTTGAGAACGCGCTGATCGTGACCCTTTGCGTGGGCTACACCTTCGTGCAGGGCGGCCATGTGCGGGTGGACCTCATTTATGCGGCGGTCAGCCACCGGGTGAAGCGGATCATCGACATGGTTGGTTCCATGATCTTCATGGTGCCCGCGGCCTGCCTGATCTGGATGTATGGTTGGTTCTTCCTGTGGCGCCATCTGATCGTGCCGAAGCCCTCGGCTTCGGACACGCTCGACAAGCTGCTGATGAAGTCCCGCGCGCTTCGCTGGAACGTGGAGACCATCGGGTTCAGCCCCAACGGGTTCAACGGCTACTTCCTGTTCAAGATCTTGCTCGTGGCCTTTACGGCGCTCGTGCTCTTGCAGGCGGTGACGTTCTTCTACCGCTCCTATCTCGAACTGCTCGAGGGCGAGGACGCAGTGGACAAGTATCTCGATCATGACGCTCAAGAGCCGATCGAGGATGAAATGCACGCCAGCGAGCATCTGGCGTAAGGGAGGCAGAGCGCATGCTTTTCGGATTGGACGGGATCGAACTCGGTCTCCTCATCGTTTTTCTCTGCCTCTTCGGGGGTATTCTGTCGGGCTTCCCGGTGGCTTTTGCCATCGGCGGATCGGGGGTGATCGCGTTCGCGATCATTGCCATGCTCGACGCCAACGGCCTGCTGATCCATCAGGCGATTGATGAATCCTCGGCAGAATATGCCAAGCTGCTGGCCGAAGGGGTCCGGCAGGATTCGATATCCGTGTTCCGATACCCGGACTTGCCACGTGTGGCGGAGCCGATCTTCCCGCAGTTCGTGGACGGCGTGGTGACCGGCGGCGGTTGGGAGACCGCGGTGGACCGCAACCTGTCCTTCATCGTGAACCGCATCAACGAGCGGGTTCTGGCGGGGGCGTCGATCGAAACGCTGCTGGCGGTTCTGATGTTCGTTCTGATGGGCATCACGCTGGAGCGCTCGCGGATTGCAGATGATCTGCTGACCACGATGGCGCGGGTCTTTGGCCCGCTTCCGGGCGGTCTGGCGGTGTCCGTGGTCGTCGTGGGCGCGTTCCTGGCCGCGTCGACCGGGATCGTGGGTGCGACCGTTGTGACCATGGGGCTGCTGTCGCTGCCGACCATGCTGCGGGCCGGGTATCACCCGCCGCTGGCGACGGGGGTCATTGCCGCCTCGGGGACGCTGGGGCAGATCATCCCGCCCTCGATCGTGATCGTGCTCCTGGGCACGCTGGCGGGGGATCTCTACTCCACCGCGCAGGAAGAGCGCGCGCAGCTTGTGGGCTGCTCCGATGCGCTGACCTATCTGGGCGAGCCCGCGGTCGTGTCGGTCGGCACGTTGTTCCAGGCGGCGCTGCTGCCGGGCATCCTGCTTGCGGTGCTTTACGGGCTCTATGCCTTTGGCTTTGCCATGGTGAACCCGTCCAAGGCGCCCGCCGTTCAGGTGGACGGCGGCAAAGGTGACGTCGTCACGCGGAACGAAGCCCTGACCTGGTTCGTCGGTGTGCCCGGTGCCCTGATCGGTGCGCTGCTGGTGGCCGGTCAGCTTGGGCTGGTCGGGTCTCAGGATGTGTCGGTGTCCAGCTTCTCGGATGCCGGGCAGACGGCGAGCCTGCGCACGACGGTCGGGCCGGAATGCCAGGCCTCGATGATCGAGCTGCATGGCCAGGACGCCTGGGATGCTGCCGTGGCCGAGCAGGCCGCGATTGATGCAGCGGGCGGCGTCGCGGAAGCGCACCGCATGAGCGAGGACGAGATCGCCGCCGCGCGGGCCGAAAAGGTGGCGAATGCGCCTCTGATCGGCAAGGGCATCGCGGTGTCGGCGCTTCTTATGGCGCTGTGGCTGGCCGTGGCCGTGGGCGTGGCGCCGACGGCGGACAAGCGCCCGATGATGATCGGCGGGGCCGGGATCGCGGGGCTGTTGCTGTTCGATGCGCTCTTTGCCGGGCCGCTGGCCTCTCCGGGCACGCGGGTGCTGATCTTTGCGCTGCCGCTGGCCGTGGCGCTCTGGGGCTGTGCGAAAGCCGCGCCGCTTCTGGGCCGCAACGATCTGCTGCGGGTGGTGTTCCCGCCGCTCGTGCTGATTGTCGCGGTGCTTGGCTCGATCCTGGGCGGCATCACCAACCCGACGCCCGCTGCGGCGCTTGGGGCGGGCGGCGCGATCATGCTGGCGGCCTATCGCCGGCTTGAGGCCCAGGGCCGCAACCCGCGCATGGTGCTGTATACGACGCTCGCAATCATGGTCATGCTCATTGTCGGGACCAATTTCGACATGCGCATGGGGCAAGAGACCGTGCTTTTTGAGAACCGGCTCGCCTATATGGTGGTGTTCGCCGCCTTCCTGGTCGCCATGTTCGGCATCTTGTGGAGCTGCTGGGTACTGTTTGCCGATGGCGTGCTGACCCCGGTGGTGCGGGAAACCGCGAAGGTCACGTCGATGGTGTTCACCATCCTGATCGGCTCGCAGCTTCTGAACCTGGTGGTGATCTCCTTTGGCGGGGAACACTACATCCAGCAGTTCCTGCGCAGCTTCGACAATGAATTCGTCGTCTTCCTGACGGTGATGGGCGTGCTGTTCATCCTCGGCTTCGTGCTCGACTTCCTGGAGATTATCTACATCGTGATCCCCATTGTCGGGCCCGTCATCTATGGTGGCACGATGGATCCGAAATGGGTGACGATCATGATCGCGGTGAACCTGCAGACCTCGTTCCTGACCCCGCCCTTTGGCTTTGCGCTGTTCTACCTGCGCGGGGTGGCCCCGCCAGAGGTCACCACGGGGCACATCTATCGCGGTGTGATCCCCTTCGTGCTGATCCAGGTGCTGGGTCTGGCGCTGCTGTGGTTCTTCCCCAGCGTCGTGACCATCGTGCCCAACCTGATCGGGCACTGATCCGCACCCCTTGCATCAAAGACCCGCGCGCCTCTGGCCCGCGGGTCTTTTCTTGTCAGGACGGCAGGCGATCCAGAACGGCATCCAGCTGCGCGCAGATCTCGGCCGGTGCGGCTGTCATCGGTAAGCGCAGCTCGGGGCTGTCGATGATCCCGCGCCGCCAGAGCAGATGCTTGATCGGCGCCGGGCTGGGCGCGGCAAAGATCAGCCTGGCGATGTCGTCCACCTCGCGCCACAGGCTGTGGGCCTGGGCGAAGTCGCCTTGTGCGACATGGGCCATGATCCGGGCGTGGACCGGGGCGAGCAGATGCGCCGACACCAGAACCGCCCCGCGCGCGCCATGGAGGATGGCCGTCAGGAACAGCCCGTCCTCCCCCGTCATCACGGAGAAATCGTCAGGCGGGTCCAGCATCAGATCGCGCGACTGGTCGGCATCGCCTGAGCAATCCTTGAGCCCCACGATCCGTGGCTCCCGCGCCAGATCGCGCAGTAGCGCGTTCGTCATGCCGATCCCGGTGCGGTAGGGGATGTTGTAGAGCATCACCGGCCCCTCAACAGCCCCCAGCAGCGCGCGGATATGGGCTGCAATCCCCTCCTGAGACGGGCGGAAATAGGAGGGCGGTGTGACCAGCCAGCCATCGGGCTGGGGCAGGGCGCGGGCGTGGTCGATCAGCGGTGCGGTCGCCATCCCGGACAGGCCCACCCAGACGGGCAGGTCGGTTTCGCGCCGCGCGATGTCGATCAAGCGGGTCAGCTCTTTGGTGCTCAGGGCGGGGCCTTCGCCCGATGTCGCACCGAGGATCAGGCCGCTCAGCGGCTGCGTGGCGCAATGCTCCAGCAGCCGGATGAAAGACGGCTCATCCAGTGCTCCGTTTCGAAACGGGGTGATCAGGGGCAGCCAGATCCCTTGCGGGAGGCTGTGGGGCGGTGGGGTCATGATGGTGTCCTTTCTCAAGACGAGACCGGACACGCGCATGAAAAAACCCCGCGCGAGACCGGCGGGGTTGAACAGACGCACAAAGGCCAGCCACCCCTAAAGGGTGGGTTTCTTCACGAAAGAGGCGCGGATCATGGTCATGGCGCGATCATGCCGCTTCGGCGCGCGCTGTCAAGCGGGATCGCGGGGCGGGGCCGGGGGCTCTTCGTCCGGGGCGCTGCGGGCATGGGGCAGGCTGATCCGGGCCACCTGTTCGGCGATGGGATCGGTGGAGAGCGGGTGCAGATCGGCGCTGAAACTGTCGGGATCATCGAGCGGCTGCCAGGTGCCGCCGTGGTAGATCTCGAGGCCGGAGAACCGGGACTTGTAGCCCATCTTGGGCGATCCGGGCACCCAGTAGCCCAGGTAGACATAAGGCAGCCCCAGCTCGCGCGCGATGCGGATGTGATCGAGGATCAGGTAGGTGCCGAGGCTGTCTTTCTCGTGGTTGGGGGCGAAGAACGTGTAGACCATCGACAGCCCGTCCCCGAGCAAATCGGTGAGCGCGGTGGCACGCAAGATCGCGGGGCGACCGGCGGTATCCGCGGGGCGCAGGTAGTTCACCAGCCGAGTACGCACCGGACTTTCTTCGACCATCGCCGCGAATTCGAACATGTCCATGTCGGCCATGCCGCCGGTGGCGTGCCGCGCATCCAGATAGTCGCGAAACAGCGCGTAGTGGTCATCGGTCACCCAGGCGGAGCTGAACTCGCGTAGCAGCCCTTGGTTCCGGCGCAGCACGCGGCGTTGGCTGCGCGAGGGGGCGAAGGTTTCGACATTGATCCGCGCCGAGAGGCAGGCGTTACACTCCGCGCAGGACGGGCGGTAGACGACATTCTGGGATCGGCGGAACCCTTGTTGGGAAAGGGCGTCGTTGAGCGCCTCCGCACCGACGCCCTGCAGCGCGGTGAACAGCTTCCGCTCCGTCCGTCCCTCAAGATAGGGGCACGGCTGCGGCGCCGTCACGTAAAACTGCGGCGAAAGAGGCAGGCTGTGGCGCATCTCGATCCGGTTTTCATACCATTCAGGCTTATAGCCTAAGCGATCTGCGCCAACTCTGCCAACCCCGTTACCACCCAGCGGCGGGGCGGTTGATCATCGCAGTCCCCAGGACCATATCGCTGAGCCCTTGGCCGCGCTCGCTGGTCGCCATCATCACCACCGACGCGATCTGCACGATGGTCACCGCGAACGAGAGCATGTAGCCCACGGTGTGGAAGAACGCGGTCGAGGTGCTCAGGCGCCCGCCATCGTCTTCGCGCAGTTGGATGGACATCATGCGCATCCCCCAGGTGGCGGAGCCGGAGCTGAGCGTGATCCAGCGGTAGAAGAAACCAATCATCCCCATGATCGCGGGCAGCAGGAAGATGCCAAAGATCGTCAGCGCAAGCGGCACGATGGTGATGACGAACACAAGCGTGGCCAGGATCAGCACAAGCAGAACATCCAGCCCCCAGGCGATCAGGCGCTTGGTGCCGACGCCATCATAAAACTCCGGCTTCATCGCGGGATCGGGCAGGGCAGAAACGGGGTCGGCGGCGTACATCTTTCAATCCTTTCGAGCAATACCGGTGATGTGGCAAGGAAGGCCCGGCCCTTCAAGAGGGCCGGGCCACTGGTCGATCAGGCGTCGGCCTTGGGCGCGTCGTCTTCGTCCATGTCGCGGGTGCTGCGATTGTCCATGAACTCGTCGAACTCGGCTTTGTCCTTGGCTTCGCGCAGGCGCTCCAGGAACTCTTCAAAGGCGCGTTGCTCGTCTTCCAGGCGGCGCAGCGTTTCGGCTTTGTAGGCGTCGAAGGCGGCGTTGCCGGAGGGGCGAATGGCGGCCATGGCCCGGTGGCGGGCTTCGTGGCGGGCGTGGCGACGGGCGCCGCAACGGCCGGATTGGGTGCCATCATGGCGGTGGTGTTTGCTGAACATGCGTTTGCTCCAGATCATGTAGATGAGAAGGGCCAGCCCAACGGGCCAGATAAAGATGAAACCCAGCACCATGGCGGCGATCCAGGCACCTTTGCCTTTGTCGTCCAGCCAGTTCTCGGCCCGGGCGAAGGGGCCGGGGCGCATCGGGATGGGGTCGGTCGAAACGGCGGTCATATCAGTCAGCTCCTGTCTTGGTGGGCGCGTTGAGCGCGGTGGGGTGAATGTTTATTTGCTTCACATCACCGATATGGGAGGGGGTATCGGGGCTCGCAAGGGGGTGAAGTAAAATAGTTTAACATTATCTCCGCTTGCCGCCGAAGGACGGGCATGTGATCTCTGTTTTCAAAGGAGAAAGCGCTATGAGCAAATCTTTGAAACGCGTCACGAAGGCGCTGCAGGACGCCGGATTCGACATCACTCCGGTAGAGATGGCCGACGGCACCCGCACGGCGGCAGATGCAGCAAAAGCGGTCGGCTGCGAGCTGGACCAGATCGCGAAATCCATCATCTTTCAGGGGCATGAGACCGGAGAGGTCATCTTGTTCCTGACGGCGGGCGGCAATCAGGTCGATCCCGGCAAGGCCGCTGCTTTGGCCGGAGAGCCCCTGGACCGTGCAGATGCCGCGGCCGTGCGGGCCCAGACCGGTTTTGCCATCGGGGGCGTGTCGCCGGTGGGTCATCTGAATCCGATCCGGGCCTTTATCGACCCGCGCCTTGCGGAGTTCGAGGTGCTCTGGGCCGCTGCGGGCACGCCGCGCCATGTCTTTCCGATCTCGGCCAAGGCCCTCGAAGATCTGACCGGCGCGCAAGAGGCGGATTTTACGCGCTGATCCCTTTGCGGGCGGGATCGTAAAGCGCTAGCGTGCCGCTCATGTCCGACACCATGCCCTTGCCCGCCCGCATCGCTCAGACGCTTGCCGAAGAGATCATTCGCGGGGATCACGATCCCGGCGCGCGCCTCGGGCAGGACCAACTCGCCCAGCGTTTTGCCTGCAGCCATGTCCCCGTGCGCGAGGCCTTGGCCCAGCTCGTGGCGATGGAACTCGCCACTACCGCGCCCCGGCGCGGGGTGCGCGTGGCTGAAGTGACCCCCGAAGACCACCGCGATATCCTCGATATGCGCCTTGCGCTTGAGCCGCTCGCGGTCTCTTTGGCGGCGGCGCGGGTGACGCCGCAGCAGTTGGAGCGGATCGAGGCGCTGCGGCAGGACTGCGACGCCGCGCAAGAGGCGATCGGCTGGGAGCGTGCCAACCGCGCCTTCCATATGGCGATCCTTACACCCAGCAACCGGCCCCGGTTGCTGCAAACGGTCGAGGGGCTGCAAAGGCTTTCCGCGCGCCATTTCCACAGCAAATGGCGAGAGAGCTGGGTGCGCAAATCCGATGCGGAACACCATGCCATTGTGCAGGCCATGTCCCATGGTGACGGTGCTTCGGCGTCCGCCATCTTGCGCCGTCATCTCGCGCGGGGGTGAGGCGCGCTCTTGCGTTTGGATATTTTATCAACAAAAGTGGCGTGGGTGATGCGAGTCACCAATAATTATCTATAAAATGGAGAACGCCATGACCGTCACGACTCTCAAGCCCACCATGCTTCGCCATGGCGCGGCGATGATCGGCGCTGTGCTGTTGCTGACCTTGTCCGCCAAGATCAGTGTTCCTTTCATCCCGGTTCCGATGACGCTTCAGGTGGCTGCCGTGCTCGCGCTTGCCGGCGTGTTCGGACTGCGGCTGGCGGCGCAGGGCTATGGGGCCTATCTGGCCGCCGGGGCTGTGGGCCTGCCGGTCTTTGCGGGCACGCCCGCCAAAGGGCTGGGCCTGGCCTATATGGCGGGGCCGACGGGCGGCTACCTCCTGGGCTTTCTGGCCGCGATCCTTCTGATCGGCGTGGCGCGGGATCGCTTTGGCACGAAGGGCGCGGTCGCGGCGATGCCGGTCGGCTTGGCGGTGATCTATGCGCTTGGCATTGCGTGGCTTGCGCGGTTTGTCCCTGCGGGCAAGCTGCTTGAACTGGGCGTGCTGCCGTTCCTGTTTGGCGATCTGTGCAAGCTCGCGCTTGCTGCGCTGATCACGCTCGGGGCCGCGGCGCTGCGCGACGGGGGCCGCGATGTTTGACGACAGCATGACCGCCACGGCGGACCGGGCGGAGGCGCTGCTGCGCGCCCCGCTTCTGGAGCTGCTGCACGAGGCTGCTGCCGTCCACCGGGCCCATCACGATGTCACCGACATCCAGAAGGCCAGCCTGCTGAGCATCAAGACCGGCAGTTGCCCGGAGGATTGCGCCTATTGCCCGCAATCGGCGCATCACAAGGAAGTCGGTCTTCAGAAAGAGCACTTCATGGAGCCGGACTCCGTCGTCGCCCTCGCGCAAAGGGCGCGTGATGCCGGGGCTGAACGGTTCTGCATGGGCGCCGCGTGGCGCCGTGTGCGGGACGGGGCGGAGTTCGACGCCGTGCTGGACATGGTGCGCGGCGTGCGCGCACTGGGCATGGAGGCCTGCGTGACGCTGGGGATGCTGGAGCCTCACCACGCCCGCGCCCTGGCTGAGGCGGGGCTGACCGCCTACAATCACAACCTCGATACCGGGCCCGAATTCTACAGCGAGATCATCGGCACCCGCACCTATCGTGACCGGCTTGAGACGCTGGACCATGTGCGCGCGGCGGGGATCTCTGTGTGCTGCGGGGGGATCATCGGCATGGGGGAGAGCTTGCGCGACCGCGCAGAGATGCTTGCCGTGCTCGCCGGGTTCGATCCCCAGCCCGAAAGCGTTCCGATCAATGCTCTGATCCCGGTTCCGGGCACGCCCTTGGGTCATCTCCGGCGCACTCCGGCGGTGGAAATCATCCGCATGGTGGCCGCCGCGCGCGTGCTGATGCCCCAAACGCGGGTGCGGCTCTCCGCGGGGCGCGACGGGTTTTCGGTGAGCGATCAGATCCTGTGCTTCATGGCCGGGGCGAATTCGATCTTCTACGGCGATACGCTGCTGACCGCGCCGAATGCGAGCCTGTCCCTGGATGGTGAGCTGTTCGACACGCTCGCCGCCATCGAAGGCTGAACGAAAAAGGCCGCCCTTTGCAGGGCGGCCTTCACAGCTTCTGCGGTGCCGGATTAGAGGCCCAGCTTGGCCGCGACGATTTCGTTGACCGCTTTCGGATTGGCCTTGCCGCCGGTGGCCTTCATCACCTGACCCACGAACCAGCCCGCCAGTTTCGGGTTGGCCTTGGCCTTTTCGACCTGCGCGGGGTTGGCGGCGATGACCTCATCCACGGCGGTCTCGATGGCGCCGGTATCGGTGACCTGCTTCATGCCGCGCTCTTCGACGATGGCTTCGGGATCGCCCCCTTCGGTGTAGACGATCTCGAAGAGATCCTTGGCGATCTTGCCGCTGATCGCGTCCGAAGAGATCAGCCCGACGATCTTGCCCAGCTGCTCGGGCGATACCGGGCTGTCCTTGATCGTCTTCTCGTCTTTCTTCAGTCGGCCGAACAGCTCGTTGATGACCCAGTTGGCGGCGAGCTTGCCGTCGCGGCCCTCGGCTACACCTTCAAAGAAGGCGGCGTTCTCGGCTTCGGCGGTCAGCACGCTTGCGTCGTAATCCGACAGTCCGAAATCGGCGATGAACCGGGCTTTCTTCGCGTCGGGCAGCTCGGGCAGGGAGGCCGCGATGTCATCGACCCAAGCCTGCTCGATCTCCAGCGGAAGGAGGTCGGGGCAGGGGAAGTAGCGATAGTCATGCGCCTCTTCCTTGGAACGCTGCGTGCGGGTTTCGTTCTTGTCGGGGTCATAGCCGCGCGTTTCCTGGTCGATGGTGCCGCCATCCTCCAGAATGGCGATCTGGCGGCGGGCCTCCACATCAATCGCGGCCTGGATGAAGCGCATCGAGTTCATGTTCTTGATCTCGCAGCGGGTGCCCAGATGGCCGAAATCCCCGGTTTCGCGGTAGCGCTCATAGGCGCCCGGCTGGCAAACGGACACGTTCACGTCGGCGCGCAGGTTGCCGTTTTGCATGTTCCCGTCGCAGGTGCCCAAGTACCGCAGGATCTGGCGCAGCTTGCCGATGTAGGCGGCGGCCTCTTCGGGGCCGCGGATGTCCGGGCGCGAGACGATCTCCATCAGGGCGACGCCGGTGCGGTTAAGATCGACAAAGGACATGGTCGGATCCATGTCGTGGATCGACTTGCCCGCGTCCTGTTCCAAGTGGATCCGTTCGACCCGCACCAGACGTGCGGTGCCGTCGCCCATTTCAACCAGCACTTCGCCTTCACCCACGATGGGGTGATAGAGCTGGCTGATCTGGTAGCCCTGCGGCAGGTCGGGGTAGAAATAGTTCTTCCGGTCGAAAGCCGACACAAGGTTGATGTCCGCCTTGATGCCCAGCCCGGTGCGCACGGCCTGTTCGACGCAGAATTCGTTAATGACCGGGAGCATCCCCGGCATCCCCGCATCCACGAAGGCCACGTTGCTGTTGGGCTCTGCCCCGAAAGACGTCGAGGCGCCGGAAAACAGCTTCGCCTTGGAGGAGACCTGCGCATGGATCTCCATGCCGATCACAAGCTCCCAATCGCCTTTGGCTCCGGCGATCACCTTCGGCTTGGGCGCGTCATAGGTCAGGTCAAGCATGGGGCGGGTCCTCTTTGGCTTTGAGCGAGCGATACTTCGCGCAAGGGGCGGGATCAAGGGGCGGGCGACGATCCGGCGACTTGCAATATCGGGAAGGATCGGCATGGTGGCGGCGTCATGGTTATCAGACGGATCATCCTGGGGGGGATGATGGCTCTGGGGCTGACGGGTGCCGCGCGCGCCGAACTGTCCGCTTCGCTATCAACCCTGTCCCCCGCGCCGCAAGTGCTGCCCCCCGTGTCTGCGGCGATCTTCGAAGGGCCGCGCCCGATCGCCCGTCGCCCCCTGGCCGCGCCCGAAGCCGTGCTGCGCCCACAGGCGCGGAGCCTGGTGATCCCCGATGCCCGCTGGGACCATCGTCCCAATGGCCGCGCCTGGACGATGGCGGGCCTGCGCGCCATGGGGCAACAGGGCGCGCCCATCACCGATGTGGTGCCGCGTGACATCAACGATTGGTGCCCCGGCTATGTGGACGCTTCCACCGGAGAGCGCCGGGCCTTCTGGGTCGGTTTCCTGTCGGCGCTCGCCTTCCATGAGAGCACGTGGAACCCGCGCGCCGAGGGCGGCGGAGGCCAGTGGATCGGGCTGTTGCAGATCTACCCGCAATCCGCCCGCCATTTCGGGTGCCGGGCCACCACCGTCGAAGAGCTCAAGAGTGGCGCGGCGAATGTGTCTTGCGCGATCAAGATCCTGTCCCGGACCATCCCGCGCGACCGGGCCATTGCGGTGAAGGATGGTCGTTGGCGCGGCGTCGCAGCCGATTGGGGGCCGATGCGCAACGCCAATCGCACGGCGCAGATGCAACGCTGGACGCGTGCGCAGCCCTATTGCAAGGCCGATACCGCGCCGCAGCGTGCTTTGCGCCCTCTGGCGCGGCCTGCCAGTGTGATCCTCGCGGCGGACTGAGCGGCCTTAGAGGGAGGGGTGCAGCGGGCGTGCTGGGTTCCCGCCCACGGTTGCGCTTTCGGCCACGTCACGCGTCACCACTGCGCCCGCACCAATGATGGCATTGTCCCCGATCCTGACGCCGGGCAGAAGGATCGCGCCGCCGCCGATCCAGACATTGTCTCCGATGGTGATGGGGCGTCCCATCTCAAGCCCGTCAGCGCGGGCTTGCGGATCGCGCGGGTGATCGGCGGTCAGGATCTGCACATAGGGGCCAAGCTGCGTGCCCCCGCCGATACGGATGGGGCACACGTCCAGAAAGACGGCTCCGTAATTCACAAAGCACCGCGTGCCGAAATGGATGTTGGTGCCGTAATCCACGTGGAATGGCGGGCGGATCACCACGCCATTGGCGGTTCCCAACAGATCATCCAAAAGCGCGTCGCGCGGATCGCCCAGAATGGTGTCGTTATAGGCTTTCATGCGGCGCTGCGCGGCCTTGCGCCGGGAGACCAGATCCGGATCGCCCGCGTCGTAATGCGCCCCGGCGCTCATGGCCTCATAGGCCGTCATCTCAGCAAGACGGGACGCTTCGTCGCCTTCACAAGGCTCACCCCCGGCGCGTCCTTGTCTCCAAGCGCGAGCGTGGCGCGGCGCAGGATCTCGATCCCTTCATCGGAATTCGCAGGCAGCGATCCGGGGGAGATCGGTTCCCCAACGGTGATCGTGTAGGGTTGGCGATCCTTGTTCAACGTCTCGTGGAACAGGGTGATGTCGCGCAAGGTGGGGTGGACCGCGTCGAACAGGTAAAACAGCGCCGAGTTGCGCGCCTGCAGGTGAACAGGGATCACCGGCAGTTTGTATTTGCGCGCCAGCATCGCGGCCGAGGGCATCCATTCGCGCTCAAACAGGCGCAGCCCGCGGCGTTTGGCGAGGCGGCCCGAGGGGAAGATCACGCCCAGGCGGCCTTGCTCCACGGCCTCGCGGGTGAGGCGCATGGTTTCGCGGGTCTTGCCATGGCTGCGGCGGTCCTTGCGCCATTCGACCGGGATAATCATGTCATCCATCTGCGGCAGCACGCGCAGGATGTCGCCATTGGCATAGTAGTAGGGATTGGACCGGATCGGGCGGAGCGCGTGATCCAGAATGATCCCGTCTGCAATGCCCGTCGGATGGTTGGCAACGATCAACGCGGCCCCCTGGCGCGGGATATGCTCCAGCCCTGAAACGGTCACATCCTTGCACAGCATGTCTGCCATGTGCTGCATGATCTGCGGCGTGTCGAAATCGCGGATCTGCTCCCCGATCTCGACGGAGCGGTTGTAGGACAGGGCGCGGTTGAGCCCGAGCCGTGCAAGCTTCACGGGAAGATCAGCGCGAAACAGCCAGGGCGCGCGCTCTGCGATCAGCGGGTCGATGCGGTCCTTCATGTTGTCCATGACGGCCTCTTCCTTCGGGTTCACCGCAGTTTAATGGCTCACCAGCGTTCTGTCATCGCTGAATTTCAGCCCCAAGGATCCGGGTCACCATTTCGCCGGTATCGCGGCTCAGGCCGGGCAGCGCGGCGATGCGCTCCAGCTGTGCGCGCATCATTTGCTGCCGGTCGGCGTCATAGCGCGCCCAGCTCTGGAACGCGGAACTGAGCCGCGCCGTAAACTGCGGGTTGAGCGGATCGGTGGCGATCAGCCGGTCGGCAAAGAGCCGATAGCCCGCACCGGAGCGGTGGTGGAACCCGGCCGCGTTGCCAGCAAGCGCACCGAACACCGCGCGCAGGCGGTTGGGGTTCTTTGCGTCAAAGGCCGTGTGCTGGGTGAGCCGCTCCGCCGTGGCGGCGGCCTGATCGGGGGCGGCATGGGCCACCTGAAGCGACAGCCAGCGATCCATCACGAGCGCATTGCCGCTCCAGCGGGTTTCAAACGCGGTCAGTTCGTCCTGGCCCTCCCCGATCCGCAGCAGGGCCGCCAGGGCGGCGAGGCTTTGGGTCATATTGTCGGCTTGGGCGAATTGCGCGCGGGCACGTTCGCCGCCATCGCGCAGGCTCAGCAGTGACAGCGCGGCATTGGCGAGCGCCCGGCGCCCGGCGTCTTCGGCCTGTGGGCTGTAGGGGCCGGGCACCTGGTGGGTGTCGAACAGGCGCGCCAGCTGCGGCTCTAGCGCGCCAGCCATGGCCGCGCGCAGCGCCTTGTGGGCGGCGTGGATTGCGTCGGGGTCCGGCGTGGTGCCCGCATCGAACAGGCTCTGCGCCAGATCGTCTTCTCCGGGCAGGGCCAGGCAGAGCGCCTTGAAGGCGGGATCCAGATCATCGTCCAGCAGGTTTCCAAGCCCGGTGAGATAGGCGTCATCCACGGGCGCGCCTTGCGCGATCATCGCCATCAGGCCGGTTTTCGACAGGCTGCGCCCCGCTTCCCAGCGTGCGAACGGATCCGTGTCATGGGCAAAGAGCAGCGCGCGCCGGTCGGGCAGGGCGCTTTGGTCGATCAGCACGGGCGCGGAGAAGCCGCGGTTCACCGACACGGCCACATCGGCACCTTCGGGGATGTCGAACACTTCGCTTTGCTGGGGTTTGGTCAGCTCGATCAGGCGGGTGGGTGCGATCTCCTGACCATCGCCATCGAGCAACCCGACCGCCAGAGGGATCACCATCGGGGCCTTGTCGGCTTGTCCGGGCGTAGGGGGCACGTCTTGCGACAGGTGCAGCGTCAGCTCGCCGTTCTCCTGAGCGGCGCGCAGGGTCACGCGCGGCGTGCCTGCCTGAGAGTACCACAGCTTGAACTGGGTGAGGTCGCGGCCGGTTGTGTCTTCGAAACAGGCGAGCCAGTCCTCAATCGTGCAGGCCTGCCCATCGTGGCGCTTGAAATATAGATCCACGGCGCGGGCATAGTCGGCATCCCCGACCAGCCGCTTGAGCATTCCGATCACCTCGGCGCCTTTCTCGTAGACGGTCGCGGTGTAGAAATTGTTGATCTCGACAAAGCTTTCGGGCCGCACAGGATGCGCCAGCGGGCCAGCATCCTCGCGGAACTGCACGGCCCGCAGCATCAGCGTGTCGTCGATCCGCTTCACCGGGGCGGAGCGCATATCGGAGGTGAACTGCTGATCGCGAAACACGGTCAGCCCTTCCTTGAGGCAGAGCTGGAACCAGTCGCGGCAGGTGATGCGGTTGCCGGTCCAGTTGTGGAAATACTCATGGGCGATCACGCTTTCGATCCGCTCATAGGCGTCGTCGGTCGTGGTCTCGGGCGAGGCGAGCACAAGCGCTGCGTTGAAGATGTTGAGCCCCTTGTTCTCCATCGCGCCGCCGTTGAAATCGTCGATGGCGACGATGTTGAACAGGTCGAGATCATAGGCCCGGCCATAGGTGCGTTCATCCCAGGCCATCGAGGCCTTGAGGCTCTCCATTGCCCAGGCGGTCTTGTCCTGATCGCCGTCGCGCACCCAGATGTTCAAGGTGACGTCCCGGCCCTCCGATGTCGTGAAGTGATCCTCTCGCGCATGCAGATCGCCCGCGACGAGCGCAAAGAGATAGGCGGGCTTGGGCCAGGGGTCGTGCCATTCGGCCCAGCCGTTGCCGCTGGCCGTCATCTCTCCGTTCGAGAGCAGCACCGGGGCATCGCCTTCGATTCGCACGGTGAAGGGGGCCATCACGTCGGGGCGGTCCGGGTAGTAGGTGATCCGGCGGAACCCCTCGGCCTCGCATTGCGTGCAATAGAGCCCCTTGGACATGTAGAGCCCTTCGAGCGCGGTATTGGCCTGGGGATTGATCTCGACCTCGGACTCCCAGGTGAAGGGCGCATCGGGCACGGCCACGCGCAGCCCGTCATCGGTCAATTCGGGCGTCACGGCTGTGCCGTCGATTGCGGCGGAAATCAGCGTCAGGTCATGCCCATGCAGGTGGAGGCTGCCATCCGAATCGGGCTTTGGCACAAAGCGGATGCGGGCGCGCACCCTCGTCGCCGCCGGGTCGAGCACGAAGGTCAGATCGACCGCCTCGACGGCAAAGGGAAAGGGCGTATAATCCGCAAGATAAATCGTCTGGTCGGTCATGGGACGCCTCCTGATGCTATGCTGCAGAGGTAGGCCGCACGCGACCTGGACGCAATGGCGGAGACAGGAATGGCGCGGCGCAGAGATTTCCACGATCCGGCCCCGGCGAAGGGGATGAAGGGCACCGTCGTTCTGGTGGCCGTCTTGCTGGCCGGGCTTGTTCTGGTCACCGCTATCACCGGCCGCGCACCCGAGTTTCCGAACCCCGCAGAAGAGGTCACGGAATAGCCCGTAGGGCCGTGACCTGACGTTCCGTCAGTCCGAGTGCTGAGCCCCCCGTTGCTCCATTGCCCATGGTTTCGATCTGCCCTAGCGTGCCCGCTCAGGAGAAGAGCAGGAGGACCCCATGACGCAGCGCGAAACCCGGCACGGATTGTCGGTAGATCAGACCCTTGTCCAATTCATCGAAGGGCAGGCGCTGCCCGGAACAGGGGTGGAGCCCGACGCATTCTGGCAGGGCCTGTCGGGCATGGTGGCGGACCTCGCCCCTCGCAATCGCGACCTTCTGGAGCGCCGCGCGGCCCTGCAGGCCCAGATCGACACCTGGCACAAGGCCAATCCGCATATGGTGGCGGGGGCCTATCGCGATTTTCTTCGCGAAATTGGATACTTGGCGCCCGAAGGTGATCCTTTCCAGATTGAAACCAGCAATGTCGATCCGGAAATCGCCCAGACCGCGGGGCCGCAGCTTGTCGTGCCGGTGATGAATGCGCGCTTTGCGCTCAACGCGGTGAACGCGCGGTGGGGGTCCTTGTATGATGCGCTCTACGGGACCGATGCGCTTGGCGATCTGCCTGCGGGCGGGGGATACGATGCCGCGCGGGGCGCCCGCGTCGTGGCGCGGGCGAAAGAGGCGCTCGACATGGCCGCGCCGCTGGTCTTTGGCTCGCACAAAAGCGTCGAGGGCTACCGGATCGAAGATGGCGCGCTTGTCCCGGCGCTGCGCAATCCGGATCAACTGGTCGGCTGGCGCGGGGCACCGGACGCGCCCGAGGCCGTTCTGCTGCGCTGCAACGGGTTGCACCTCGAGATTCAGATCGACCGCACCCATCGCATCGGGGCCGACGATCCGGCCGGTGTGGCGGATATTCTGATCGAAGCCGCTCTGACCACGATCATGGACATGGAAGACAGCATCGCTGCTGTCGACGGCCCGGACAAGGCTGTGGCCTACGGCAACTGGCTGGGCCTGATGAAAGGCGATCTGGAGGCCAGCTTTGACAAGGGGGGTCAGCAGATGACCCGCCGCATGGCCGATGACCGCAGCTATGATGGCCCGAATGGGGCGTTCGAGTTGCGGGGGCGCTCGCTCATGCTGGTGCGCAATGTCGGGCATCTGATGACGACGCCCGCCGTGCTGGATGGCGACGGGAATGAGATCCCAGAAGGGCTGCTCGATGCGCTGTGCACGGTGATGATCGCCCTGCATGATCTGAAGCGGGACGGTGGGCCGCGCAACGCGCCTGCGGGCAGCGTCTATGTGGTGAAGCCCAAGATGCACGGTCCCGACGAGGTGGTCTTTGCCACCCAGATCTTCGACCGGGTCGAAGACATCCTCGGCCTGCCGCGCAACACGGTGAAGATCGGCCTGATGGACGAAGAGCGCCGGACCTCCGCCAACCTGGCAGAATGCATCCGGGCTGCGAGCCATCGGATCTGCTTTATCAACACCGGCTTCCTGGACCGCACGGGTGATGAGATTCACACCTCCATGGAGGCGGGCCCCGTCCGCCCCAAGGGCGAGATGAAGAGCGCCGCGTGGCTGCCCGCCTATGAGGACCGCAATGTCGATATCGGCCTGGCCTGCGGGTTCCGGGGCAAGGCGCAGATCGGCAAGGGCATGTGGGCGATGCCGGACCGTATGGCCGACATGATGACCGCAAAGCGCGCCCATCCCGAAGCAGGGGCCAACTGCGCCTGGGTGCCGTCTCCGACGGCGGCGGTGCTCCATGCGCTGCATTATCATGAGGTCGATGTTGCGGCGCGTCAGGCGGCCATCGCGGCAGAGGGGCCGCGGGCGTCTCTGGCGGAGCTTCTGACGCCGCCGGTCGTTCCGTCCCGGTCCATCACGAGCGAGCAGATCACGGACGAGTTGGAGAACAACGCCCAAGGGATCCTGGGCTATGTGGTCCGGTGGGTCGATCAGGGGATTGGCTGCTCCAAGGTGCCGGACATCCACGATGTCGGCCTCATGGAGGACCGCGCCACCTGCCGTATCAGCGCGCAGACGCTGGCGAACTGGCTTCACCACGGGCTCATCACCGAAGAAGAGGTGATGGCGGCCATGGAGAAGATGGCCCAGGTGGTCGATCGGCAGAACGCCGGTGATCCCAGCTACGCCCCGATGGCGCCGCGTTTTGACGGGCCCGCGTTCCGCGCGGCCTGTGCCCTGGTGCTGGAAGGTCGCGTGCAACCCTCGGGCTACACCGAGCCGCTGTTGCATCGGTACCGCCAAGAGCGCAAATCAGAGGCAGGCTGAGCGCGGCCCGGCATTGGCCGCGCATCACAATTGACAGGTTTTCAGGAAGGATACCGAATATGGCGACAATCGCATTGAACAAGGCGCGGATGGTGATCCGCAAGGCTCTGGCCCATGGTCGCGAGGCGGAGATGAAACCGCTTTCGGTCGTTGTGCTGGACGCGGGCGGGCATGTGATCGCGTTCGAGCGCGAAGATGGCGCGGCGCCCGGGCGTTTTGCCATCGCGCAGGGCAAGGCCTACGGCGCCGTAATGCTGGGCATGGCGGGCACCGCGCAGATGAAGCGCGCCGAAGATCAGGCCTATTTCATGGCCGCCGTGAATGGCGTCTATGGCGGGCAGGTCGTGCCGGTGCCGGGCGGTGTTCTGGTGCGTGACAAGAAGGGGACCGTGATCGGTGCCGTCGGGGTCACGGGCGACACCTCGGACAATGATGCCGCCGCCGCCATGGCCGGGATCGAAGCGGCGAAGCTGATCGGGGAGATCTGAGCCATGCGTGGGCCGGTGATCGGCATCATGGCCAACGCGGTCATGATCAATGACGAATACCCGGCTCAGGCCGTCGGGGAGAGCAATATCGAAGCCGCCCGCGACGTGGCCGGGGGGATGCCGCTGCTGATCCCCGGCGATGCGCGGGCCTGCGACGTGCCGGCGCTTCTCGATCTGTGCGACGGGTTCATGTTTCCGGGCGGGCGCCCCAATGTGCACCCTTCCGAATACGGTCACGATGAAACGGAGGCCCATGGCGCCTTTGATCGGGGGCGCGATGCGGTCGCTTTGTCCCTGATCCGCGCCAGTGTCGAGCGTGGGCAGCCTGTCTTTGGCCTGTGCCGCGGGTTTCAGGAGGTCGCGGTTGCCTTTGGCTCCACGCTCCATCCCGAAATCCGGGATCTGCCGGGGCGGGACAACCACCGCATGCCGCCCGATGGCACGCTGGAGGAAAAATTTGCTCTGCGCCACGAGGTCACCTTCACCGAAGGTGGCCCGTTCGCCAGCCTGATGGGACAGCAGCGGGTGATGACCAACACGCTGCACGGTCAGGGGATCTGCACCCCCGGTCCGCGCGTGGTGATCGACGGACGCGCGCCTGACGACACGCCCGAGGCGATCTATATCGACGGGGCGCCGGGCTTTACCATGTCGGTGCAATGGCACCCGGAATGGCGCGCAGGGGAAGACCCCGTGTCGCGGGCGCTGTTCACCGCTTTCGGAAACGCCTGCCGGGACTGGGCAGCAGCGAAATGAAACGCTCGCGGATCAACGCCATCATGGCCGAGGCGGCGGAGCTGATCGCGCGCCACGGCTTTGCCCTGCCGCCGTTCGCCTGGTGGAGCCCCGAGGAGCTCCGCGCCCGCGCGCCGCGCCACGTGATCGACGCGCGCTGCGGGTGGGACATCACCGATTACGGGGCAGGCGATTTCGATACGATGGGGCTGTTTCTGTTCACCTTACGCAATGGGATCCTGTCCGATCTGAGCGCCGGGCGCGGCATGTGCTATGCCGAGAAGCTGTTGATTTCCCGAGTGGATCAACTGAGCCCGATGCACACCCATGCCATCAAGGCGGAAGACATCATCAACCGTGGCGGCGGCACCCTTGTGGTGGAGCTCTACGGCTCTGACGATGCGGGCGGCTTTGCCGAAGATCGCGGCGGGCGGGTGCTGTGCGACGGGATCCCGCGCGATTTCGCCCCCGGCGAAAAGCTGCGCCTTGCGCCCGGCGAAAGCGTGACCCTGCGCCCGGGCGATTGGCACGCCTTTTGGGCCGAAGGCGCCGATGTCCTGATCGGAGAGGTCTCGACCGTCAATGACGATGAGACCGACAACATCTTTCGCGACCCCATCGGGCGGTTTGCGCAGATCGAAGAGGACGTAGCCCCGACCCACCTCTTGGTGAGCGATTACGCCGGGCTTTAGCGCGCGGGCGTGCCGAAGGTGCCGCCCGCGAAGATCAAGGGCGTGCCCGGTTTTACGGCCATTTCGACCACCCGCCCGATGATTAGCGCATGATCGCCGCCGGGATGGACCGCCTCGCGCTCGCATTCGAAATGGGCCAGGCAACCGTCGATCAGGGGAACAGAGCGGGGGCTTTCCCTAGGGGGCACATCCGCGAACGCATCGGCCCTTGCGGCAAAGGCGCGGGCAATCCGTTCCTGATCCGCGCTCAGAACATGAATGGCGAAGTGATCCGCTTCAATGAAGGTCTGCGCCCGGCTTGAGCTGAGCGCGACGGACCACAGCACCAAAGGCGGCTCCAGCGACAGGGACGCAAAACTGTTCGCGGTAATGCCGACCGGCCCGGCGGCGCCCTGGGCCGTGACCAGCGTCACGCCGGTGGCGAATTGTCCAAGCGCGTCGCGAAAGGCGCGGGGGTCCTGGGCGGGGTCGAGCACGGGGGGAGGCCTCATTGGTTGTGAGCGGCCAGTGTGCCTCAGATTGCGCTGAAGGAACAGGGGTCAGAGCCGCCTGAGGACCGGTCCCATCAGGGCCGGGGTCAGATACATCGGCACCTGAAAGCAGCCCGTGAACAGCAGCAGATCCTGCGCGGTCTGCGTCGGCACAACGGCCAGGAAGATCGCGAAATTCCGGTTTCCGGCGCAGAGCGCCAGGGGCAGGGCCTCGGGCCGTCCGCGCAGTTTGTGGGCGGTGGCGGCCTGCAGCGCGTAATTCACCGCGAAGACCGCGAGCAGGGTGAGCGGCAGCGCGGGATCGCCGCTGCGCAGGGCCGGGCCGATGGCGCTCATCAGGGCGATCACGACCAGCATCATGGCGATGGCCATCAGCCCGTCGATCTGTGGCAGATGCTCCCCAAGGGAAGGCCGCGCGCCCCGGATCACCAGCCCGCCACCGCCCGCAATGAGGATCAAGGCCAGCAGCCGGGCAACGGCCCCGCCGATCTCGCTTGCGCCGGTCACGGCGGGCAGAAATGCGAGCACGGGCAGCACCGTCACGGGCAGCAGCACCGTCCCGATCACGACCTGCCGCAGGGCGGGCTCAGGCTGGGCGCGCAAGATAACGGCGAGCCCTGGCGCGCCGTTCAGGGGCGGTGCAGCCAGGGACAGGATCACGCCGGTGGCGAGCGCCGTGCCCGCCACTCCGACCCCCAATGCGATCGCCAAAGCTGCAAGCGGCAGAGCAAACTGAAAGATCAGTGCAAAGCGCAAGCCTGACCAAAGCGCGCGCCGGTCCAGCCTGAGCCCCGCCGGTCCGATCCGTAGGGCTGCCAGGAACAAGAGCGCGCCGATCAAAGGCAGGATGAGCGGCGTGAGCGCCGTGGCCAGACCCGGCCATCCAACGCCCAGCAGCAGCCCCGCCACCAGCAGCCACCGCCCCCGGTGTGCTGCGGCGGCGAGCAGGGCGCTCACAAGGTGGCCGCCGCCCGCGCGGCCTGATCGTAGCTGCCCGACAGCGCCCGCAGCAGCGCGGCGAGGCGTGAGACCTCCTCTTCGGAGTGCCCCTGAGCGCGGAGGCTGTCGATCAGGATCTGCTTGCGGACCTCTCCGTAGCGCGCGCAGAGCGCGGCGCCCTCCTCGGTTGCGGACAGGGTCTTCTCTTTCCCTGCACGTCCGTCCTGCACCAGCCCGCGATCGCGCAGCTTGCGTGCCGCGTAGGTGACAAGGTGGGTGTCTTCGACATTCAGAAGCAGGCAGAGTTGGGCCATCGTCTTGGCCCGCCCCCGGTGGTGAACCAGATGCAGGACCTGCACTTCCATGGCCGAAAGCCCCGGCGCGCCCGCGGCCGCCATGCAATGCGTGGTCCAGCGGTGGAAGGCGTGGATGCCGGTGACAAGCGCGAACTCCATCTCGGACAGGGCGGGAAAGCCGCTTTGCGCGAGATGGGCCGAAGAAACGACTGGGCCGATGGGGGTGTCGGCACTCATCGGCTCATCATCCGGTCTGGCAGCCACAGGGCGATTTCGGGCCAGATCGACAGGATCGCGACGGCGACCACCAGCAGCCCGAAATAAGGCGCGGCATAGAGCGCGATGCGGAAGATGTCCCGCCCGGTGATGTTTTGCAGAACAAACAGGTTGAAGCCGACGGGCGGGGTGATCTGGCTCATCTCGACGACCAGAACGAGGAACACACCGAACCAGATCGGGTCGATCCCGGCGGCGAGCACCATGGGCAGGATCACCGACACCGTCAGCACCACGATCGAGATCCCATCGAGGAAACAGCCCAGCACGATGAAGAACCCGACAAGCGCCGCCAGAAGCGCGAACGGGGAAAACCCTTGCTCTCCGATCCAGGCAGCGAGCGCGCGGGGGATGCCGGTGTAGCCCATGGCAACGGTCAGGAAGGATGCGCCCGCCAGGATGAAGGCGATCATCGCCGTGGTCAGCGTGGCGCCGCGCAGGGCGTCTGCGGCGCTTTCCACCGTGAGTGCGCCGGTCGCGGCGGTCAGGATCAGCGCGCCGGTTACGCCGACAACCGCGGCCTCGGTCGGGGAGGCGATCCCGGCATAGATCGAGCCGATGACGGCAATGACCAGCAGCACCGTAGGGGCCAGAAGGGCAAGGGCGCGCAGGGTTTCCCCCAATGTGGGGGCCGGTTCAGGCGGCGGCATTTTGGAGCGGTTCAGGAGCGCCCAGCCCGCCGTGTAGCCCGAAAACAGAACTGCCAGCAGGAGGCCGGGCCCGATGCCCGCGAGGAACAGCCGGGCGATGCTCTGCTCTGTCGCAGCGCCGTAGACGATCATGATGATCGAGGGCGGGATCAGGAATCCAAACGTGCCCGACCCGGCCAGGGTGCCGAGGATCTTGGCCTCGGGATAGCCGCGCGCGGTGAGCTCGGGCACCGACATGCGCCCGACGGTGGCGGTGGTGGCTGCCGAAGACCCCGACACGGCGGCAAAGAGTGCGCAGCCAAAGATGTTCACATGCAGCAGCCGTCCGGGCAGCCACTGGGTCAGCGGGGCGAGACCGGTGAACATGTCCTGGCTGAGCCGCGAGCGGTAGAGGATTTCTCCCATCCAGATGAACATGGGCAGCGCGGTCAGATCCCAGACATTCATCGCGCCCCAGACCTTGGTCGAGAACACGAGCCCCGGCGGGGCAGGCGCGGCGAGCCACATGGCGACGAGCCCCACGGTCATGAGCGAGAACCCGGCCCACAGCCCAAGCGCAAGGCAGGCGAAGAGCACGGCCAGAAGGATCAGCGACAGGACCATGATGCTCATGCCGTGGGCTCCTCATTGTGGCGCTCGGCCTGTTCATGCGCACGGAACCCGGCAAGTTTGCCGCGCGCTTCCAGGGCGGCTTCGTCCAGAAGGGCAACCGCAAGAAGGGCAAGGCCGAAAGCCATGGCGCCTTGCGGCAGCCAGAGCGGGACCTTGACGATCCCGTAAGAGACGGAGTTGAACTCCCAGCTGTCCCACGCCTGCAGCCCCGAAAACCACGCCGCCCAGATGGCGAGCGCGGCGGCGCCGATCAGTACCAGCAGGGTCAGGGCGCGGGCGGCCTTGGGCGGTAGGTTGCCCGCCAGCATCGTCACGCGCACATGAGCGCCCGCCTTCAGCGCCGGTCCAAGCGCTAGCATCACCGCGCCGGTGAAGAGAAAACCGCCGATTTCTGCTATGGACGGCACGCGGAGGCCGGGCGGTGCGAGCCCGAGCGCGAGGGCCGCGCGGTCCGTCAGTCGCCCGGTGATCTGCGTCAGCACCATTAGGGCAATGGCCACGATGGCGAGCGCTGAAAGGATCAGCGCGGCGCGATAAAGAAGATCGAGAAACCTGCGCATGGGAGCTCCGGCATCAAAGGAAGGGGGCGTGACCTTAGGGAGCGCCTGCGGCGCGCCGTTTTGGGTTTGGCCCTGCGGGCCGTTGGGGCGCTGCCCCAAACCCCGAGGTATTTGGACAAATAAGAAGGGAGGGGCGTTGAGCGCGCCCCTCCCGCTTGGTCCTATTGGGCCCGGTAGGCGTCGAGCAGCGCGGTGCCTGCGTCACCTGCTTGTTCCTGCCATTCGGCGGTCATAGTGGCGCCGATCTCTCTGAGCTCCGTGCTCAGGGCTTCGGACGGCGCGGAGACGGTCATGCCGTTTTCCTTGAGCGCCGCGATCTTGGCTTCGGTTTCCGCACCCGACATTTCCCAGCCGCGGTTCTGGGCCGTATCGGCGGCGGCGCGGACGGCGGCTTGGGTCTCTGCGGAGAGCGCCTCGAAGGCCTTGGTGTTCACGATCACCATGTTCTTGGGCAGCCAGGCCTGCGTGTCGGTGTAGTGGGAGGTGAAGTCCCACGCCTGAGAGGAGACGCCGGTGGAAGGCGAGGTGATCATGGCCGCCACGCGGTTGGTCGAGAAGGCGGTTGGGATGTCGCCGGTTTCGACCTGGGTCGGAACGGCGCCCATGAGCTGCGCGAGGCGCTCGGTCGCGGCGTTATAGGCGCGGAAGTTCTGGCCTTTGAGGTCAGCCACCGAGGTGAGCGGCGCCTTGGTGTAGATCGACTGCCCCGGCCACGGCACGGCAAAGAGCAGGGTCAGCCCCTGTTCGGCCAGCTTTTCCTCGACCATCGGGCGCGAGGCTTTCCACAGGTTTTCCGCGTCGTCATAGGAGGCGGCCAGGAACGGCACGCTGTCCACTCCGAAGATCGGGTCTTCGTTGGCCAAGCGCGAGATCAGGACTTCTCCGATGGGCGCCAGGCCGCGGCGCACGGCGTCCTTGATTTCGGGATGCCCGAAGAGTGCGCCGGCTGAGTGGACGGTGATGGTCAGATCGCCATTGGTGGCGTCTTCCACGTCCTGAGCGAACTGCATGATGTTCTGGGTGTGGAACACGCTGTCGCCATAGGGCGTCGGCATGTCCCAGGTTTCGGCGGCCAGCGGCGTGGCAAGCGCGAGGGTCAGGGCCGTGGTGGCAAAGAGTTTGGTCATATGATCAGCTCCCGGTTGGTGTGAGGGTCTTGTCGCCCGTTGATGGAACTGAGCTTGACTCACTGTCTGACATTTTGTCAACAAATTGTCAGACAACCAACGGGAGGCCGCTATGAGCGTTTGGGATTTCTGGATTGATCGGGGCGGCACCTTTACCGATGTGGTGGGGCGCGCGCCCGATGGGAGCATCCATCCGCGCAAGCTTCTGAGCGAAAACCCGGATGCCTATGAGGACGCGGCGATTGAGGGGATCCGCCAGCTTCTGGGCGGGTTGAACCCGGCGAGGATCGGCACGGTGCGCATGGGCACAACCGTTGCCACGAACGCCTTGCTGGAGCGCAAAGGCGACCGCGTGGCGCTGCTGATCACCAAGGGCTTTCGCGATGCTTTGCGGATCGCCTACCAGGCGCGGCCCGACATTTTTGCCAAGGAAATCATCCTGCCCGAGCAGCTCTATGAGCGGGTGATCGAGGTGCCTGAGCGCATTCGCGCGGACGGTGCGGAGGAAGCTCCGCTCGATCTTGAAGCGCTGCGCGGCGATCTGGAATCGGTGCGGGCGGATGGGATCGACGCCGTGGCGGTGGTGCTCATGCATGGATGGATCAACCCCGCGCATGAGGCCGCCTTGGGCGCCATGTGCCGCGATCTTGGCTTTGGACAGGTGTCGGTCAGCCACGAGGTGTCGCCGCTGATCAAGCTGGTCGGGCGCGGGGACACGGCTGTGGTGGATGCCTATCTCAGCCCGATTCTGCGCCGCTATGTGGCGCGGGTGGCCGGGGCCCTGGGGGCCACGCCTCCGGGGGAGCCGGGGCCGACGCTGCAGTTCATGATGTCCTCTGGCGGTCTGACAGCGGCGGAGCGGTTCCAGGGCAAGGATGCCATCCTGTCTGGGCCTGCGGGGGGCGTTGTCGGCATGGCCGAGACCGGGCAAGCAGCCGGGTTTGACCGCGTGATCGGATTCGATATGGGCGGCACGTCCACGGATGTTGCCCATTATGCGGGCGATTATGAGCGCGTCTTTGACACCGAGGTCGCTGGCGTGCGCATCCGCGCGCCGATGATGCAGGTTCATACCGTGGCCGCCGGGGGCGGATCGGTGCTTCATGCCGAACAGGGGCGGTTCCGCGCCGGGCCTGACAGTGCGGGCGCCTATCCGGGACCGGCCTGCTACCGCCATGGCGGTCCGCTGACGGTGACCGATGCGAATGTGATGCTGGGGAAGCTGAACCCCGATCTGTTCCCGGCGATCTTTGGCCCGAATCAGGATCAAAAGCTTGACCGGGATACCGTGATCTCGCGCTTTAAAGATATTGCGCAAAGCCCTGCTGGAGAAAGTAAATCTCCGGAAGAGATTGCGGAAGGGTTCATCCGCATTGCCGTGGGTAACATGGCCGAGGCGGTCAAGAAGATCTCGGTCCAGCGGGGCTATGATGTGACGCGGTATCTGCTCAACAGCTTTGGCGGTGCGGGGGGGCAGCATGCGTGCCTTGTGGCGGATGCTTTGGGCATGGAATCGGTGCTGATCCACCCGCTGTCCGGCCTGCTTTCGGCCTATGGGATCGGGCGGGCGAAGGTCTTTGCCAGCCGCCAGCGGGGGATTGAGGCGCCTTTGAGCGAAGCCGATCTGCCGTGGGATGCGCTGCGCAGTGAGGTCCGGACTGAGATGGCGGAGCAGGGGCTCGCCCCCGATGGCGTGATCCTGCGGGACCGGCTGCATCTGCGCTATGAGGGCACCGATACAGCCCTGCCGGTGGCCTTTGACGGAGACCGCTCCGCCGCGCGCGCGGCTTTCGAGGCCGATCACAAGGCGCAGTTCGGCTTTGCCTCGCCGGAGAAGGACGTGGTTGTAGCCTCTGCCGAGGTGCAGGGCGTGGAGCAGCGCGCAGATGACGCGCTTGGGGGGGCTCAGGATCCGGCGTGGCAGGACATGGCGAGCGATCAAAAGGTGCCGATGTTCTCAGGCGGGGCGTGGCACGATGCCGGTGTGTTCCGCCGCGAGGACATGCAGCCGGGCGCTCAGATCAAGGGCCCCGCGCTGATCATTGAGCCGAACCAGACCATTGTCGTGGAGCCGGGCTGGACCGGGCGGCTCACCGGGCGTGATGACATCTTGCTGCACCGCCATGAAGCCGCGCAGCGCGACGCCGCGATTGGGACAGAAGCGGACCCGATCCTATTGGAAGTGTTCAACAATCTCTTCATGTCCATCGCCGAGCAAATGGGCGTGACGCTGCAGAACACGGCCCAGTCGGTGAATGTGAAGGAACGGCTCGATTTCTCTTGTGCGGTGTTCGACGCGGGCGGTGCTCTGGTCGCCAATGCACCGCATATGCCGGTGCATCTGGGCTCCATGGACCGTTCGGTTGAGGCGGTGATCCGCCAGAACCCCAATATCGCGCCGGGCGATGTGTATATGCTCAACGCGCCCTATAACGGCGGCACCCATTTGCCTGACATCACTGTGGTGACGCCCGTGTTTGACGATGCGGAGCAGGAGATCCTCTTCTGGGTTGCTTCGCGTGGGCACCACGCCGATGTGGGCGGGCAGGCGCCGGGGTCGATGACGCCTCTGGCGACGCATATCGACGACGAAGGCGTGCTGATCGACAATTTCAAACTGTGCGCACGGGGGGTGTTCCTGGAAGAAGACACCCACCGCCTGCTGACCGATCACAAATGGCCCTGCCGCAACCCCGGCCAGAACATCGCGGATCTCAAGGCTCAGGTCGCCGCCAATGCGCGCGGCATCAACGAGCTGCGCAAGATGGTGGCAGAGTTCGGGCTGGACGTGGTGCAGGCCTATATGGGCCATGTGCAGGACAATGCCGCCGAGGCCGTGGCCCGCGTGATCGACAGGCTGCACGATGCGGAATACGACTACCCGACCGACAATGGCCAGGTCATCCGCGTGAAGCTGACCGTGGATCGCAAGGCCCGCCGGGCCAAGGTGGATTTCACCGGCACCAGCGATGTGAAGGCGAACAATTTCAACGCGCCGGAGCCCGTGACGCGGGCGGCGGTGCTCTATTGTTTTCGGGTGATGGTCGAAAGCCCGATCCCGATGAATGCGGGTTGCCTGCGCCCCATCGACATCGTGATCCCCGAGGGCTGTATGTTGCGGCCACAGTATCCGGCGGCGGTGGTGGCCGGGAATGTGGAGACCTCGCAGCATGTCACCAACGCCGTGTTCGGGGCGCTTGGCGCCTTGGCCAATAGCCAAGGCGGGATGAACAACCTCACCTTCGGGAATGAGACGTATCAGTACTATGAGACGCTGTGCTCGGGCTCTCCGGCCGGGGTGATGAACGATGGCCGGGCCTTTGCGGGCACGTCCGGGGTGCATGTGCACATGACCAACTCACGCCTGACCGACCCGGAGGTTCTGGAACTGCGCTATCCGGTCCTGCTGGAGGATTTCCACATCCGCGCCGGGTCCGGTGGGCAGGGCGCCTATCCTGCGGGCGATGGCACGCGCCGCACCCTGCGGTTCCTTGAGAAGATGGATTGCGCGATCCTGGGCTCTCACCGGATCGTGCCGCCCAAGGGGATCGCCGGGGGCAGCGATGGGCAGGTTGGGCTGACGCAGGTGCGCCGGTCCGATGGGCGCATCGAGGATCTCAAGCCTTGCGATCAGACGGTGCTGGAGCCGGGCGAGGCGGTGATTGTCACCACGCCTACCGCCGGCGGCTACGGGGCGAAGGGGTAGGGGCTCTGCCCCCGCCCTTTGGGCCTTTCGGTCGAGATGAAGGGGGCGTCAGCCCTGCTCAATGGGGTTGGTGAGCACGCCAAGCCCGTCGACTTCAACCTCGACCCGATCTCCGGGCTTCATCCACAGCGGCGGGGTGCGGCCTGCGCCAACGCCCGAAGGCGTGCCGGTCACGATCACGTCGCCGGGCTCCAGCGTCATGACCTGGCTCGCAAGCGAGACAATCTGCGCCACGGGGAAGATCATGTCATCGGTGCTGGCCTGCTGGACCACGTCTCCGTTCAGGCGGGTGGTGAGCGTCAGCCCCGCGCAGCCTGCCGGAAGCGCGTCGGCGCTCACGAAGAGCGGGCCGAACGCGCCGGTGGCGTCGAAGTTCTTGCCCATGGTGAACTGGGTCGTGCGCCGCTGATAGTCGCGCACCGAGCCGTCATTGAACAGCGCATAGCCCGCGACCGCCGACAGGGCGTCATCGCTGCTCAGGTTCCGGGCGCGGGTGCCGATGACGGCGGCGATCTCTCCCTCGAAATCGAACTGCTCCGACAGCGCCGGGCGCAGCATGGGCTGGTCATGGCCAACAAGCGTGGTCGCCACGCGCAGGAAGAAGGTCGGGTATTCGGTCACCGCGCTGCCGGTTTCGGCGGCGTGATCGGCGTAGTTGAGCCCCACGCAGAGGATCTTGCCGGGCCGGGTGAGCGGGGGGCGCCAGGTGAAGGTGCCTTCGGCCAGCACCCGCCCGGTGGCGAGATGCTCCGCGATGGCGGCCAGGTCTGAACCCTGGGCCAGCAGCGCGGCGAGGTCTCCGCGATACTCGGGCGCACGGGCATCAAAGCCGCGCAGCCCGTCGCTGGTTTCCACCGCAAGGCCTTCATGACCGTCCTGAACATAGCTCGCAAATTTCATGGAATCTCTCCCTGTCATTGCGCGCAGCTTGCGCGTCCGCGCGCTTTGCCGCAAGAGAGGCCCGAAAGGAGCCTTCCCATGAGCCATGCCTTCGACCGTAGCCCGAAGATCGCACCGTCGATCCTGTCCGCTGATTTCGCCGATTTCGGGCGCGAGATCCGCGCCGTTGAGGATCAGGGCGCCGACTGGATCCATGTGGATGTCATGGACGGCCATTTCGTTCCGAACCTCACCTTTGGCCCGCCTTTGGTGAAGGCCCTGCGCCGACATGTGACGACGGTCATGGATGTGCATCTGATGATCGCCCCCGTCGATCCCTATATCGACGCCTTTGCCGAGGCCGGGGCGGATGTGCTGACCGCACATCTGGAGGCAGGGCCCCACACGCACCGCACCTTGCAGGCGATCCGCAGCGCGGGCTGCAAGGCGGGGCTCGCGCTCAACCCCGGAACGCCCGTGGAAGCGGCGGCGCCGCTGCTGGATCTGTGCGATTTGGTCTGCGTGATGACCGTGAATCCCGGCTTTGGCGGGCAGAAATTCATCGAAACCCAACTGGATCAGATCGCGGCTTTGCGCGCGATGATCGGGGATCGTCCGATCCATATCGAGGTCGATGGCGGGGTCGATCCCACCACCGCACCGCGGGTCATTGCGGCTGGCGCTGACGTGCTCGTCGCGGGATCTGCGGTTTTCCGGGGCGGCACTGTGGATCAACCGGAGGTTTACGGGCAGAATATCACTGCAATCCGCGAATCCTTGGGGGCGCGTTAACGCTTTGTTAGCTGTTCTTTCCCAAGGTGGCCCCTGAGCCCGATGGGAGAGACAACGTGAGCGCCCATTCCCTGCGTTCCCGCGCGCCGCAAGCCGATCAGGAGGGCGAGCCGCGCCCTGGAAATCCCAACGCATTGGTCGACGGGCCGGGCTCTTGGCGATCATGGCATAATCTGCGCCGGGAGCACGAAGTCGCCCGGAATGCTTTTGTTGACGAACAATCGATCCGGCTCGTCGCCAAGGCCGTCATTACCGCGATCCTGATCTTCGCCGGTCTGTGGCGCAGCGCTCTTGTGCTTGCGGCTCTCATGTTTGGAACCGAGCTTATGGGGCGCGCCCTTGCTCTGTATGGACGAGTTCGTCGGAGGGATCGGCGCGGGGTTTTCTTGCTCGGCGGGTTCTGGATGACGCTGAACATATCCGTGATCAGCATGATCACCCCGTCGATACTGCTCAGCACGCAAGGGTCTATGCCGCTGTTTGTCATCGGCGCGCTTTGGAATCTTGGGTTGATCTTCTACGTTTCGATCCACTTCGGCACGATGCCGGTGCACAACCTGGTGACGCTCGGATTGCTATCGGCGGCGACGTTCATCGTTTTATGGTTTAGCATGACGAATGACTTCTTGCGGGGCTCTCTGATCGAAAGCCTCGCCTGTGTGGTCTTTCTCGTCGCCTATAACGCCGTCGCGCTTCACACGCTGTTGCGGCAGAACCGGATCAGCCTGGCGCTGCATCAGGCAAAAACGGATGCCGAAGCCCGGCTTGCCCAGATCGAATATATTGCGCGCCATGATGAACTGACCGGGCTCTTCAATCGACGCTCCTTCGATGAAGCGCTCGCGGCCATGCTGCGGGACTGTTCCGACCGGGTCCCTATCTGGGTCGTGATGGTCGATCTGAACGGTTTCAAGCCTGTCAACGATCTCTACAGCCATGACGCGGGCGATGAGGTGCTGCGCCATGTCGCGCGCCGCCTGAGTGAGCTGGCAGGGCCTAAGGGGGTTGTTGCGCGGATTGGAGGGGATGAATTCATACTCGCGCAGCCCGCCATGCCCGAGGGGCACGCGGCGCGGTCCCTGATTGGGACGATCGCAAGCCAACTGCGGGAACCGATCTCATTTGGCGTTCATCAGCTTCGCGTTTCGGCGGCGGTTGGACTTGCGGAGGCGAGCGACCCGCAGACCAAAGTCACGACAATCTGCGCGAGGGCCGATCAGGCCATGTACCGCTCCAAGAGCTCTCTTGATGGGGTCCCTGCGATCTATTCTCCGCAGTGGGATGCCCGCCGCAATCCGCTCGCTCAACGGACCGAGCTGATCGGCGCCATGCGTGCGGGCGAGATCGTTCCCTACTTCCAGCCCAAGGTCGATATGAAGAGCGGGAGGCTCCTCGGTTTTGAGGCGCTCGCGCGGTGGGTCCGCCCGCAGGGTGATGTGTTGACGCCGTCTCGTTTTCTTCCCGCTGTTGAGGATGCTGGGCTCGGGGGCGTTCTGGTCAATCATGTCGCCGGGCACGTAGTCAGACAACTTCGCACTTGGCAGAGCATTGGCTTTTGTCCCGACGATGTCTCGATCAATGTTTCCGAAGCGGCGCTTGCAACTGAAGGAGGCTGCACAGAGCTGTTGGCGATCATCGCTGACTTTCCCGATCGCAAGCGGCTCACGCTCGAGATCACGGAAGACGTGTTCTTTGCCCGGCCGGGTGATCCGGTTCAGAAATCGATCGAACGGCTGCGCGCTGCCGGGTGCCGGATCTCTCTCGATGACTTCGGAACCGGCTACGCTTCGTTCCGGCACCTGCGGGAGCTGGTGTTTGACGAGGTCAAGATCGACCGCAGCTTTACCTCGGATCTCGGTCGGGACCGATCTGCCGACGTCCTTGTTGAAGCGGTCATTTCGATTGCGGACTCGCTGGGCCTGCAGGTGATCGCGGAAGGGGTCGAAACCGAAGAGCAGCGCCAGAGGCTTATGGCCATGGGGTGCCGAGCGGGCCAAGGATACCTATGGAACCGCGCGCTGTCCGCGCGCGAGGTCGAAGAGGTCTACGGCGCGGGTGCTCTGACGGTGAAGACGTTTCAGTCCTGTTGAGCCCTACAAGCCCGGCCTCAGGGTTCCAGCAGGGCCAGACGCTCCGTCATCCTCACGAACAGAGCATCGTCATCGACATCGCCAATGAACAGCGCGTTGGGTTGCCGATCTGTCACCCGCCACCAATCCGCTACGGTCATTCCGCGCGTCAGGGGGCTTTCGGTTTCGATCTCGACATTGATCTCTCGTCCCGAAAACAGATCGGGCCACAGCAGCCACGCGATCACGCAGGGATCATGGAGCGGCGCGCCTTCGGAGCCGTATTTCTCCTTGTCGAAACGCTCAAAAAACTCGGTCCAGCCCGCCAGTTGAGCCCCGATCCGCGGGCCAATCGCCCGAAACGCGTCGTTGCGCGCGCGCGTCACAAGTGCCTTATGCGTCACATCAAGGGGAAGGACCGTGATCGGAATACCGGACTTGAAAACAATATCAGCCGCTTGCGGGTCGACATAGATGTTGAATTCGGCGGCAGGCGTGATGTTTCCCACCTCGAAATAGGCGCCGCCCATGAGCACGATCCGCGCAACACGATCTGCGATGTCCGGTGCGGACTGCAACGCCATGGCGATATTGGTCAGGGGGCCGATCGGGCACAAGGTGACGGAGCCGGGCTCCTCCGCCCGCAAGGTCTCCACGAGGAAATCCACGGCATGGGGGTCCTGCACTGGCATCACCGGCTCTGGCAGCGGCGGCCCGTCGAGCCCGGTCTTCCCATGCACATGCTCTGCCGTCACCAATTGCTCTGACAGCGGCTTGACGCAGCCCGCGTAGACGGGAATGTCCGGTCGTCCGGCCAGTTCGCACACCTTGCGTGCATTTTTGGCCGTCAGCGCCAGCGGGACATTGCCTGCCACGCAGGTGATGCCCAGCAGGTGGAGTTCGGGGGAGGCGAGCGCCAGGAGGATGGCGACTGCATCGTCCTGGCCCGGATCGGTATCAATGATGATCTTACGCATGGCTGGAGTGATTTCACGCGGGCCGCCGCCTCGCAAGGGGGAACCGGCGCTTCGCCCGCCGAAGGGAGATCGGTTTGATCTTACCCGGCTTGCTCTTCGGAGGCGCAACACCCAAACTGGGCAAAACATGCGGCAGGCGGAGGGCCAATGAACAGCGCGTTTTACATGGTTCTCGCCTCTGCAGTGCTCTGGGCGATGCAGCCCGCCTTTATCTTGTACTTCGGACGCTCTGGCGAAAGCGCGTCGATCCTGTTTTTCAACACGTTGGCCACGGCACTTGCCGCGGCGGCGTTCCTAGTCAAGTCCTCCGCGTTTCGGCGCGGCGTCGCTCTGGTGTTCAGCGCGCCGCATCGTCGGACTTTCCTTGCGTTCACCTTCCTCGACGGCGCTTTGGTCGCCTGCGCGTATTTCTTCCTGTTCCTCGCCTCCAACGCCGCCAATCTTGCGGCTCCGGCGGTGTTCTTTGAGGCTTGGCCCATCGTGGCTGCGCTGTTTCTGATGTGGGTCTCGCCGCTGAAGAGCGACCACCGACAACCGATCTTGCGCGCGACGGCGCTGCTGCTTCTGGGGTTCGTCTTCATTGGCTATTCTGAGGTTGAGACCCTCAACTTCCTGGGCTCGCGGAACCTCGCATGGAGCCTGGCCTCGGCGTTGTTCTTTGGCATCGCCGTGGGGGTCATTCAGGTGATGGTGCGCGACAAGATCCCGGCGCTTCAGGACATCGGGATCTTTCCCGTGGTGATCCTGTTTCGGGCCCTCTTCACGAGCCTTTTCCTGGCGGTGGTGATCGCAATCCACACACAGCAACTGCTGCCCACGCTTCCATCATGGAGCGACGGGGGGGTCGCGATCGTATTCGGCTTCATCGTTGCGATCAACTCCATCCTTTACCACATCGGCATGGCGAGATCGCAGCACAACGCCTTGGCGCTTGTCGCGCTGATCTCTCCGGTGCTGGCGCCGCTTTTCATCTTTATGATCGGTCACGGATTGCCCAATCAGGTCTTCTTCGTCGGCGGGGCCTTCGTGTTTGCCGGGATCTCGCTCTCAAGCCGCCACGCGGATCTGAGCCTGCAAGCCCAAGCCGTGCTGGTGTCTATCCTGCTGTTTGGGACGCTGATCCTGATGACGGAAGGCTCGGCCAGTGACGCGCGGTTTGGCTATGTGGATTCCATCGCCGTGTTCTACGGGCTGCTGCAGGCCATCATCTATCAAAAGCTCTATGATCGGAACAAAGAGATTGGCGGCGCGCTCGTCGAACTGGGCACGGCGTTCAAGCTGCGGGACCGCCCCCGCGTCTATGAGAAGGTCTCAGAGCTGCGGTTCCTGCGCTCGGGGCTGATTTCGATCTCAGAGATTATCCTGATCACCGCGCTTGCGGCGGGCACAGCGGCGGTTGTCACCCTGACCCGCGACAGCGGCTTTGTCGGGGACATCTCGGCCTTTCTGATCAGCTGCGCGGCGGCTGCCCTGGTCGTGTCGTGCTGGAGCATGCAGTACAACTCTATGCGCATGAGCCTGAGCTTGAGCGGCCCACGGCGGCTCCGGATCAACGGGGTGCGGCCGCAGCGGATGGATGTGCGCGGGCGGCTGTTCAGCTATCTGGTCCTGTGCATCATTCTGATCTGGTTCGTCGCGCTCATCGCGATGAAAGACGCGCAGTATTTCGAAGAGGCGCTTAAAGCGAGCCACATCATCCGCCCAAGCCAGACGGTGAACCCGCATCCGTGATCGTCAGTTGAGCGCGACGGGGCCCTTTGCGCGGAACTCCGTCGGGCTCGCGCCTTCGGCTGCGCGGAAAGCGCGCGTGAAGTAGGCGGGCGAGGAGAACCCCAGATCGCGCGCGATGTGCGCCACGGGGGCTTTGCTGTTGCGCAAAAGCTTGCGCGCCTCGAACATCCGGCGATCTGCCAGAAGCGCATGGGCCGGTCGGCCCGACACGGCTTTGCAGCAGCGGCTCAGATGGGTCGGCGTGACGCCGAGAGCGGCAGCGTAATCCGCAACCCCCTTGTGCTGATGAAAGGCCTCCGCGACGAGCCCGGCATAGGCTTCGACCAGACGCTCAGCGGCATTGGGATCGCTGCGCTCCTCTCCGCCAAGCTGACGCTCCAGGAAGATCGCAAGCAAAGCCAGCCGATGATGGGCGGCCCGCTGGCATCCGGCTTCATCGCTCAAAAGCTCGCGCTCAAGCTGGTCGAGCAGGATGGCAAGCTCCTTTTGAACGCTCACGTCACGCAGGCGAAGATGATGAACATCGTCGGGCCAGTCATAGGCCATCGCTTCTGGGATCGTGATGATCTGGGCAAAGCCCGTGGTCCCAAGCTCAACGCCATACAGAGTGCCTGCGGGGAGGTAGACCACATTGTTCGGCCCAAAACCGCGCACGCGCCCGGCGACCGTGATCCGGCCTTGGCCTTTGGTGAAGACGATCAGGCGCGGGCTGGCATGGGCGCGCATGGACTCGGTCCGCCAGCGACCCGCACTAGAGGTATGGCCTATCGACGAAATGGAGAGCCGGTCTCCGGCGGGAATGGTGGTCATGGGCAGCGCTCCGGCGGCAGACGGGCGAAAATTAATGACCAGAAGGATGGCGCCGAAGGGCTCAATTCGCAACGAAAAAAGCGTTGAAAAAGGTCAACCGGCGCGCTCTAGAGTCTGGGCCATGATCTTGTGCCAGGCCCGCATTCTGGCACGAAACCATGTGCGCTGACGCTTGGCATATTGGCGGGACGCGATCACGACCGCCTCGCGGGCCTGATCTTGCGGCATTTCGCCCCGACTCAGCGCAATCATTTCGCGGGCGCCGATGGTGCGCGACGATTGCAGGGCCGGATCCCAGTGGGGGGCCATGGCCTGAGCTTCGGCAAGCGCGCCTTGGGTCAGCATTTGATCGAACCGGCACGCGATGCGCGGGGTGAGCCACTCCTTGGGGGCGTCGAGCACGATCGGCTGGGCATGGCCCAGCGGCAAAAGCGGCGGCGGCGTGCGGGCCTGCCACACGCGCAGCGGCGTGCCCGTGGCGCGTTCGACCTCCCAGGCGCGCTGCACACGGGCGCGGTTGAGCTGGTCGAGCCCGGCAAGCGTGGCCGGATCAACCTGGGCACGCAAATCCTCAAGGGACAGCGCATCGCCCGCCGCGCGCACATCGCCCGGCACCCCCGGGATTTCGGCCAGCCCTTCGGTGAGCGCGGTCAGGTAGAGCCCGGTGCCGCCGACGATGATCGGGCGCTGATCCCCGGCCAAAATCGGTGCGAGATCCCGCAGCCAGTCGCCGACCGATGTCTCGGCGTGGTAGGGCAGGTGCCCATAGAGCGCGTGCGGCGCGCGGGCACGTTCCTCCGGGGACGGCTGGGCCGACAGGATAGGCCAGCCTTCAAAGACCTGAAGCGCGTCGGCATTGACCACCACACCGCCCTGGGCCTGTGCAATGGCAAGCGCCAGCGAGGACTTTCCGCTCGCCGTCGGGCCTGCGATCAGCACGGGACGGTGCGGGTCGAGATCGTGTATCAGATCGCTCAGCGGCAAATGCGGTCTCCGGTCGCGGTTTCACGTTGATCCGGCGCCCCTTTTCCGACAGTTTGCGCAACAAGTAAAATAGGGGGATCCGACAATGACCGACGCCGCTCTTACCGAAACCCCTGAAGAGCCCGCATATAAGCGGGTCATGCTTAAGATTTCGGGGGAAGCCCTGATGGGAGATCAGGGATTCGGCCTGCACCCGCCCACCGTCGAGCGCATCGCCCGAGAGGTCAAATCCGTCCACGACATGGGCGTGGAGATTTGCATGGTCATCGGCGGCGGCAATATCTTCCGCGGCCTGCAAGGCTCCGCCCAAGGGATGGAGCGCACCACGGCCGACTACATGGGCATGCTGGCGACCGTGATGAACGCCCTTGGCATGCAGTCGGCGCTTGAAGGGCTGGGTGTCTATTGCCGGGTCATCACCGCGATCCGCATGGATGAGGTGGCAGAGCCCTATATCCGCCGCCGCGCTGTGCGCCACCTTGAGAAGGGCCGCGTCTGCATCTTTGCCGCGGGGACCGGGAACCCCTATTTCACCACCGACACCGCCGCGACCTTGCGCGCCTCGGAGATGGCTTGCGAGGCGATCTTGATGGGCAAGAACGGTGTGGACGGTGTCTATGACAAAGATCCCAAGCAGCACAGCGACGCGAAGCGCTACGATCAAATCACCTATGACGAAGTGTTCCAGAAGAACCTGAAGGTGATGGACGCCTCGGCCATCGCCCTGGCCCGCGACAACGATCTGCCGGTTATTGTCTTCCCGCTGGATGAGCCGGGCGGCTTTCGCGGGATCCTGGCCGGGAAGGGCACCTACACCAAGGTGACGAAGTAACCCGGCACCACTTGTGTGTTGAATTTGGCCAGATCCCGCCGGATCTGGCTCAGATTGCTATACAACGCGCTTCACTTGACGTAAGACCGCCCCAAAGTCCCGGCAGAGCCGCGCAAGCGGATGCCATGAAGAAGAGCAGAACCGATGTCTGACGAATTTATCCTCGATACCGATGACCTAAGCCGCCGCATGGATGGCGCCATGAGCAATCTCAAGACGGAGTTTGCCTCCCTGCGCACCGGGCGCGCCTCCGCCTCGATGCTGGAGCCCGTGATGGTGGACGCCTATGGCTCCATGACGCCGCTGAACCAGGTCGGCACCGTCAACGTGCCCGAGCCGCGCATGGTGACGGTGAATGTCTGGGACAAATCCATGGTCGGTAAGGTGGAAAAGGCCATCCGCGAAAGCGGGCTGGGCATCAATCCGCAGACCAACGGTACGATCATCATGCTGCCGATCCCCGAGCTCAACGAAGAGCGGCGCCGCGAGCTGACCAAGGTCGCGGGTCAATACGCCGAACATGCTCGCGTGGCGATCCGCAATGTGCGTCAGGACGGGATGCAGCAGATCAAGAAGCACAAGGACGGCATGTCCGACGACGACCAGAAATTCTGGGAAAACGAAGTGCAGGATCTGACGGACGGCCACATCAAGAAAGTCGATGAGGCACTCGAGCACAAGCAGGCCGAGATCATGCAGGTCTAAGGACCGCAAACAGGAGGGCCACGCCATGGCCGATACGATCACTGCAGGTCCGCGCCATGTCGCGGTCATCATGGACGGCAATGGCCGCTGGGCCGAACGGCGCGGGCGGCCCCGGCTGTTCGGGCACCACGCTGGCGCCCGCCGGGTCAAAGAGATCGTGCGGGCCTGTCCCGATCTTGGCGTCAAGTATCTGACGATCTTTGCCTTTTCGACCGAGAACTGGAAACGCACCCAGACCGAAGTAGCAGGGCTCATGAGCCTCTTTCGCCGCTACATCCAACGCGAAGCACGTGCGCTTTTGGCGGAAGGCGTGCGGGTGCGCTTCATCGGGGACCGGATCAAGCTGGATGACAAGCTGGTCGCCCTGATGGACGAGCTAGAGCTGCTGACCTCGAACAATGACAAGGTCCATCTGACCATCGCGCTGAACTACGGTGGCCGCGATGAGGTGACCCGCGCAGCCAAGCGGCTCGCCTTCGAGATCGAGCAGGGGCGCCTGTCTCACAAGGATGTCGACGCGGAAACTCTTGCCCGGTTCCTGGATACGCGGTTCCTGCCCGACCCGGATCTGGTGATCCGCACCAGCGGTGAGGCGCGGATTTCGAATTTCCTGCTGTGGCAGTCGGCCTATGCGGAATACGAGTTCATCGACACGCTCTGGCCGGACTTCGATTCGGCTGAATTTGCGAAGATCGTGAGCGGCTTTGGCACGCGCGAGCGCCGCTTTGGAGCGGTCACGGCCTAAGATGGCGTCTTCTGGTTCTTGGACGGATCTTTCGGCCCGGGCTATTTCCGGCGTTGCGATCGCCATTGTCGGCCTCGTCGCGGTACTTGCCGGCGGCGTGTGGTTCCAGATGCTCGCCGTCTTTGCCACCGCGGTGATGATCTGGGAACTCTGGATGATGATCCGCCCCGATCTGCCCGAGCGCGGCATGATGATGGCGGCCCTGTCGGCCTCTGTTCTGTCGGGCCTTCTTGGTCAGGACAGTGTGGCGTTGATCGCCATGCTGTTCATCACGCCGGTGATCGGCACGCTTTGGGCTTGGCGCGAGAAGGCTGCATTCTTTCTGTTCGCCATGCTCATTCAGCTGGCCGGTTGGGGGCTGATCCTTCTGCGCGCGGAATACGGCGCGTTGTGGCTGATCTGGCTGATCGTGGTGGTCGTTGCGACGGATGTGGCCGGGTATTTCGCGGGCCGTATGATCGGCGGGCCAAAGTTCTGGCCCCGTGTCAGCCCTAAGAAAACCTGGGCAGGAACCGTCGCCGGATGGATCGCAGCCGCGATCATCGGCCTGGTTTTCGCGCAGATCGTCGGGGCAGGGGGCGGGCTGGTGCTCGTGTCTGTTGTGCTCAGCTTTGCGTCTCAACTTGGAGACATCGCTGAAAGCGCGCTGAAGCGGCGGATGGGGGTCAAAGACAGTTCGGCCCTGATCCCGGGACATGGAGGCCTGTTTGATCGCTTCGACGGGCTGCTGGGCGCGACCCTGGCGGTTCTGGTGATCGCCTTGGCGCTGCACCTGCCGGGGGCAGAGTTTTGAAACGGGTCAGTATTCTGGGCGCGACCGGGTCTATCGGCCAGAGCACCCTGGATCTGATTGCCGCCGATCCGGAGGCCTATGAGATCGTGGCCCTGACCGGCGGGCGCAATATCGCTCAGCTTGCCGCGGATGCGCGGCGCTTTGGCGCACAGATTGCCGTGACTGCCCATGACGATGAATTGCCCAGCTTGCGCGACGCTCTTGCAGGAACGGGCATTGAGGCCGCCAGTGGCGCAGCGGCGCTGAATGAGGCGGCGGCCCGCCCAGTGGACTGGGTCTGCAACGGGATCATCGGTGCGGCGGGGTTGCAGCCTGGACTGGCCGCGCTTGCACAAGGGGCGACGCTGGCGCTTGCCAACAAGGAAAGCCTTGTATGCGCCGGGACATTGGTGATGGCGACGGCCACGGCCCATGGCGCCACGCTTCTGCCGGTCGATAGTGAGCATTCCGCAATTTATCAATGCCTTACGGGCGAAAGCTCGCGTCATGTGGCGCGCCTTCAGGTGACCGCTTCTGGCGGCGCATTCCGCGACTGGCCGCTAGAGGCGCTTGAGGGCGCCACGCCCGAGCAGGCGGCGACGCATCCGAACTGGGATATGGGTCAGCGGATCACCATCGACAGCGCATCCATGTTTAATAAGGCGCTCGAATTGATTGAAGCAAAAGAGCTTTTCGATCTTTCGCCTGATGTGATCGAAGCCCTGATCCACCCCGAAAGCCTTGTCCATTCCTTGGTCACCTTCGACGACGGAGCAACGCTAGCGCATCTCGGGCCCGCCGACATGCGGCACGCTATCGGCTATGCGCTCCACTGGCCGATCCGCGCACCGCTGCCGCTTCCGCCGCTCGATCTGGCACAAGTCGGGCAACTCACGTTCCGCGCTCCGGATGAGACGCGCTATCCCGCGCTAAGGCTCGCCCGGGAGGTCATGGAGGCCGGTGGCCTGCATGGCGCCGTTCTCAACGCTGCCAAGGAGGAAGCGCTTGATGCTTTCCTCGCTCATCGCATCCGGTTCACCGAGATGGCGGTGGTGGTCGAACGCACGCTGGATCACATCAGCGCCGGGCAGGGGGTGCATTCGCGTGCGGATGCCCTAGATAAGGTGCTCGACATGGATGCCGAGGCCCGCCGGGTCGCTCAGGGCGTCATCATCAGCCTTGAGGGATAAGACTTGGACTTTTCGACCCTGATTCCGCAGTTCGGCAACCTGGCGTTCACGCTGGGCGCATTCATCCTGGCACTGTTGGTGATCGTCGCGATCCACGAATACGGGCATTACATCGTTGGACGGTGGTGCGGCATCCACTCGGAGAAGTTCTCGCTGGGCTTCGGTCCGGTGATCTGGTCCCGGCGCGACAAGCGCGGCACGCTTTGGCAGATCGCGGCGCTGCCTGTTGGTGGGTTCGTGAAGTTCCTAGGCGATAACAATGCCGCCAGCGTCGGCGGTGAGATCCGCGAAGGCGTTGATCCACGCCGCACAATGCTGGGCGCCCCTCTTTGGGCGCGCGCTGCGACGGTGGCAGCGGGGCCGATGGCGAATTTTCTGCTCTCAGCCCTTATTTTCATTGGGCTGTTTTCGATGCAGGGCCGGACGGCGGAGCCGCTCCAGATCGAGCGCCTCACGGCGCTTCCGCCCGCCTTCACCCAAGAGCTGGCACCGGGCGATACGCTGCTGGCCGTGGGCGATCAACAGATTGAAACGCTTTCTGATTTTTCGACCGCCTTGGACGCAGCTCCCGAGGCCGAAACCGTGCCCTACACCGTGGAGCGCGATGGTCAACGGATGACCGTGAGCGGCCCGCACCCGCTTCCGCCGGTGGCGCAGTCGATCAGCCCGCGGTCTGCGGCCTATCGGGCCGGGATGGAACAAGGTGATGTCATCACCGCAATCGACGGCACGCCGGTGTTCAGCTTCCCGCAGATCAAGGCGGCTGTGGAGGCCGGGCAGGGGGCCTCTCTCACCCTGACCTTGTGGAACGACGGCACCTCCCGTGATGTGACACTGACCCCCAAGGTGACGGATCTACCGTCGGCGGATGGCGGGTTTGAGACCCGCTACCTGATCGGCATTGTCGGCGGCGCGCTGTTCGAGCCGGTCACTGAAGCGCCGGGTCTTTGGACCGTGCTCTCGGGCTCCGTGATGCAGGTCTGGGACATCATTGCGAAGTCCATGTCTGGGCTGTGGCACATGCTGACCGGTGCGATCTCCACCTGCAACCTGTCCAGCCCGATCGGGATTGCGGATACGTCAGGCGCCATGGCCGCGCAGGGGACCGAAAGCTTCATCTTCTTCATCGCGTTCCTGTCGACCGCTGTGGGTCTGATGAACCTCTTTCCAATCCCTGTCCTGGATGGCGGTCACCTGGTGTTTCACGCTTGGGAAGCCGTGACGGGCAAGCCGCCTTCGGCGCGCGCATTGCGGATCGCCACGACGCTGGGTTTCTCGCTGATCCTGACCCTGATGGGCTTTGCGATGCTGAACGATCTGATTTTCTGCCGCTAGGCCGGAAACGCCCGCGAAGCGCCCGCGAGGTGCCGCATTTGCGCCACATTCAGACGCGACTTTGAGCCGTGTTGAAACCGAGGTGCTGCTATGCGGACATTGAACAAATCTTCTCGCGGTCTGGCCTATCTGATTGCGCTGAATGGAGATCTCCTGATGTTTGCCGCTGCCATCGGTGCGGCGTTGATCGCCGCCAGCTATCTGACGGGCTTCTGATCCTCCTCGCCCACGCTGTCTCTTTCGCTTGCCCAAAGGCCTTCGGCTTTTGACAAGCCGCCCGGTTCCCGGTAGCAGTTCCAAAACCTTTGGTTGATTGCACGGGTGGGGATCATGAGCAGCAAGACGAAGGGCGACAACAAGCCCGCATTCACCGCATCGAACCTCCTGAGACCGGTCCTTTCGGCCGCGATTTTGGGAGCAACGATCTCTGGCGCGGCCTATGCCCAAAGCTATAGCTTTTCAGGCGTCCAGATCGACGGGAACCAGCGGATCGAGGATGCGACGATCCTGACTTATGCCGGGATCGCACGCGGGGAGACGGTCTCTGCCGCCCGGCTCAACGATGCGGCGCAAGCGATCCGCAACACGGGGCTCTTCGAATCGGTATCGGTCACCCCGCGCGGCGGCACCCTCGTGATCGAGGTCGTGGAGCGCGCGACGATCAACCGGATCAATGTCGAAGGGAATCGCCGCCTGAACGACGAAAAGCTTCTCGCTGTCATTTCGTCTTCGCCGCGCCGCGTTTTCAACCCGCAGCAGGCGGAAGCCGATGCTCAGGCGATGGCCAAGGCCTATGCCGATAGCGGCCGCATCAACGCGGTGGTCAGCCCGAAGATCATCCGCCGTTCCGATAACCGGGTCGATCTGGTGTTCGAAGTCTCCGAAGGGGGGCTCACAGAGATCCAGCGGATCAGCTTTGTGGGGAACCGCAGCTTCTCGGATCGCCGGTTGCGCGGCGTGCTGGAAACGAAACAGGCCGGGATCCTGCGCGCGATCATCCAGCGTGATACCTATGTCTCGGACCGGATCGGGTTCGACCGCCAGGTCCTGACCGATTTCTACCGCTCTCGCGGTTATGTTGATTTCCAGATCACCAACGTGGATGTGTCGCTGTCCGAAGAGCGCGACGCCACCTTGATTACCTTCAATGTCGTCGAAGGGCAGCAGTTCCGCGTCGGCCAGGTCGATGTGATGTCCGAGATGCCGGGCGTCGATCCGGCCGCCTTCCGCCGGGCCGTGCGCCTGCGCAGCGGGCAGGTCTATTCTCCTGCCACCATCGACAATGACATTCGCCGACTGGAGCAAGTGGCCATTCGCCAGGGCGTGGATTTCCTGCGGGTCGATCCGCGCGTGACGCGCGATGATCGTGGCCTGATCCTCAATGTCGATTACGTGCTGACGCGCGGCCCGCGGATTTTCATCGAGCGGATCGACATTGAAGGCAACACGACGACGCTCGACCGGGTGGTGCGTAACCAGTTCCGCGCCGTTGAAGGCGATCCGTTCAACCCCCGCCAGATCCGCGAGAGCGCGGAGCGCATCCGGGCGCTTGGCTATTTCAGCAATGCCGAGGTCGAGGCCCGCGAAGGGGCGCGCGGCGACCAGGTGGTTGTCGATGTGAACGTGACAGAGCAGCCGACGGGCTCGCTGTCCTTCGGGGCCAACTACTCGACCGACTTCGGTGCCGGGCTGGTGGCGTCGTTCAAGGAGCGCAACTTCCTCGGGCGCGGTCAGCAGCTGAATTTCGCGATCTCAACGGCGAAGTCGAACCGCAGGTTTAACCTGTCATTTGGTGAGCCCAACGTGTTGGGGCGCAACGTCTCCTTCGGTTTGGACGCCAGCTACGCGACGACTGACAACGAGAACGCGCTTTATGACACGAAGCGTGGCCGGATCAGCCCGTCCCTTGGCTTCCCGGTGAGCGACAATGGTCGCATCAATCTGTTCTACGCCTACGAATACACCGACATCACCGACGTATCGAACGATGCCAGCAAGGTGATCAAGGAAGAGGCCGCTCTGGGCGGCTTCGGCACCCATTCGCTGGGTTATTCCTTCAGCTGGGATACGCTGCGCTCCGGTTCGCGCGAGGATGATTGGCGTTTCCGCTTCGTCTTTGGTCAGGAACTGGGTGCCAGCGAAGATACCCGCTTCGTGCGCAGCTCGGCCTCTGCCACCGCGCAGACCCGCGTTTGGCATGAGGACGTGACCTTGCGCGCCACCATCGAAGGCGGCGTGTTCAACTATCTCGAAGGCGACAGCCGCGTGACGGACCGCTACTTCATGGGGTCCAACGTGATGCGCGGCTTCCAGCCGGGCGGCATTGGCCCGCGCGATGCCGATACCGAAGATGCACTTGGCGGCAACGTCTTTGCTGTTGCGCGTCTTGAGGCAGAGTTCCCGCTGGGTCTTCCCGAGGAATACGGCGTCACGGGCGGGGCCTTTGTCGATTACGGCTCGGTCTGGGATGTGGGCAACACCCACGGCGCCAATGTGCTCTATGATGACTACACGCCGCGCGCCGTTGCCGGGGTGTCGCTGTTCTGGAAAACGCCTGTCGGTCCGCTGCGGTTCAACTTCACCGAGCCGCTAATAGTCGAAGACAAGGACGAAACCAAGGACTTCGACATCACCATTTCGACCACGTTCTGATGCGTGCCGCGCTATTGGCGGTGTTGATTGGGCTGGGCGCTCCTCTGGGCGCCCAGGACGCTCCGGCGCGGCAGCCGACGGTTGGCCCTCTGGTGGCGCCCAGTGGCGTGTTGATCATCGACAGCGAGCGGATGTTCAGCGAAAGCGCCTTTGGGCGGCGCGTGGCAGAGACCTTGCGGCGTCAGACAGAGGATCTGGCGGCAGAGAACCGCCGGATCGAAGCGGACCTGACCGAAGAGGAACGCAGCCTGACCGAGCGCCGACCGGGCATGGATGTCGACCAATTCCGCACAGAAGCTGAGGCGTTCGACGCCAAGGTCCAGGAGATCCGGATTGCTCAGGACGCCAAGGAACGCGCGCTCCAGCAGGCCAGCAATGCCGAACGCGACAGCTTCCTGCGCCAGGTGCAGCCGGTTCTGGGCGGGCTCATGTCCGAACGCGGCGCGACGGTGATCCTGGATCGCCGGGCCGTTTTCCTGGGCACGACTGCCGCTGATATCACCGACTTGGCCATCGCCGCGATTGATGCTGCGATTGGCTCAGGGGAGGCGGCAGAGTAAGCTGTGCTTGCTCCGCGCTCGGGGGGTTGATAACCCATCCGCACCATGATCCGGGGAGAAATGAGCGCCATGAGCGAGAGCACCGTCCAAGAGCTGGCCCGCGCCGACATCCAGACCATCCAGCGGATCCTGCCGCATCGCTACCCGTTCCTTCTGGTGGATCGGGTGGAACAGATCGACGGCACGGCAAGCGCTGTGGGGATCAAGAATGTCTCCATGAACGAGCCGCATTTTCAGGGGCATTTCCCCGGCACGCCGATCATGCCCGGTGTGACCATCGTCGAGGCCATGGCGCAGACGTCCGCGGTGATGGTCGGGGTGACCATGGGCCTGCTGGACGGCGATCTGCTGGTCTATTTCATGGGCATCGACAACTGCAAATTCCGCCGCAAGGTGATCCCCGGCGACGTGCTGGAGATGAAAGTTGAGACCACGCGCGGCAAGCCGGGCGGCAAGGTCTGGAAGTTCAAGGGCGTCGCCACCGTCGATGGTGAGCTGGCCTGCGAAGCCGAGTTCACCGCGATGATGGATCTGGGCGCGTGAGCACCGACATCCATCCCTCCAGTGTCATCGACCCGTCCGCGCAGATCGGTGACGGCTGCAAGATCGGCCCGTTTTGCGTGATCGGGCCTCAGGTCGTTCTGGGCGACGGGGTGGAGCTGAAATCCCACGTCGTCGTCACCGGAGATACCCATGTTGGCGCGGACACGGTCATCTTCTCCTTCGCCGTCATCGGAGAGATTCCGCAGGACAAGAAGTTCGGCGGAGAAGCGACCCGACTGCGCATCGGCGCCCGCAACCGCATCCGCGAACACGTGACCATGAACCCGGGCACCGAAGGCGGCGGCGGCATCACCCGTGTGGGCGATGACGGGCTGTTCCTGGCGGGCAGCCATATCGCCCATGACTGCCAGGTGGGGGACCGCGTCGTGGTCGTGAACCACACCGCGCTTGCCGGTCACGTGGAGGTCGGGGACGACGTGGTGATTGGCGGGCTGTCAGGGATCCACCAATTCGTGCGGATCGGGCAGGGCGCCATGATTGGCGCGATGTCCATGGTCACCAAGGATGTGATGCCGTTCGGGCTCGTTCAGGGGCCGCGGGCGGAGCTGGAAGGGCTCAACCTCGTCGGCCTGAAGCGCCGGGGCGTGTCGCGCGAAGACATCGCCGCGCTGCGGGCGGCCTTTGGGGCGCTGCGCGACGGCGAAGGCCCGTTCCATGACCGCGCGCAGACGGTTCGCGACGAGGCCGACAGCGCCCATGTCCGCGAGATGCTCGATTTCGTTCTGGGCGATCACAGCCGCCACGTGCTGACGCCGGTCTGATGCGCGCGGTGATCGCAGGGACGGGGGCACTGCCCGCCCACTTGGCAGGGCTTTCCGATCCTCCGCTGATCTGCCCGCTAGAGGGGTTCGCCCCGACCTTGCCCGACAGCGTGGAAACGCATCCGTTTCGGTTGGAGCAGCTCGGAACGCTTCTGAACGAGTTGGAATCGCGCGGCGTGCGCGATGTCTGCTTTGCCGGGGCCATGGCGCGAGTGCCGGTGGATCCGTCTCGGATCGACGCCGCCACACTGCCGCTGGTGCCCCGCATCATGGCGGCGCTGCAATCGGGGGGGGATGATGCAGCCCTCCGCGCGGCGGCGGCCTTGTTCGAAGAGCGCGGGTTCACCTTGCACGGGGCCCATGACTGGGCCCCGGACCTGCTGCCGCCAGAGGGGGTTCTCAGCGGTGCGCTGACCCCGGACGTCGAGGCGTCTGCCGCGCAGGCGATGACGCTTCTCGAACAGCTCTCCCCGGCTGATCTGGGGCAGGGCTGCGTTCTTCTGGGCACGCGGGTGATGGCGGTCGAAGCCGCGCCCGGCACGGATTGGATGCTGGGCTCTTTGGCCGGGGGCGAGGCGCGCGGTGGCCTCTTCGCCAAGGCGCCCAAGGCCGGTCAGGACCGGCGGTTTGATCTGCCGGCCATCGGTCCGCACACGGTTGACGGGGCCGCCAAGGCAGGGCTGAGCGCCATTGTGATCCAGGCGGGCGGCGTCATGGTGCTTGACCGATCCGGCACGATTGCGGCGGCCCAGGAGGCCGGGATCACGCTGTGGGTGAGGCCGTGAAGGCGTTCCTCATCGCGGGCGAGGCCTCGGGCGATAAGCTGGGCGGGGCGCTAATGGCGGGGCTCCGCCAGATCGGGCCGCTGCAGGCCTCTGGCGTCGGCGGCGCAGAGATGGCGGGGCAGGGGCTCTCCAGCCTGTTTCCCATGTCGGATCTGTCAGTCATGGGGCTGGCCGAGGTTCTGCCGCGGTATCGCCAGCTCAAGCGCCGGATCCGCGAGGCGGCGCAGGCGGTGATCGACACGGCGCCGGATGTGCTCATCACGATCGACAGCCCGGATTTCTGTCTGCGCGTGGCAAAGATCGTGAAAGCCGCGCGGCCCGATCTGCCCATCATCCACTATGTCGCGCCGTCGGTCTGGGCCTGGCGCCCCGGGCGCGCCGCGAAAATGGCGCGGGTGGTGGATCACGTTCTGGCTCTTTTGCCGTTTGAGCCGCCCTATATGCACGCGGCCGGGCTCAGCTGCGATTTCGTCGGTCATCCCGTGGTGGCGGACCCGGCTGCTGATCCGGCGCAGGTCGCTGCGCTGAAAGCCGAAGGCGACGGCCCGATCCTGTGCGTGCTGCCCGGCTCCCGGCGCGGAGAGGTCACCCGCCTCGCCCCGGTCTTTGGCGCCACGCTTACGCGGCTCAACTGGGAGGGGCGCGTGATCGTCCCCGTTGCCCCGGGCCTCGAAGAGCTGGTCGCCCAGCAGGTTGCGTCCTGGCCGGTGACGCCGCGTCTTGTGCTGCCCGGCGAAGGGCTGCGTAAACAGTCCGTTCTGGCGGCTTCGGATCTGGCTCTGGCTGCATCCGGCACCGTATCACTGGAGCTGGCAAAGGCGGGCACACCGATGGTGATCGCCTATGACATGGCGTGGCTGAGCCGCCAGATCATGTCCCGCATGGTGCGGATCGACACGGTGACGCTGGTCAATCTGGTCAGCGAAACCCGCGCGGTGCCTGAATTCATCGGTGCCCGCTGCCGCCCCGAGCTGATCGCGCCCGCGCTTGATGCGGTGCGCCACGATCCCGCCGCGCAGACCAAGGCGATGTCCCTGACGATGGAGCGGCTCGGCGCGGGCGGTGAAGCGCCGGGCCTGCGCGCCGCGCGCTCTGTGGCTGCGTTTCTGGACCGCGCTTAGCCCTTGTGAATCCAGCCGCCGCCAAGCACGCGGGTGCCGCCGGTTTGATAGAACACGCATGCTTGTCCGGGGCTCACGCCCTCTTCAGCTACAGCCAGCTCGACTTCCGCTTCGGTGTCCGAGATCGGGCGCAGAATCGCCTCCGTCGGCGGGCGGGTGGAGCGCACTTTCACGGAAATCTCGCGCGCCGCGCCGGTGAATGCACCATCGCCCAGCCAGTTCACCTCGCGCACCGGCACGGTGCGGGTCGCCAGCATCTCTTTGGGGCCGACAATGACGCGGCGCTGATCGACATCCAGCTTTACGACGTAAAGCGGCTCTGCCAACCCGCCGATGCCCAGCCCGCGCCGCTGGCCGATCGTGTAGTGAATCAGACCGCGATGCTCGCCCAGGATGCGACCATCGGCGTGGACGATCTCTCCGGGCTCGGCAGCGCCAGGGCGGAGTTTTTCGATCACCGAGGCGTAATTGCCGTCAGGCACGAAGCAGATGTCCTGACTGTCCGGTTTGTCCGCCACGGGCAGGCCGTACTTGGTGGCGAGCGCCCGGGTTTCGGCCTTGGACTTCAGGTGCCCAAGAGGGAACCGCAGGAAGTCAAGCTGTTCGGGGGTGGTGGAGAACAGGAAATAGCTCTGATCGCGCACAGGGTCTGCCGCCTGGTGCAGTTCGGCACCATGCGGGCCCATTTTGCGCTGAATATAGTGGCCGGTGGCCATGCAATCGGCGTCCAGATCACGCGCGGTGGCGAGCAGATCCTTGAATTTCACCCGCTCATTGCAGCGAATGCAGGGCACGGGCGTCGCTCCGGCCAGATAGCTGTCGGCAAACTCATCAATCACCGCGTCTTTGAAGATGTTCTCATAATCAAGGACATAATGCGGGAAGCCCATTTCTTCGGCCACGCGGCGCGCATCGTGGATGTCGCGCCCGGCGCAGCAGGCGCCTTTCTTGGCCAAGGCCGCACCGTGATCGTAAAGCTGAAGCGTCACGCCCACGACGTCATAGCCCTCGCGCGCGAGTTCCGCCGCCACGACAGAGCTATCCACCCCGCCCGACATCGCCACAACAACGCGCGTTTCGGATGGCGGCTTGGCAAAGCCCAGCGAATTGAGCGCAGGGTCGAGCGGCATAGTGATCTCCTTGGGGCAAGATGGCCAGAATATAGGAAAATGCCACGTATTCTCAAGAGCCCGATTCATGCCCCCTTAAGAGGCGCGCGCCAGTTTGACCTTTGAAAGAGGATGGAGCGCGATATGTTCTTGAAACGGATTGATGGCCCCCGGACGGTGACCCTGCCAAGCGGCCGCAAGATGAGCCGGGCCGACATGCCCGACCCTGGCACGTTACGATGGACAGCCGCGCGTAAGGCCACAGTCGTGCGGGGCGTCGTTCATGGGCTTGTGTCGCGCGACTGGGCGCTGAGCGCCTATGAGCTGTCGGAAGAAGAATTGGACAGTTGGATTGATGCACGCACGACCCATGGAGATGCCGCCCTGCGGGTGACGGCGATTCAAGATTACCGGCAATCTGGCGTTGAGTGATGTCTTGCGTTAGCCACGGGTAACGGGAAATTAACCTTTGCGGGGTTAACACCGTTCCAACGAGGCGCGCGCAGGAGGCATTGATGCGTATTCTTCTGGTTGAGGATGATCCGACCACATCCAAGAGCATCGAAATGATGCTGGCCCATGCGGACTTCAATGTTTACGCGACAGCGCTTGGGGAAGACGCGATCGACCTGGCCAAGCTCTATGATTACGATCTGATCCTTCTGGACATCAACCTGCCTGACATGAGCGGTCATGAAGTCCTGCGCCAGCTTCGGCTCGCACGGGTGGAGACGCCGACACTGATCCTTTCGGGTGAGGCCGGGACGGACAGCAAGCTGAAGGGGTTCGGCTCTGGCGCGGATGACTATCTGACGAAGCCCTTCCACCGCGAGGAGCTCGTGGCTCGGATTCAGGCGATCATCCGGCGCTCGAAGGGGCACGCGCAATCGGTGATCACGACAGGCAAGATCAACGTCAACCTGGATGCCAAATCTGTCGATATCGCGGGCACCCCGGTCCATCTGACCGGGAAGGAGTATCAGATGCTTGAGCTTTTGAGCCTGCGTAAAGGGACCACGCTCACCAAGGAGATGTTCCTCAACCATCTCTACGGCGGCATGGATGAGCCCGAGCTCAAGATCATCGACGTGTTCATCTGCAAGTTGCGCAAGAAGCTGGCGCAGGCCAATGAGGGTGAAAGCCATATCGAAACCGTCTGGGGCCGGGGCTATGTTCTGCGCGAGCCGGTGAGCGAGGCGCACGAGGAACGGGTTGCTCTCGGCGTCTAGTCTGGACGCAGGCGCGGGCTGCCCCTAGACCGGAGAAAACGGTCACGCAAGAGGGGCGGCATGAACTTCACCCGCGATATCGGCGCGCTTACGCAATCCGAGGCAGAGGCGGAACTGGCCGCGCTTGCCCCGATCCTGAAGGCGGCGGAGGACGCGTATCACCGGGCTGATGATCCGGTGATGAGCGATGCGGAGTATGACCATCTCAAGCGGCGCAATGCCCTGATTGAAGATCGCTTTCCCGCTCTCAAGCGGGAGGATAGCGCGTCCGATCGTGTGGGCGCAGCACCGGCCGACGGGTTTTCGAAGGCTGCGCATTCGGTGCCGATGCTCTCCCTGGCCAACGGGTTCGACGATGACGATCTGCGGGACTTCGTGGCCCGGGTTCGAAAATTCCTCGGACTTGCTTCGGATACGCCCCTTGCCTTCACCGCGGAGCCGAAGATTGACGGTCTTTCACTCTCGCTCACCTATGAAAACGGCCAATTGGTGCGTGCCGCCACCCGTGGCGATGGCCGCGTCGGAGAGGATGTCACAGCCAATGCGCGCACCGTTGCGGATATCCCCCAGATCATTCCCGATGCCCCCAACGTTCTGGAGATCCGCGGTGAGGTCTACATGGACCACGGGGATTTCGCGCACCTGAACGCACGCCAAGAGGCCGCAGGCGCCAAAGCATTCGCCAACCCGCGCAATGCCGCCGCCGGTTCCTTGCGTCAGCTGGATGCAAACGTGACCCGTGATCGCCCGCTTCGCTTCTTTGCTTATGGCTGGGGCACCGTGTCGGAACCGCTGGCCAGTACACAGTTCGACGCGCTTGAGCGGCTCGGGGCGTTTGGCTTTTCGATCAACCCGCTCACCTTGCGCTGTCAGTCCTCACCCGAGATGCTTGCGCAGTACCGCAATATCGAGGCGCAGCGCGCAACGCTCGGCTACGACATCGACGGGGTCGTCTACAAGGTTGACGATCTGGCTCTGCAGGCCCGATTGGGGAGCCGCGCGACGACCCCTCGCTGGGCGCTTGCCCATAAGTTCCCGGCGGAGCTGGCCTGGACCCGGCTCGAAGCTATCGACATTCAGGTTGGCCGCACCGGCGCCCTGTCCCCGGTGGCCCGCCTTACCCCCGTGACGGTCGGCGGTGTCGTAGTGTCGAACGCCACGCTGCACAATGAGGACTATATCGCGGGCCGCGACAGCAACGGAGCGCCGATCCGCGATGGCCGCGACATCCGCCCCGGCGACTGGGTGGAAGTCTATCGCGCCGGGGACGTCATCCCGAAGATCAAGGATGTCGATCTGTCCCGGCGCCAGCAGAGCGCTCCGTTCGTCTTTCCGACGATCTGCCCGGATTGCGGATCCGAGGCGATCCGCGAAGAGGGCGACAGCGTGCGCCGCTGTACCGGGGGGCTCATTTGCCCCGCGCAATCCGTTGAAAAACTGAAACACTTTGTGTCCCGCGGGGCCTTCGATATCGACGGTCTGGGCAATAAGCAGGTCGAGCAGTTTCACGATCTGGATTGGATCGCGGAGCCTGCGGATATCTTCACGCTGGAAGATCGCTTCGGCCCGCAAGGGACGGCCTTGCAGCGGCTCGCCGCCCGCGACGGCTGGGGGGAGCGCAGCGCTGAAAACCTGTTCTCGGCCATTCAGGACAGCCGGAAGGTTGATCTCGACAAGCTGATCTTCGCGCTTGGCATCCGCCACGTCGGAGAAGTCGCAGCCCGCAATCTGGCTCGACATTTCGGGAGCTGGGAGGCTCTGGAACAGACGATTGCGCGGGTCGTGACGGAGCCTGCCTTCACCGAGGGCGAGCGGGCCGAGACGCGCAAAGCCAGCCCCGCTTGGGCGGAGCTGACCGGCATTGATGGGATCGGCTCCGTGCTGGCCCGATCGCTCGCGACCACGCTCATGCAGCCGGAGGAGGCCGCATCAATCGCCCGGCTGCGGGCGCATCTTGATGTCCAGACGGTCGCCGCGCCCCAAAGCACGGGCAGCCCGGTTGCGGGCAAAACCGTGGTCTTCACCGGCACGCTGGAGCGCATGACCCGCGCCGAAGCCAAAGCCCGCGCGGAAAGCCTGGGCGCCAAGGTGTCGAGCGCAGTCAGCGCGAAGACCGACATCCTGGTGGCGGGGCCCGGCGCGGGCTCCAAGGCCAAGAAGGCCGCCGATCTGGGGATCGAGACACTCGATGAAGAGGGCTGGCTACGGCTCATCGGGGACGCATGACCGGCCGACCTGAACCGCTCTGGCCGCTCTTTGGTGAGCTCGAGTCGCTGGACGGCGTCGGGCCCAAGACGGCCCAGATCCTGACGCGGGCCAGGGTAGAGGTCCCGCGCGATCTGCTGCTGACCCTGCCGAGCAGCGGTGTGGACCGGCGTCTGCGGGAGACGATCCAGGGGCTAATCTTTCCGGCGACCTGCACTGTGGCGATCACCGTGGAGGCGCATCACCCGCCCGCGCGGCGCGGCCAGCCGTTCCGGGTGCTGGTCAAGGACGCCGAGGAAAGCTTCACGCTGATCTTCTTCCGGGCGCATGGCGATTGGATCAAACGTCAGCTTCCCGTGGGTGCAAGGCGGGTTGTCTCGGGCAAGATCGAGCTGTTCGACGGGCGGGCCCAGATGCCGCATCCCGATCATATCCTTCCCGAGGCGGAGGCCGACACGATCCCCGCCTTCGAGCCGGTCTATCCCCTGACCGAGGGGCTGACCCAGAAAACGATGCGCAAGGCGGTGCTGTCCGCTCTGGAGCGCGCGCCGGATCTGGCGGAATGGGCCGACCAGACGCTTTTGGCGGAGCGGGGCTGGCCCGGTTGGCGCGACGCGGTGGACGCGGCGCATCACCCCGAAGGCACGCCCGATCTGGCGCCTGACAGCCCGGCCCGCGCGCGGCTCGCCTATGATGAGCTGTTCGCCCATCAGGTCACGCTCGCTCTGGCGCGGGCCTCGCGCCGGCGGGCGCCGGGGCGCGGCTCTGAAGGGAACGGCCAGCTGCGCCGCGCGGTGCTGGACAGCCTGCCGTTTGAGCCGACGGGCGCACAGTTGCGCGCGGTTGATGAGATCGCGGGCGACATGTCCCAGCCGCACCGGATGAACCGCCTGCTGCAGGGGGATGTGGGCGCCGGGAAGACGCTTGTCGCTGTCCTGTCCCTGCTGGTGGCCGTCGAGGCGGGCGGCCAGGGCGTCATGATGGCTCCGACCGAAATCCTGGCCCGCCAGCATCTGGCCGGGATCGCGCCGCTCGCGGAGGCGGCAGGGGTGCGGGTCGAGTTGCTCACCGGGCGGGACAAGGGCGCGGCGCGGGCGGTGAAGCTGGAGGCTCTTGCGCGCGGAGACATCGGGATTCTGGTCGGCACCCATGCCGTGTTTCAAAAGGACGTGACCTTCCACGATTTGCGGCTGGCGGTCATCGACGAACAGCACCGCTTTGGCGTGGCCCAGCGGATGGAGCTGGGGGCGAAGGGCGACGCGGTGGACGTGCTGGTCATGACGGCCACGCCGATCCCGCGCAGCCTGTCTCTGGCGCAATATGGCGATATGGATCTGTCGGTTCTGGACGAAAAGCCACCGGGGCGGACGCCGGTTCAGACCGCTCTGGTCAGTCAGGGACGGCTGGAGGAGGTCGTGGACCATCTGCGGCGTGCCATCGCGGAGGGGCGGCAGGCCTATTGGGTCTGCCCGCTGGTCGAGGAAAGCGAGCTGTCGGACATGACCGCGGCCGAGGCGCGGTTCAAGCATCTGCGCGCCGCTCTGGGGGACGATCTGGTCGGGCTGGTCCACGGCCAGCTTCCCCCGGCTGAAAAGGACGCCGCCATGGCGCGGTTCCAGTCGGGAGAGACCAAGGTTCTGGTCGCCACGACGGTCATTGAGGTCGGCGTTGACGTGCCCAATGCCTCGATCATGGTGATCGAGCGGGCCGAGAGCTTTGGGCTGGCACAGCTCCACCAGCTTCGGGGCCGGGTAGGGCGCGGGGCGGCGGCTTCGACCTGCCTGCTGATGTATCAGCCGCCCTTGGGCGAGACGGCGCAGCGGCGGCTGGAGATCCTGCGCGAGACCGAAGACGGGTTCCGCATCAGCGAAGAAGACCTGGCCATTCGCGGGGCAGGGGACGTGATCGGCACCGCGCAATCCGGGCTGCCCCGGTTCCGTATCGCGGATCTGGAGCGCCACACCGGCTTGATGGCCACGGCGCAAAGCGACGCCCGCGCCCTCCTGGTGCAGGACCCGAACCTGTCATCCCCGCGCGGAGAGGCTGTTCGCATGCTGCTTTGGCTTTTAGGGCAGGATCAAGCGATCCGTTTGATTTCAGTGGGTTAGACTGGATTGGAACAAAATGTTCTCATTTGTTCTCAAAAAGTTCTTTACGCAGTCTTAACCATATGGAACAAATGGGCAACAGATCAAAGGAGACGCCCCATGGTCCAAGACATCACTCAAATCGTCGCCCGCAACCGCGGCACGCTTTTGCCCGATGCTTTGGGCGCTGTGGCTCTTCTGGTGATCCTGTTCGTCGGCTTGTCCCTGCCCGGATCGGTCTGACTGCCTCACACCTCTCGCGCCCGCTGCGGCTTCGACGCTCACCTGCCTGTCCCGAGCGTTCGCCGCAAACGGGGTCCCGCGCGATTGGCGATCCTGCCGCCGCCATCCTCTACCGGGATGTGCGGCGGTTTTTTAATTTAAAGCAATGGCTTATCTGGCGTTCTTCGCGTTTTTGATCGCGGTCAGGGTCGCATCGAAACACAGCAGGATTGACGGGTGACGGTTGCGGAACTCCGCCGCGGGGCGCAGCACCTCGAGCCCGTCCCACGGCGCAGCGGGCGCCGGGGCACCTTCGGTCAGCATCGCGGCCAGCTCATCGCGGCCGCGGCGGATCGTGGCTTCGTCCTGGCCGATGATGGCGGCCCCGATCACCGCGCTTGCCGCCTGGCCCAGGGCGCAGGCCTTCACGTCCTGCCCAAACTGCGCGACGCGCCCGCCGTCCATGACCAGATCCACGGTGACGGTCGATCCGCAAAGCGGCGAACGTTCGCGCGCCGTGCCTTGCGGTGCCTCAAGACGTCCCAGATGGGGAATATCCGCCGCCAAGGCCAGGATGCGGCCGGAATACAGCTTGATCAGATCGGCATCGCTGCTCATGGCATTTCCCTTCCGCGGCTTTCCCTCTACTTAAGGTCCCTGTGCCGGACTGCCAGAGGAAAACCGACCATGCCCTTCGATCCTGCGACGCTGCGCTATAACAGCGATGGCCTCATTCCCTGCATCGCCCAGCAGCAGGGCAGCAAAGAAGTTCTCATGATGGCCTGGATGAATGCCCAATCCATCGCGCGCACGCTAGAGACGGGGCACGTCACATACTGGTCGCGCTCGCGGCAGTCCTTCTGGGCGAAGGGGGAGACCTCCGGGAACATGCAAAAGCTCATCGAGCTGCGCTATGACTGCGATCAGGACTGCCTGCTGGCCATTGTCGATCAGACCGGACCGGCGTGCCACACGGGACGGCGCAGCTGTTTCTACAACCGGATCACGGACGAGGGCAGCGAAGAAGCACCTTTGCCCTGACTGGGCGCGGAGCAGCCCCGGCACCATGTCAGGGCTGCCACCATGCGCGCGGCGCTATTCGCCGTCCCACCACCAGACATCGGGCTGCCAGCCCGGCCAGTCGCCGAAGATCGGCATGGCCTCGGGATGCTTGAGCCGCGCGTCATGGGCGATGCGGCTGATGTTCCACTGGTAGATCGGGATCACGTAGCGCCCGGCCGTGAGCACACGGTCAAGCGCGCGGGCCGAGGCGATGAAATCGTCTTGACTTTCGGCACTCAGCAGGCTGTCGATCATCGCGTCCACCGCCGGGGATTTGACGCCCATCAGGTTGCGCCCGCCGGTGGCGTCGGCCTGTTCGGAACCGAAGTACAGATACTGCTCCGTGCCCGGAGACAGCGTCAGCCCCCGTCGGTAGTAGGTCATGTCAAAATCATACGCATCGGTGCGTTCTTTGAACTGCGCGGCGTCCACGACGGTGATCGACGGCGTGATCCCGAGACGGCCAAGCGATTGCACGAACATGTCAATGATCGCCTGGTTTTCGGATGAATTGCTTTGCAGCAGGATGTCGAACGCAAAGTCAGCGCCATCGGCATTCTTCAAAACCCCGTCCTGCACGGTCCAGCCGGCCTCTTCCAACAGGCCGAGCGCCTTGCCGATATTGGCCCGGTTCCGCTCCGACCCGTTCGAGACGGGCAACGTGTAGCCTTCGAACGTGCCCGGTGGCAGATCGGCGGCGAAGGGCTCCAGCAATTCGCGCACGCGGCCTTCGGCGGGGCCGTCCTGCATCGCCAGCGGAGAGTTGGAGAAATAGGAGGTGATCCGGGGCTGGGCACCGCCCGTCATGGTGTCGTTGATGAACTCGAAATTGAACGCATGCATCATCGCCGCGCGCACGCGCCAGTCTTCGAACTGCGCTCGGCGGGTGTTCATCACGAAGCCGGTCATGCCCGACGGACGGGCGTGGGGCAGGATTTCCTTGACGTAGTCCCCGCTCTCAATGAGCGGGAAGTTATACTGGCTGTCCCACTTGGCCACGTTGAATTCGCGGTTGGAATTCACGATGCCGGTCTTGAAGGCCTCAAAGGCGGCGGTTTCATCCCCGAAGAATTCCAGCCGGACTTCATCAAGATTGTTGGTCCCCCGGCGGAACGGAATGTCGGCGCCCCAATAGTCAGGGTCGCGGGAGAAGGTGATGAAGCGGCCCGGCTCAAAATCGCTGATGACGTAGGGGGCCGAGGTGATCGGGATCATGTCGGTGCCGCCGGTCGCCGCGAAATCCATCCCCTCATATTGGGCCTTCTTCAGGATCGGGCGCATCCCGGCCAGAAGCGCCAGCTCGCGGTTGTCCTCACTGAAGGTGAACTTGACGGAGCGCTCGCCGGTTTGCTCCATGCTGGCGACCTTGGACCAGAACCCTGCGTAGCGGGGGTGGCCTTCGGTGCCCAGCGTTTCAAACGACCACATGACATCGTCGATGGTGACGGGGCTGCCGTCGGAGAAGCGGGCATCGGGGTGCAGCGTAAACTCCACCCATTCGCGATTCTCACCGACTTCCATCGATTCGGCCAAAAGCCCATAGAGCGTGAAGGGCTCGTCCAGCGTGCGGCCCATCAAGCTTTCGCCCATCAGAAACCGAAGCTGCCAATCGACCGTGCCCTTGCGCACAAAAGGATTGAGACTGTCAAAGCCACCGACGGTGGCGGTGACGATCTTTCCGCCCTTCGGCGCCTCAGGGTTCACATAGGGCAACGCCTCAAAATCTTGGGGCAGGGCAGGGTCGCCATACATAGCGATGCCATGGACCGGCTCCGCCTGTGCCATGCCCGTGAGCGCCAGAGCCGCAACGGAGCCCTTCAGGAACTGAAAAAACTGCGGTTTCATTTCGTGGAAATCCTCTTGCCCTGTGAGCGTTCTGCAGGGAGCCTACGCGCGGGACGGTGGCTTTTCAAACTTTTAGCTTGGACTCTTTGCGCGTGCCGCGTATATAGAAGGCACTGCTCGATAGGTTTCTTGCCTGTATGAAACCTGCCTCAATAACTAACGCCCGCCTCGTGCGGGCGTTTTTTTATTTTGAGATCTGACGAGAGCAGGGCGGCTTTGACAGATTCGTTGATACGAAAAAACCGCCGGACCCGTGCAGGGCCCGGCGGCGTTATTGGTCATGAAAAAGAATTGTGGCCTATGTCGGATCGGATCGCGATCCCTGCAGACCCAAAATCCCATGTCGGGACGGATCTCATCAAACTGGACTACGCAAAACACATCCGGTATTCGTGAAAGACCCCACTTTAAGAGTTCGCGATGCGTGAAACGACGCCTTATCGGCTAAGCAATCTGCTTCTTGATGCAAGCGTACCCGTATTGCTGGCATTGTCGGGCCCGTTCGGAACCTTCCAATCGCTCACTCTGCAGGAACGTGCCCTGATGTTCAGCCTCGGCTCGATGGGGACTGCGCTGTGCACCCAGTTCATCGTTCGGCTCTGTCTGAAAGATCCTTGGCTCAGCCACGTCCGGCGGCCCTACCGAATCCTTGTGGGCACGTTGCTGGCGTCGATCCCGTCCGTGGTGGTTGTCAGAGCCGTCGGGCAGGCGCTCGGCCTGGCGCATGTCATGCCGGATAGCCTGCTGGAACTGTGGTTCCAGATCTGTCAGATCAATATCGCGTTGGTCGCTTTGCATTTCGTTCTGCTTCATCGTTTGCAGGCCCGGCGTCGGTCCGGCGACCATGCAGACGAACCGAAGGATCCAGATCCAAGACCAGAGACGGAGCCGCTGGAGGTGCCGCCGACCTTGGTCGCACGGCTGGCGCCGGAGAACCGCGGCGCGGTCATCTCGTTGACGGCGCAGGATCACTATGTGGAGATCACGACGACAGGCGGGGCTGAGTTGGTTCTGATGCGGCTGTCTGATGCCATCTCCGAACTGCAGGGCCTTCCGGGAATTCAGATCCACCGGTCGCACTGGGTGGCGCTGAGCGCGATTCGCAGCACATCCCGCAGCGCGGGCCGGATGAACGTGACGCTCGTCGATGGGCGCAGCCTGCCGGTCGCAACAACGCGTGAGAAAAGCGTGCGCGCAACCTTGGATCGGCGCGAGAGCACCTGACGGCCAGGCAGGGGGTGTCACCGTCACGTCACTGGCATTTGCACCCGCAGCATGTAGGATGCGTCCAGACTTGCTCAAAAGGAGGCGCAGATGTCGCTGCAAGGGAAAACCGCTGTTATCACCGGATCCAATTCGGGGATCGGGCTCGGCATCGCGACGGAGTTCGCCAAGGGCGGGCTGGATGTCGTGATCAACAGCTTTACCGACACTGAAGAAGACCACGCGCTTGCCGCCGAACTGGCGCGCGAGCACGGGGTGTCGGTGCGCTATATTCAGGCCGACATGAGCAAGGGCGATGACGCCCGTGCCCTGATTGAGAAGGCCGGGCGCTGCGACATCCTGGTCAACAATGCCGGGATCCAACATGTCGCCCCGGTGGAAGAGTTCCCCGCCGCCAAATGGGAGGCCATCATCGCGATCAACCTCAGCTCTGCCTTCCACACGATTGCGGCGGCCGTGCCGATGATGCGCAGTGCGGGCTGGGGCCGGGTCATCAACATCGCCTCCGCCCACGGGCTCACGGCGTCGCCCTATAAATCGGCCTATGTCTCGGCCAAGCACGGCATTGTCGGGCTGACCAAGACCATCGCTCTGGAAACCGCCGAAGATCCGATCACCGTGAACGCCATCTGCCCCGGCTATGTGCTCACGCCGATGGTCGAGGCGCAGATCCCCGACACGATGAAGGAATACGGCATGGGCCGCGACGAGGTCGTGCGCGACATCCTTCTGGCGCGCCAGCCGTCGAAGCAATTCGCAACGGTCGAACAGATGGGCGGCACCGCTCTGTTCCTGTGTTCCGACGCCGCCGCGCAGATCACCGGCACCACCATTTCGGTGGATGGCGGCTGGACGGCGCTGTAGGGCGCCGCGGTGACGATCAAGCTCAACCTCGCCCTCCAGGGGGGCGGGGCGCATGGCGCCTTCACCTGGGGCGTTCTGGATCGCCTTCTGGAAGAGGACGGGATCGAGATCGCTGCCATTTCCGGCACCTCGGCTGGGGCGCTGAACGCCGCGGCGATCAAATCCGGGATGATCGAAGGTGGCCGCGCAGGCGCGCGGGAAAAGCTCGATTGGCTTTGGGGGCAGGTCGGGGCGGTGACTGCGCCCGGCCTGTCGCAATGGCTGTCGATCTGGGCGCCCTCCGCGCCCTGGCTGGCTCGCGGGATGGAGTATTCCTCGACCTTTGCGGCCTTCGATGCGATGAGCCGGATGATGTCGCCCTACGCGTTCGGTCCGCTGTTTGAAAACCCGCTGTCGCGGGTGGTCTCCCAGTTGTCCTTTGACGAGGTCTGCGCCGATGACGGGCCCGAGCTCCATATCTGCGCGACCAATGTCCGATCGGGCAAGATCCGGGTGTTCACGGGCCACGAACTGAGCGCGGATGCCATCCTTGCCTCCGCCTGCCTTCCGACCCTGTTCCGCGCGGTAGAGATCACCGATCCAGTGACCGGCACCCGCGAAGCGTACTGGGATGGCGGCTATACCGGCAATCCCGCGCTGTTCCCGCTCTTTGCGCCGCATCTGCCCGATGACATCCTGATCGTGAACATCAACCCGATCCACCGCGAAGAGATCCCGACCGAGCCCCAGCAGATCCAGAACCGCATCAACGAGATCAGCTTCAATTCATCGCTGCTGCGTGAATTGCGGGCGATTGATTTCGTGCAGCGGCTGATTGCGGGAGGTCAGGTTGCGGAAGGCCAGATGAAGCGTGTTCTGGTGCATATGATCGCGGATGACGCGCTGATGAACGCTCTCAGCGTCGCCACGAAGCTGGTGCCCAACCCGGTCGTTCTCGCGCGGCTCAAAGACGCGGGCCGCGAGGCGTGCGGCAGGTTCCTTGAGACCCATCGCGGCGATCTGGGTGCACGCAGCAGCACGGATCTGCGCGCGATGTTTAGCTAGGTTTTCTCGTCGCCGGGGAGAACGACAGGCGGGTGAGCCTCCTGCGCGTTGCGATCCCCCGGATAGACAAGCCCCGCCGAGATCACGAGCTTCGCCGCATCCTCGATGGTCATGTCGAGCTCGATCACGTCTTCGCGCGGGAAGAACAGAAGGAACCCGGAGGTCGGGTTCGGCGTGGTTGGCACAAAGACCGACAGCATGTCCGCCTCGCCCGAGCGGCGCAGGACCTCTCCGCGCGCATGGGTGGAAATGAACCCGATGGCCCAGATCCCCTTGCGGGGATATTCGACCATGCAGGCTTTCTCAAAGCTCTGCTCCTGTTGGGCAAAGATCGTCTCCGCGATCTGCTTCACGCCGTTATAGATCGACCGCACGACCGGCATCCGCGCAACCAGACCCTCGCCCCATCGCAGGAAGCTGCGCCCGACGAAGCCCTTGGCGATCCAGCCGACGAGAACGGTAAAGATCAGGAACACGACCACGCCGAGGCCGCGCACATTGATGTAGACCTGATCTTCTCCGGTCAGCCCCAGCCAGCGGTTGAGCAGCGCGTTGGGCTGGTAGGAATTGGGCACAAAGGGCCACACGGCACTGTCCACCCAGCCGACCACGGTCCAGATCAACCAGACCGTCAGCCCGATCGGCGCGATCACGACCACGCCGGCCAGGAAGTTGTTACGCAAACCGCCCAAGATGCCGCCAAACAGGCCGGAGCGATGGGGCGCGCGGGAATCGTCGTGCTTCTGGGTCACCGGGCCTACCTGCATTAAGCGCGTGTTATGACATGGTATCTATGTGGGCCTGCGCCCCGCGGCAACGGCTCAGGGCGCGGATTTCAGCGCAGTGGCGATTTTCGCCCCAAGGCGAGCATTGTTGCGCACCAGGGCGATGTTGGAGTCCAGTGAACGCCCTTCGGTCAGCTCAAAGATTCGCTGCAGCAGGAACGGGGTCACCTGCTTTGCGGCAATTCCCTGCTCATCCGCTTCCTGAAGGGCACGCTCGATGATCGGAGCCAGATCCTGCGCGGGGATTTCGTCCTGTGCTGGGATCGGGTTCGTGACCAGCTGCCCGCCGGGCAGGCCAAGCGCCGCGCGCAGGCGCTGCGCATCCGCGATCTGCTGCGGCGTGTCGGCCCGCAGCGGCGCGGGCAGGGCGCTTTCGCGCGACCAGAAGGCGGGGATCACATCCTGACCGTAGGCAAAAACCGGAACGCCCAGCGTCTCAAGCACTTCGAACGTTTTGGGCAGGTCGAGGATCGCCTTTGCCCCTGCGCAAACCACGGTGACGGGCGTGTGGGCCAGCTCCTGCAGGTCGGCGGAGATGTCAAAGCTTTGCTCCGCGCGGCGGTGCACGCCGCCGATCCCGCCCGTGGCAAAGACCTCGATCCCCGCCAGATGGGCGCAGATCATGGTGCCCGCCACGGTGGTGGCGCCGGTGCGCCCTTGGGCAAGGCAGACCGCCAGATCGGCGCGCGACAGCTTCATCGCGTCGGGCGTCTGGGCAAGACGGTCCAGCTCCTCGGGCTCCAGCCCGATATGGAGCTGTCCGTCCAGCACCGCAATGGTTGCGGGGCAGGCGCCCTCAGCGCGGATGTCGTCTTCGACCAGCCGCGCGGTTTCGGCGTTTTGCGGCCAGGGCATGCCGTGGGTGATGATCGTGCTTTCCAGAGCGGCGATCGGCGCGCCTTCAGCGCGGGCTTTGGCAACTTCGGCGGAGGTGGTGAACGAGATCATGCGGTCTTTCCAGAGATATGCGCAGCGGCAATGGTGAGAGCGTGGGACAGGGCGTCGTCGCGCGACGCGCCATCCAGTTCGGCAGAAATATGAGCGGCCATGAAGCTGTCACCGGCGCCGGTGACTTGCACAACCTCGACCTTCGGCGGCAGCGCGACCACGACGCCTTCGGCGGTGGCATCAGCGGTTTCGCAGCTGCCATGGGTCACGACCGCACGGGACAGGCCGTTTGCGACAAGATGGGCGGCGGCGGTCGGGGCGTCCTGGAACGCGGCTCCGGCCATCAGGTTCGCTTCTTCGAGATTGACGTAATAAACCGCGTGTTCGTGGGCCCGCAGGGCCAAAAGCCGCTCTGCCTTGCCGGGCGAGGCCGGGGCGACGCGCAGATCGGCCTGCGTGAAGAGCGCCGACTTCGCGATCTGCTCCAGCAGCTCGGCGGTCAGGTTGCCGTCAAGCGCCACGGCACCTTCCCAGGGCGCCGTCTGGGTGCCCAGGCGTCCGTCTTCGAGAGGGGCCAGGATCAACGCTCCGGCAGCTTCGAGCGAGTGGGCATCGGCGATGGCGGCCACAAGCCCTTCGGGGCTTTCAATGGCCATGTAGCGATCCGTGGGCAGTTCGGCTGAGCGCAGCAGGAATCGCGCGTCGAGCCCGAGCCGTTCGATCTCTTCGGACAGGGCGCGGCCTTCGCTGTCGTCGCCAATGACGGACAGGAGGGCAGGGCGCCGCCCCAGCCGGGCCAGTGTCACCGCGATGTTCATGGCAACCCCGCCGGGCACGCGCCGGATGCGGCCGGGACGGTCGGCGCCCAAGGGCATGTCTTCGGCGCAGCGCCCGATCACGTCCCACAGGACGGAGCCAATGCAAAGAATGTCAGGTCGTGTCATAACGCCCCTATGCACCGCCGCGCGCGCGTCGCGCAAGCTGGGCCGCGCGTTTTGGCCATTTGGGGCCTGCGATGCCCAACAGGGCTTGACCCTTCAGGCGTCAGGCTCTAATGGGCGCTCACTTACCCCGCAGGCGGGGGCGGGCCTTATGGGGAGACATCCCATCAAGGTCCACCGGTTGGCAAACGCTGATCCCCCGCCAAGGCATAAACCGGAAAGGAAAACGGACATGGCTCTTCCCGAGTTCTCCATGCGTCAGCTGCTTGAAGCCGGCGTTCACTTTGGTCACCAGACCCAGCGTTGGAACCCCCGTATGGAGCAGTATATCTACGGCTCCCGCAACGGCATCCACATTTTCGACCTGACCCAGACCGTCCCGATGCTGGACGCCGCACTCAACGCCGTGCGCGAAACCGTCGCCAAAGGCGGCCGCATCCTGTTCGTCGGCACCAAGCGTCAGGCCGCGCGCCCGGTCGCCGAAGCCGCTGAGAAATCCGCGCAGTTCTACATGAACCACCGCTGGCTGGGCGGCACGCTCACCAACTGGCAGACCGTTTCGCAGTCCATCAACCGTCTGCGCGCGATCGACGAAGCCGCCGAGAACGGCTTTGAAGGCCTGACCAAGAAAGAGCGTCTGGGCATGGAGCGTGAGCAGGCCAAACTGCAGGCCTCGCTGGGCGGGATCCGCGAAATGGGCGGCGTGCCGGACATGCTGTTCATCATCGACGTGAAAAAAGAAGACCTGGCCATTGCCGAAGCCAAGAAGCTTGGCATCCCGGTCGTCGCCGTTGTCGATACCAACTGCTCCCCCGATGGCGTGGACTACATGATCCCGGGCAACGATGACGCGGCGCGCGCCATTGCGCTCTACTGCGATCTGGTCTCCCGCGCGGCTCTCGACGGCATGTCCGCTCAGCTGGGCGCCGCTGGCGTCGATCTGGGCGAGCTGGAAGAAATGGCCGAAGAGATGGCCGATGCCGGCGAAGCCGTTGAGCCCGTCGAAGCCGAAGCTGCCGAAGCTGAAGCCGACGCCTGATCGGCGTCCGTTACAGACCTGTTACCGGGAGGGCCTAAGGCCCTTCCGACGATCTCACGAAGGAGAGAGATGATGGCGATTACCGCTGCGAAAGTGAAAGAGCTGCGCGATTCGACCGGCGCGGGCATGATGGACGCCAAAAAGGCGCTGACCGAAACCGATGGCGACATGGAAGCCGCCGTTGACTGGCTGCGCACCAAGGGCCTGGCCAAAGCCGCCAAGAAATCCGGCCGCGTGGCCGCCGAAGGCCTCGTCGCCGTGAAGGTGGATGGCGGCAAGGGTGTTGCCGTTGAGGTGAACGCCGAAACCGACTTCGTCGCCAAGAACGCCGAGTTCCAGACCATGGTGTCCGACATCGCCACCGTCGCTCTGACCGTGGGTGACGTTGAGGCGCTGAACAACGCGGACGTCGGCGGCAAGCCCGTTGCGACCCTGATCACCGACAAGATCGCCACCATCGGCGAAAACATGACCCTGCGCCGCATGGCCACGCTTGAGGGCGCCAGCGTTGCTGCTTACGTGCACAACGCGGCCACCGACGGCATGGGCAAGATCGGTGTTCTGGTCGCCTATGAGGGCGGCTCTGACGCTCTGGCCCGCCAGATCGCCATGCACATCGCCGCCGTCAACCCGGCCGCCCTGTCGGAAGCCGACATGGACCCGGCCGTGGTCGAGAAGGAAAAGCAGGTGCAGATGGATATCGCCCGCGAATCCGGCAAGCCGGAGCAGGTGATCGAGAAGATGATCGAAGGCCGCATGAAGAAATTCGTCGCGGAATCGACCCTTCTGAACCAGCAGTTCGTCGTGAACCCGGACCTGACCGTCAGCAAGGCCGCCGAAGAGGCTGGCATGACCGTGACGGGCTTTGTCCGCATGGAAGTCGGCGAAGGCATCGAGAAGGTCGAAGAAGACTTTGCCGCCGAAGTGGCCAAGGTCGCCAAAGGCTGATCTCCGCCAAAGCGTGAAAATGACAAGAAGGGCGCCTGTTTCTGACAGGCGCCTTTTTTCGTTTTCGTTTGGGGAAGGGGGGGCGGTACCATTGCGGGAGACAATGGCACCGCCCTGAGGCTGCGAGGGCAACAAGACGGGAACGAGAACCCCCAGCACTCTTCAAGCGGCCCGTGTCATGACAGCTAAGCTGCCTGGCACAGGCCTGGGAGACGAAGAGGGTTCTCACGCAATACCAGAACCCGCCGCGGCCCCGAAGTTCCTCGGTCCAAGACCGACACTCACGGAACGCTCTCACTGTGCCTTTTACCCGGTATTCCGCACAGGGGGAAAACCAGACCAGTATTCCCCTAAACCGCTTTGGAAGGGTCGGGAATTACTGACCCAGAACGAACATCTGGTTCTGGAACGATGCTTTTAGCACCGCTTGAGCGGTCGTATCGACGTCCATCGCTTCCCGCGCCAGACGCATGTGCTTTTCGATAGTTGCCGCCGTGAGCCCCATGATTTGCGCGATGTCAGCCGTCGTCTTCCCATCACCAACCCATTCCAACACTTCGCGTTGGCGCGAGGTCAGTTGGCGACCAGCAGAGTAGGGGAGTGTCAGGAGCTTTAGATGCGCCACGGTGTTCAAAAGCTCGATCTCGACGCCATGACGGGCCCAGATCGCGTCCATATCGTCCTGGCTCAACCCTTCGCGGGCGATCAGCCCCACGGCACCCTTGGCCCGGCGCGACACCGAGTGGAAGCTGATGGAGTATCCGACATTGACGCCATGAGCCCGGTTGAACTCGATCACACGCTCCATCCGAGCGGAGGGCTGAGCCGTCAGCATGTCACCAATCTGCCGCCAGGAGCATGACCCCTCGTGCTCGAGCGCCCATCGCACCATGGGGGCCTCCAGGAACAGACCATCGTCGATGAAGCCATCCATATAGGTCCGGGGCAAGTTCGACAGCAGCACCATGTCCTGAGGGTCTCCGAGGCCGCTCTCTGTCCGATAGCGCGTGAACCCATAGATCAGGCGGTCGATCCCAAAGCCGGCCATCCTGACGCAATGGCGGGTCCACAATTCCTCGACGGACTGCGCAGATGTAAGCCGCGCAAGATATTGCAGCAGATCGCTCATGAGCTCAGATGCCCAACGAGCGCACGCAGCGCGAGCGTGTATCCGGCCGCGCCAAATCCGCAGATCTGGCCAATGGCGACCGGCGCAATGTGGCTCTTGTGGCGGAACTCTTCGCGGGCGTGGATGTTGGAAAGGTGCAATTCCACCACCGGAATGGCGACCGCCTCGATCGCATCGCGCAGCGCGATGGAGCTGTGAGTGTAGGCACCGGCGTTCAGCACGATCCCGTCATGCGTGCCGCGCGCCTCATGGATCGCGTCGACCAACGCGCCTTCATGGTTCGACTGGAACGTCGTGATCTCAACGCCCAACTCCTGCGCAAGATCGCGGCACTGGGCCGAGATGTCATCCAGAGTGGTGGTGCCGTAGATTTCGGGCTTGCGGGTGCCCAGGAGATTAAGGTTTGGTCCGTTGAGAACCAGAAGAGAAATCGTCATGCATTGAACTCTCGGTAGAATAGCGGCACCATAAACCAACGCGAGAGGTATGGAAAACCCTCCTTTTGACGGCAGCGGCCATCAATTTATTTACCATAATCCTGATTATGCGCCAATTTCTACCGATAGTTGTCCTGCGATTTTCTCTTTCGTGCTGACACAGATAAAGCCTTAAGTGATGTAATGTAAACCCCCCTTAAGAACGCCTAATAAGAACGCCTGAAATGATGGCGCCCGCGCGGGGGTGTCCATTCCCCGCGCGGGCCTCAGTGATCGGTGGAAAAGGAGACGAAAACACCGATCAAAAAATTGGAATATGCGCGCTCTAGCGCGTGTTCTTCTCCCAGATGGACATGACCACACCGGATACCGCCAGAGCGCCCCCGGTGATCGCGTCGATCTGCGCAGCGTCCGCGTATCCCTCCGCCAGCAGATAGCCGCCAAGGACCGTCAGACCGTGCCGAAGCGCGATGCCGACAAGCCGCCCCTTCATTCCGAAACCCATTTTTCCACCTTTCGTTCAATGTGTTGCAGTCGTTCTTTGAAGTTATCCACGGCAACCGAGAAACCGCCGATCCGCGCGAAAATCCCGCACAGAACCGCGATTTCTACGGTCTGGATGATTGCGTCAGCGGTCACGGTCATTTCAGCGCACCCGACGATTTCAGGGCCTCATAGGACACGTAGAGCGCGCCGCCGACGACAACCCAGCGAGCCAGCCGTGTTGCGCTGTCCAGAGCCTCCCCGGTCTCCCGCGCAGCCCATCCGGCACCCGCCAGACCGGCCACGCCAAGCACGCCCCATGCGATGATCGGGACCGGCATCACGCAATCCTCCCAATCGCGCGCACCACACTGTCGGGCGAGACGGTCGCGGCATTGAGGCTATCTCCGGCATAGTAGCTCTGACCGCGCCGGACGTGGCGCTTGTGGCCTCGTTGATCCTTCTGCACCGGCAGGCCCGCCCATTCGCGCGCCAGCCGATCCGCGAACGTCGCCGCGCTGATATGGCCCGCGCGGTAGCTGTCCAACCCGCGCCGCTTCATCAGCGCGACGGCGCAGGCATCCTGCGTCTGGGCGTTGAAGAGCTGGTTACCAGACACCGCGCCCGACATAACCAGATCGCGCAAGGTGTCTTCCATGATCTGATAGCGGCCTGCGGCTTCGCTGTTGTAGCGGTTGTCGATCGAGTCTTGCCACGCCAACACTTCGTTCACAGTCATGGTTGTGAGCGCGCGCGGCGGTCGATCCGCCGCGGCGATGCCGCCCCATACCTGGTTGTAGCCCCGCGGCGCTTCGGCACGGCCAATCACGGACAGGAGCGACGACACGCCCCCTGCCCCGGTCGGCACCTGAAACCCGGTCACGTCCTGAAACACGGCGCCTGCGGTCGCCTGCGCGCCTGCCGTGTCGCCGGAGAGGAACCCGGCGGCGACGTCAATCAGGCCTGACACGATCTGCGCGCGGCTGGCGCGCTTGTCGGCGCGCGGCTGGGGCGTCGGATAGGATACGACAACCGGCTGAGGCGGCGCGCTCTGGCGCGCAGACATGCGGCCAAAGGCCCAGACCACAACACCGACGATCCCGGCGGCTACAAGACCAGAAAAGCTGCGATCAGACATAATCTTCCACCTCCATGTGAAACACCAAATTGCAGGTGGTTTGCGCTTCATTGATGATCTTAAGACCGACGCGGCCAGCGATCCGAACCGGCTGAAACGGAGCAGCTTCGGCATAGGGACGGCGACTAACACCACCTTCGTCCAGCACCGAGATTTTCAGACCGTGCGCGATGGCCGAGGTCACGTTGGTGACGATGATCGCGATTGCGTCATCCGGGATGTCCGCTTGGTTCAGCCTGAACTGCGAACCGGACCCCAGTTCAACAAGACCGGAAGAACCGGTTGTCAGCATAAGCTCGGTCGTGATCGTCTGGCGCTTCGGCGCGCGGCGGATTTCAAAATCAGACATGGATCACCTCATAGGCTGATATGGCAACGTTACCGCCAAGTGCCCTGACCATGAGGTAGCCGCCGCCGGGAATGGTTACGCTGTCTCCCGGAAACAGCGTCACCAACGGACGAAAACCCGCCATCCCATCCGTGCCGGGATGGATAAATGCTTTCCCTTCAGATCCATCGTGGCTCAAGATCAGCGATTGTCTCATTTGGTTTCGATCCGCGATGGTCGCATACTTACCCGCTTCGACAATCGCCAAGTTATCGGACAGGTCAGGCACATTGAGGCCACCACGGATAATAGCATCAGTGAACACGAGAGGGCGCATTTCGACTTGCTCGCGGGTGCTGATTGCGGTCGCCACGACCAGCCGGTTATCGCTGATATTGCCACGCCCGAATCCCAGCGTGACGCTGATTTCGAATGCGTTCGGGTTGACGATTTCCACCCGGTCAAACGTCACGTCCGAATGGAAGGTCAGCCCCTGCTCAAATGCCGTTTCCGGCGTGTTCCCAATCCGCACCCGGAACGGTGCGGCGGCGTCGAGACAGGACAGAAACTCAGCGCTTCGGTTGACGGTCACCGCACCGTTGGCCGGGACGGTCCACGTGGATGAAATATAGCTCGGGTTCATTTGTTGAATGCTCCTGCGATCAGAACCAGTGCGACGGCGGGGATGCCCAGCCGGATCAGTTGTTGCGACAGTTGGGTGCTATCCTCAGCGGATGCGTTGAGGGTCTGCGACAGGGCGCCGGAGACGGTCGTCAGCGAGCCGCGCGCGAAGTCCAGAGCATCACCGAAGGTCTGGCCAGCAAAGTCCATCGCGCCGTCATAGGCCGCACGGTTGCCGTCCATCGCCTCGCTGGCGATGCCCATTGCGCCGTCATATGCCGCGCGGTTGCCGTCCATCGCCTCGCTGGCGATGCCCATCGCATCGTCAAGGGTCTCGGCCTGCTGGATGGAATGCGTGCGCGACAGGCTTTCGGCCAGATCGAGCGCGCCGCCGGTCGCGTCGCCGGTCAGGTCGAGCGCGTCCAGATTGGTGCGCCGTGCATAGTCCAGAGCGTCCGCCTGTGCGCCGCGCTGATAGGTCAGCGCCGATCCGGTCAGATCGTAAGCGCCCTCCGCACTCTCTGCGATTTCAGAGATGGCGCGGCGGCCAAGGTCGCCAGCGTCAAAAACTGCATCGCGCGCCGTCTTCATGCTGGCGTCGGTCATGTCGCTGACAGCCTGCGCAAAGGCGCCGCCAAGCGCGACCGCCTCGGCGCTCGTTTGGTTGATCGTCACCCCGTCGCCGCGCACCGCGAAACCGCCATTGTCAGCGGCAATCTTGTTGTCCTGGGCGTTGTAGTTGGTGGCGGTCTTCGCGCTCGTGCTGCTTTTACTTCCCATCCGTGATTTCCTTTTCCAGAACGTGAGACGCGGTGAACCCGTAGGCACCAGCTCGGCGGGCCAGAGCTGGCAACCGCGTCCAGAAGCGCAGCGATTTCAAGCCGCGCTTACTTGCGACGGTCTCCAAAATGCGAAGCACCTGCGGCAGCGTGTCGCCGCCGCCATCGGCGGCATAGACGTTGACCACCAGAGCGCCTTCGCACTCTGTCAGAACCAGCGAGCCGATGCGCTCCGGGCCGTCATAGACAGCCCAGACCTGCGCCCTGCCCTCGCCTGCGGCGATCCCGAAAAACAAAACGTCCTCCGGCCCAAAATGCGCAACGCGCAGGCAATCGGCCTCCGCGCGCGCATCCATTCCGCTGATTGGAACGGCGCAGATCATTTGCGCACCAAACGAAGCGCCAGAAGCGCCACGCCCCCCATCAATGCCATCTTCGTGATGCTGGGCGCATCGGCCTTGGTGCCCTTAAATACGAAGTCACCGAAGGTGACGCCCCCGACAGTCACGGGGGCGCCCTGCGCGTTCGAGGGTCCGGCGGATAGGTCGAGGTTGAGCGGCGGCAGGCCGGGCATATTGGGCACCTCCGGGGCGGCTGGCGCCTGCGGGGGTGCAGGCATTTGGGGCATCTGGGGAGCGGGGGCGATCATGGATCAGCCCGCCGCCACCCAGTAAACGAGGCCAGCGGCCAGAGCGCCGCCGATCACCAGCATGGGCGAGATACCACCGCCGCCGCCCGCCGATCCGGGGGCAGACGCATTGACCAGAACGGGTTGCACGTCGCCGTCACCGGTGCTGCCCATGTTGGCCAGCACCCCAGCCGCAACGGCCTTGAGGCCGTCCAGTAGGCCGGTGCTGGTTCCGCCATCCATGCGCACCGTGTGCGCGGTCGGGATCGGGCCAACCGGCTTGGCGCCGGTGACGGTCTGCGCGGACATGCCGGACGCGGACATGCCAGCCGGGCGCGTCGTGGTCACGGGCGTCGTTTTGGTGCCGATTCCCATCGACATGGTGCGCAAAAATCCGTCCAGATCGAAACCGCCGGCCATCTTCTTGCCATAGGACAATTTCGAGCCAACCGGGATCGTGTCGAGGCTTGCGACGCCGCCGCCGTAGCTGAGATTGGACGCGGGCGCCGACGCGGCCGAGCCGCTGACAGGGGTGCCCATAGAAAACCCGAGATTGCCCGAAGACGCGGGATCCCAGCCGAAAACATAGCCGTTCTTGCTGCTGATAGTGGTGGGGGCGTTCACGCCCACGGCTGCGACCATCGGTCAGCCCTCCTGTTTTGTCGTTAGGAACGGGCGCGGCGGGTCTCACCCGCCGCACCGTAGGGTCAGGCGGTGCGGGCTTGGACGCCCTGCACCGAAACCGCATACACCTTGAAATTTTGGTTGACGGCGGTCACGTCCAGCTTGACCCGGAAGTCATTCAGGGCCATCGGCAGCGCTTCCCCAAGGCGGTTTTCGGGGATGAAGTCCAGATGCGTGAAACCGGCCTGCGGCAGACGATCAGCCAGCCGCAAATGAGCCTGACGCGCGACCTTGTCTGTCTCCGACACCTGGCGATTGTCGGCCAGCACTTCCACGCCGTCGATCTTGTCGGTCGTGATGTGCAGGCCCAGCATATTGTAGGCACCGCGCGGCAAGTCGCTGATTTCCTTGGTCCCGATCATCGCCATTTGGTCGCTGAAGCGCTGAATGCGCAGGTGCGGCCCGAACGCCTTCGGCTCGGACTGGATCGCATAGACGGACAGTTCACCGATGGTGATGCCCGGCTTGAGGTCCATTTCCAGCGTAAACGTCGCCATGTTGGCGGCGGTGCCGTAGGCGGTGTTGTCCTCGCCCGGAATGGTGCGCGCCCAGGGCTGCGACAGGAACAACGGCAGCACACCGGCGTCAGCTTCTTGGCCATAGAACTTGTTCATGGCCTCAAGGTCGGCGGCGTCGATCTCGATACGAACATCCCCGTTCACCATCAGGCGGATTTCACCGATGTTGTCACCCCAAGACCCGGCGGCGACGTCGCCAGTGCCATCGGCCATGCGGATGTAAAGGCGATGATAGGTCGGGCCCAGCGGCAGGTTCACCGTTGCCGTCTGGCCCGCTCCGATCCCCTGCGGGGTCGGCAGCTTTTCAAAACGGCGCATCAGGAGAAGCCTTTGTTGGCGTCGGACACCACGGACACGTCGCGGGCCAGATGCATCACGTAGCCAGCGGCCATGACGCCAACGGCCACCAGAGCGACGAATTTAAGATCGGATTTCTTCGGCAAGGTCTTTCCCTCCTATGCCATGTAGGAGGGGCTGCTTTTTGCAGTCTGGGCGCCGCTCACGCGCTTGGTGACATACCAGACGATAAGCCCGGAAATGACCCCAGAAACAACAGATTGAGCGATGCCAGAGCGCATGATGCGGCCCCCGTTTGATTTCGAACGGGGGAGAAGCTGGCAGGCGGTGCGCTCTGGGTGGAAACCATACGTTAACGCACCCGGCGCGCACTATTTGCGCGCCGGGTGCGCTTTATTTGCGGTGATTGATCTTCCCGCCGCGCAGGTTCCCGTTAGCGGCGTGGATGTAGTGCAGGTTCTTAAGGCCGGTAATTTGCGCCTTGCTGGCGCCGGTCGCGTCCATCGCGGCGGCAATGTCGCGTGGCCCCTGCTGTCTCAGCACAACGGTTTCGGTGCAGTTCCCACGGAAACGGGTCGAGACCTCAGCGATGCGCTGCGACAGGCCGTATACCGTGATCCCATAGTGCCGCCCGCGACTACAGATTTCGGCAAAGCCGGGGCACTTCTGGGCGCCGCCGTGGACGGGAAACGGCAGGTTCATTTCTTCGACCACAAGCGTCAGGCCCAGATTGCTCTTGCCGTCCTTAAACGGCTGCTGTGCCCGCATCAGGAGGCGGCAAAGCGCAGACAGGGCCAACGGCTCCTTGCCGCTCTGAGGCACGTAGGCGACCCGGAACCCGGCCCAATCGTTCCGCATCGCCAGACGCACCGCGTCCAGATCGTTGGTGCTGGCCGGGATCGGCGGCGCGTTGACATTGGCGGTCGGCGGTCCATTGACGTTGGCCGGGGCGCGCATCAACGGGGCGTATTCGTCCAGCGGGTCGAAGACGACAAGCCGCCGGGTGCGGCGGATTTCCTTCTTCACATAGGACGACTTGCCCGAACCAGAGGCGCCCCAAACCCCGATGCGGGCGGCATTGCTGGACGCGCTCACAGCGATGCCCCCGCGCTCTCCATCTTCTGTGACAGCTCATCCCACGCGAGCATTCCCGCCGCCAATGCTTCGGCGTGAAACTGGCACAGATTGAGCGGCGTCATCATCCCCGCGCCGTCACTGACCGGGATCCTATAGGTCGCACGCTCGCCGCATTCGTGGCAGAGCTTGACCCGTGAGATTTTGAATTGACCAAGCATCAAGCGGCCTCCTGTCCGGGAAGGTGCCAATCTGGCACCTGATTTGCGTTAACGGGATCGGCGGGCGCATCCGGCGCGCTCTGGGGCGGCTTCGGTGCGCTCTGCTGGCGCGCAGCTTGCGCGGCCTCTACCCGTTTCGCGTTCTTGGCTGCGATACAGGCGCGCGCCACCATCACCTTGCCGACAATGAACGGCCCGGCCACCATCAGATGAGCAAACGTCTCCGATCCGGGCCGCAGGGCGGCGGGGTAGTAGATTTCGAGAAGGCTATGCACCGCATCGGACGCAGCCCGCGCGCCCTCCCGCTCCTGCGGTTGGATCGCTACCGGCTGGAAAGTCGCGTCCACCATGCCCGGGACGCTGAAAGCGATCTTGAAGACCTCAGCAAAGGCGGCTTTGTCGATTTGGTCAGGCCCGGCGTCGGCGTGGATCGGCTCGCCGTCCTCTCCGATTTCTTGAACATCATCGGGCGCAGCATCCAGACCGTCCGAAAGATCAGCGGCGCGGAACTCATCAAGATGTGCAGCATCATCCGAACCGCTGGAAAATGTCCCATTCATCGGCTCGCTTTCCGGGCTCGGCGGATCCTCCGTCATTCGCCACGGCTCCAGCGGCAGGCTGACCCCGTTCTTCCCGCGTCGGCTGCTGAACGACAGGCCCCCGCTCAATTCCTCTCGTGACATGGATCGGCTCTCCTTCTTCCTGATAGGCCCGCACCATTTTGTGTCCCTCGGCCTTGCTCCAACGCTCATGGTGCCCGCACCACCCCGCATCTGTCGTGTGCTGGCAGTAGTAGTAGGGCACCCCTGATTTCATGATTTTGATCGGCTGCTCTTTGCCGCACCCCGCGCAACGGCAAATCGCGATCACCGTTTGGGCCGGGATCACCTCAGCCGACATTCGCGGCGTCCTCGTCCAGATAAGGCGTCAGCTCGTCCACCCGGTCGGCCAGAGCGATCAGCGCGGCGCCGATCTGCGGCAAGACTTCCTCCGCAATCGAGATTTTCTGCATCATCGGCGCTTCCTTCACACGCTCGATCTGAGCGAGCGCGCGCCGCGCCTCCTGCCCCATCTGCCCCATCGGTCCATTTGCCATTGTTCGCCCCTTGGTTGCGTTACGTGATAACGTTGCAGCTTAAGCGCAATCCGGCAGAGCGCAAGAGCGCCTCTCTGGGCGCCCTGATGGGCTTTCGTGGTGTCAACCCCATCGACAGCCGGAGTTGGCGCCACAGCGCCCGCGTTGCGGGGTCTCCGTCGCTCATGGGCGTTCCGGTTCCCCGCCTTGGCGCTCCGCCGCCTCCCTTCCTCATTCTCAGCCTGCCCGGCCTGATCTGGCCGCACGACCGCCCAACCGGGTGCTTATCGCCCGTGCGCCGCGACTAGCGGCGCTCCACATCGACGCGAAGCGGCGGAACATGGATCTATGGATCTATGGTAGGGGTGTTCTTTATTGGCACCCTTTTGCACTTAAATTGGCACCCTTTTGCACGTAAACTGGCACCCTTTAATTTGCATATGTCCAAAAACTGGCACCCTTTACGGAGCGCCAAAAAAAGAGGGGCCTAAGCCCCTCAGTCGCGCAGTTGGCGGATAACTGCGATCTTATGCGGCCTTGATCGTGACCGCTGTGACGCTGTCATCTTGGAGCGCGGCAAGACCTTGGATCATATCACCGAAGTCCCTACTAACCCGCTCTGCAACAAACTGTGTTCTTGCCGTCAGGTGCAGACGTCCGGCGGCAACGCCATCGCATTGGAGCCCTGCGAGCCACGACGCGTGGACCTCCGGTCCTAGTTGGCCGCGAAGAGCATCACTCACAGCGTCCCATAGCCCCCCCTGCCCGACCTCCTTGGCGGCGTTCGTCCCCGCAGTTGCCCCCTGCCCTGCGGGCTGCAATCTATATGTGACAGCCTTTCCACGGCCACCCGCAAGATTTCGTATCGGCGTGATTGAGCCTTCTTCCTTGAGGATCTTCAACGCATCCAAAATCGAGTTGCGACAGAGCAGCGTTTGTTCTGCGATTTGTGGCCGCGAGATTGTCACCTCTGGCCGGTCGAACTCCGCATTGTGGCACAGACACTGCAACACTATCCGCGCAGACAAGCGCGATCCGCTGGCCGACAGGACGCGGTTGATGTGCATTCTCGGGCGGTATTGTCCCTGCCCGCTCATTTCTGCATGTCCTCGTCAAGGCGATCTGCCAGAAACTCGAACGGTAGGTCTGACAGCGTTCCGGCCTCCTCCATCTTTCGTTTCTGCTGGAAAACACCGTTGCGGCTGCGGCCCAGGTAGTCAGCAATTTCCTGATAGGTCCGCCCGCGAGCAACGCCCACCCGGATCACGTCCAGCTCCACACCTCGGAAAAACGATGCCTTTGCCATAGCTGCCCCTTTCTTTATGAGGCGCATACTGATAAGAACAACTTAAGCACCGCTCACAGAACACCAACGCGAGTTGCGCCCGTTTTGTCATGTGCCCGCAAAACCCCCCTAACCTGTTGGTTTGCGGGGGTTTTCGCCTATCTCAATCCTGATTATACGAAATCTGGATGCGGCTTTGCGCAGACCCTTACTCTTTCACGACCAGCCCAGTTGGCGTTGCCGCAAGACGCTCCGCCCCGCTGTCCGTGATCAGGATCGGTTCGGTGATTTCGATCCCGCCGTCCTCCAGCCATAGCGCAGGCATGAAGTGGAATGTCATGCCAGGCTCCAGCAGCGTCGTGTCGCCCGCACGGAATGACATTGTGCGCTCGCCCCAGTCCGGTGGATAGCTCAGGCCGATGGGATAACCGCAGCGGCTATCTTTGTGAAACCCGCGCGCCGCCAAGGCGCTATTGAACGCTGCCGCCACATCTTCGCAACGATTTCCGGGCTTTGCCTGCTCTAGCGCAACCTCTGTTGCGTCTGTGACGGCCCGCTCCGCATCGCGGTATCGCGTTGGGACGGCCCCAAAGAACAAGGTGCGCGATTGTGGGCATTGATAGCGCCGGTGCGCGCCCGCGATCTCAAAGAACGTCGCTTCTCCTGTGCGCAGCGGTGTATCGTCCCAGGTCAGATGCGGCGCCGTCGCGTCCAGCCCGGACGGCGCCATTGGCACCATTGCTGGATAGTCGCCCCAGTGACCGCCGGTTCCCGAGATCCCTGTATGGTAAATATCGGCGATCAACCGGTGCTTGGGCATACCGGGTTCGGCGCGCTCAACGATCGTCGCATGCATCGCCGTCACGATATCAGCGGCGCGCCGCATGTATATGATTTCCTGATCTGATTTCACCGCGCGGCACCAGTTCACAAGGCCCGTGGCATCCTGAAAATCGGCCTTCGGGAGATGGGTCAATAACGAGCCGTAAGCCGCTGCGCTGAAATAATAATTGTCCATCTCGACTCCGATTTTTGATCCGGCGTGTCCGAGCGCATCCAATAGGCGCGCGAGCTCCTGCATCGGGTGCTTGTCAGGGTTCTGGACATAGCTGTCATCGTAGCCGTGGATGCAGTGATCCTCCATGAACACCGTGCGCATTGCGCCCGCGGTGTCCATCTCGCGCCCCCACCAGTGCGGGTTTCCTTCCATCCCTAACACTACGGCCTGATGAACATAGAACGACCATCCATCGTAGCCAGTAACCCACGCGATATTGGACGGATCGGACAGGACGAGCACATCAATCCCCGCAGCCTCCATCCGCGTGCGCACCTTGGCGATCCGCTGGCGGTATTCGGCATCGGTGAAGGACGGCGATGTTCGGCTGGATGGCATGGGCAGGCTCCTCCTCAGGAAACGCTAGCGCGCGCCCTGCCCTATGCACAGTCTGTTTGCGGCCTATCCCAGAGCGTAACCGGCGCCGCGCACCGTGCGCACGGGATCTTCTCCGCCATGGGCCGTCAGAACCTTGCGGAGCCGTCCGATATGCACATCGACCGTACGCGTGTCGACGTAGATGTCACGCCCCCAGACCCGGTCCAGAAGCTGCTCGCGCGACCAGACGCGGCCGGGCTTCTCCATGAAGGTGGAGAGCAGACGAAACTCTGTTGGGCCCAGCTTGAGCGGCTTTTCATCGCGATGCACGCGGTGCGTCTCGGAATCGAGCACGATGTCTTCGAACACCAGAACTTGCCCGACCGCCGAAGGGCGCGAGCGCCGAAGCTGCGTGCGGATACGCGCCAGAAGCTCTTGAATCGAATAGGGTTTCACGACGTAGTCATCCGCCCCGGTTTCCAGCCCCCTCACCCGGTCCACTTCCTCGGAGCGTGCGGAGAGCATGATCACCGGTACATCACGCGTTTCAGAGCGCGCCTTGAGCTGACGGCAGACCTCAATCCCCGAGACCGAGGGCAGCATCCAGTCCAACACGATGAGATCGGGCGTCTCTTCTTCGACGAGCAGCAGCGCCTCCTCGCCATTCTCGGCACGCGAGACGCGATATCCTTCAGCTTCGATATTGTAGCCCAGCACTTCGCGTTGGGCCGGTTCGTCTTCGACGATCAGGACATGGGGGGTCGGCGTTGCGGAGTTCATGGGTATTTATTCGATTGGGGTGAAGGAGGTCGTATCGCTCTTGGGGCGGCTGTCTTCCGGGTGATGCCCGGACACCAGGTAGATCACCTGTTCGGCCATATTGGTCACCAGATCGCCCATCCGTTCGATGTTCTTGGCGATGAAGTGCAGGTGCATACAGGCGGTGATGTTGCGCGGGTCTTCCATCATGAAGGTGAGGAATTCGCGAAACAGAGCATTGTACATCTGGTCAACGTCATGGTCACGCTGCCGCACGTCTTCGGCCAGTTCCGCATCTCGGCGGATATAGGCGTCCAGACAATCGCGCAGCATCCGCTCCACCTCGCGCGCCATGCGGCGCAACGCGGTGTCCGAGCCGTTGATCGGACGCATTTCGGCCAGAACGCCGGTCCGCTTGGCGATGTTCTTGGCGTAATCGCCAACACGCTCCAGCGAGGTCGAGAGGCGCAGCACCGTGAGCACCAGGCGCAGATCGGTCGCGACCGGAGCCCGGAGCGCGATCACGCGCGCCGCGCCTTCGTTCACGCTGTCCATCATCTCGTCGATGACGCGATCCCCCCGGCGGACCTTCTCCGCCAGTTCGACATCGCGCATCTCGAGCGATTTGGCAGCGTCGAGGATCGCGGCCTCCACGAGCCCGCCCATTTTCATGATCTGGGCCTGAACGGCCTCCAGATCACGATCAAAGGCGGACATGATATGCGGGTCATTATTGGCCATGCGTTAACCGATCTTACCAGAGATGTACCGTTCCGTGCGTTCGTCCTGCGGGTTCTCGAAGATGTCCTTCGTTGTGCCAAACTCAACCAGGTTGCCGAGGTGGAAGAACGCCGTCTTCTGGCTGACACGCGAGGCCTGCTGCATCGAGTGGGTCACGATGATCACCGAATACTGCTCGCGCAGCTCGTCGATCAGCTCTTCGACCTGGCTCGTCGCGATCGGGTCAAGCGCCGAGCACGGCTCGTCCATCAGGAGGATTTCCGGTTCGGTTGCAACGGCGCGGGCAATGCACAGACGCTGCTGCTGGCCGCCCGAAAGACCGGTGCCCGGCGCATCGAGACGATCCTTGACCTCATCCCAGATGGCGCCGCGGCGCAGGGATTTCTCGACGATCTCGTCCAGCTCCGCCTTGTTCTTGGCCAGACCGTGGATCCGAGGGCCATAAGCGATGTTGTCATAGATCGACTTGGGGAACGGGTTCGGCTTCTGGAACACCATGCCAACCTTGCGGCGCAGCAGCACCGGGTCAACTTTGGCGTCGTAGATGTCTTCGCCGTCGATATGGATGTCGCCTTCGACGCGGCACACATCAATCGTGTCGTTCATCCGGTTGATGCAGCGCAGAAAGGTGGATTTGCCGCAGCCCGACGGGCCGATGAAGGCCGTGACGGTCTTGTCATCCAGGTCGCAATCCACGTCTTTGATTGCGTGAGTGTCGCCATAGTAGACCTGAACGCCGCGCGCCTTGATCTTGATGTCCGTCTGGCCGACTTCGCCATTGATGGTCATGTCGTTCATTTCCTTACGTCCTTGAGTCTTACCAACGGCGCTCGAAGCGGCGGCGGAGGATGATAGCGATGATGTTCATGGTCATGAGGAACAGCAGCAGAATGATGATACCGCCCCAGGCACGTTCGTAGAAGGCCCCGTCTGCGCGGCTGATCCACTGGTAGATCTGCGCGGGCATGGCGGAGTTCGGGTCAAGGAAACCGGACGCCACCCCATCAGGATAGTTGGTGGCCACATAGCCCACCATCCCGATCAGCAGCAGCGGTGCGGTTTCACCCAAAGCCTGCGCGAGGCCGATGATGGTCCCGGTCAGGATGCCGGGCATGGCCAAAGGCAGCACGTGGTGGAACACCGATTGCATCTTGGAGGCCCCTACCCCGAGCGCCGCGTCGCGGATGCTCGGCGGCACCGCTTTGAGCGCGGCACGGGTCGAGATGATGATCGTCGGGAGCGTCATGAGCGTGAGCACCAGACCACCGACCAGAGGCGCGGATTGCGGCAGGCCGACGAACTGGATGAACACCGCAAGGCCCAGGATACCGAACACGATGGACGGCACCGCGGCCAGGTTGGAGATGTTCACCTCAATGATGTCGGTCAGCCGGTTCTTGGGGGCGAACTCCTCAAGATAGATCGACGCGGCGACACCGATGGGCAGTGTCAGCAGCAGCACGGTGAGCATCATGAAGAGCGAGCCGACCATGGCAACGCCCATCCCGGCCTGTTCGGGGCGGTTCTCGGAGGCGTCCGCGCCAAACAGGAAGTTCCAGTTGAAGCTCCGGTGGATCACGCCCGCGTCGCGCAGGGCATCGACCGCGTCAAGCTGCTCCACGGAGCTGCCCTTAAGCCGCCCGGCCGCTTCGCGGTCAATCCGGCCCTTGAGGTAACCATCGACATTGGCAGAGGCAAAGACCTCGACCTCCTGGGTCGTGCCCAGCAGGGACGGATCGCCTTGCACCATGCTGCGGATCTGCCCCTTGCCGCTCTTCGAGAGCATATCTTTCAGTTCTTTGGCGGGCACGGCGACCGTGGCGCCGGATTCGGCAATCGCGGTGTTGAACCCGTCGATGATAAGCGGATCGAACGCAAAGGTCGGCGCGAATTTGGACGGATCGCCCGTGCCCCGCGGATCAATGACCTCGGCCTTCAGCTCGATCGGCAGGGTGATCGTGGTCTGGGTAAAGGCGCTCAGACCGTTGGACAGGATCGACCACAAAAGCCAGCACAGGAAGAACAGGCCAACCGCGATGGCGCCAATCCCGTAGAACTGGAACCGCTTTTCGGCGGAGTTGCGTTGGGCGACCGACTTGGCGCCGGACATGATGGAGATGTGACCGCTTTCGGTCAGCATATCTCCGTGTTCGTTGACAGCGGTCATTCGTACTGCTCCCGGTATTTGCGCACGATGTAGAGCGCGAAGACATTGAGCCCGAGCGTCATCAGGAAGAGGACAAAGCCCAGAGCGAAGGCGACAAGCGCCTCGGGCGAAGCAAAGTCCGCATCCCCGGTGAGCTGCGACACGATCTTGGCGGTGACCGTGGTCATGGCTTCGAACGGGTTGCCCGACAGGCGACCGGCGGCCCCTGCCCCGAGCACCACGATCATGGTCTCCCCGATGGCGCGCGAGGCGGCCAGCAGGATCGCGCCCACAATGCCGGGCAGCGCGGCGGGCAGGATCACCTGGCGCACCGTCTCCGATTGCGTCGCGCCCAGCCCGTAGGATCCATCGCGCATCGCCTGCGGCACCGCGTTGATGATGTCGTCCGACAGCGAGGACACGAAGGGGATCAGCATGATGCCCATAACCAGACCGGCGGTCATCACGGCGCGAGCGCCTTGCATCCACTCGACCCCAAGAAGGCCGCCATCGCCCTGCACGCCTTGGCCGAACACGTTCAGCAGAAGCGGACCGACGATGGTCAGAGCAAAGAGACCGTAGACGATGGTCGGGATACCGGCCAGCACTTCGAGCATCGGCTTTGCGATGGAGCGAAGATGGGGCGAGGCGTATTCCGACAGGTAGATCGCCGCGAACAAGCCAAGCGGCACGGCCACGAGGAGCGCGATAATCGAAATGTAGAGCGTGCCCCAGATCAGCGGCAGGAAGCCCAGTTCGGATCCGCCACCAAAGGACGGTGCCCAGGTCGTGCCGAACAGGAAGTCCGTCAGCGGGTACATTCCAAAGAAGTTGATCGTGTTGAAGATCAGCGACAGCACGATGCCAATGGTGGTCAGGATCGCGACCGAGGCCGCGCCGATCAGCACGTAGCGGATGACTGCTTCGACCGTGTTTCGTGCGCGGAACTCCTTGTCCGTGCGCATCATGGCGAAGGCAAAGCCCGCAACCGCCAGACCCAGCACCGCAATCGCGCGCATCAGGCGACCGGTGCGCGCCGCGCCCCGGTATTCTTGCGCCGCCTTAAGCGTGGAGCTGTCGACACCCGACCCAAGCGCGACACCGGCCTCGGCTAGGCGCCCGCGCACGTCGGAGAAATTGGCGTTGATGTCACGCGCAACGTCCTCGTCCATCAGGCCCTGCTCAATCGCGCTGTCGAGCCCGTTGGCCACGCGCTCAACATCGGACATGATCAGGCCAAGATCGCCAGCCGTCTCATATTTGCTTTCCGGGATGGAGCCGCGGACCATGGAGTTGATCACCATGGGTTGGGCAATCAGCCACACGCCAAGCGCAAGAAAGGCCGGAATCATCGTGAACAACGCGACGTTCCAGCCATAGAAATTCGGAAGCGAATGCAAATCGCGGGACTCACCACCAGCATCGGACAGCGCACGTTGGCGCCCCAGGACGAAACCGATGGCAGCAAGCACCAGCACGATGATCGCGATCATGGACGCGGACATGTGGGCTCCTTGAGGAAATGCGAGAGATGGTGGCGCGCGAGACGCTGTGGCTCTCAGAAGTGACGAAGGGGGCGGCGCGGTGCGCCACCCCCATGGAAGGCTGAGCTTACTTGCTCATGACTTCTTCGTTGGCGATCATGGACTGGGTCGCGGCCAGTTCAGGATCGGACACCAGGCCATACTGAGCCAGCGGGCCATCCGGGCCGGCAACGGCGTCGGAGATGAAGAACTCAGCATATTCCTTCAGGCCGGGGATCACGCCGATGTGGGCCTTCTTGATGTAGAAGTACAGCGGACGGGACACCGGATACTCGCCGGAAGCGATGGACTCGGTGGAGGGAGCAACGCCGGACATGGTCGCAACTTTCAGCTTGTCCTGGTTGTTCTCGTAGAAGGCCAGGCCGAACACGCCGATGCCGTTCGGGGCGGAGGCGATGGAGGCCAGGGTCTCGGTGTAGTCACCGTCGATGTCCACGGACTTGCCGTCGGTGCGGACTGCCATGCAGGCGCCTTCGATGGCGTCTTCATCCATGCCCATTTCTTCCATCAGCTTCATGGCGCCGGAGTCTTCACAGCCCTGCAGCAGGACTTTTTCTTCGAAGACTTCACGGGTGCCGTGCTTGGTGCCGGGGATGAAGGCCATGACATCAGCGTCGGGCAGAGATTCGTCGATCTCGGACCAGTTCATGACGTTGTTGTCGACCATTTCACCATCGTGGGGCTTCTGAGCAACCAGAGCGTTGTAGATCTGGGCAGGCTCGAAAGCGGTGAAGGCCGGGCCGTTGATGTCGGAGGCGAACACGATGCCGTCATAGCCGATACGAACTTCGATGATCTCGGTCACGCCGGCGTCGGCACAGGCCTTGATCTCTTTGTCCTTGATGCCGCGGGACGCGTTGGCCACGTCGATGGTGTTTTCGCCCACGCCTTCGCAGAAGCGCTTCAGGCCAGCGGAGGAACCGCCGGATTCCACAACCGGGGTCGGGAAGTCGAAGTTCTCACCGAAAGCTTCAGCAACGATGGAAGCATAGGGCAGAACCGTGGAAGAACCGGCAACCTGAACGTTGTCACGGGCAGCGGCAGCAGTGGCCACGGTGGCGATCGCCAGAGTGGAGGCGGTCAGTTTCACAAAGGACATGGATTTCTCCTGTTTGTCAGACACGAGACTACCCCGAAGGTTTCGGGGCTCTCAGACGCCGGGCTACGCCTCGCGCACCACGCTTTTGTGACACTAATGTAAACATTATGTGACAGTCCTCGGGGTCGGCCGAAACCGACGGAGCGTCACTATTCGAGCGGCAGGAGCACAGTGAACGTGCTGCCCTCTGAAGGCGTGCTTTCGATCCGAAGCCGACCGCGATGCCGGTTCACGATATGCTTCACGATCGCGAGCCCCAGCCCGGTGCCTCCGACCTCCCGCGAGCGGTGCGAGTCTACACGGTAGAATCGCTCTGTGAGGCGCGCGATGTGATGTTCAGGGATGCCTTCCCCGTAATCTTTGACAGACACGCGAATCCCCGGACCCCGCAGGGCCGTTTCAGCCGCCGGTTCCGTCAGCGAAATTTCGACACGATCGCGGCCGTATTTGATCGCGTTCTCGACCAGATTGGTGAGGACCTGGCGCAGTTGGCGCGCGTCTCCGGGGACGGAGACTGGATCATCCGGCACATCCACCACCAGTTCGCGCCCGGCGGCATCCGCCACGGGCGTGAGCGCATCGACAGTTCCCCGGATTAACGCCCCCATATCCACCGGAGAAAGCGGCCTCACCCGTTCCTCCTCCTCCACCCGCGAGAGCGACAAGAGGTCTTCGACCAGCCGCGACATGCGGCCAGCCTCCTGCGCCATGATCTCAAGAAAGCGATCACGCGCCACTGGATCATCCCGGGCGGGGCCGCCCAGCGTTTCAATGAAACCCAGAAGCGCCGTCAGCGGTGTGCGCAGCTCGTGGCTGACATTGGCCACGAAATCGCGGCGCATCTGCCCGGCCTCCTCCACCGCAGTCACATCTTCGAATGTGGCGAGCAGCACCTGACCGGCGCGGGCCAGCGACACTTTCCACGTGGCGTCCCGCACCCCGTCCCGTCCCAGATAGCGGGCGGTGCGCTTTTGCGAATCCCGAAGGCTCTCTTCGATGGCATCCAAAAGCGCGGGCTGCCGCAGCGCCGTGATGTAGTGCATCCCCGCAAGGTCCATCCCGAACAGCGCGCGGGCCCCTTCGTTCATCTGGCCAATCCGTTCATCGGGCTGAACCGTCAGAGCCGGCAGCGGCAGCGCTTCGATCAAGGGCGGCGTCGTGGGTGTGGTCTGATCCATCATATCCGACGTTATGGGCCGGAACCCCCCGCGCGGGAAGCCCTAACGGAGCGGCGCGCTCACAGCGTGCGCAGCCCCGCGCGGAAACGCGCCGCGTTCTGCTGATAATGCTCCGCCGAAGCGATCAGTGCCTGGCGGGCGTTCTCATTCAGCTCGCGCACCACTTTGCCGGGCGCGCCCAGCACCATGGAGCCATCGGGAATGACCTTCCCTTCTGTGACAAGCGCCCCGGCGCCGATCAGGCAGCCCTTCCCGATCTTCGCACCGTTCAAGACGGTCGCGCCCATGCCGATCAGACTGCCATCGCCAATGGTGCAGCCATGCAGCATGGCCTTGTGGCCGACGGTGACGTTTTCGCCCAGCGTCAGCGGATAGCCCAGATCGGTGTGGAAGACGCAATTCTCCTGCACATTGCTGCCCTTGCCGACGATGATCGGCTCACCGTCACCGCGCAGCGTGCAGCCGAACCACACAGACGAGTGTGCCTCAAGGATCACAGAGCCGATGATATTCGCATCCGGCGCCACCCAGGCGTCGTCTGCAATCTGCGGGATGCGGTCGTCGAGCGCATAGATCGTCATGACATTTCCTCAAATTGAGCCTGAAGGGCGCGGACATGGGGCACCAGCCCCGGTTGCTGGCTGCGGCGCAGGCGTTCTGCGGTCACGATGGTGCGTAGCCGCTCCGCGGTGGCATCCCGGTCGTCATTGACCAGAACGTAATCATAGCCATCCCAATGGCTGATCTCGTCCCAGCTTTTCTGCATCCGCTTTGCGATCACGTCATCGGCGTCCTGGCCGCGCGCGATCAGCCTCTCGCGCAGCGCGGTGATCGACGGCGGGAGAAGGAAGATCGACAAAACATGCGGGTTCATGTCGGTGTTGCGGATCTGCTGGGCGCCCTGCCAGTCGATGTCAAAGAGCACATCGTCCCCGGCGTCGATCGCTTCTTGCACGGCGCCGCGCGGACTGCCGTAGAAATTGCCAAAGACATGGGCGTGTTCGAGCATCTGGCCGTCAACCACAGCCCGCTTGAAGTCCGTCTCCGTGTAGAAATGGTAGTCCTTGCCATCCACCTCGCCCGGACGCGGGGGGCGCGTCGTGGCGGAGACTGAGAAGCGGATCGTCGGATCCCATTCCCGCAGCGCCTTAGTCATCGTGGATTTCCCCGCGCCAGACGGGGAGGACAGGATAATCAAAAGGCCCCGGCGCTGCATGGCATTACTCCACATTCTGGATCTGTTCGCGCATCTGGTCGATCACCGTCTTCAGGTCAAGCCCGATGGCGGTGAGCGCCTGATCGCCGGACTTGGAGCACAGCGTGTTGGCCTCGCGGTTGAACTCCTGCGCGAGGAAGTCGAGCCGCCGCCCGACCGGGCCGCCCTCCGCCAAAAGAGCTCGTGCGGCACCGACATGGGCGCGCAGGCGGTCCAGCTCCTCGGTGATGTCGGATTTGACAGCGATCAGCGCGAGCTCTTGTTCCATGCGGTCGGGGTCCACCTTGCGAGAGCCGTTCAGCACCGCATCCAAAGCGCGCTGCAGCGCCTCTGCCTGCGCCGGACGGCGCGCTGCTGCGGCCTCCCCGGCGGCGTCGATCAGCCCTGCGATCCGGTCAAGCTGCCCCAGGATCACCTCTGCAAGCGCGGCCCCTTCCCGTGCGCGCATGGCGTCGAACGGCTCCAGCAGCGCCTCCACCCCGGACAGCAGCACCTCCGGGCCCGGCAGAGTCACCGCCGCCTCCGCGACCATCACGCCGGGCAACCTCAGCACATCCGCCGCGCTGACCGGCGCCAGCCCCATCACCGATTGTTCGACCTGATCGAGCGCGGCCAGCATGGCGGCCAGCCCGTCGGCATCGACCGCAGCGCCCCGCGCGCCCCCGCTGCCTTGCACGCGCAGGGACAAGGTAACCGACCCGCGCGTGATCTGCGATTCAAGCGCCTTGCGCAGCGCCGATTCCGCCGGGCCGCTGCCCTCGGGAAGCCGCATCCGCAGATCGCGCCCCCGCCCGTTCACAGACCGGATCTCCCAGGTGAGGGCCAGATCGTCATGTGTCTGCGGCACGCTGGCAAAGGCGGTCATGGAACGGATCATCGGCATCCCCTGTCGTGGCGCCCGGACGCGGGCGCCTGCTCAGTAGACCAAACCCCTGCCCCGGCCACAAGCCACGCGCCGCCGCGTTAACCCGTTAACACTTTGTTTAGTGTATTGAAGGCCCGAAAGGGGCAGAATTGCGCCATGGGGTCGGCAGACTGTTTCGTTTCGACTCAAGCTAACCCCGTTCAGGATCAACCAAGGGAGTAGAGCCATGAGCGACGATCTGATGCAGCGCGATAGCGGCGCCATCCGCGCCACGTTGGCGCGGCTCGAACAAAGCTGGTGGTCCGTGGCCGACGCAAGCGGCGTCGCCCCGCGCCGCGCCATCACCGCCCAGCTCATCGGCCCCGCCCTGCCCCATGCCTTCATCGCTGAACGCATCGCACCGGGACACGCCCGGATCCGCGTCGCCGGGCAGGAACTGGCGGCCATTGTAGGCACAGAGCTGCGCGGGATGCCGCTGTCCTGCCTGTTGGGCGTGGAGAGTCGCACACTCTTTGCGGATCGGCTGGCGATCTGTTTCGAGCGGCCCGCCATCGTGGATATGCCGCTCCACGCGCCGCGCCGCTTCGCGCGTCCGGCGCTTAATGGACGGATGTTGCTGCTGCCCCTGATGGGCAATGACGACGTCATTGACCGCCTGCTCGGTGCCTTGGTGCTCGATGGAGAGATCGGCCACCGCCCCCGGCGGCTGGAGATCGACCAATCCGCGCCCTGGCGGCGCGACACCCTCACCGGGCCGCGTCCGCAGCGGCTGCGGGCCATTGCGGGCGGGGCGCATCTGCGCCGATCCGCCTACGCGCCGCGCCCGAAGCTTCGCCTGGTGGTCGACAACGGCTAGGGCCCGATTGACGGCGCGCGCCGGATCGGGCATCGCCGGTCCATGCTGCGGATTGATGACATTTCCTACTCCGTCGAAGGTCGCCCCCTGCTTGAGGGCGCCTCCGTCACCATTCCCACCGGCCACAAGGTCGGCCTGGTCGGGCGTAACGGCACGGGCAAGACCACCCTCTTCCGCCTGATCCGGGGCGAGCTGACGCTCGATGGCGGAGAGATCGAGATCCCCCAAGGCGCCCGGATCGGCGGCGTCAGCCAGGAGGTGCCGGGGTCCGAGGTCTCGCTGCTCGACACCGTGCTGGCGGCGGACACGGAACGCGCGGCCCTGCTGGCAGAGGACGCCACCGATCCTGCCCGGATCGCCGAAATCCAGACCCGCCTGAGCGACATCGACGCCTGGTCCGCCGAAGCCCGCGCCGCGACGATCCTCAAGGGTCTGGGCTTTGACGACGCCCAGCAACGCATGCCCTGTTCGGCCTTCTCGGGCGGCTGGCGGATGCGCGTGGCGCTCGCCGCCGTGCTGTTCTCGGCGCCGGATCTGTTGCTGCTCGACGAGCCGACCAACTATCTGGACCTCGAAGGCGCGCTGTGGCTGGAAAGCTACCTGGCGCGTTACCCGCACACGGTGCTTGTCGTCTCCCACGATCGGGGTCTGCTGAACCGCGCCGTCGGCGCGATCCTCCACCTGGAGGACCGCAAGCTAACCTACTACACGACACCCTATGACGCCTTTGCCCGCACCCGCGCCGAACGGCTCAAGGTCCAGCAGGCCGAAGCCCGCAAGCAAGACGAGCGCCGCGCCCATCTGCAAAGCTACGTGGACCGATTTCGCTACAAGGCGTCCAAGGCCCGACAGGCCCAAAGCCGCCTGAAAATGATCGCGAAGATGGAGCCGATCACCTCGCCTCAGGAAGCGGCCCTGCGCGCGTTCTCCTTCCCAGAGCCCGAGGAGCTCTCTCCGCCGATCATCGCGCTTGATGGCGCGGCGGTGGGCTATGATGATGCGACCGTGCTGGATCGCCTGAGCCTGCGCATCGACCAGGATGACCGCATCGCCCTACTGGGCCGCAATGGCCAGGGCAAATCCACCCTGTCCAAGCTGCTCGCCGGGCGGCTGGAGCCGATGAAGGGGCGCCTGACGCGCACGTCGAAGCTGCGGATCGGCTATTTCGCGCAGCACCAGTTGGATGAGCTGCGCGGGGATGAGACCCCTCTCGATCACCTGCGCCGTCTGCGCCCCGATGAAGAGCCCAAGCGCCACCGCGCCCGCCTGTCGGGGTTCGGCCTGATGGCCGAGCAGGTTGAGACCACGGTGAACCGCCTCTCGGGCGGGCAGAAAGCGCGGCTTTCGCTGATGCTCGCCACGCTGGACGCGCCGCATCTCCTGATCCTCGACGAGCCGACCAACCACCTCGACATTGAGAGCCGCGAGGCGCTTGTCGAGGCGCTCACGGCCTATTCCGGCGCCGTGGTCCTGGTCAGCCACGATATGCACCTGCTGAGCCTTGCAGCGGACCGGCTTTGGCTCGTGCAGGATGGACGCGTGACGCCCTATGAAGATGATCTTGACGCCTATCGCCGGATGCTGCTGTCCGACAAACCGGCCAAGCCCGCCGCCGCAGCGCCAACGCCCAAGCCCAAGCGCCCCTCCCGCGATGAGCTCATGGCTTTGCGCGCGGCGCTGCGCAAATGCGAGGCGCGGGTCGAAAAGATCACCGAGATGCGCGAGAAACTCGCCGCCAAGCTTGCCGACCCGGCCCTCTATGAGGACAGCCGGATCGGTGAGCTTGAAAGCTGGAACCGAAAATTCGCAGAGGTCGAAGACGGGCTGTCCCGCGCCGAAACTCTCTGGCTGGAGGCTCAGGAGAAGCTCGACGCGGCTGAGCGCGCCTGATGATCTAATTGTCGGGGGAGGACGGCTCTGCCGGCGCGGCAACGCCCCGCTCTTCGAGAGCCCGCCGCACTGCCTCTTCGCTCTGCCGGGCAAGCGCCTTGCGGTCACTGAACTCCGCGACCATCAACGGGGTGTGCTGCACCACGGTCACCTGTCCCTGAGGCCATTGCGCCAGCACCTGCAGAAGCGAGTCCCCGAACGCGGCATCGCCCCACCACCCGTAGAAGCGCGGATCGCGGCCTTTTGGCGGGGAATAGACTACGCTCACCGGCTGCACCTGCATCCCTTCGACCGGTGCGTTGAGAAAGCTGGCAAAGAGCGCAGGCTTGAACGGCAGCACCCGGCGCGCATCGCTTGATGTGCCCTCTGGAAAGACCAGAAGCCTGTGCCCGGCGCCAAGCCGTTCGGTCAGAAGCTGCGCCTGCGCGGCCGCCTCGCGCCGATCCCGCCGGATGAAAATCGTACCCGTCGCACGGGCGAGAACACCGATTCCGGGCCACCCCTTCACCTCGGCTTTTGAGACAAAGTAAACCCGCTGCACCGCGTTGAGCACAAAGATGTCGAGCCAGCTCGCATGATTGGCAACCACCGCCCCCGGTCCGCGGAGCGGCGTGCCCTCAATCCGAAGCCGCAGCCCCATCAGCGCCAGCGTGGCCCGGCACACGGTCTGTGTAATCCAAGGGGTCCAGGGCCGGTGCAACCCGAACACCGGCCGCTCAATTTGCCGCAGCAGCAGAAGAAGAACCAGCCCGGTCCCGATCACGGCGACGATGCCGATGGCGCGGACCGTCGCAATGAGCCTGCCGCCCCACCCCGGTTTGGGATCGCCCTGCGGCGGTTGATCGATGCCCCAGGTCTCGCTCATCCGCGATACCGATCCGCCGCGCGGGCGTTCAAGCGGGCCGTGTCCAGGATCAGGCACACATCGGTGGTGTTGAAATCGTGATCAACGAACGCGCCCTCGCCCACAGTGCCGCCAAGGCGCAGATAGGCTTTGATCAAGGCCGGAATCGCCAGCATCGCCGCCTTGCGGTCGATCTGATCCGGAGCCAACAGGTCCATCGGCTGGAACACCTTGGACCGGGCCCGCAGAGGCTCCGGCGCGAGATGGCGGTGGTGGAGCAGGCTCAGCGGTGCGGCGAGCGCGTCGACATCGGTGCCGTGGAACGAGGCCACGCCGAACAGGATGTCGATCTCTTGCTCGGCCACGTAAGCGCCAAGCGCGCGCCACAGAAGATGCATGGCGCTGCCGCCGCGATGGTCGGGGTCGAGGCAGGACCGCCCCAGCTCCAGGAGACGCCGCCCGCTCCGCTCCAGAGGGCCCAGATCGTATTCCGCGTCACAGTAAAAGCGCCCTGCGGCTGCGGCGCCATCGCGCGTCATCAGGCGGTATACGCCAATCACGTGATCGCCCGTGGGGCGCGCGGGATCACACAAGATCAGATGCTCGCAATGCGCATCGAACGCGTCTTTCTCCAGCCGCTGCGCGTGATCCACCTGGGCGCCGGAGCCCCCCAGTTCCTCAATGAAAACGCGGTATCTTAGGCGCTGAGCCGCGCGCAGATCTGCGTCATCCCGCGCCATTCGAAGCTCAAATCCATCACTTTGAGAGATCATGCTCCGCTCCTGTGTCGCCTGCTCGGGCCTTTGGCCAACCGCTGGCCTGATAGGTCCCTGCCGCCCGCATGTCCAGTTTCGCCCTGCAAGGCTGTGTTGACCTTTTGTTAAGGATTTGGCGCGATGTCGGATAGTCAGACGCTAACAAGATCCAGCTCGACATGGGCCGTGTCGACAACCTGCTTGCCCACGTCACGAAACATCACCGTGACTTTTGAGCCGATGACCGACTGCACCTGTCCCTCGCCCCATTCAGGGCATTTCGGGTGGCGCACGATCATGCCAGGCGCGAAAAAGGAAGAATACGACATGGGGTCCGCCTATGATAACTAAGCAAGATATGACGGCCCTCGCCGTATCGAAGCTCTGCCACGACCTTGTGAACCCGCTGGGCGCACTTGGCAACGGGGTGGAGCTTCTGGAGCTGACCGGCCAAGCCGGCGGAGAGGAAATGGCGCTGATCAAGCAGGCGCTCGGTGATGCGACAGCGCGGCTTGGATTTTATCGAATCGCCTTTGGCGCGGGGTCCGATCAACTCCTTTCAACCGATGAAATTCAGCGGGTGCTGGACCCGCTCAACAACCACGCGCGCGTCACGCTTTCCTGGACCGCGCAGGAGCCGCGAACCCGCCACGCGGTGAAGCGCGCCTTCCTGGGGCTGATGTGTGCGCAATCCGCTCTGCCCATGGGCGGTGCAGCGGTCTATGATGGCCAGACGGTCACAGCGCGCGGCGAAGGGCTATCGCTGGATCCGGCTCTGTGGCCCCTTCTCACCGAAGGGGGAGGCGATCTTCCGACCGCCTCGAGCGACATTCACTTTGCGCTTCTGGCCCAGACCATGGCCGATCAGGGCCGCCGCGCCGACCTTCAGACGGCCGACGGGCAGTTGATGCTGACGCTTTAGGACCGCACGGCCCCGTCGCCCTCGACCAGATACTTGAACGTCGTGAGCTGTTCGGCCCCAACCGGACCGCGCGCATGCATCCGTCCGGTGGCGATGCCGATCTCGGCGCCCATGCCGAATTCGCCGCCATCCGCGAACTGGGTCGAGGCGTTACGCATCAGGATCGCACTGTCGAGCCGGGCAAAGAACTCCGCCGCCGCGCTATCATCTTCGGTGATGATGCAGTCGGTGTGATCCGAGCCATAGCGCCGGATATGGGCGATCGCCCCGTCCAGATCATCGACCACACGGGCGGCAATGATGCTGTCCAGATACTCCGTCCCCCAGTCGTCCTCGGTCGCGGGGATGGTCCCGTCGAGCCCGTCGGCACGCACCTCAACTCCGGCCTCTTTCAGAGCGTCCACAATATCTTGGCCCAAGCCCTTCGCGTTCTTGTGGACCAGCAGGCACTCCGCAGCGCCGCAGATCCCGGTGCGCCGGGTCTTGGCGTTGAGCACGACGCGCATGGCTTTTTCGGGGTCAGCATCCCTGTCCAGATAGACATGCACGATGCCTTCGAGATGGGCAAAGACCGGCACCCGCGCTTCGCGCTGCACGAGCCCGACGAGCCCCTTTCCGCCGCGCGGCACGATCACGTCGATATGATCGGTCATGCGCAGCATCTCGCCCACGGCGGCGCGGTCGGTCGTGGGGACCAGTTGCACGGCATCCTCGGGCAGCCCGGCGTCGCGCAGGCCTTTGCGCATCGCCTCGGCAATCGCCATGGCAGAGCGGTGGCTTTCCGACCCCGCGCGCAGGATCACGGCGTTGCCCGCCTTCAGGCACAGTGCCGCTGCGTCGGCGGTCACGTTCGGGCGGCTCTCAAAGATCACCCCGACCACGCCCAGAGGCATCCGCACCCGCCGGATATGGAGCCCCGAGGGCCGGTCCCATTCGGCCATTACCTCCCCGATCGGGTCACGCTGATCTGCAATGGTGCGCAGGCTGTCTTCGATGCCGCGCAGACGATCCTGATCCAGCATCAGCCGGTCCAGCATCGCGGGACTCAGCCCTTTGGCGCGCCCGGCCTCCATGTCGGCGGCGTTTGCGGCCAGGATATCAGGCGCGGCCTCACGGAGCGCCGCTGCGGCGGAGATCAGAGCCGCATGCTTGCGATCCGGCTTCGCCTGGGCCACCTGCACCGACGCCGCGCGGGCGCGGGCGCCCATGTCTTGCATCATTGCTGCGATCTCATCCATCTTACCCTCCTTGCGGCGCTACTGCGCCATGTCATCTCGGTGCACCACGACCGCCGGGCCCTCATACCCCAGGATCGAGGCAATCTCGCCACTCTGGTGCCCGCGCATCTGCTCCACCTCCGGCTGGGCATAGCGGCTCAGCCCCGTGGCCAGCCGTGCGCCGTCGGGGCCGGTGATTTCAACGGGGTCGCCTTTGGTGAAAGCCCCCTCAGCGCTCACAATCCCGGCGGGCAAGAGGCTCTTGCCTGCGGCAAGCGCGCGGGCAGCCCCTGCATCCACGCGGATCTGACCGCGCGGCGGCATGGCGGTAATCCACCCCTTGCGGGCCTGCTGCGGGCTTGCCTGAGCGGCAAACCAGGTCGAGGGCGCATCACCCTCAAGCCTTTTCAAGGGGTTGTGCGCCGTTCCTGACGTGATCGCCATGGCGCATCCTCCCTCTGTCGCGATCCTGGCCGCCATCAGCTTCGTCCGCATGCCGCCTTTCGACAGACCGGACACCCCTTCGCCAGCCTGTGCCTCGATCTCGGGGGTGATCTGCTCAACAATGTCATAGCGACGGGCCGACGGATCGGTCATCGGGTTCGCAGTGTAGAGCCCGTCTACATCCGACAGCAGGATCAGCACATCGGCGCCCACCGTCACGGCCACTTGCGCGGCAAGGCGATCATTGTCGCCGTAGCGGATTTCATCCGTCGCCACCGTGTCGTTTTCGTTGACGATGGGCACTGCGCCAAGCCCCAGAAGCGTCCCCAAGGTCGCGCGGGAATTGAGGTAACGGCGCCGGTCCGCGACGTCTTCAAGCGTGACGAGAACCTGCGCCGCGGTGATCCCATGCGGGGCGAGCGCCGCCTCATAAGCGCGCGCCAGCCGGATTTGACCAACGGCGGCGGCGGCCTGGGCCTGCTCCAGTGGCACATCGCGGCTCAGGCCGAGAACGCCGCGCCCAAGCGCGATGGACCCAGAGGATACGAGCACCACATCAACGCTGCGCGCCTTCAGGTTTGCGACATCATCACAAAGGCTTGCGAGCCATTCCTCGCGCAATCCGCCATCTTTGACCAGCAGCGCCGATCCGATCTTGACGACAACCCGGCGCGCATCGCTCAGGGTTGCCACGGCGCGTCCTCCTCGGGGGTTTTGTGGCGCAGGCGGTCTTCGTCGATCCGCGCCCGCAGCGCGCGCAGAACGTCAGTCACGCCCGCGCCCGAGGCACCGGACATCACCATGACCTCCCCGGCCACCGCTTCGAGCTGGGCCTTCTGATCCGCGACGAGTTCGTCATCAAGCGCGTCGGTCTTGTTCAGAACCGTCACACGCGGCTTGTCTGCCAGAGCGCCGCCATATTCGCGCAGCTCGTGGATGACGGTCTTCCAATCCTGCGCCGGATCATCCGCCGTGCCATCCACGAGGTGCAACAGCACCGCGCAACGTTCCACATGGCCCAGGAACCGATCCCCGATCCCGCGCCCTTCATGGGCGCCTTCGATCAGACCGGGGATGTCGGCCACGACGAATTCAACACCATCCACGCCGACGACACCAAGGTTCGGCACAAGCGTGGTGAAGGGGTAATCCGCGATCTTGGGCCGGGCGTTCGACGTGGCCGCAAGGAAGGTCGATTTGCCCGCATTGGGCAGGCCTAGCAGCCCCACATCGGCGATCAGTTTGAGCCGCAGCCAGATCGTGCGTTCCACCCCAGGCTGGCCCGGGTTGGCGCGGCGCGGCGCCTGGTTCGTCGAGGTCTTGAAATGCAGATTGCCATGGCCGCCATTCCCGCCGCGCGCCAAGGTGACGCGCTGACCGACTTCGGTCAGATCGGCGATCACCTCTTCTTGATCCTCGTCCAGCACTTCGGTGCCAACGGGCACCCTCAGGACGATCTCGGGACCGCTGGCGCCGGTGCGCTGCTTGCCCATGCCGCCCTGGCCGTTCTTGGCGAAGAAATGCTGCTGGTAGCGGAAGTCGATCAGCGTATTGAGGCCGTCGACAGCCTCGACCACCACGTCTCCGCCGCGTCCGCCATCGCCGCCATCGGGGCCGCCATATTCGATGTATTTCTCACGCCGGAAGGATACGGCGCCGTTTCCGCCGGCGCCCGAGCGGATATAGACCTTGGCGAGATCGAGGAATTGCATGGGTCTCTCCTTTGCTCAGAGCGGTAGCGAGGGCGGGGTCAGGGTGCAAGGGGGGCGCTGCCCCCTTGGGCCTGCGGCCCAATTCCCCCGAGGTATTTGTCACAAATAAGAAGTTATGGCGCGCTTGGGATGGTGAGCCGATAACGACGGCAGGTGGTGTCTTCCCCGCGAGCTGTGGCGAAGGCGGTGCTGGTGCCGGTCTGCACAAAGCCCAGCTTGCGCAGCACGGCATCGGAGGCCGGGTTGTCGTGCCAGGTGGTTGCGCCGATCTCCGACCAGCGGTGATGCGATGCGGCATGAGCGATGGCAGCCCGCGCGGCCTCGGTGACGAACCCCTGGCCGTGCCACTGTGCGCCCATCTGGTAGCCAATGGTCGGAATCTCCGAATCCTTGCGGGTGATCCCGATCGTGCCGACCATGTCGCCATCGTGGCAGATGGCCCATAGATCGCCCTCTCCCTCGAAGGTTTGGCACCGGTTTGCGGTGAAACTGCGGTCGGCGGGCCAGGGCCACGACCCCGTTTGCCGGGCCACGTTCCAATCCGACATGAAGCTGTGCATCCGCTCCGTATCCGAGGAACGCAGGGGGCGTAGCAGGAGCCGGTCTGTGTGTATGGTCCGGCGCTCGAAGAGCACCACAGGGTGCGCACCGTCCCGCGCTGCGGAGTGGCCTTCGCCCTGCCCGGTCCTGCGAAAGCCGAGGTTGTGGAGCACGGCGCCGCTGGCCGGGTTGTCGGTGAAGTGGTCTGCTTCGAGCAGCGCGGGTGCGAAACGTCGGTCAAGTTCATCTACGAAGGCCCGCATCGCTTCGGTTGCGTAGCCCTGCCCTGCGTGATCGGGATGGATCGCATACATGACCGAGGGCGAGCTGCGCGGTCCGATCCCGCCCACGCCGCAGGTGCCGATCATTTCGCCATCCTTGCAGATGGCCGCGCGGAACGGGATCCGTCCCCGGTAGCGGGAGGCGGCGATGAGCCGTGCTGCGTCCTCTTCGGACCAGCCCACGGTCATGGCGAACAGGTTGGGCGCGACCTGAGGATGGCCGCAGATCCGTGCAAACGCCGGGGCGTCGGCATCGGTCATCTCGCGGAGCGTCAGACGGTCGGTCTCCAGGCGAAAGGCGCGCCGATCTTGCCAGCGGGTGCGGGTCAGGAGCATTTCGCGGCCCGGAATATCCGTGCGCCCGTCGCTGCGACAGAAGGAGCGTTTGGGGCCGGTATCAATGAACCCGATTTTCTCAAGCGCGCGGCGTGAGCGGTCATTCGCGGCAAAATGGCTGGAGGGGAGATCGCCATGGGCGGGGTCCGAGAACCACCAATCCACCGCCGCGTCTCCGGCTTCGGTGATGATCCCCTGCCCCCACGCATCCTGCGCCAGCCAGTATCCAAGCTCGTCCGAGACGCCGATCACGCCTTGCGGCGCGCCGTCCTGTTCGATGAGCCATGCCGTGCCGGGCGCGATCTGGGTGATGAACTCCATCGCGTCGTCATGGGTGTAGGGCTGCGGGATCACCGACAGCCATTCCCAGATCGCCCGATTTTGCAGCTCATTGGTGATGAACGCCGCGTCCTGCGCCTCCAGCGGGCGCAGAACCAGCCGGGAGGTGCGCAGGACAGGAAGCGTCATCCGTCCATCTTCCGGCTATAGGTCCAGGTTGGCACGGTCGCGCCGCGCGCGACGGAGAACTGTTCCGCATCGCCCAGATAATCGAACCCGCAATTCGTCAGCACCCGCGCAGAGCCCGCGTTGTCCTGAAAGACCTCAGCAAAGAGCCGATCCGCCCCATGAGGGTTTGCCGCAAGCACGGCGCGCACTGCCTCGGTTGCAAGGCCCGCATTCCAAAACGCTGGCGCAATCCAGAAGGAGACTTCGCTTTGCGCACGATCAAGCCGGTCCAGCATCAACATGCCCATGAACTCGGGACGCTCGGCCGGAGTTCCGTCAATGCTCCAGATGTCGAAACTGCGGTCTTTGCGGCCCGCACTGTCGATATAGGCCGCCGCCGCGCCGGGGGGGAACGGGTGCGGGATGGTGCGGGTCATCCGCGCCACACGCTCATCGCCCGCGTGGAGCGAGAAAAGGCCGGCATCAGACGCCCTGACCGGGCGCAGCACGAAGCCATCGGCTTCGATCATCGGGGGTGTTTCCATCGTTTTGTCTTTCAACATGCGCACTCCTCCTCGCGCAGGTCTGGACCAAATTCATGAACAAAGGACCGAAGAGAAAAGAACCGGAAAAAGAAGAAGGGGGACCGGTTCTCACCGATCCCCCTTGTCACATTTGCTCGCTTGGGATTTCGGCGTTTACTCCGCGGCTTCCGCCATTGGCATCACGGATACAAAGGTGCGACCCTTGAGGCCCTTGCGGAACTCAATGGTGCCCTCAACGGTGGCGAACAGGGTATGATCTTTACCCTGGCCGACACCTTCACCGGGCCAATACTTGTTGCCGCGCTGACGCGCGATGATGTTGCCGGGGATGACGTGCTCACCACCGTATTTCTTCACACCAAGGCGGCGACCGGCAGAGTCGCGACCGTTGCGGGAGGAACCGCCTGCTTTCTTATGTGCCATCTCGCTTCTCCTTAGGCTTTCATCAGCTCGTTGGCCTGAGCGATCCAGTCGTCACGCTCAATACGGCCTTTGAAGCTGAGTTGGTCATCCATATAGGCGATTTCCGCCGCATTCCAAGCTGCGATCTGATCGAAGTGGAACACACCGTTTTCGTGCAGCAGGCCTTCCAGCTTCGGACCCACGCCGGAGATCTTCTTCAGATCATCCGCGCCGCCCTCACGGGCTTCGGTCAGCAGGTTGGTCGGCTTGGTGCCTTCGGAGGCAGCCTCGGCCTTGGGTTCGGCTTTCTTCTCGGCCTTCTTGGCAGCGGGCTTCGCCGCTTTCTTTTCAGCCTTCGGGGCAGCGGCAACACCACCAGCAGCGCCGGTGCCGATCGCAGCCATCACGCCGGATTTGTCAGCGCCCTTTTCCAGGATCTCGGTGATCCGGACGAGAGTCAGCTTCTGGCGGTGGCCACGGGTGCGCTGCGAAGAGTGCTTCCGGCGACGCTTGACGAAGGTGATGACCTTGTCCGCCTTGACCTGGTCGATCACTTCGCCCTGCACACCCGCGCCTTCGACGAGGGGCGTGCCGACGGTGCCGCCGACCATGAGAATATCGTTGAATTGGACTTTGTCGCCCGCTTCGGCAGCCAGCCGCTCAACCCGGATCACGTCGCCCGTGGTCACTCGGTATTGCTTGCCACCGGTTTTCATAACCGCAAACATCTGCGTTCTTCCTTCGTATCCCGCGTCCTCGGGCCCCCGGTTTCGGGCGTTTGCGGGATCATCCCGCCCTCGAACAGCGCGCCCGCTTTTCGGGCGATGTAACACAAAACCGGGCGTGGTTACCCATGCCCGGTCCGGCGCGTATCGCCCAAGGGGACGTTCAAGTCAAGCGTTATTCACAGCTCCTGCGCGGAGACGTGCTTGGCCGCAGCGGCGCCGAGCGCCATGGAAACCTCGTTGAACAGCGCGTCGTAGGCGGCAAAGCTCGCCTCAACCAGGGCCTTGCTCTCTTCGGTCTCCGAAAAGGCGATGTAGTCCTCAAGGTCGCCCTCGTCGAGCAGCTTATACGCCATGCCCAGGAAGCCCGTCAGCCAGGTGCCCGTGTCGGCGCGCAGCTCGCCTTCGCCGGACCAGACCTGACGCAGGATTTCGCCCTCCGTCAGATCGGAGCCCCCGATCCCGCCGCCGCCCGCCAGCCCGGTGAGAAACGCGACGTTGCTGTTGAGCCCCCCGACCACGTTGCGCTCCACCAGGTCATTGGCGTCAATGAACCGCGCGATCTGTGCCGCATAGTCCGGGTCCGTCCGCTCAAGCGCCGCGCCTGCCGCACGCGCGGTCTCCTCGATATCGTCATCGAGCATCAGGCGACGGGTCTGGGTCTCGGCCGCCATGGCGCGCTGCCCGACCGGGCTTTCAAAGAAGGTGATGGCTGGGGCGGTGATTTCCTCACGGGTGTCGAGCAGCGTGTGGAACGCGGCCTCCACGGTCACCTGCATCCGCTCGACATCGTAAATGCGGGCCAGATCGGTCTCCCACCCTGCCCCGCCGCGACCGGGAAACATCTCGTCCGCCAGTTCGGCACCATAGGAGAGCCCCTCCTCGGACATGATCTCGATGATCTCATCGACCTGCATCAGATCAAGCATGCGGTCCACCTGCGCCGCATCCGCATGGGCCTGCCCCCCGAGCCCAAGCACAATGAGCACGGCTGCGCCTCGAAGCGAAGAGGTCTGCATGGACATGGCGCGGTCTCCTTATCACTGGCCGGTCCAATAGGTTTAAGGGCTCAGCGCTTCCGCGAAAAGGGGAAGTCCACAGATGGGGTTGCACAGCATGCGCGAGGGCGGTAGAGGAGCGGCCCAGACCCTTCGCGGAGAGGTGCCGGAGTGGTCGAACGGGGCGGTCTCGAAAACCGTTGTGGGTGCAAGCCCACCCAGGGTTCGAATCCCTGTCTCTCCGCCACTTGACTACCAGACACGTTGGTAGTCCTTAATTCTCTGAACCCAACTAACTCTATATCTGGTTAGTTCCATGTTGGCCTGTATCATGCCGAGATTTGATGTTCGGCACCGACATCTCTGCGAATTGAGCGCCGAGCTTATTGCTTGCAAATTCATGCGGAGATCAGTGTTTCGACGGTATTTTTCTTAGCATTTTCAGGGGCGCTCTTCCAACGTGGCGCTTCAGCGCAAAGCTCTCACGCACCACGCCCTCATGTTCATTAGCGCGCCATAGGTGAAATGGATCACCGTCGATTTGCACGAAGAACCTGTCAACCACCATTACCATTTCGGGTCCGTATTCGCCCGTCGCTGCCGGACCAGATTCGCAAGAACGGGGCAGAACCTTACTTGCTAATAGCGGATACTATCGTAGCAAACATCTATTCAGCACCAGTGTAGTACGTCTTTAATTTGACGCAAACTGAGTGGGTATCGAGTCTTGTATAGCACCGCCAACTTAGTGATCTCAGGTCTGGTTTGAAAATGCTTGTCCGGAGAGCAACTGCTCGTATTGCTAGGCTAAACCTCCGGCCTCCCCGGACCGACGCAACTTCCTCTTACGGAACCTTCAGGATATACCTTAGCTGGCTGTCCGGATTTCTGGGGCAAAGTCAGTTAGGCTATCGATTTTCTGCTCCGGGCGGCATCGTCGGAGGCCAACTATGGACTGGAAACCACCCGATGGGCGCGCGCCGCGCAGACAACAGACGGAAAGACCGGCGCTACGTTTGAATCCCTTGAATATATGGAGATCCAATGATGAGAACTTCTACTGCTTTCGCTGCAATCATCCTCTTTTTGGGATCAACCGTGCTGGCTCAGGCCGAAGGTGAGCGTCGCCCCTCCACTACAGTGATCGCTTTCATCGAAGCCATAAAGGCTTGGCCGGGGGACATACAGAAATTTTATGATCCAATTGCCGAAACAACCGGCGAAGGAAGTGGCCTGGTCACTTCTTTTTCGGCGGGGCCAGACTTGAGATCGTGGCAACTGATTGAGACACTCGGCAGTGGCCCATCGCGAATGAATGATCCTTGGATCGGGCACTACGATCAGGCCGGAAGTTATGACGATACCGATTGGTATGGTCTTAGCTGTTACCGTTTTGGAAAGGCCAGCAAGCCACTTTTCGATCAGGCTATCGACGAAGGCTTCACGCTAAACCAAGGAATCAATTCCTCCGCCGCACCCACGATTTCAGCTGGAGATGCGTTTCGCATGCTAGTGGGGGTAGACATGTCCGGGTTCTTCTGGATTTCGGAACTATCGGATGTGGAAGTCGCGACCAATTGCGATTTTGTAATGACTTTCGCAGGCATGACGACCACAGATGCGGCTCACGATCTGCAAGAAGGCCTTGTAGATCTTTTGGGAGAAGATTCTGTTTCACTGTCGAATCCGCAGGAAGGCGTTTTCTCTATAGACATCACCTATGATGCCCGAAACTCAGACCAAACCAAGATTGAGGCGCTAGAGATCTTCATTGACGATTTTTATGGACGTACGTCGCTAAGCATTTCGGCACATGCGTATCGAACCCACATGCCCTAGCTTTGGAGCATCTTCACTGGGGGAGGATCGGCAACGTCCCGACAGATAGCTGTCCTATTTACTCGCGTCCCCCTGCAAGCATAGGCGTGGGCCACCCTACAGGTGGATTGGTTTCGCGGCATCTAGAGTAAGGGGCCTTAGGTGCTCCGATCCGCCAGAGATCCTGCGCGTCCATTCTTATGCGTATCTGCCCAAAGAGGTTGAATTAAGTCTGGGCAGCACCGCGCAAAGCTGGGAAGCTCCGCGTCGAAGAGACACCCGCTTAACCGCCACCTGTTCAGGAGGAGCGCATGACCTCGGCGTTAGATCGGCGCAAAATGCTCGACCGCATTCGCATCACTATCCAAGAGTATGGACGGCATGTGTATTCGGTGTCCGGGGGGCATTCCCCGCGATTTCTATATACGATCGGGCTCTACGGGAAAGCGGGCGTGGAGCTTCTCTTTGCGGGCGGTGCGATCTATGACGAACGCGCGCTTGCATCACTGCTCAATCGCGCTGCGGTTCTGATCGAAGACGGTGACGACCCGTCCCAACTGCATATGCAGGACGATCAACTTGGCCCCGTGCGTTTGGTTCGGGCCGATCAAAGCTGGGTTTCCCGGCTGCTTCTGGGCGCTTTGGACTACTATGACATTGCCGAACTCCCCGTCTGGCAATTGGTCCCGGAGGACACTGAAAGCGCCAGCTTCGATATTCCGAACACCACGGAGCCTTTCAGCGAGCCCGCTCACCCGGCCTGGCGTTGGTTAGACGAGGACTGCCCCTACAACCTGCCGCCAGACAGCATCGCGATCACTGACCTGGATCTGATGCTGGGGTACGGCGCGAGCGAAGTCATGCGGTGGGACAGCGCCGAATGGGAGATCTACTCAGGCGAGAAGCCGACGCATGAGGCCGATACATATCGCGTCCCGCTGGCGCCGTTGCTCGCGTTTGACGCGGCACTGGCGCCTGCCGCCGAACTCGCCGTGGGCCGGGGGTTGATCCGTGACTATACCGCAGACGGATCGCCCGGCCCGTGGCAACCTTGGGGCCCGAAATAGGCCCGGCGCCCCAGGCCACGATCCCAGTTTGAGAGCACAGAGCAATGGCACGGTCCGATCAGGAAAACCCCATCACTCATGACGATATAGAGGCGCATTATGCGTCTCTGTTTGGCGCGCCCGACGAAAGGCACGTGTATCGGACCAAGACCCATAGCTTTGCGGTGCTGTGCTGGTCTCCGCAAAAGACAGGCGAAGACGTCTATATCTTCGCGACGGTCGGCGCGTATGCCGCAATGGGCACCCCGACCGAAAGATGTGAGTTCTTTTTTGGGCTTACCGAGAAACCGGCAGGTGTTGCGGACTCGATTGCCGAGGTGGCTTTGGACGGGAACGGAACCGGGCGCGTTCCGTCATCCGGCGATACCGTGACCTTGGCGTTTGCATTGTGGGACGGCACGCGCGCCACGAGTTATATGTTCACGGATGGCGGCGACGAAATCGTGCCACGGCTGCGACGGAACGCGACCGTGGTCGAGTTTATCCAGCTGGTTCCTCTCTTTGCAGACGAGGTTGACTACAAGAAGGCGCATGGGGAGGAGGCTCTTTGGCGGCATTTCGAAGACAACCACGTTGCCTATTGGGATCCTGACCGGATCTCGTCATTGTCCGATGGGTAACGACTAGATGAACGTTGGGCCCTGACATGAGTGATGCAAGCGTTTTCAAAGACGTGCTTTCGACCTGGGAGGCCCGAGAAACCGAAGAGTTCTGCGAGCTGGTCAATGATGCGCTCGGCCGTTCTGACGCGGCATGGGAGTTTGGACCCGATCCGTTGGATGACGACAAGATGCTCTTCTCGCTCAGCCTTCGGAACGATCCGGACTGGACCACAGCCGTCTCCAAGCGCCTGGAAATCCCGTTTCAATATGGGGAGGTCGGAGCCACTTTGGGCATCCCGCCGCGTCACTGGGACCGCTATTTCGAATACGTGGATCGCGACAATCAGGTGCGGGAGATCGACGGTGAAACCTGGGCGTTTCGCATGTCTCCAACAGATGATCCGAACATGGTGCGACTAAGTGTCTTTGCCGACCTTCCTCCAAGCGTTGATTGGTTCGATGCGGTGTCTATCATGCTGACCGGCGAGCTTGGTGAGTGCAATGTCGCCGAGTGCATTTGCCAGGTTGAGCGCATTGATAACCCTCAAGGATCAGCCCCGTTCGCCGATCTAAGAGCAGCCTTTGCCCGGCGCTTCCCCGGCTGCCACTACTATGCTGTTCTTTCAGAGGTCTAGGCCCGCCGACCGGCAGCGTCTGTCCTAAATCCGGACACACTCGCGCGTCAGATCTTGTAGAATGAGTAGGAATCAATCGGAGGATGAAACCATGAAAGCGCTTGAATTCCGTGGCCCGGGCGAAAAGGCTTGGGTGGAGAAGGACAAACCCGGCATCGAAAAGCCGACCGATGTGATCGTTAAAGTCACGAAGACGACGATCTGTGGGACCGATCTGCACATCCTCAAGGGCGACGTCCCGGCTGTCACCAAGGGCCGGACACTGGGTCATGAGGGCGTCGGGATCGTCGAAGAAGTCGGCGCCGCAGTGCGCAACTTCAAAAAGGGCGATCCGGTTCTGATCTCTTGCGTTACCTCCTGCGGGGCCTGCCCGAACTGCAAGCGGCAGCTCTATGCGCATTGCTCCGATGGCGGCTGGATCCTGGGGCATCTGATCGACGGCACTCAAGCCGAATATGTGCGCATCCCCCATGGCGACAACTCGCTCTATCCGATCCCGGATGGCGCGGATGAGGAAGCCCTGGTGATGCTGTCCGACATCATGCCCACCGGGCTGGAGATCGGCGTGCAATATGGCGGCGTTAAGCCCGGCGACACCGTTGCCATCGTGGGCGCCGGACCGGTCGGCATGTCGGTCCTGCTGACCGCGCAGTTCTATTCGCCCGGACGGATCATCATGGTCGATATGGACCCCGCGCGGCTGGAACTGGCCAAGACATTCGGCGCCACCGACACCGTTGAGGTCGGCAAGGAAGACGCCGTGGCCCGCATCATGGAGATGACCGGCGGCGCCGGTGTCGACGTGGCGATTGAGGCCGTCGGCGTGCCCGCGACCTTTGATGTCTGTCAGAAGGTCGTCGCAGCGGGCGGCAATGTCGCCAATGTCGGCGTGCATGGCACCCCGGTCGAGCTGCATATCGAAGAGCTTTGGATCAAGAACATCAATATCTCGATGGGTCTGGTCTGCACCAACACCACGCCGATGCTGCTCAAGACGCTGCAATCGGGCAAGGTCGATCCGGCCCAGCTGGTGACCCACCGGTTCAAGCTGGATGAGATCATGGACGCCTATGAGGTCTTCGCCAACGCCGCCCGCGAAAAGGCGATGAAGGTCATTCTGACCGCATGACCCCTGACCACTGCCGGGGAGCGCCAATTCCCCGGCAGTGTGCTTCGGAGCCACCCTGCCCGTCCGAAAATCGGACGGACTAATCGTCTCCGATCTGTTACACAGATGTATTGCCGCCCTTCGCGGATGCGAAAAAACATACCGGTCAAGGGGCTTGCCGGTCACCGTTGTCAATCGCTCTGGGGAGGGAGAGATGCCACAGCGGCTCAACAAAACCGATTGGGAGGATTATCTGGCTGTCGGCCGTATCCCCCCGCAGATCAGGAGCGATGTGCTGCACAGTTGGCAGCGCTCGTCGGAGCAGCACATTTCGCGTCTGAAACGTGCGCCGATCCTGAACGAAGAAGAGTTGCTGACCCGCCGGGCTCTGTCGCGGCGCCTGCGGATCAGCGCGCAAACCGCGCTCAGCCGGGCCGGACAGCTTCTGGACGACACCGGCAACATTCTGCTGCTATGCGACCGCTCCGGTGTCGTGGTGGACGCCGCCGGAGATCGCGCAACGCTCGATCGGGGCCGCGAGAACCATCTGCATCTTGGTGGCAACTGGTCCGAACCGGCCATCGGCACCAATGCCATCGGCACGGCCCTTCATCTGGGGCGCCCCGTGACCATCCGCGAGGCCGAGCATTTTTGCGAGGAGATCCAGCTTTGGAACTGCGCCGCCGCTCCAATTTCCGAACCCGGATCGGGCGAGGTGATCGGCGTGGTGGATATCTCCTGGCGCAATGGCATTGACCACCAGCACAACGCAGCGGCCCTTTCGGCCACCATGGCCATGCAGATCGAAGCAGAGCTGCGCCGCATGCAGGAGCGCGAGCGCGCCGAGCTTATGGAAAAACTGCATCTGACACGGCTGCGGCGCGGCGGTGAGCCGATGCTGGTCATGGACCGCACGGGCTCGGATGTGTTCGCGACGGAGGACTTTGCCCGGTTTTGCAAGGATGACAGCGCCCTGCGAGACCTGCGCGCCCGGATCCCCACCCTGATCGACCAGCGGCCCGCGACCATTGCAGAGGCCCTGTCGGACTGCATGCCGGGTATAGATCTGGAGGTGGTCGGCTCTGCCGAGGAAGCCATCGGCGTAATGATCTCTCTGCGCCGCTCTCGCCCGGCGAAAGCGGATCCCGGCGCCGAACTGACCCGGATCGGATCTGCAGGTCAGGCCGCAGCCCGGCTGTGCGCACATGCGCAGCGGCTGGCGCAGACGGAAATCCCGATCCTGATCGAAGGAGAGACCGGCACCGGCAAAACCTTCATGGCCCGCGCGATCCACCGGGCAAGCGCCCAGTCCGATGCGCCGTTCGAGCTTCTGGATTGCGCGGGGCTGACGGATGAGGTGCTGCGCGATCATCTGGCATCGGGGCGCTTTGACCGCGCGGGCGTGCTTTGTCTGAATTCGCCCGGCGCCATATCGCTCTCCAACCAGAAGCTGCTCCTGGGCCTCGTGGAGCATGTGTCGGACCGGGGTGCGCGGATCATCGCGCTATCGACCCGGCATCTTTATGACGAAATGTCCGAAGAGCGGTTCCGGGGGGATCTGTATTACCGGATCGCCGGCGCCCGGTTGGACATTCCGCCCTTGCGTGCGCGCCGTGACGAAATCGCGCCGATGCTGCGTGAGCTGGTGCGCCACCACGCGCTGACCAACGACGCCCGAGAGCTGCGCTTCACCTCCGGTGCCATGGCACGGCTGGTGGGCCATGCCTGGCCTGGCAATCTGCGCGAGATGCAGAACCTGATCGCAGCGCTTGATGCGCTCTCGCCCACTGGTCTGATCGACGAGGCGACCCTGCCGACGGAGTATCGCAGCGCCGCCCGCAAGACGGGCGAAAACACCTTGCGCGATGCGGAGCGGGCCCAGATCCTCGCCGCGATGGAGGCCGAGGGCGGCAACCTGACCCGCGTCGCCCGCCGTTTGGGGATCGCCCGCTCGACGCTCTATCTCAAACTGGATAGCTATGGGATCGAACGGAGTCGCTAAGTCCCACAATCATGCGTCAGCCAAAGCTGCTCACCACACTCAAAACCTATGACCGGCAGCAGCTGGGCGCGGATCTCAAGGCGGGCGTCACGGTCGCAATGATCGCGCTGCCGCTCAGCCTCGCGATCGCCATTGCCTCGGGCGCCGATCCCGGCACCGGGCTCATCACGGCGATCATCGGCGGCTTTTTCATCTCGGCCCTCGGGGGCAGCCGCGTACAGATCGGCGGGCCGACAGGGGCGTTCATCGTCGTCGTTTTCGGTATCATCGCCGAGCACGGGTATGACGGGCTGGTGCTGGCCACCCTGATGGCGGGTGTCCTGCTTTTGCTGGCGGGCGCGTTGCGCGCCGGGCGATTGGTTGCCCTGGTGCCAGAGCCGGTGATCAACGGCTTCACCATCGGGATCGCGATCATCATCGCCACCAGTCAGATCAAGACCTTCCTTGGCCTCGAACTTGCCCAGGAGCCCGCTGATTTTCTGGAAAAGCTGCCCGCGCTTTGGGGCGCGCGCGGCACGCTGAGCCTCTCCACATTGTGCATCGGGCTGGCCTCCATGGCGCTGATCGTTGTCTTGCGCCGCGCCGCGCCGCGTCAACCCGGCCTGATCGTCGCTGTCGCGATCACCTCCGCACTCGTCGCGCTGTTTGGCCTGTCGGTGGAGACCCTGCACAGCCGCTTTGGCGCACTGCCGACGGCGCTCCCTGCCCCGGCATGGCCCGATCTGTCTATCGAGCGCATGATCGAACTGCTGCCCTCAGCCGTGATCATTGCCGTTTTGGCGGCGATTGAGTCCCTCTTGTCCGCGATCGTCGCGGACCGGATGATCGAAGGCAATCACCGCCCCAATGCCGAACTGCTCGCCCAAGGGGTCGCCAACAGCGCCTCCGCCCTGTTCGGAGGGTTGCCGGTGACCGGCGCCATCGCGCGCACCGCGACCAATGTCCGCGCCGGGGGGCAAACGCCCATGGCGGGCATCTTTCATGCGCTCACGATCCTTATCGTGATGCTCGTCGCGGCCCCCGCGGCGGGACATCTGGCGATGCCCGCACTGGCGGCGCTGCTCATGCTCACCGCCTGGAACATGAGCGAGCCCGACAGATGGGCCTCCTACGCCCAGGCTCCGTGGCCGGATCGGGTGTTGCTCCTGATCACTCTGGCGCTGACGGTTCTGGTCGATCTGACGGTCGCCATCGGGGTCGGTGTCGCCCTGGATCTGCTGCTGCGCAGGCTGCGCGCCCGCCGCTAAGGGGTGATGTAGCCGCGCAACCGCGCGTCCGCAGCATGTCCGTCAGCGCGCCCGATCATCGGACAATGCGCCGCTTTCGATCTGCGCCATCCTAGGTCTCAGCCGTACCCAATCCGGGACGGTCGTGAGACATGGGAGGAGTTTTTCGTGCCACTGGACAAGAAAAACCAACGCTCTGTGCAGGTGCTTGGCATCGACGCGGGCGGGACAATGACGGACACGTTCTTCGTCGACGCGGATGGCGATTTCGTCGTCGGCAAGGCGCAATCGACGCCGGACAACGAGGCCCGCGGGCTGATCGAATCCAGCCGTGAAGGGCTGGAGCATTGGGGGCTGAGCCTCGAAGAGGCGCTGTCCTCGATCCAGACAGGTGTCTATTCCGGCACCGCGATGCTGAACCGCGTGGTGCAGCGCAAGGGCCTTAAAACCGGGCTGATCGTCAATGCGGGGATGGAGGATTTTCACCGCATGGGCCGCGCCTGTCAGGCCTATCTGGGCATGGCCTATGAGGACCGGATCCACCTGAACACGCACTATTACGACGATCCGCTGGTGCCCCGTCACCTGACCCGCGGCGTGATGGAGCGCATCGACATGTTCGGTGACGTCGTCATCCCGCTGCGCGAAGACACCGCCCGTCAGGCCGCGCAGGAGCTGATCGCGCAAGATGTCGAAGGCATCGCGATTTCGCTGCTGCACAGCTACAAGAACCCGGGCCATGAGCGCCGCGTGCGCGACATTGTCGCCGAAGAGGTCGAAAAGGCGGGCAAAGAGATCCCGGTCTTTGCGTCCTGCGACTACTACCCGGTGCGCAAGGAAACGCATCGCACCAACACCACCGTGCTGGAGGCCTTCGCGGCGGAACCCAGCCGCCAGACGCTGAAGAAGATCTCGGGCGAGTTCAAAGAGAACGGCTCCAAGTTCGACTTCCGCGTGATGGCGACCCATGGCGGCACCATTTCCTGGAAGGCCAAAGAGCTGGCGCGGACTATCGTGTCCGGTCCGATTGGCGGCGTGATCGGTGCGAAGTACCTCGGCGAAGTGCTGGGCTACAAGAATATCGCCTGCTCTGACATTGGCGGCACGTCCTTTGACGTGGCCCTGATCACCCAAGGCGAGCTGACCATTCAGAACGACCCGGATATGGCGCGCCTTGTGCTGTCGCTGCCTCTGGTCGGGCTGGATTCGGTCGGCGCGGGCGCCGGATCGTTCATCCGTCTTGATCCCTACACCAAGGCGATCAAGCTGGGCCCGGACAGCGCGGGCTACCGCGTGGGCGTGTGCTGGGCCGATAGCGGCATCGACACGGTGACCATCTCGGATTGCCACGTGATCCTGGGCTACCTGAACCCGGACAACTTCCTGGGCGGTCAGGTCAAGCTGGATCGTCAGCGCGCCTGGGACGCCATGAAAGAGCAGATCGCCGATCCGCTTGGCATCAGCGTCGAAGAGGCCGCCGCAGGCGTCATCGAACTGCTCGACTCCGATCTGCGCGACTACTTGAAGGCGTTGATTTCGGGCAAGGGATACTCGCCCTCTTCCTTCACGTGTTTCTCCTATGGCGGCGCCGGTCCGGTGCACACCTATGGCTACACCGAAGGTATGGGCTTTGAGGATGTCATCGTCCCGGCCTGGGCGGCGGGCTTCTCGGCCTTTGGCTGCGCGGCAGCCGATTTCGAGTATCGCTACGACAAATCCATGGACATCAACATTGCCGAAGAGGCCAGTGACGATGCCAAGGAAATCGAAGCCAAGATGATCAACGACGCCTGGCACGAACTGGCGGAGAAGGTTCTCGAGGAGTTCGAGCTCAACGGCTACACCCGCGATCAGGTCGAGTTGCAGCCGGGCTACCGGATGCAGTATCGCGGCCAGCTCAACGATCTGGAGATCGAAAGCCCCATCGAGTCCGCGAAGACCGCCGCCGACTGGGACAAGCTGGTCGAAGCGTTCAACGACAAATATGGCCGCGTTTATGCCGCTTCGGCGCGCTCGCCCGAACTGGGCTACTCGGTCACCGGTGCCATCATGCGCGGCACCGTGCCGATCCCGAAACCCAACATCCCCAAGGAAGAAGAAGGCCCCGCCACGCCGCCCGAAGAGGCCAAGCTTGGTACCCGGGAATTCTACCGCAAGGGCAAATGGGTCGATGCGCAGGTCTATCAGATGGAGACGCTGACGCCCGGCAACCGGATCACCGGCCCCGCCATTATCGAATCCGACGCCACGACCTTTGTTGTGCCTGGCGGTTTTGAGACCTGGCTCGACGGCCACCGCCTGTTCCACCTGACAGAAGTGTGACGGGCAAGGGAGGAGAAAACCCATGAATATTCAAACGACAACCAAAGGCATCGTGCGTGGCGGGCAAACGCTCAAGCAGCACCGCGACCAGATCATGGATGCCACCAAAGCGACCGGCCACTACGCCGGTCTGAAGGAACGGGCGCTGCAGAAGGAAAGCCCGATCCTCTATAACAAGCTGTTCTCGCGCCTTCGGGCCGGGGTGGTGGATGCGCGCGAAACCGCGAAAAAGATCGCCGCCTCGCCCATCGTGGAGCAGGAAGGTGAGCTGTGCTTCACGCTCTATAACGCGGCCGGGGACAGCATCCTGACCTCCACGGGGATCATCATCCACGTGGGCACCATGGGCGCGGCGATCAAATACATGATCGAAAACGATTGGGAGGGAAATCCCGGCATCGCCGACAAGGATATCTTTACCAACAACGATCCGCTGATCGGGAACGTCCACCCCTGCGACATCCACACGATCGTGCCCATCTTCCACGAAGGTGAGCTGATCGGCTGGGTTGGCGGCGTGACCCACGTGATCGACACCGGGGCGGTTGGCCCGGGCTCAATGACCACAGGTCAGGTGCAACGGTTCGGGGATGGCTATTCGGTCACCTGCCGCAAGACCGGCGCCAATGACGAGCTGTTCCGCGACTGGCTGCATGAATCGCAGCGCTCGGTGCGGACCACGCGGTACTGGATGCTCGACGAGCGGACCCGCGTCGCGGGCTGCCACATGATCCGCGACCTCGTTGAGGAAGTGATCGCCGAAGACGGCATCGAAGCCTATTGGAAGTTCGCCTATGAGGCGGTCGAGCATGGCCGGGTCGGCCTGCAAAACCGCATCAAGGCGATGACCATTCCGGGCACCTACCGTCAGGTCGGCTTCGTCGATGTGCCTTACGCCCATGAGGACGTGCATGTGCCCTCGACCTTCGCCAAGGTCGACACGATCATGCACACCCCGTCCGAGATGACGATCAGGCCGGACGGGACGTGGAGGCTCGATTTCGAGGGCTCAAGCCGATGGGGTTGGCACACCTATAACGCCCACGCGGTGTCCTTTACCTCGGGCATCTGGGTGATGATGACCCAGACGTTGATCCCGTCCGAGATGATCAACGACGGTGCGGCCTACGGGACGGAGTTCCGATTGCCAAAAGGCACCTGGATGAACCCGGACGACCGGCGCGTGGCCTATGCCTACAGCTGGCACTTCCTGGTGTCCTCCTGGACAGCACTGTGGCGCGGGCTCTCGCGGTCCTATTTCGGGCGCGGCTACCTCGAAGAGGTGAACGCGGGCAATGCCAACACCTCCAACTGGCTGCAAGGCGGCGGGTTCAACCAGTATGACGAAATTCATGCGGTGAACTCCTTCGAATGCGCGGCCAACGGGGTTGGGGCATCGGCCTTCTCCGATGGGATCTCCCACGCGGCGGCCATCTGGAACCCCGAAGGCGATATGGGCGACATGGAGATCTGGGAGCTGGCCGAACCGCTGGTTTACCTGGGCCGCCAGGTCAAAGCCTCCTCGGGCGGCGCGGGCAAGTATCGCGGCGGTTGCGGGTTCGAAAGCCTGCGCATGGTCTGGAACGCCAAGGACTGGACGATGTTCTTCATGGGTAACGGTCATATCAGCTCCGATTGGGGTCTGATGGGCGGCTATCCGGCAGCATCGGGCTATCGGTTTGAAGCCCATGACACCGGGCTCAAGCAGAAGATCGCCAATGGCGAGCCGATCCCCTTTGGCGGCGATACCGACCCGGAGAACCCGATCTATGACGGGCTGATCAACCCGGAGGGCATCAAGCGCGACAAGCAGGCCATCACCACCGAAGACATGTTCGAGGATCACGATCTGTACCTCAACTACATGCGCGGTGGGCCGGGCTTTGGCGATCCGCTGGATCGCGAACCCTCCTCCGTGGCGGACGACGTCAATGGCGGCTACCTGCTCGAACGCTTTGCGGAGCGCGTCTACGGCGTCATCCTGACCGAGGGCGCGGATGGCCTGAAGGCCGCCGATGAGACCGCGACCGAGGCGAAGCGCGCCGAGATCCGCAAGGATCGTCTGGCCAAGGCCGTGCCCACCAAGGAGTGGATGGCCAAGGAGCGCGAGCGCATCCTGAACAAGGACACCGGTGTCCATGTGCAGCAGATGTATGCCTCCAGCTTCAAGCTGGGGCCGACCTGGGCACAGGGCTTCCGCGAGTTCTGGGATCTGCCGGAGAGTTGGGACCTGAAGGAAGAGGATCTGCCGATCCCCTCCTATGGCCGCGAATACTCGATGGACCTTTCCGAGCTGCCGGACGTGAAAACCGTCCAGTTCGTCGAGGAATAAGATCCCTTGGGTGCGCCGCAGCCTCCCTGTGGCGCACCCCCTTTTCCAAAAGGAGTAAAGAAATGGCTTACACAAAGGCAAAGATCAAAGACCTGGTCGATGGCTCGATCGACCGCGATACGCTGCACACCATGCTGTCCACGCCCAAGGATGGGGACCGCTTTGTGAAATACATCGAAGTGCTGCAGGAGCAGGTGCCGTGGAAAGACCGGATCATCCTGCCTCTGGGGCCGAAGCTGTTCATCGTGCAGCGGGCCTCGGACAAGAAATGGGTGGTCAAGTCGCTGGCCGGTTACGAGTTCTGCGACTGGAAGGAGAACTGGAAGCTCCACGCCGTGATGCGGGTCCGGGAAACCGCCGAGGACATGGAAGAGCTGTATCCCCGTCTCATGGCGCCCTCCACCGACTGGCAGGTGATCCGGGAATACTACTGCCCCGCATCCGGTGATCTGCTTGATGTCGAAGCGCCCACGCCCTGGTATCCTGTGATCCACGACTTCGAGCCGGATATCGACGCCTTCTACACGGAATGGCTGGGGCTCGAGCTGCCCGAACGCGCGGCCTGATCGCGCCGCCGCATTCAATGCCCGGCTGACAGCCATGTCAGCCGGGCATTTTGAAACCAGGTCCTCCATGGCCGCCACAGCGGCCATGGAGGGGGCTTCCGAGGTCACACAGAGACTGAGGCCCGCAGGGATCGCCCGCCGCCTCCGCGCCCTCAGAACCGCATGATGGCCCCCAGCCCGAACGACACCGGATGCTGCTCTTTGACGAGAGGGCTTTCCGCACTCTTTCCAAGATCTTCGTAATCGACGGAGCCGATGAGCGTCACACTGTCGGTGATCGGATAGCCAACCGTAAGAGAGGCAAAGCCGGTCGTCGTCTTCTCGGCGGTGTAGGCCGCCCGAACCGATGTCGCTTCCGCCGCGGTCACACCGTAGAGATACTGGTTAAGCTTCGCGTCGCGGTACTTCGCCCCGATCGCTATATCCACCTGGAACGCCCCGGCATCAAGCACATACCCAATGGTTGCCGTCGCCTCGGTACCTTTATGGGCGTCTGTGATGTCCTTGCTCACGTCCAACCCCAGATAGGCATCCCCGAAATTGAGCATCGTGCCGATGCCCGCCTCGACGGCGCCATCCCGCTTGAGGCCCTTGAACAGATCCTTGTCGGGAAAGTCAGGCGCCCCGCGATAGCCGAGCGAAAGACTGACGGTCCCGATCCCGTAGTCAAAAGCCTCATAGGACACGCCGTCCAGCCCGATATGGAGCCGTTCCGTGTCGTAGGACAACATCGGCACTACTCCGTAGGTGTAATCGTCCTCGCCGACATAGACGCCTTTCGTGCCTCCGCCGATCAGGCCAAACGTCCAGGTTCCTTCTGCATATGCGCCTGTCGCGCAGAAGATCAGCGCTGCGACCCAAACCGTTCTCGTCATCTCATGATCCTTGATTGAGTTGTTGATGCCCCCTTGCTCTGCAAAAGCAGGCTGTGTGTCGTCCAATCCCTCACGGACGGACATTTATTGACGATCCGGACACGCGATATGCTCTAACGGATGGCGACCGCTCCGGGGTTTGATAGAGAGTGCGGATGGACGACGTTTTCGTAGACCTGATCACCACGGCAACGGTCGTGATCTCGCTCTTTGGCGCGACGCTCGCGCTGAACCAGCAGCGCTACCCGCATGTGGCACGCAGCTTTGCGGCCTTTCTGCTGATCGTCGCGGTCAACAACCTACCCGATATCGTGCGCCGCGCCCTGAGCACAGCGCAGCAAGAGGCGTTCGAGCCGCTGCTTGCCGCCGTCGGGATCGCCACCAGCTTGTGCATCGCTCCGGCCTTCTGGCTCTACGTGGTCATGCTGACATCCACGCAGCCGCGAATTCCCCCGCACCCTTGGCGGCATGCCGCATTGCCCGTTCTGGGGCTGGTCGCAGCCATCTTAGTGGCGTTCTTCTCACGGGATCTCTTGTTCCTGTCCGAGGCGGAGATCAGCCAGGACTTCACCGCGTGGCAGATGGCGATCCTCGCGCTCCTGCTGCTGGTCATTCTGACGATGTTTGCGCAATTGCTGGTCTATCTCTACCTCATCATGCGCCGCCTGCTGCGCTATCGGCGCCGCCTTCAGGATTTCTACGCCAGCACGGAAAAGCATGAGCTGCGTTGGATCTATATTATCGGAGGGCTTGGCCTGCTGTTCTGGTGCGCGCAGATCATGTCGGTGCGCAATGAGATCACGCCCGAGCGTCAGCTTCTGTCGCAGGCCGCGCTTAGCCTCGCGGGACTCGCCATGGTGGTGGCGACCACATTCTGGGGGCTTCGCCAAAGGCCCGCTTTGGTCCCTGCCCCATCCGAGCCCGAGCCTGCCCCCCTGCCCGATCAGCCCTCCGGTTCCAGCCCCGAAAAGTCCGCGGAGAAGTATGAGAAATCCGCCCTCAGCCCCGAGGCCTCGGCGCGGATCGAACGCAAGCTGCGCGCGGCGATGGAGACGGACAAGCTGCACCGCGACGCCAACCTGTCGCTGTGGAGTCTGGCGCGCCATGTCGGGGCGTCTCCGAACTACATCTCTCAGACGCTCAACGAGGTGATCGGGGAAAGCTTCTTCGACTTCGTCAACCGCCACCGGATCGCAGAGGCCATGCGGCGGCTCTCCGATACGGACGAAACGGTGCTTACGATCACCTATGATGTCGGCTTCAACTCCCGCTCGTCCTTCTACACAGCGTTCAAGCGGGTGACGGGCCAAACCCCGACCGGATATCGAAAATCATTGTCCGACCGTGAGGGAGCGGACGACGACTCGGAGGCACAAGGCCACATCTGATCGAGACAACACCGATCAGGAGACATCTTGTGACATTCCAACCCCTTTCCCTGCGCCTGCGCAGAGCCCTTCCGATGAGACAATCCCGGCCCGACCGCCGGACGCCCTCGCGCGGGCTTGCAACCTGCGGTCTGTGCGCCGCTTTGCTCCTGTCCGCCTGCGGCCTTGTCGGCTCTGGTCAGGCGCGCCCCCAGGATCCAAAGGACCGCCCCTACCGCATTGAAACCGTCAGTTTCGCCGGTGGACCGGGCGTCACACTGGCCGGAGAGCTGACCATGCCGCCATCGGGTGGCCCGTTCAAAGCCGTCGCGCTGATTTCGGGATCCGGCCCGCAGGACCGCAATGAAAGCGTGGCCGACCATAGGCCGTTCCTGGTTCTGTCGGATTACCTGACACGGGCCGGCTACGCGGTGCTGCGCTATGATGATCGCGGCACCGAAGAAAGCACCGGCTCCTACGAGGATGCGGCGCTGCCTGACTTTGCCGACGATGCCGCTGGCGCGTTCCGCTACCTGCAAAGCCGCCCGGAGATCGACAAGACCGCAATCGGTTTCATCGGTCATTCCGAGGGCGGCGAAATCGCCCCGTTCGCCGCGGCGCAGGTCGATCCTGCCTTTATGGTCTTCCTGGCGGGCTCCGGGCGCCGGACATTGCCGGATGTGCTCGCCACCCAAGTGGCCGATATCGCCCGCGCGCAAGGCGTCGACGAGGACGAGATCGCAGAAGCCAAGGAGGTGATTGAGCAGGCCAGCCGCATCCTCGCCCGCCCCGCCCCGCTGCCGGAGATCCGCGAGGAATTGAATAGTTATCTCAAGTCCAAGGGACTCGGCCGGAGCAGCCGTCAGGCCTATCTCGCGCAGTACGGAAACCGCTGGGGCGTCAGCCAGGCGACCAACGACCCGACCGTCTCGCTCCGGGCGCTGAATGTGCCGGTGCTGGCGCTGTTCGGTGAAAAGGATCTGCAGGTCGCCGCGCGCTATGAAGCGCCGGTCATGCGCTCCGCGCTCCGCCACCCGCGCTCAAGGGTCGAAACGATCGAAGGTGTCAATCACCTGTTCCAACCCGCTGAGACCGGCCTGCCATCGGAATACGGGGAGATCGAAACCACGATCTTGCCCTCCGTTCTGGAGCGGATCCGCACCTGGATGGATGCGCTCTAAGCGCCGCCGCCGGTCCATCACCCCTCTTCGGCATCCGCCCTACAAGCGGGCGCCGCTCATCCTCCCGCCCGGCAATTCCGCCGCGGCACCCACGTCATAAGGAAAACTCAATGACACCGACGAAGACCCTGATCCTGACCGCCGCCATTCTGGCTGGCCTGGCCCTTTCTGCCTGCAGCGATCCGAACGCCATTCCCGTCTCGACCATGAGCTGCACCGATCTGGCGCGCGAGATCGGCCGCTATACCCAAGTCCGGGATGACGCCACGATCGACAGCCTGGCGGCGTCGGTCGACAACCTGTTCACCGATGAGAAGGAAAAGCTCATCACCAACAGTGTAGAAGCCCTGGCCGAAGACATCACCGGAGTAGATGCAACGCAGCGGCTCGACGTTCTGAACCGCGCCTACGCCCAACGCGGCTGCCGCTAGCGCAGCGTCTGAGCGCGCTCCTGGATACTTCACAGGCCCCTTCCCAGCGGGCGTAAGACGGCCAAATCCAGAGCGCCACCGGAGCCCGGCATGCGTCCGGGCTCCAATCTTCCAACGCAACGTCACTCACGGATCGACGCGCATTTCGGAATTTTATTCTTCTTTGGACCAGCTCCGCGTTCTACGCTGACCGGCAGGAGGAGAACCCGAAATGCGCGACGATCAGGCTGATCTGCCGCTGACCTTGCACACCCGTGCCACACCCAAGCAGGCGCGTGCCCGCCAGAGGGTGCGCGAAATCCTCAGCGCTGCCGTAGAGGTGCTGGCGGATCACCCGCCGGGCGATCTGTCGGCCAACCTCGTCGCCGCGCGCGCGGGCATCCCGGTCAGCTCGATCTATCGCTATTTCCCGACCCCCGATGACCTCGTCGATGAGCTTTACCTGCAGGCCGCCGCCGAGCTGAAAGATGCTATGGAGCAAGCAGTGGACCGCCCCGGATCGTGGCGCGCGCGGCTTGCGGATGTTTTGCAACTGATCCGCCGTTTTCTCGAAGAGCACCCCTATTACCGGCCCCTGCTTGTGCTCATTGCCGCGCGGCGCGGACCGCAGGGGCTGTCGCATGATTTCAACCACGACATCGCAAGCTTCCTGGCGGAACGGTGGGAAATGGGCAAAGACGGCTTCCACGGCGGCACCCCGAAAACCGTCGCCGCTATTGCCGTGCAGATGGTCCTGTCCTTCGAAGAGCTGATGATCTTGCAAGACGGCACGCGCCGCGCCGCCTACATGACCGAATCCCTACGCGCGCTTGAGGCCTATCTCGCGCTGTACCTCACCGATGACACCCCGGAAGGAGACCCTGCATGAGGGCATTGATCGCAATCGCAGCCATCGCCGTGATCGCCGGAGCCGCCTTTCTGATGTGGCCGGAGCCGGACCTTGAGCCGGGCCCCGAAGACATCGCACGGGCGGAGCGCCTGCACCCTCTCGATCCCGAGCTGGGCGCGATCTATGACCGCTCCTGCATCAGCTGCCACGCCCTCCCGGGCACCGGCGCTCCGCTCGCGGGGCATCTCGCCGCGTGGGAGCCCCGGCTCAAGGCCCGCGGCGAGGCCGGGTTGCTGCATTCTGCCCGCAACGGATACGGCGCAATGCCCGCCATGGGGCTGTGCAACGATTGCAGCCCGGACGAATTGGCCGCGCTGATCACCTTCATGTCCACCGGAGAGCCTCAATGACCCTGACTCGTCGCAAGACCCTGGCCCTTGGGGCCGGAGCCGCCATCGCCGTGCCCGCCGCTTTGCAGGGCCGATGGCTTGCCAAGGACTTCTCCGTGGATCAGCCCCCCGCCCCCATGCCCACCGACGGCGCTCGGGTCTGGCGCAACTGGTCGGGTCTGCACAGCGCCACCCCGCGCGAGATTTTCACGCCGACCAGCGAAGACGAACTGGCCGCCAAGATCGCCGCCTGGCCGGGGCGCGTACGGCCGGTGGGCAGCGGGCATTCCTTCATCGACATCGTGCCGACCGAAGATCTCATGGTCGATGCCAGCCGCCTGTCGGGGCTTATAGACGCCGACCCTCAGGCGGGCACCGCCACATTTGGCGCAGGCACCCGCCTCAGGCAGGCCGCGATGGAGGCCGATGCCGAAGGGCTCGCCTTCCCGAACCTGCCCGATATCGACGTGCAGACGCTTGCCGGGAGCTTCTCAACCGCCACCCATGGCACCGGGCGCGATCTGCCCGCCCTCCATGCGCGGCTGCGCGGGTTCCGGTTGCTGACCCCGTCCGGAGAGTTCCGCGATGTGACCCGAGAGAGCGACCCCGATCTGTTCGCCGCCGGGCAGGTGTCGCTTGGCACGCTGGGCATTCTGACCCAGGTCACGCTCGACATGGCTCCGCGTTTTGCACTGAACCGCAAGGTGTTCCTCGTCCCGCTCGACGAGGCGATCGAAACCATGCACGAGCGCGCCGCGCAGCATCCGTATTTCGAATTCTACGTTCTGCCACATACCGGCTATTGCGCGCTCATCACCCATGATCATTTCGACGGAGAACCGGAAGGCCGCGCCCCGAGCAAGGATGAGGACTTCATCAGCACATTCAAGACGTTGCGGGACGTTCTTGGCTGGGCACCCTGGCTGCGCAAGAAGGCGTTTGAGACCTATGTGAAGACGCAGGTCGACGGCTCCGGCCTGATCGAGGACGAAACCGATCTCTCGTGGAAGCTGCTTTCAACCGCGCGCGCAACGAAGATGCACGAGCTGGAATACCACCTGCCCGCCGAGGAGGTGCAGGACGCCCTGCGCGAGGTGGTCGCGGCCATGGAGAGCCGCCCCGACACGTTCTTCCCGATGGAAGTCCGCTTCATCGCCACCGATGACGCCTGGCTGAGCCCGTTCCAGGGCGGTCCGCGCTGCTCGATCGCCGTCCATACGGCCCAAAATGAAACCCATCAGACCCTGTTCGATCTGGCAGAGCCGATCCTGCGGGCCCATGGCGGGCGGCCCCACTGGGGCAAGCTGCACTCGCTCAGTGCGGAGCAACTGGCCGGGCTCTATCCCCGCTTTGGCGACTTCCAAGCCGTCCGCGCCCAAATCGACCCAGAGGGCAAGATGCTCAACCCCCGCACCGCCGCGCTGTTTGGCGTGCCCTTCGAGGCGTAATCTCCATGGCTCTCTTGTTTCTAGTCGTCCCGCTGCTCACCATCCTGGCCGCGCAGCGCATTTCGGTGCTGGACCGGATCGGCGTTGTGCCGCTGGTGTTCCTGCTGGGATTCATCTGCGCGCTGACCCTCGACACGCAGGCGCTTTGGGGGAGCGACCTGCAACAGACCGTGATCGAGGTCAGCGTCGCCCTGGCTCTGCCGCTGATCATCTTTGCCGCCAATATCCGCACCGCGCTGAGGGACGCAGGCGGTGCGTTGCGCGCGATCGTCGCCGCCTTTGTGGCAGTGGTGGTCACCGCGCTCGTCGGCACGATCCTGTTCAGCGGCACGGTCGATGGCCTGCCGCAGGTGGCCGCGCTGTCGGTCGGCGCCTACACGGGCAGCAATATCAACATGGGCGCGATCAACAGCGCGATCGACGGAGACCCGACGATCTTCACCACGATGATCACCTACGACATCGTGTTTTCGGTCGTCTACATGCTTGTGATCCTGCTAGTCGGCCAACGGCTGGCCGGGCTGATCCTGCCGCCCTATGAGGCCACGCACTCCGCCGAGGAAAGCGCCATGGCCCATTTGGCGGATGAAAGCGCGGGCGCCTACCGGACCCTCCTGCAGCGCTCCACGCTGGCGGGCTCTGCCCTGGTGCTGGTCGCGGCCGCCGTGGTGGTGGGGCTGTCGGTGCTGGTCGGGGAGCTGGCGCCCGAGTCCCTGTCCTCTGTCGCCGTGATCCTGTCGATCACGACGCTCGGACTAATCGGATCGCTCATCCCGCAGCTTCACAAAGTGAAGACGAGCTTTCACCTTGGCATGGTGTTCATCCTGATCTTCGGCTTCGCCACGGGCACCACGCTCGACACCACGGTGCTGGCCAGGATGGATCTGAGCCTTGCGGGCTATTTCCTGTTCGTGATCTTCGGCGCCATGATCGTGCAGGCACTCCTGTGCCGCCTGATGGGCATCGACCGGGACACGTTCCTGATCGCCTCCGGGGCCTCGGTCATGTCCGTGCCCTTCATCCCGGTGATCGCGGGCGCCCTGCGCAACCGCGCGCTGCTGGTGCCGGGAATCGCGATTGCGATCATCGGCTACGCGGTCGGGAACTATCTGGGGATCATGGTGAACGCCCTTGCAGGCGGGATTTCTGGTGGGTGGTGAGGGGCTCGAACCCCCGACATCCTCGGTGTAAACGAGACGCTCTACCAACTGAGCTAACCACCCGCCGGGCGCCCAGATAGCGCAGGGATCAATCGGGTGCAAGCACGCTCAGCACACCGTCTTTGCAGTGGTAAACCACGCCCTGTGCAATCCCCGGCGCGTCCCCGAACCGCGATGTATCGCCCGCAAGTGCAAGGCTGCGCAGCATTCGGATCGTGATCCCGTGGGCGATCAGAACCGCAGGCCCCTTGAGATCAGCCATCAGGCTTTCGCAGCGCGCCTTGAGCCCGTCGAATCCCTCTCCGCCCGGAGCGGCGTCATACCATGCCAACCGCTGCGCAGGATCGTCCGAGAACAGATCGGGCCGCTGCGCGCGCATCTCGTGCATGTAAAGGCCGGACCATGCGCCCACGTCGATCTCCATCAGGCGATCATCGGTGCGCAGCGGGGCTTCGCGGTGCCCAAGCGCAATCGCAGCGGTCTGCACCGCCCGCCCCTGCGGGCTCACCCGCAAATCCAGCCCGCTCAGGTCGAGCGGATCAAGGATCGCACGCAGCCGCGCCGCCTCCTGCCGCCCCTTGGGGGTCAGTGCAGAGTTCAGCCGCCCCTGCATCCGCTGGACCGCGTTCCATTCCGTCTGCCCGTGGCGGGCAAGATAAAGATCATGGGCGAAACCAGCCATGGGCGCGATCCCTCATATCAGTTGTGCGGAAAAGGCGGCCCCCTTCCGCAGTTCTCAACGGCCTCACCTGATCGGCGGAAACGGGGCGATTGACCCGCGCGGTTGCACCGTCGCTTGCCATTGACCCTGCGCCGTGACAGGCACGGATAAGCCGCAAGGAGCCCGCATGTCCACCGCCTATCATCTCTGCCAGCCCGAAGACCTCGATCTGCTGATCTCGCTCGCGCTCCGGCGCACCGAAGAAGCGGGCGCCGACTACGAGGAAGAGACGCTGCGCGCGGGCTACGCGCCGCTTTGTGCCGGAGGCTCGGAAGGAGCCGCCTATCTGTTCGGCCCGGCCCGGGCCCCCGTGGGCTATTTGGCCATCACCTTTGGCTGGTCCGTGCCCCTGGCCGCTCCCGAAGCGCGGATCGTCGACATGTATATTCGCCCCTCCGTGCGGCGCCGCGGGCTTGCGGGTGAAGCGCTGCGCGCCGTATCGCGCGGCCTGCGCGAAGGCGGCATCAAGGCCATCCATGTGGAGCTGCCCCACGGCAACGCCCCTGTCTCCGCCTTGATCCGCCGCGCGGGTTTCGTGGCCGACCCTGGCGCGATCCGCGCCACCCGGCTGCTGTGACGGGCTGGAATTTCGATAACAGCTATGCGCGCCTGCCCGCGCGGATGTTCCACCGACAGCCGCCCGCGCAGGTTCCGGCGCCGCGCCTGCTGAAGGTTAACGCGGCTCTGGCCCATCGGCTGGGCCTCGACCCTGCCGAGATCACGGCGGACATCGCCGCAGGCAACGCGGTTCCCCCCGGCGCGGATCCGCTAGCCCAGGCCTATGCCGGGCACCAGTTCGGCAACCTGGTTCCGCAGCTTGGCGATGGCCGCGCGCTGCTCCTGGGGGAGCAGATCGCCCCCGATGGAGCCCGCTTCGATCTTCAGCTCAAAGGCTCCGGCCGCACGCCCTTCTCCCGCGGCGGAGACGGCAAGGCCTGGCTCGGCCCGGTACTGCGCGAGTACCTGATGAGCGAGACCATGCACGCGCTCGGCCTGCCCACGACCCGCGCCCTCGCCATGGCGACGACCGGGGAACAGGTCCTGCGCGAACGCCCCCTGCCCGGCGCGGTTCTGATGCGCGTGGCCGCCAGCCACATCCGGGTCGGCACGTTTCAGTTCTTTGCCCTGCGCGGCGACACCGAGGCGCTCGCCGCTCTGACAGAGTACGCCATAAATCGCCACGCCCCCGAGGCCTCCGGCCCCGAAGATCTGCTCGAACATGTCGTGCAAGCCCAGGCCGATCTGATCGCGGGCTGGATGGCCTTCGGGTTCATCCACGGCGTGATGAACACCGACAACTGCACGATCTCCGGCGAAACCATCGACTACGGCCCCTGCGCCTTCATGGAAAGCTATCACCCGATGCAGGTGTTCTCCTCCATCGACCGGCAAGGGCGCTATGCCTATGGCAACCAACCTGCCATCGCGGCGTGGAACCTTGCGCAGCTCGGATCGTCCCTCCTTCCGCTGATGCCCGATAGCGACGCCGCAATCCCCCGCTTCCAATCCCTGATCGACAGCTTCTTCGATAGGTTCAGCACCGCCTGGCTGGCCCGGTTCGCAGCCAAGCTCGGCCTGCCGGACGCGACCCCGGACGATGTGCCTCTGATCGAAGACCTGCTGGCACTGATGGCCGAGGAACGGCTCGATTTCACCCAGACCTTCGCCAGCCTCACCGATCCGGACAGCCTGCCCGGACCGCAAGGCGCTCAATGGCGCGACCGGTGGCGCAAACGGACCATCGGCCACGACCCCGCGCCCCAGATGGCGCAGGCCAACCCGACCATGGTGCCCCGTCTCCACCAGATTGAGTCCGCCATCACCGCCGCAGTCACCGACGACTTCGCCCCGTTCGAAACCCTGCTGGCGGCCGCCACGACCCCGTTCGCCCCCCGAAAGGCCAGCGATCCGCTCACTCAAGCCGCACCGGCTGGCAAAGAAGTCACGCGCACCTTCTGCGGCACCTGAGCGCCGCCCCCCATCTTCTTATTTGCGGCAAATACCTCCGCCGGAGGCGCATCTCTCCACCCGTGATACCGCCGAGCCGCGCGGGCTCACATCACCGCAGAGCCCAGAAAACAAGAAAGGCGCGGCGCCCGTCAGGGTGCCGCGCCTTCCCGCAATCGTAATCGATCAGCTGCGGGCGTCGCCCACCAGTTTCCAGGCGGCAGGCAGCAGCAGAGCGGCCAGAGCCAGCTTCACCGCGTCACCGATCAGGAACGGGGTCAGACCCCAGGCCAGGATCGGCTGATCCCAGCCATAGAGCTGGCCCAGCCACAGCAGGCCGGGGACATAGATGATCGCGTTGCCGATCAGCATGGCCACAGCCATCTTGCCCACCGAGCGATCCCAGCCCTGACGGGCAAACCAGCCTAGGGCGACCGCGGCCAGGGCGTAGCCAACCAGATAGCCACCGGTGCCACCCATCATATAGGTCAGACCGGCTTTCTCCGCCGAAGACCCGGCAAACACGTCATAGCCAAGAGCACCAACGGCCAGGTAGCCCAGGATCGTCACCAGCCCGAGCCGCGGGCCATAGGCCGCCCCGACACCCAGCACGGCGAACGTGCCCATGGTGATCGGCACGGGCCACATCGGCACCTTGATCTTCGCGGCAAGGGCCAGCAGCGCGATACCCGCGATGACGAGGGCAACCTGCTTGGCCAGTTTCAGGGCGCCGTCCTGAGCCCCGAAGGTCTCGGTCAGCACCGCGTCATTCATCACTCGAGCCATCGGCTCCTCCTCTCGTTTGATCCGCGACAATCTGCACCACCGGTGCTGCACGTGCAAGCGTGTTAGCGCCGGTAGAGCGTCTCCATCCTGTAATCCTTGGCCGGGCCGCGCACCTGCCAGGTGACGCGCCAGTGATCCGGGAGCGCCAGATCGTAATGCCCCTCATAGGTGTCCGGATCGCACCAATGGGGTACACAATCGCCTCCTTGCGCGGGATCCCAGACATGAAACGGACGTCCATCATCGAATAAGACGGCGATCCGCGCGCCATCTGCCTGCCAGAGATAGCGCCGCTCCCCGCCCAGCCCACGATAGGGACCATCGACCCACCTGCCGCTTTCAAGCAGCACCGCCCCGGATCCCTCCAGCTTGACCTCCGCACGCCCCTCAAACCGGCTCGTCTGGCCCGCGCGGCGGTCGTCCACCACGCGCTCCAAAATCCAGTCGCCCTCAAAGGGAGAGATCACCGACATCGCTTCGCCCGCTTGCCCATACCGGGGTCCAAGCCTAAGAGAGGCGCGACGCAATGAACAGAGGCCGCTGCCATGATCCCCCGCTATGCCCGCCCCGAGATGACCGCGATCTGGACCCCGGAGACCAAGTTCCGCATCTGGTACGAGATCGAGGCCCATGCCTGCGACGCCCAGGCCAAGCTGGGCGTGATCCCGCAAGCCAACGCCGACGCCGTGTGGAAGGCCAAGGACGTGGAGTTCGACGTGGCCCGCATCGACGAGATCGAGGCCGTCACCAAACATGACGTGATCGCCTTCCTCACCCACCTGGCCGAAATCATCGGCAACGAAGAAGCCCGCTTCGTTCACCAGGGGATGACCTCCTCTGATGTGCTCGACACCACGCTGAACATCCAGCTCGTGCGCGCCAGCGATCTGCTGCTCGCAGGGATGGACCGCGTGCTGACCGCGCTCAAGGCCCGCGCGATGGAGCACAAGATGACCCTGCGCATCGGCCGCTCCCACGGCATCCACGCGGAGCCGACCACGATGGGCCTGACCTTCGCCCGCTTCTACGCGGAGATGGAGCGCAACAAGAACCGTCTGGAAAAAGCCCGCTGGGAAATCGCCACCGGCGCCATTTCCGGCGCGGTCGGCACCTTTGCCAATATCGACCCGGCCGTCGAAGAGCATGTCTGCGACCAGCTGGGCCTGCGGCCTGAGCCGATCTCGACCCAGGTGATCCCGCGCGATCGCCACGCGATGTTCTTCGCCACCCTCGGCGTGATCGCGTCGAGCATCGAAAACATCGCCATTGAGATCCGCCACATGCAGCGCACGGAGCTTCAGGAGGCCGAGGAGTTCTTCTCCAAGGGCCAGAAGGGCTCGTCCGCAATGCCGCACAAGCGCAACCCCGTGCTGACGGAGAACCTCACCGGGCTCGCCCGTCTGGTGCGCATGGCCGTGATCCCGGCGATGGAAAACGTGGCCCTCTGGCACGAGCGTGACATCTCTCACAGCTCCGTAGAGCGCGGGATTGCCCCCGATGCGACCATCACGCTGGATTTCGCCCTGCACCGCCTGGCCATGGTGATCGAGAAACTGGTCGTCTATCCGGAGCGGATGATGGACAACCTCAACCGCACCCACGGGCTGGTTAACTCGCAGCGCGTGCTGCTGGCCCTGACCCAAAAGGGCGTGAGCCGCGAAGACGCCTACAAGATGGTGCAGCGCAATGCGATGAAGGTCTGGGACGAAGGCGAGGATCTGCGCGAGCTTCTGGGCCGCGATGAAGACGTGTCCAAGGCGCTTACCGCCGAGGAGCTCGATGGGCTGTTCGACATGGGCTACCACACGCGCCGCGTCGATGTGATCTTTGGCCGGGTCTTCGGCGAAAGCTGACCCCTACTGAGCGACCGCAGAACATGCGATCCAGATCATAGGAAAGGGGTGCGCCAAGGCGCACCCCTTATTCGCATCTACCGTGCGGCGTCCTCCCGATGCGCCGCAGGTGAGCGATCCGTATCAGGCAGCGACGGGCGCAGCCTTGGGCCGCTCCCCAACCTTCCACGGCTCCATCGTGAGCACCGCGTGCGGCTTGCCGGAGCTGGGATCGCGATAGGTCGGGCCGCACTGCTCGGGATCGTATCCCAGCTTGCGGATCGCACGCACCAACGTCACATGGCTCAGCGCGATGATCCGGTGCGCACCGCGGTTGAGCGATTCCGACACGATCCCCTCCACCAGAAGATCCAGCACCTCTGTGCGCTCCGCCGCGTTGAGGTGATCCTCGATCACCAGCCGCGTGGCCTCCATAATGCCCGGTCCCTCGTAGCCAGCAGGCACGATGGTTTCGGGAATACCGGGCAGCAGCCCGGCGCGAGCATCGCCCAGCATGTAGCCGGCGGAGCCCCAACGCGACGTAGTCGGCATGCAGCGGGCGCCGCCGACAACCTCTCCCAAGTGGGTGATCACCGAATAGAACGCCTGCGGCGTATCGTACTGATCCATCTCGACCTGATCATCGTGGGGAATGTCCCACCCCAGCTCATCGACGAAGTATTTCTTTCTCAATCTCAGGAAATCCCAAAGCACGGTTCCATGTTCGTGTGCGGTGGAAAGATCGAAAACGTGAAGTTTCATTTTTACTACCCCCGTAGTGTTGCCTGCGCCCTCACCTTTTCGGGACGACGTCTTAATAAGATGTTAACCAACACAATGCGCACCCAGAGGTTGCGACCATCAAGCGACAAAAAAACGTTAGCGTGTGCTATTTACGCCAACCAAACGAATGCTCTTTGTGAGCGCCGAAGCGCTCAGATTAATCCGAAATCACGCGCCATCGTCGCGGCTTGCGCCGCGGTTTGCGCCTGTAACTTGGTCTTCGCGTTGCGCAGGCGCTGTTTCACGGCGCCCTCGGTTACCCCAAGTCGATAGGCAATTTCCTTTTGACGCAAGCCCTCACTGACCATACCGAGCGCTTCGAGCTCCGCGGCCGTGAGGTTTTTGGGCGGCGCCCGCTCTATGTGGAGAGAGGTCACATGGTCGAGCAGCGGCGCAAGCTCTTCATCCCTGAACTCCCTGTCGGAACGGGCAAAAATCCCAAAAGAGCGCATCCCGCGCGGGCCTTCATCACGGCAAGCCACAGCAGCACCATAGCGCAATCCGAAGGCATGAGCCTGGGCCAGAACGCGATGTGGGTCGGGATCGTCAATTTCGCTCCAGCGAATCGCACCGGTCTCGCCGTAGACCCATCTCATGACCGGATCTCGCAAAACGAGTCGCTGCATCGTGTAATGCGCGATCCAACGATGAGGCCATTCGTTGATCTCGACCAACGGGAACGCAAAGCCAATCCGAAGGGCAATGTGGTACCCAACGGGAGAAAGCTGTTCCAGTTCCTCGGTTTTCAACACTTGACCCACAACATATCCTGATCCGTACCTGCCGAACCTGCCGGAAAAGAAAGATTGACGTACTTTCAACCTTGACATCTCCTAGCTGCAAACGTCACGGCGGTGCAACCGTGAAGAGGAGTTCCGAGGCGCCATGGAACGACAAATTGCCATCAAAGAGACGGTCACCGAGTTGGGCCGGGAATGCCCGTCGGGCTATTCCGCAGCATTTCACTTCGGGTTTCATTCTCCTGATTTCCTGTTTCAGACCTATCCGCCGGCTTGGCGCGATGAATATACCGACAACAGCCTGGTGATGTTCGACCCAGCACTTCGGTGGGGAATGGAGAATGCCGGAACCATTCGCTGGTCGGAAATTCCTGAGGCGAAAGATAACGTGGTAATGGCCCGGGCAGCCGCACACGGCGTTGTTTATGGTTTCGTTTGCTCTGTTGGAGAGAGCAATGATCGCTCCATTTTCAATGGCTCCCGTGCTGATCGCGAATTCACGGATGCGGAAATCGCGTCTATCTCTGACAAAATCGCAAAGCTGCATGATCTTACAACTGATCTCGATGCGCTGAGCGAACAGTTTGAAGCCGAATTGCGCGCGCTCTCCATCGACGTGACTCACGGCGGCCACGCGTAACCTTTCCTTTACCGCTCCCCTGCTACCCGTGCTGAACCAGCCACGGAGATGTGCATGACGGACGGTTTGCAAGCCTTATCCCCGCCACCTCGCGCCGAGAAGGCGGCAATGATCGTACGGCTACTGCTCAAGGACGGTGCGGATCTTCCGATCAAGTCCTTGCCAGAACCCAGTCAGATCCGACTCACACGCGCTTTGGGGGCTCTACCCGCGGTCAGCCAGGCAACCCTAGACACCGCCGCTGCCGAGTTTGTCGAAGAGCTTGAGGCGATGGCCCTAACAGCGACGGGCGGAATGCATGGCGCGATCGACGTTCTGCGCGATCAGCTCAGCCATGCCGCGGCAGAGAAGCTCGCCAATGAGGCCGGTGCGGATGACCCGACACACGCCTGGCGTAGGATCGCCGCCCTGCCCTCCGAGGCGCAATCAGAGATTCTGCAATCCGAAAGCACCGAGATCGCGGCGCTCACACTCTCCAAATTGCCAGTCGCCCGCGCGGCGGAGCTGCTGGGGCTCATCCCCGGTGATCGCGCCCGGCGGATCGCCTGCATGACGTCGCAGATCGACGATCTGTCGACCGAGGCGGCCGCGCGAATCGCAAGGGCTCTCGTGGCGGACTACTGCACGACACCCGCACCCGTCTTTGATCGGGATGCCGTGGACCGCGTCGCGGATATGCTCAACGCCACGGGCCGCGCCCGCCGGGAGGAGGTGCTCGAAGGGCTGGATGCTGACGATGCCGATTTCGCCCAGGCCGTCCGCAAAGCACTCTTCGTCTTCGCCAACATTCCCGACCGGGTGGAGCCGCTGGACATCCCCAAGGTCGTCAAGCTCCTGAACCCCGAACAGATGACCGCCGCGATTGGCTATGGTCTGGCCACGCCCGGCGACGACAGCGCAGCGGCGGAGTTCATTCTCGACAACCTGTCGAAACGGATGGCAACGCAGATCCGTGAAGAGGTCGAAGATGCGGGCACCGTCGATCAGGAGAGCGCCGAAGAGGCGCAGGCCGCGCTAATCCAGTCGATCCGCGATCTCGCGGATGGCGGAGAGATTGCGCTCAAACGCAGCACGGCGTAGGCGGGCGGCCCGTCACGCGGTATCCTTGGGCGCCTCGCCCATGCGATCCCGAGACGTGGGCTATACGTGCTGTGAATTGCCCGCAGTTGACCGGCGATCCTCGGGCACACTGCCGCCGCGAAAGGTGCGTCCGCCCCTTGTTCCGCCCCCCCCAGTTGCGTAGCTCCCTGCAAAGCACCAACCTGTGAGGGCCAGGCACATGAGCGAAGAGACCCCGACCGGCTCGCCGGTCCAATGGCTGCAAAATGCCGTGTTCCGCACCGCGCTTGCCGGGCTGCATCGCCTGCCCTACCCGCGCCGCGTGGCGATGATGGGATCCCTGACCCGCCGGGCCATCGCGCCCGCTGCGGGGTGGCGCAAACGCGCCATGGACCAGATCGCCTGGATAGAGCCTGACCTGCCCCTCGATGCGGTCCGCAGCCGCGCCAACGCCGTCGCAGACAATACCGGCCGCACCCTGATGGAGCTTTACAGCCCGCAGGACTTCCCGGCCCGCATGGCAGAGGAGGCCCCGACTGGCGCCGGGCTCGATGCCATCGAAGACGCACGGCAGGCCGGGCGGCCGGTTCTGTTCATCACCGGCCATTTCGGCAATCACGAGGCTCCGCGCCACGCATTGATCGCGCGTGGCTATCAGATCGGCGGGCTCTACCGTCCGATGAAGAACCCCTATTTCAATGACCATTACGCCCGCACGATGACCGATCACGGGGGGCCTGTCTTTGCCCAGGGCCGCAAGGGCACGATGGGGTTCCTGCGCCATCTGTCAGCCGGAGGCATGGCCACGCTGCTGTTTGACGTCTGGGTCGGAGAAGGCACGCTCATCGACTTTCTGGGCAAACCCGCGCCGACCTCGCTCGCCGCGGCGGAGTTCGCCTTGCGCAGCGACGCGCTGCTGGTGCCCTATTTTGGGACGCGCCGCGCTGATGGTCTGACCTTTGACGTTGAGATTGAGGCGCCGATCCCGCACAGCGATCCTCTCACCATGATGCAGGAGGCGACCGCGCGGCTCGAGGCGCGCATCCGCCGCACGCCGGAGCAGTGGTTCTGGACCCATCGCCGGTGGAAGCCCGAACGCCAGGTCCCCACCGAATAACGCCCGATCAGTCCAGCGGCCGGACCGCGAGCACTGCGCCGGGACCGGGCTCCTGCACGATCAAAACGGCGCCCGCGCCCTCAGCGGCGGGAAGGTCGATCTCCATCTGCGGCTGGGCCGAGCTGTCCCAGGTCGCCAGACGGTCCCAGCTTGTCACCACGTTGACGTAGCTCAACCGCTCTCCGGCGTTTTCACCGCCGGTGATCTCGGTTGTCTCGTTGGGCGAGAACCGCACGTAATCGACCCAAAGCGCCCCCATGCCGGACGTCGCATCGAAAACTGCGCGCCCGTCGTGAATTGCGATCGACACGGCCTCCGGCGCCTGCAGCGAGTCGCCAAGCGCCTGAGCCACTTCGCCTGCCCGGCTCCCGATCACGGCATGAGCACCGGCAACGATCATCTGCGGGGTGTAGACCATCTTTGCGCCGTGCTCATGAGCATAAGCCTGCTGCCGCGCGGTCCATTGCGGCGTCGCAAACGCGTCGCGCCAGCCCAGATAGTCCCAGTAATCGACATGAAGCGACAGCGGCATGACGTCATTGCGCATGGCCAGCTGCTCCAACAGAGCATCGGCGGGCGGACAGGATGAGCAGCCTTGCGAGGTGAAGAGCTCCACCAGAACCGGGCCGTCCGCCCGCGCGTCCAGTGATGGGCCCGCCCCGATCGCGACGACAGCAAGAGTGAGGGATTTGAACCAGTCGATCATAGCTCTGATATAGCCCGGCGGCGGGGGCCGTGCCAATCACCTCCTCGCGAGGGTCCGTGTGAGCACGGGGGCTCTGGACAGCATCGGTATGCAATGGTATGCGAGCCGCGAGTTTCCCTTGCTCCGCGCGCCGGGGCGGGGCAGAAGGCAAACAACCCAGTCACAGTATAAGCGAGGTGTCCCATGCCCATCCAGGTCGGCCAAGACAGTGCCAAGACCCGTCAGTCCCTTACCGCTGGCGGCAAGGATTACGCGATCTACTCCATCCCTGGCGCTCAGGCCGCTGGGCTTGGCGATTTCGACAACCTGCCCAAGAGCCTCAAGGTCGTGCTTGAGAACATGCTGCGTTTCGAAGACGGCAGCACTGTTGTCACCGACGACATCAAGGCGTTTGGCGACTGGGCCAAGAACGGCGGCAAGTCCACCCGCGAGATCGCCTACCGCCCGGCCCGCGTCCTGATGCAGGACTTCACCGGCGTTCCGGCCGTTGTGGACCTGGCCGCGATGCGCGACGGGATCAAGGCTCTGGGCGGCGACGCTCAGAAGATCAACCCGCTGAACCCGGTGGATCTGGTCATCGACCACTCGGTCATGATCGACGAATTCGGCAACCCGCGCGCGTTCCAGATGAACGTGGATCGCGAGTATGAGCGCAACATGGAGCGCTACGAGTTCCTCAAGTGGGGCCAGACCGCGTTTGAAAACTTCCGCGTCGTGCCCCCCGGCACCGGCATTTGCCACCAGGTGAACCTGGAATATCTGGCCAAGACCGTCTGGTCCGACACCGATCAGAACGGCGCGATGGTCGCCTACCCCGACACACTGGTCGGCACGGACAGCCACACCACCATGGTCAACGGCGCCGCCGTTCTGGGCTGGGGCGTCGGCGGGATCGAGGCCGAAGCCGCGATGCTGGGCCAGCCGGTTTCCATGCTGATCCCCGAAGTCATCGGCTTCAAGCTGACCGGCAAGATGCGCGAAGGCACCACCGCGACCGACCTCGTTCTGAAGGTCGTGCAGATGCTGCGTGAAAAGGGCGTTGTGGGCAAATTCGTCGAATTCTACGGCGACGGTCTGGACAATGTGCCGCTCGCCGACCGCGCGACCATCGGCAACATGGCTCCGGAATATGGCGCGACCTGCGGCTTCTTCCCGGTCGATGCCGAAACCATCCGCTACCTGACCACCACCGGCCGCGACGAAGACACCATTGCTCTGGTCGAAGCCTATGCCAAGGCGCAGGGCATGTGGCGTGAGACGGGCGACACGCCGGTCTTCACCGACACGCTTGAGCTGGACATGGGCACCATCGTTCCGGCCATCTCGGGCCCGAAACGTCCGCAGGACTACATCGCTCTGGATGAGGCCAAGACCGCCTTCCACCGCGAGATGGAAGAGACCTTCAAGCGCCCGATGGGCAAAGAGGTCGCCGTCGACGGTCAGGACTACACGATGGAAAGCGGCAAGGTCGTGATCGCCTCGATCACCTCCTGCACCAACACGTCGAACCCCTACGTGATGATCGGCGCAGGCCTCGTGGCCCGCAAGGCCCGCGCTCTGGGTCTGGATCGCAAGCCTTGGGTGAAAACCTCTCTGGCGCCGGGCTCTCAGGTCGTGTCCGCTTACCTTGAGGCCGCGGGCCTGCAGGAAGATCTGGATGCCATCGGGTTCAACCTGGTGGGCTATGGCTGCACCACCTGCATCGGCAACTCCGGCCCGATTGCGCCCGAGCTGAGCAAAGCCATTGCCGAAGGCGATCTGGTTGCGACCTCCGTTCTGTCCGGCAACCGGAACTTCGAAGGCCGCATCAGCCCCGATGTCCGCGCCAACTACCTGGCCTCGCCCCCGCTGGTCGTGGCCTATGCCCTGGCCGGGACCATGGATATCGATCTGGCCACCGGCGTGATCGGTCAGGACAAGGACGGCAATGACGTCACCCTGAAAGACATCTGGCCGACCCAGGCCGAGATCTCCGAGCTGGTCGAGAAGACCGTCACCCGTGAGGCGTTCCAGTCCAAATATGCGGATGTCTTCAAAGGCGACGAGAAATGGCAGGCCGTCGAAGTCAATGGCGGTGAGACTTATGACTGGCCGGCGGCATCGACCTACATCCAGAACCCGCCCTACTTCCAGGGCATGAGCCAAGAGCCCGGCGAGATCGAAGATATCGTCGATGCCCGCGTGATGGCGGTGCTGGGCGACATGGTCACGACCGACCACATCTCCCCGGCTGGCTCCTTTGCGGAAAGCACCCCGGCGGGCCGCTACCTGACCGATCGCCAGGTCGCCCCGCGGGAGTTCAACTCCTACGGGTCGCGCCGCGGCAACCACGAGGTCATGATGCGCGGCACCTTCGCCAATATCCGCATCAAGAACGAGATGCTGGACGGCGTCGAAGGCGGCTACACCAAAGGCCCCAACGGCGAGCAGATGGCGATCTATGACGCCGCCATGGCCTATCAGGCTGAAGGCACGCCGCTGGTCGTCTTTGGCGGCGAACAGTATGGCGCCGGGTCTTCCCGCGACTGGGCGGCGAAAGGCACCAACCTGCTGGGCGTCAAGGCCGTCATCGCCGAGAGCTTTGAGCGGATCCACCGCTCCAACCTCGTCGGCATGGGTGTGATCCCGTTCGAGTTCACCGGCGGTGACAGCCGCAAGACGCTCGGCCTGACCGGCGACGAAGAGGTGAGCATCGAAGGGCTGGGCAACGTGACGCCGGGCCAGATCGTGACCGCCAAGATCAAGATGGCCGATGGATCGGTGAAGGATGTCGATCTGAAATGCCGGATCGATACCGGGGTGGAGATCGACTACATCAAAAACGGCGGCGTTCTGCACTACGTGCTGCGCAACCTCGCCAAGAGCTGATCCGGCCCCACGCCTGATCCAAATGGCGCGCCCCTTCGGGGGCGCGTCTTTTTTTTTTGTCTTGCGTGCGAGTCTTGCGTTCCTGCGGAACTTGCGCCCTGCGGATGACGAAATGCGGTCACGCCAGTCCAGCAGCGGGGACTCTTAAGGAGATCCTCTTGAACCTTCGCTCAATACGCGAGACCTGCTAGCGTATCGGTGTACTCTGTGCAGGGGGCGACGACATGGCCGACATCCGGCAAGCCGTTCAGAGCGACTTGGACGCGTTTTACAACATTTCGTTGAAAACCGGCCACTTAGGGAGAGACGCCACCGACCTCTATTTAGACCCAAAGATGATGGGCCACATCTATTCGGCCCCCTATCTGCTTTTCGAACCAAAGCTGGCTTATGTCATCGAAGAGCGGGATCAGGTGGTCGGGTTTTGCGTTGGCGCTGTGGATACGTTGAAATTCAGCGCCCTTCTCGAAGAAACGTGGTGGCCAGGCCTGAGGAAGGCATATCCGAAACCTCGGATGTCTTTGCGCAGCACATGGTCAGCGGATGAACGCAGATCGCACATGATCCATACCCCCGAATCCGCGCCGAAATCGGTTGTCCAAACCTATCCCGCCCACATGCATATGAACCTGCTCCCCCATGTCCAAGGCCGAGGATTTGGCCGCGAGATGTTCAAGCACTGGGTGCAACAAGCGTCACGATTTGACGTCGATGCCATTCATATTGGCGTGAATGCGGGAAATGTGGGCGCCCTTCGGTTTTGGGAAAGCAACGGTTTCCGGCGCCTCCCCGTTCAGGAAGGCAGAACCATCTGGCTAGGACTGAAGACCTGATGTTCCCGTCGCTTTATTGCGGGCCTCTTTCCTGACCAAGCAACTGCACCGACACGGGGACAAGGCTAACGCCTTGAGCGCGCTCCGCATTCGACCACAGATCGAGGGCTGACAGCGTGTCAGGCCGCAGGCGTGCGAGCAGCACGACTTGGCCTTCGTTGCGGGCACGGAACGCCGCCTGGTCAAGGAAGCGGCGGATCACCTGTGCGTCCTGCCCCTCGCGGTCAAGGTCGCGGTAGATCGCGGCGGCTGGCACGCCGTCCTTCTCTGCGGCACGCAAAGCGCCGCCCAGCCCGCTGGAGAGCGCAACGAGCCCGCGGCCATCATCCTGCAGACGCGTGATCGTTTCGGAGATGGCAACGCGGTTATTGCCCAGGCCCAGCTCACCGGGATCAAGAAGCGCAATGGCTTCCGGCAGGGCCGAGAACAGTGCCTCAAGGGCAATCTGCTGGTCTCCGGCGGTGCCGCTTTCGGGCAGATCAGCGAGCGCGAGGGTCTCCACCCCTGCGGCACGGTAAGCGTCCATTCGAGCCCGCGCGTTGGAACCAGACGCCTCAAGGGCGACGGACACCTGCATCGGCAGTGCAGAGACCGCGTCCGGCCCCAGCCCGATCCGGGCATCGTCGATCAGGATGACACTCAGAAGCGGACGGCCATCCGGCGCCGGAGCCTGCGCCGCATAGGCTTCGAGCGCGGGAAGCGTTTCGGGCGTCGCCTCCTCGGGTGCTGTGTCGAACAGCGACCCGGCATCCGATTTCAGCGGCGCCACGGGCGCGAAGGTGGACGGCTTCTCGGCGGGGGCCTCATCGCTCGGCTCCATTGAGACGGGCGGGGCAATACGGATGAAACTGTCCTGCGGGGTGTCGGAGGCCTCCGGCTGCGCAGGATCGGTCGAAATCGCGATATCCTGTTCGGGGAGCGGCACCACAGGCGCCTGCGAGAGCGGGCTTTCCAGCACCTGCGAGTCGCGTTCCGGGCGATCTGCGGGCAGATCTGGTGAAACGGGGGCCGGGTCGGTCATCGTCGGCTCCGCCGCCGGGGCCAGAGCGGCCGCGGTATCGGCCGCAGGGCGCGGGCTTGGCTCTGGGGCGGTCGGGGCCGCGGGGGCTGTGCTGGGCGGGTTCGGCGCATCCGTCGCGTCACCCGAGGCGGGCGGCGTATCGGCCATCATGGGCGCGGGACTGTCCTGCTCTAAACCGGTCTGCGGCACGGCGCCGGTGTCGATCTCAAGCGCAGGCGGCGTTGCGGCCTCACTGGGCGCCGGGACCGTTGGGGTCGCTTCGGGCTGCGGAGCGGCGTCATCGCCATCCGGGGCCGCGATCAACGGCGCGAATTCGGTTGGCTGCGGCGCGCCGGTCACCGGGCTTTGCACCTGCGGCACCATAGGCGGCACCGCTCCAGCAGGCTGCTCTGACATCACCGACAATGTCGATAGGCCGATCACCGAAACGAATCCGCCGGTGAGAATTCCGCCCAATACGCTCTTGACCATGGAGCTGCTCCCTTTGCGGCGCCCGCTTGACCTTCGGCGGTCCGCGTGGCTCTTCTGGGGGCCAACTATACGGCGTGCCTGCGCCAGAGAAAACCGGATGAAGGAGAGCTGGCGAAATGATCCTCTTGATCGACAATTATGACAGCTTCACCTGGAACCTTGTCCACTATCTGGGCGAGATGGGTGCCAAGGTCCGGGTTGAGCGCAACGATGCCCTGACGGTCGATGAGGCTATGGCGCTTGCGCCCGAAGCGATCCTTTTGTCTCCCGGCCCGTGCGATCCGGACAAGGCCGGGATCTGCCTGCCTTTGATTGACGCTGCGGCCAAGGCGCGTGTTCCGCTCTTTGGGGTGTGCCTGGGCCATCAATCCATCGGTCAGGCGTTTGGGGGCAAGGTGGTCCGCGCCAAAGAGATCGTCCACGGCAAGCCGGGGCGCATCCTGCATCGAGGGACCGGCGCCTTTGCCGGGCTGCCCTCTCCCTTGTCGGCCACCCGCTATCATTCGCTGATCGTCGAGCGGGCCTCCCTGCCCGACTGCCTGGAGGTGACCGCCGAGCTGGAGGACGGCACGATCATGGGGCTGCGCCACCGCGAGCTCCCGATTGAGGGGGTCCAGTTCCACCCTGAAAGCATCGCCTCCGAACATGGCCATGCGATGTTGCGCAACGTCTTTTCCAGCCAGTTGGAGCCCGCATGAGCGACCGCCTGAAACCGCTGATCGCCGCCGCCGCCGAAGGGCCGCTGCCCCCCGAGGATGCCCGCACGGCGTTCGACATCCTGTTTGAGGGCGACGCCACGCCCGCCCAGATCGGCGGGCTGCTGATGACCCTGCGCACGCGGGGTGAGACCGTCGACGAAATCGCCGCTGCCGCAAGCGCCATGCGGGCGCGCTGCCTTCCGGTGTCGGCGCCCGATGGCGCGATGGACATTGTCGGCACCGGCGGGGATGGCAAGCACACGCTCAATATCTCGACCGCGACCGCCTTTGTCGTGGCAGGGGCCGGGGTGCCCGTGGCCAAGCACGGCAACCGCAACCTGTCATCGAAAAGCGGCACCGCCGACGTCCAGGGACAGCTTGGGATCAACGTCATGGTCGGCCCGGAGCTGGTGGAACGCGCGATCAAAGAGGCCGGGATCGGCTTCATGATGGCCCCCATGCACCACCCGGCGATGAAACATGTCGGTGGCCCTCGCGTTGAGCTGGGCACGCGCACGATCTTCAACGTGCTGGGCCCGTTGACCAACCCTGCCGGGGTCAAACGGCAGCTTACGGGCGCTTTCACGCGCGATCTGATCCGGCCCATGGCCGAGGTGCTGGGCGCGCTCGGCTCGGAGCGGGCGTGGCTGGCGCATGGCTCGGACGGCACCGATGAGCTGACCATCACCGGGCTGAGCTGGGTCGCCGCGCTCGAGGATGGCCGCGTTGAAGAACGCGAGCTGCACCCGGAGGACGCGGGGCTGCCGGTCCATCCTTTCGAGGCCATCATTGGCGGCACGCCTGAGGATAACGCCCGCGCGCTGCGGGCCGTTCTGGCCGGGGCGCCTTCCGCATATCGCGATGCGGTTTTGCTGAATGCAGCGGCGGCGCTCGTGGTGGCCGGGCAAGCGGGCGATCTGCGCGACGGGGCCGCGATGGCGGCGCAAAGCATCGACAGCGGCGCGGCGACCCGCGCCGTGGAAACGCTGGCGCGGATCAGCTCGGGCGGCTGAACGCTGCCCGGACGCCCGCAACGCCTCCGGGGGGCCGATATGATCAAACCCGATCTGACAGGCTGGGACGATCTGCCCTTCTGGCAGGAGGACTGGCCCCGCGTGGCGAAGCGTCTCGCGCAGGACGATCGCACCATCCTGCCCACGGAGCCGCAGCGCTTCGCCGCCCTCAGCGCCGTGCCCCCAGACGCGGTGCGCGTGGTGATCCTGGGCCAGGACCCCTACCCAACCCCCGGCCATGCCAACGGGCTGGCCTTTTCGGTGGCGCCTGGCGTCGCGCTTCCCCGGTCCCTGCGCAACATCTTCTCAGAGATGGAAGCCGATCTGGGCGCCGCGCCCGCAACCGGCGATCTGTCGGGCTGGGCCGCACAGGGTGTGCTGCTGCTCAACACGGCGCTGTCGGTTCCCGCCGGAGACGCGGGCGGGCATGATCGGATCGGCTGGGCGCCGTTGATTGACCAGGTGCTCGCACGCGCGGCGCAGCGCCCCTGTGCCTTCCTGCTCTGGGGCGCCAAGGCTCAAAAACGCGCAGCTCCGGTGCTAGGCCCCGATCACCTTGTGATCGCAACGGCGCACCCGTCCCCCCTGTCGGCCCGGCGTGGCTTTTTCGGATCACGTCCTTTCTCGCGTATCAACACGTGGTTGGAATCGCGCGAAGAAAGTCCCATAGACTGGGCGGCAAAGACGGGAGAGAGCGATGACAGAGACCATTCTGGACAAGATCAAGGCCTATAAGCTGGAAGAGATCGCCGCCGGGAAAGAGAAGCACAGCCTCGCCCAGTTGGAAGCCAAAGCGCGCGACGCAGGTCCGGTGCGGGATTTCGCCGGACGCCTGCGCGAAGCGCGGCGCACCGGATATGGGCTCATCGCCGAGGTCAAGAAAGCGAGCCCTTCGAAAGGCCTCATCCGTCCCGATTTCAACCCCGAAGCCATCGCAAAGGCTTATGAGGCGGGCGGCGCCGCGTGTCTGTCCGTTCTGACCGATGCCCCGTCGTTTCAGGGGGCGCCCGAATACCTCACGCAGGCTCGAAATGCGGTGAGCCTCCCGGTGCTGCGCAAGGACTTCATGTACGATCCCTGGCAGGTGGCCGAAGCCCGCGCCTGGGGCGCCGATGCGATCCTTGTGATCCTTGCCTCGGTCAGCGACGCCCAGGCCGAAGAGCTGGAGGCCGCGGCGCGCCAATATGGCATGGCCGTTCTGGCCGAAGTTCACGATGAGGCGGAGCTGGAGCGGGCGGAGCGGCTCAAGACCCCGCTCATCGGGATTAACAACCGCGATCTCAACACCTTCGTGACCTCCCTTGATGTGACCAAGCGCCTTGCGCGGCTGGTCTCTCCGGGGCGCGCCATTGTCGCGGAGAGCGGGCTTTCCACCCCCGAAGACCTCGCGGAGCTGGCGCGTTACGGGGCCCGCACGTTCCTCGTCGGAGAGAGCCTGATGCGCCACGACGATGTGGAAGCCGCCACGCGAGCGCTGCTGGCCAATCCCCTGACCCCTGATGGAGCGATGTGATGCTGACCCATTTCGATGACGCGGGCAAAGCCCATATGGTCGATGTCTCAGCCAAACCTGTCACCGCGCGCATCGCCGTGGCAGAGGGCCATGTCATCATGTCCCCCGAAACCCTGAAGCGGGTGAAAGAAGGCCGCGCCGACAAGGGCGATGTGCTGGGAGTGGCCCGGCTGGCCGGGATCATGGGCGCGAAACGCACGCCCGATCTGATCCCCCTGTGCCATCCCCTGCCCCTGACCAAGGTCGCGCTTGATCTGGAGATTGACGACAACCTGCCCGGCATCAAGATCACGGCCACCACCAAGACCTCGGGCCAGACCGGGGTCGAGATGGAGGCGCTCACCGCCGTGTCGGTCTGCGCGCTGACGGTCTACGACATGCTCAAGGCCGTGCAGAAGGATATGGAAATCGGCGGCATCCGGCTGCTGTCCAAGGAGGGCGGCAAATCCGGCCGCTATGTGGCGCCATGATTTCTGTCGATGATGCCCTGGCCCGGCTGCGGGCTCTCGTCCCCTTGATGGACATTGAAGAAGTGTCCTTGATCGAAGCAACGGGCCGCGTGTTGGCGCAGCCCGTCGCCGCCCGCCGCGACCAGCCGCCCTTTGCTGCGTCGGCCATGGATGGCTACGCGGTCTGTGCGCAGGATGCGGCCGCGGGCGCTGTGCTCGACGTGATCGGGGAAAGCGCCGCGGGATCGCGCTTCGATGCGCCCTGCACGCCCGGCAAGGCCGTCCGCATCTTCACCGGCGCGCCCGTCCCCGAAGGCGCGGCCCATGTCGTGATCCAGGAGAACGTCACCCGCGAGGGCGACCGGATCACCATCACCGCGCCCGGCGACGGCGCCAATATCCGGCCCGCTGGCGGCGATTTTCGCATCGGCGATGAGCTCTCCGCCCCGCGCCTGCTCACCCCGGCGGATGTCGCGCTGCTCGCAGCGATGAATATCGACCGCGTGCCGGTGCGGCGGCGCCCCGTTGTCGCGCTGATCGCAACCGGGGACGAACTGGTCCAGCCCGGAGAAACGCCCGGCCCCGACCAGATCATCGCGTCGAACTGCTATGGGCTGCACGGCCTGCTCTCTGCGACGGGTGCGGAGCCCAGGATGTTGCCCATTGCCCCCGATGAGCTGGATCAACTGATCGCGACCTTTGAGCTGGCGCAGGACGCCGATCTGGTGGTGTCCGTCGGCGGCGCCTCCGTCGGGGATCACGATCTGGTGGGCAAGGCCGCCGCGGCTCTGGGCATGGAACAGGCGTTCTACAAGGTCGCGATGCGGCCGGGAAAACCGCTGATGGCCGGCCAAATCAAGGACGTGCCGCTGATCGGCCTGCCGGGCAACCCCGTCTCGGCCATGGTGTGCGGCGAGGTGTTCCTGCGCCCGGTCATCGCCACCATGCTGGGGCTGGAGCACAGCTTCGCGACGCGGCGGCTCCCCCTGACCGCGCCCATGGAGGCCAACGGGCCCCGTCAGCATTTCATGCGCGCCAAAGCCGGACCCGAGGGCGTCACGCCCTTCCCCAGCCAGGACAGCGCGCTCCTGACAGTGCTGAGCGCCTCGAACGTGCTGATCGTACGCCCACCCCATGCGCCCGAGGCAGCCAAGGGCGATGAGGTGGACGTGATCGACATCGGGCATTGACACAAAACGTGAACACTCGTAGAACATTCACAAATTGTTCTACGGGTGTGCTATGCTGACCAAGAAGCAACACGATCTTTTGCTCTTCATCCACAAACGCCTTCAAAAGGAAGGTGTTCCCCCCTCGTTCGAGGAAATGAAGGACGCGCTCGACCTGCGGTCGAAATCCGGGATCCACCGGCTTATCACCGCTCTGGAAGAGCGTGGGTTCCTGCGCCGCCTGCCGCATAAGGCGCGCGCGCTTGAAATCATCCGCCTCCCGGACAGCATGAGCGATGCCGCCCCCAAGGGCTTCGCGCCGAAGGTGATCGACGGTGATCGCCCCGACAGCATCCCGCCCCGCGCCCGCACGGTCGAAGCCGCCGCGACGGAGCTGCCCGTGATGGGCCGCATCGCCGCCGGTGTCCCGATCGAAGCGATCCAGCACGCCTCGCACAACGTGGCCGTGCCGCAAAGCATGCTTGGCAGCGGCGAACACTATGCCCTTGAGGTGAAGGGCGATTCGATGATCGACGCCGGGATCAACGATGGCGATGTCGTTGTCATCAAGGAAACCACCACCGCCGATGACGGCGAGATCGTTGTCGCTCTGGTCGAAGATCAGGAAGCCACGTTGAAGCGCATCCGCCGCTCTGGCGGCACCGTGGCGCTCGAAGCGGCGAACCCCGCCTATGAGACCCGCCTGTTCCGCGATGATCAGGTCAAGGTTCAGGGACGCCTGGTCGGGTTGATCCGCACCTACTGATCAGGAGCGGACGCGGGGGGCTGCGGCGTATTCCAAAGCCGGGATCCCGCGCGCGCCTTCGCTGTTTCGATCCGCACCCCGTCTGCCCCCACAGAAATCGCAACCGCCCCCGTTTCTTGCAGCCGGGGTGGATCGAAGATCAGGCACGGGCGTTCCCCTGCCAGGCTGTTCGTGATCAGGATGTCGGCGCCGCCGCACCCCACCAGATCGCCAAGCGCCGTCTTGCCGCGCACGCTGAGCACAGTGAGCCCCGACATCGTCGCCCGCCCAATCCGTCCGTCCCAGCTCCATGCCGGGCGTTCGGCGGCGGTCTCCTGTTCGACCGGGGCGCCATCGTTCTCCAGCCAGAGCTGCGCGGCGAAACCATCCCCACGGGGTCTCGACAGGCTCCGCCCCTGATCCGTCATCACGCCCACCAGACCTCCGGTCTGCGCGATCAGAAGATCAGGCCGCGTGCCCTGCCCCCAGATGACGAACGCGGCCAGCACGGGCACCGCCCCGGCGATCCGCGCGCGCCCCTGCCACAAGCAGGACCATAGCGCCCCAAAAGCCAGCAGAGGCAGGACAGAGCCGCTCGGCGCCGGAACATGGCTGACCGCGCCCGGCAAATCGGAGACAGTCCGAGCGACCCACAAGATCCATCTGAGCCCCCACTCCATCGCCCAGAGCCCGATCCCGGCGAGCCCAAACGGCCACAGGACCGCCGCAAGCACCGCCGACGGCATCACCACCATCGCCATGACCGGCACGCTCACGATATTCGCGAGCAGGCCGAAATGCGCGATCTGGTTGAAATGCGCAGCCGCGAAAGGCGCTGTTGCCAATCCCGCAACCAAGGATGAGATCAGCACAGACAGCACCGGATGCCGGGCCCATCGGTGCCGTTGAAGCGCGCGGAAAATCAGGATCAGCGCCGTCGTGGCCGCGAAGGACATCTGAAACCCCGGACCGGTCAGGGCTTCGGGTCGCAGCACCAGCACGATCAGCGCCGCCACCGCCACCGCCCGCAAGGTCAGCGCCCGTCGGTCCAGCAGAACCGCGCCCAGCACGACCATGGCCATGATGAACGCCCGCTCCGTAGCGACCGCGCCGCCCGACAGCGCGAGGTAGAGCGCCCCGGCCGCCATCGCGCCCACAGCCGCGATCTTGCGCAGCGGCAGCCGCAGCGCCAGCGGGGCAATGGCCGCGCCCACAGCGCGCAGGGCAAAGAACACCACCCCGGTCATCAGCCCCATATGGAGCCCTGAAATCGCGAGCAAATGCGCGAGGTTGGATCGCCGCAGCGCCTCTACATCGGCTTGGTCGAGCGCGCTTCGATCCCCGGCCGTGACGGCGGCGGCAAAGGCCCCCGGCGCGCCGCCGATCCGCTCCGCGACGGCGTGGGAGATCGCGTGACGCAGCCGCTCTACCCCCGGCGGATCGGCGTGATCCAGCAGCAAGACCGGCGTGCGGGTGTATCCCACCGCGCCAAGCTGCTTGAACCAGGCGTGCCGCTGGAAATCAAAGCCCCCCGGTTCAACCGGACCGCCGGGCGGGCCCAGATGGGCGGTCAGGATCACGACCTGCCCCGGCTCGGGCGTGATCCACTCCTGCGCGCCATGAAGGGCGATGCGGATCCGCGCCGGGGTGCGGGCGGGCTCCATGCTCAGCACCACCCGATCCAGCGTCAGCCGCAGGGCATCCGAGGCGGATTTGTCGATCCGCACGATTCGACCTTCGACCGGGCCATAGTAGCGAAAGCCAAGGACGGGCTCTGCCACGGCGCGCGCCCGGGTTCCGGCCAGAGCAAAGCCAAGGGCGATAAGGGTCAGCCCCCACAGCAGCGGGCGGGCCGCTTCGGGGATGAGCCGCGACACGGGCAGCAGGATGAGCCCGACAAGAGCACTCCCCGCGAGGGCCGCAACCGAAGGCTCGCGTCCCGCCTCGAAATACAGGCCGATCCCGCAGCCCAACGCGACCGGCGCCCAGAGCAGCAGGTGACCGCGTTGCCGCAGCCCCGCGTCCCGCATCATGGCAAAGAGCCGTGCCACCCGCTTGTCTTCCCCCCGCCTGCCCGTCTATCGAAACCCAAACTCACCGATCCATCGTTAGCGAAAGGTTAACGTCCGATGTCTGACCGCCCTGTTGTCACCCGTTTCGCCCCCTCGCCCACTGGCGCGCTCCATATCGGCGGCGCCCGCACCGCGCTGTTCAACTGGCTCTTTGCCCGCGGCCATGGCGGCACGTTCCTGCTGCGCATCGAGGACACCGACAAGGCGCGCTCGACCCCAGAGAACCGCGAGGCGATTCTCGACGGTCTGAGCTGGCTGGGGCTGGATTGGGACGGCGATCCGATCAGCCAGGCCGAACGCGCACCGCGCCATGTCGAGATCGCGCAGGAGCTGCTTGCCGCTGGCAAGGCCTACAAATGCTTCTCCACCCAGGAGGAGATCGAATCCTTCCGTGAGGCCGCCCGCGCCGAAGGCCGCTCCACCCTCTTCCGCTCGCCCTGGCGCGATGCGGATCCGGCGACCCACCCCGATGCGCCTTACGCGATCCGCCTGAAGGCACCGCAGGACGGATCGACCACGATCCAGGACGAAGTGCAGGGCGATATCACCTGGCAGAACGATCAGTTGGATGACCTGATCCTGCTGCGTTCGGATGGCTCGCCCGTTTATATGCTGGCCGTCGTCGTGGACGATCACGACATGGGCGTCACCCATGTGATCCGGGGCGATGACCATATGGCCAACGCGTTCCGTCAAAAGCTGATCTACGACGCCATGGGCTGGGACGTGCCGGTCATGGCCCATGTGCCGCTGATCTTTGGCCCCGACGGCAAGAAGCTGTCCAAGCGCCACGGCGCGACCGGCGCGGCGGAATACCGCGCGCTTGGCTATCCGGCGGCGGGGATGCGGAACTATCTCACCCGTCTGGGCTGGAGCCACGGGGACGACGAATTCTTCACCGATGCGCAGGCAAGGGAGTGGTTCGACCTCAAGGGAATCGGCAAATCTCCGGCCCGGTTCGACTTCAAAAAGCTGGAGCACCTGTGCGGTCAGCACCTTGCGCAGATGGAGGACGCTGCAGTGCAGCGCGAACTGGACGGCTATTTGCAGGCCACGGGGGCGGATCCGCTGCCAGAGGCACAAAAAGACGCGATGGCGCAGGCAATTCCATTTTTGAAGGGCAGCGCCAAGACCTATCCCCAGCTCCTTGAAAAGGCACATTTCCTGCTGGTCAGCCGCCCGATTTCGCCCGACGAGAAGGCCTCCAAGGCGCTCGATACGGTATCCCGTGGTATGCTGGAAGAATTGACGCCGCAGCTGCAAAATGCTAGCTGGTCGCGTGACGCTCTGGAGCAGATCGTGACCGACCTGGCGCAAGCCCATGACACCAAGATGGGTAAGCTTGCCGCGCCGCTCCGGGCGGCCCTGGCGGGACGATCCGCAACCCCGAGTGTTTTTGATATGATGCTGGTGCTGGGACGGGATGAAACCATCGCCCGGATCGCGGATGCCGCCAGCGGGGCCTAAGAGCTCCGAAGCCAAACTAGACCCCCGGCACGCCGGGGGTTTTTGACGCAAAACCGTATGTAGGGGACAAATATGACCGAAAAGACAGCAACACTGACCATCGACGACAAGGAATTCAAACTGCCGATCCTGTCGCCGAGCGCCGGGCCCGATGTCATCGACATCCGCAAGCTGTATTCCGATGCCGGTGTGTTCACCTACGATCCCGGCTTCACCTCCACCGCATCCTGCGACAGCACCATCACCTTCATCGACGGTGGCAAGGGCGAGCTGCTGCACCGCGGCTACCCGATCGACCAACTGGCCGAGAAGTCGCACTATCTCGAAGTGTGCTACCTGCTGCTCTACGGCGAGCTGCCCTCGGCCAAGGCGCTCGAAGAGTTCGAGCTTCTGGTGACCCGCCACACGATGATCCACGAGCAAATGCACGGGTTCTTCAAAGGCTTCCGCCGCGATGCGCACCCGATGGCCACGATGGTGGGCGTGGTCGGCGCGATGTCGGCCTTCTACCACGACAGCACCGACATCAACGACGCGCATCAGCGCGAGGTCGCCTCGATCCGCCTGATCGCCAAGATGCCGACGATCGCAGCCATGGCCTACAAGTATTCCATCGGCCAGCCCTTCGTCTATCCGCGCAACGATCTGAGCTACGCGGCCAACTTCCTGCACATGTGCTTCTCGGTTCCGGCCGAGGAATATCACGTGGACCCGGTTCTGGCCCGCGCCATGGACCGCATCTTCACGCTGCATGCCGATCACGAGCAGAACGCATCGACCTCGACCGTGCGTCTGGCATCGTCCTCGGGGGCCAACCCCTTCGCCTGTATCGCGGCCGGCATCGCCTGCCTTTGGGGCCCCGCTCACGGCGGCGCCAACCAGGCCACGCTTGAGATGCTGCGCGAGATCGGCTCCGTCGACCGGATCCCGGAATTCATCAAGCGCGCGAAGGACAAGAACGACCCGTTCCGCCTGATGGGCTTTGGCCATCGCGTCTACAAGAACTTCGACCCGCGCGCGAAGGTGATGAAAGAATCCGCCGACGAGGTGCTCGACCTGCTGGGCGTGGAAAACAACCCCGCGCTCCAAGTCGCCAAAGAGCTGGAAAAAGCCGCACTCGCCGATGACTACTTCGCCGAGAAGAAGCTCTTCCCGAATGTCGATTTCTACTCCGGCATCATCCTTGAAGCGATGGGATTCCCGACCTCGATGTTCACCCCGATCTTCGCGCTTTCGCGCACCATCGGCTGGGTGAGCCAGTGGAAAGAGCAGCTTGCCGATCCGGCGCACAAGATCGGTCGCCCGCGCCAGCTCTACCAGGGCGACACCCTGCGGGACTATGTCGAGATCGAAAACCGCTGATCGACCGCCAAACAAACGAAAGCCGGGCCCAAAAGGGTCCGGCTTTTTTCTTTGTGTGAGTCACCCCGCCGCGCGGACCCGGCGAGGCCGGTGTCAGTCTTGATCGCCGCCGGCCACCTCACTGCTGGAGACTGGTTCAATCGGTGCCGAAGGGCGCGCGGGCGTGGATGACGGCGCAAGAGGCGTATCAAGCGGCGTGTCACTGCCGGTCTCGCTGGAGCGGATCCAGATGTCGCGCTGCGGGAACGGGATCTCGATCCCCTCTTCAGCGAAACGTTTGGCAATCTCGTGGCGCATTTCGCTGCCCACGCTCAGCCCCCAGTTCACATCCCTCAGGATCGCCCGAATTTCGAAGTCCAGAGAGTTGTCGCCAAAGCCCTGGAACAGGATCGAAGGCTCGGGGCGCATCAGCACCATGGGGTTCGATTCGGCCACCTCGCGCAGGATTTGCTCCACCCGGCGGGTATCGGTCCCGTAGGCGACCCCGACCGGCACGATGACCCGCCCGACGGAATTCCCCCGCGTCCAGTTGGTCACCACGCCCGACACAAGATCGGCATTGGGGACGATCACATCCGTCCGGTCAAAGGTCTGAATGCGGGTTGAGCGGACCGAAATGGATTGGACAATCCCCATCTGCCCGCCAACCTCGATCCAGTCCCCTTCCGAAATCGGTCGCTCAATCAGAAGGATGATCCCCGATACGAAGTTCGACACCACGTTCTGAAGACCAAAGCCGATCCCGACCGACAGTGCCCCCGCGACGATGGCCAGCGACGACAGGTCGATCCCCGCCAACGTGATCGCGGCGAGCGCGGCAATGAAAATGCCGATATAGCCCAGCCCCGACACAATCGCATTCTGCCCGCCCTTATCCAACGACGTGCGCGGCAGCACCGTGGAGGCCAGCGTACCCTGGATCAGCCGCGTCAGCGTGTACCCAGCCCCGAACACGATGGCGAAAGTTATGAAGTCGCTGGGTGAAATCGTGGTCTGACCGATGGTGAACCCTTCGCGGAACCGCGCCCAGAGCTCTGTCAGATCGGCCACCCGCGCGCCCCAGATCAGCGCCAGCAGCGGCAGCACCAGAAGGGCCAGGGCAAAGCCGCCCAGCACCGGGATCAGCGCCTCTCGCTCGCTCGCGTCTTCGCTCCGCGTGAGATAGGCGTGAAGGTCGATCAGGAACCGCTGCAGCAGGATGACGCTGCCAAGCACCGCCAGGGTGGTGATCGCCGGGTAAATCAGCGCCTGGGCGCCGCGCGCATAGCCCAGAAGCGCCAGAGCCGCCCCGGCCAGAGCCACGATCCGGGCGGCCTGCCCCATCCAGCCCGCAAGCCTGCGCAGATAGGGGATCGGCGGCGCGTCATCGTCATCGGCGGGGTCTCGCGGCAGTCGCAAGATCCCCCCCAGAAGGAACAAAAGCCAGGCCGCCACGAAATCAGCCGGAAACAAGATCACGCCCGTGAGCGCCGCATCGGGCGCCTCAAGGCTGCCGCCGGACATCAGCAACGCCCCCCAGCTGCGGAGCGCCATGATCCAGGCCATGGCTGGCAGGACCCACCGGCCCCGCGCCGCGCGGGCGCTGTCCAGATCGAGCGGCCCGGGATCGGACGGATCAAAGAAATGCCCGGCCAACCAATGGGCCATCAGCACCAAGATGGCGAGCACCGGCAGCACGCCGACCATCGTTTCGCCGCGCCATGACAGCATGTTCAGCGCAATGATGGACTCCGTGACCAGCACCAGCCCGAGAAACGGCAGAACGATCAGCCCCAGTGATAGCAGGAACCGCCAGACCGCCCGCCCTCTCAGGCCAACCCGATCCTGCAACCCCTTGATCCACGCCCGGCCACGCCACAGCAGCAGCACCGCCGCCGCGAGCAAGCCCATGATCAGAGGGAGGTTCGAGATCGCGGCCCCGATGCGCGCGGAATTGGACATCGACTCGCTCAGGTCTTCGACCAGGACACGAGTCTCATGCAGCAGCGCCATAATCGCCGGAGCCCAGTTCACGGGATTGAGCGGCGAGAGCCCGCGCGTTGTCACATGGGACGCCTGCCGGTCGCGGGTGATTGCGTCGATCTCAGCGATCAGCCCGTTGGCTTCGGTGTAGCGCTCCCGCGCAAGCAGAGCGGGAGCCTCAAGCCGCGCCAGTTCATCCCGCAGAGCCTCGCGCCGGGCCTGGATAAGGGGGATGTCGTCCTGTCCTTCGTTGGGAACGGGGCCGAGCGCCTCAATCTGAGCCTTTACCGTCGAAATCCGCCCCGCATTCTCGTTCTGCGCGGTCAGAAATTCGTCGCGCCGGGTTGCCAGCTCTGCCCTGAGCTGGCGCAGGGAAAAGGCGCTCGGGTTTTCGGACTGGATCCGGGTTTCAGCGCGATCAGCAAGCGCAGCCCAGCCGCCCAGACCGGTCTCGGGCGCCAATTCTTGCTGCAGGGCTTCGGCCGGGGAGCGCTCCTCCGTTTGGCTTGCGGCGCCCGCGCTGCCTGCGTCGTCGATCGCGACCTGCGACAGCGCGACCGAGCCGCAAAGCCCGAGCGCCAGTGCCAAAAGCGCGGCGCGCAGGCGCATCACGAGTCCTCAAGCACGGACGGCAGATCGGGGGCTTCAGCCTCCATCCAGTCAGCCAGCGGCAGACCTTTGTCGCGCAGGAACACCGGGTTGTAGAGCTTGGACAGGTAGCGCGTGCCGTAATCGCACAGCATGGTGACGATGGTGTGGCCCGGCCCCATCTCACGCGCCATGGCCATGGCGCCCGCGACGTTGATCCCGGCAGAGCCGCCCAGGCAGAGCCCCTCATCGGCCATCAGGTCGTAAAGCACCGGCAGCGCTTCGTCATCGAAGATCCGGTAGCTCATGTCGGGCGTGAAGCCTTCCAGATTGGCGGTGATCCGCCCCTGCCCGATCCCTTCGGTGATCGAGCCCCCTTCGGAGCCGAACTCGCCGGTGGTGTAATAGCTGTAAAGCGCCGAGCCGCCCGGATCGGTCAGCGCAACCTTAACGCCCTTGGGCTGCAGCGCCATGCCGACCCCTGCGAGCGTGCCGCCCGAGCCAACAGCGCAGGTGAACCCGTCCACGCGGCCGCCCAGCTGCTGCCAGATCTCGGGTCCGGTGCCGTCGATATGGGCCTGCCGGTTGGCGGTGTTGTCGAACTGGTTCGCCCAGACCACGCTGTGCCCCTGCGCGGCAAGCGCCTTGGCCAGACGTTCGGAATAGCGCACATAGTTGTTCGGGTTCTTGTAAGGCGCCGCCGGAACTTCAACGAGCTGCGCCCCCGCAAGCCGGAGCATCTCTTTCTTTTCCTGGCTTTGCGTCTCGGGAATGACGATCACCGTCTTGAAGCCCATCGACGCCCCCACGAGCGCGAGCCCGATCCCGGTATTGCCCGCCGTGCCTTCCACGATGGTGCCGCCGGGTTTGAGCGTCCCGCGCGCGACCGCATCCCGGATCATCCACAGCGCGGCCCGGTCCTTGACGGACTGGCCGGGGTTCATGAACTCTGCCTTGCCGTAGATCTCACAGCCGGTGGCATGAGAAGGGCCATTGAGCCGGATCAGGGGCGTGTTGCCGACGGCTTCGGCCAGGTTCTGCACGGGGGCTGGGGCATGGGTCATGTCGCTACTCCGGTGTGGTCGGGTATGAATCCCTAGGCCGCGGGCGCGCGCGGTTCAAGCGGGAACGCGCCCCGCCGCCTCTTCACGAATGCAGGAGCGGTGGCGGGCCAGCCACAGCAGCATCATCGCCAGAGGCCCCACGTCGATCTCTCCGCTGTCGATCATGGCAAGCGCGGCGTCCAGCGGCAGGATGTGGGTGCGGATGTCTTCGTGTTCATCCTCGGCGCCGCCGATGCGCCCGTCCGACTCGGGCAGAATGCAGCGTGCGAGGAAGCAGTGGAAATACTCCGTCGAATACCCCGGCGAGGCATAGACCGTCGCGATCCGCTCCACCTGGCCCACGCTCAGCCCCGCCTCCTCGGTCGCCTCGCGGCGCACGCAGTCTTCGGGGCTTTCGCCTTGCTCGACCAGCCCGGCAATGGGCTCCAGCGTCCAGGGTCGGCTGTCGCCCCGACGCCACGGACCCAGCCGGAACTGTTCGATCAGCAAGACCCGGTCGGTCGCGGGCTCATAGGGCAGCACGAGCGCCGCGTCATGGCCAACGAAGATCTCGCGCGACATGGGATCGCTCATCGTTCCGACAAAGCGCGGGACGCTCAAGGTGACGGTGTCGAACCTGAAGAACCCGAAATGGGCCGGAGCGCTTTGCGCGACCTCGATCCGGGCGAGATCCGGCGGCGCGGGGCGGGTGAGCGCCTTGGGCTGCATCGCATAGAGCCGTGCTTGCGCCCGCGCCCGAATGGTCATCATGACGCGGGCCAGATCGGCGGCGGTCCGTCGGCCATATTCGGCCATGATCTCTGCGGCCACGATGCACTCCAGATCGGCGTGATCGCGCGCCCAGTACTCATAATCCCAGGCCATGGCCTCAGAGGTCGGCGCCCTGGCCGCAAGAAGCTGCGCCGTCTGCGACGTGCCATCGGCATTCACGCGGCGCTCTTGCACATCCAGCCCAAGCGCCGTGGCGTAATAGTCCACGCGCGCCTGCTCATCCTCACTGAGCCCGCTGCACAGCACCCCAGGCGCCTCCGCGCCCTCCTGAGGTTGCAAATGTGGCAGAGCCGCCCCTTGCGCGCAGTGCAGAGCAGACCCTGGCAGCACCGCTGCCCGCCCCGGCACCGCGCGACCGATGACGATCCCGCGCACCTCTTCCAGCCGCAAAGGCCCGTAGAGGAACAGCGGCGACGTCATCGCGCGAACCGACCCACGATCGACGCGATCACCCCGGTGCCGACCGCCCCGGCCAGCAAGAACCCCATCACATCGGCCCGCGCGCTCAGCGCAACATAGTCGAGCGCAATCTTCAGCATTCCCTCGAACGCCTCCACCGGTCCGCGATAGCGGTTCTGCAACGCGTAATCGAGCGCCATGCCCGCCGCCGCGACGAAGATCGCCAGCACGTAAAGGACCACGCCGCCGGTGAAGCCGAAGGTCACCCCCGCCACCAGCCCTTCGGGCGCACGGGGGCCGATGGTGCGCCACCCGGTAAGGGCGCCCAGCACCACCATGATCGGCAGGTAGTATCCGGTGCCGTATCCTTCACCCAGCAGGGGAAACAGCGTGGTGGTCAAGAGCCACCAGGTCACGATGGCAAGACAAATGGCGGCAACGGCTTTCGATGCAGTGGGCACCCGGCAAACTCCTGTAATAACTGCCGCCACCTTCCGCCATTGCAAGCGCGGTGGCAAGCGCAGCACTAGCCTCGAAAGCTCTCATAAGCCGCAAGTGCACGGGCGCGGGCCTTCTTATGGTCCACCACCGGGTCGGGGTAGCGCTGTGTTGGAGTCAGCCCCCACCGACGCGGCACAACGTCAAAGAACGCGCGTGCGTCTTGGCCGGGGGTGCTTTGGCCCTCTGCGATCCAGCGGCGGCGATAGGTGTGATCGGGGTCGAACTTTTCCGCTTGAGTGTCAGGGTTGAAGATCCGAAAGAACGGCGCCGCGTCCGGCCCGCTCCCCGCGACCCATTGCCACCCCATGGCATTCGAGGCCGGATCCCAATCCGTGAGATGCTCTTCGAAAAAGCGAAGACCGATCCGCCAATCGGTCAGCAGATGCTTGGTCAGGTAGGACGCGGCCACCATCCGCACCCGGTTGTGCATGCGCCCCGTCACGTGCATCTCGCGCATCCCGGCATCGACAAAGGGCACGCCGGTCCGGCCCTGCATCCAGGCGAGGACGGCGGGGGTGATCTTGGTGCTCCAGGGGAATCCGTTCCACTCCCCGCGCCAGTTGTCGCTGGAGAGGGTCGGGAAGTGATAGGCGAGATGATGGGCAAACTCGCGCCAGACGAGCTCCTTGATGAAGGTCTCGGCGCCGGGTTTTCCCTCTTCGACGGCGCGCCAGCCCGCGGCCCACACGGTGCGAGGGCTGATTTCCCCGGTGGTGAGGTTCTCGGACAGGTTTGAGGTTGCACCGGCGGTCGGCACATCGCGCTGCGCTTGGTATCGGCGGATCGCATCGGCGCAGAAGCCATCAAGGCGCCCGCGCGCGGCCTCTTCTCCGACCACCGCGCGGGCGGCCACGATCTCCGCGCCGCGCTTCATGGCAGCGCCCATCGCCCAGTCTTCGAGCCGGTCCGAGCTGGGCCAGGCTTCGGGCGCGGGGATCGCTCCCGGCGCAGGCAAAGGCGCGCCCGGATCACGGCTGCGCACCGCCTTCCAGAAGGGGGTGTAGACCTTGTAGGGCCCGCCCTGCCCCGTCTCGACGCTCCACGGCTCGAAAAGCAGATGGCCCGCGAAAGATGTCGCTTCGATGCCGAGCGTCTCTTTGACCGCGCGGCCGGTGCGTTGGCCGTCGGCATCGTAGAGCCGTGACCAGTAGACCGCTTGCGCGCCCGTCTCGGACGCCAGATCGTGAAGTACCTGAGCCGGGTCGCCGCGCCGCAGGATCAGCCGCGATCCTCGCGCCGCAAGGTCTTTGGCAAGCGCATGAAGCGAAAGGCCAAGACGCAAACGCGGCGCCGCTCCACCGCGACCATCGTCCACATAGACCGGGATCACGGGGGCACCGGTCGCGCAGGCGGCACTCAGGGCGGGATGATCGCTCAGCCGCAGATCACGGCGCAGCCACAATAGGATGGATCGGGTCATGGGGTCTCGTTCTGCTGTTCGGCAGACAATGCGTGATGGCCCGATTGGTTCCAACCAAAACCCCGCCGCTCCCACAAAAAAGGGCCGCGCAGAGGCGGCCCTTTCTCAAGATGTCAGAGGGTGGATCAGGACTTTCGTTCGTCCATGAGCCCCTTGGCGATGGCGAAGCACATCACGAGCAGCACCACAGTGAAGGGAAGCCCAGTCGAGATCACCATGGATTGCAGCGATTGCAGCCCGCCCGCCGACAGCAGCAGCACGATCGCCACGGCGCCTTCGAACACGCACCAGAACACCCGCTGCGGCACCGGCGCATCGACCTTGCCGCCCGCCGTGATCGTGTCGATCACCAGCGAGCCGCTGTCCGACGACGTCACGAAGAACACGACCACCAGGACGATCCCGATCAGCGACGTGATCCCGGCCAGCGGCAGCACGTCGAGCATCTTGAACAGCTTGAGCTCAAGCGCCGCGTCCTGCGCGGAGGTATAGCCATCCGCAATCACCTGATGCAGCGCGGTGCCGCCAAAGACGGACATCCACAAAACGCAAACCAGCGACGGGATCAGCAGCACGCAGATCACGAATTCCCGCACCGTGCGGCCCCGCGAGACGCGGGCAATGAACATGCCGACGAAGGGTGACCAAGAGATCCACCACGCCCAGTAGAACGAGGTCCAGCCTTGGCTGAAGTTCACGTCCGCCCGGCCTACCGGGTTCGACAGCGCAGGCAGGTATTGGAAATACGCGCCCAGCGAGCTGACGAACAGCTTGAGCAGGTACACCGTCGGCCCCACGAACAGCACGAACAGGAGCAGCAGGAACGCCAGCCCCATGTTGATCTCGGACAGCACCTTCACGCCGCCATCGAGCCCGCGCAGCACCGAGATCAACGCGATCGAGGTGATGGCAGAGATCAGGATGACCTCGGTCGTGGATCCGACCGGGATGCCGAACAGCTCATTGAGCCCCGCATTGGCCTGGGTCGCCCCAAAGCCAAGCGACGTCGCCAGCCCAAACAGGGTCGCAAACACCGCCAGCGTGTCAATAATGTGCCCCGGCCAGCCCCAGACGGAATCGCCCAGGAGCGGATGGAACGCGGAGCGGATCGTCAGCGGCAGGCCCTTGTTGTAGCTGAACAGGGCAAGCGCCAGGGCCACCACGGCATAGATCGCCCAAGGGTGCAGGCCCCAGTGGAAGATCGTCGCCGCCATACCCAGCCGTACGGCCTCGGCCTCATCCCCGGCGGCGGCGCCCAGCGGCGCCCAGTCGGTGCGCACGCCGTTTTCCATCGCTGTGCCGCCCATCGACGAAGAGAAGTGGCTCATCGGCTCGGACACGCCGTAGAACATGAGGCCAATCCCCATGCCCGCCGCAAACAGCATCGCGAACCATCCCGCATAGCTGTAATCGGGCGTGGCATCCGATCCGCCCAGCCGCACATTGCCCCAGGGCAGGACGATCAGCAAAAGGCAGAACAGCACGAAGATGTTTGCCGCGCCCAGGAAGAACCAGTCAAAGCCCTTCGTCACGGCGCTGAACATCCAGCTGAACGCCGCGCCCGCCTGTTCGGGCAGGGCCAGCGTGTAGAACACGAAGGCCACCACGGAGAGCCCCGAGATCAGGAAGACCGGGTTGTGGATGTCAAAGCCAAACGGCCCGAGATTGCCTTCGATATTGTCCTGACCGACCTCGTAATCGGTGTCGATCATGCTCACATCGCCTTCCGGCGTCGGGATGCCCTCTGGGGCATCGAAGTCGCTATTGTCGCTCATCTTGTCCCCCTTAGCGCACCAGGAAGACCGACGCGTCGGAATGGGCGGCGATATGAGCGCCATGCCCGGACCAGACGTAATCGGTCGCGTTTGGAATATGGGTGGCCATCACCACCAGATCGGCCCCGATCTTGTCCACCAGCTTTTCAAGCTCGCGGTCCATCTGGATCGAGGGATCATGGCTGACCAGAACGTCGCTGGTCGCGGTGATCCCAAAGGCTTTGCCCTGCCCTTCGGCAAAGCTGGCCAGCTTGCGGCCGAATTCTTCCGGGCTGCGGGCCAGGGCCGATGGGGTCGATGTCGTGACCCCGATGAAACACAGCTCTGCACCGTGATCGCGCGCGAGGCCGGCGGCGACGGTGATCGCCTTCTCCAGCCGTTCGGTATGCGCCAGATCGACGGGCAGCATGATCTTGTTGAACATGATCCCTCCAAACGGCGAGCCCGCATGGGGGGCCCATGCGGCTCGTCTTATCTTTGCAAAGGTCCGCGCAGATCCGCGCGACACCTGACGCCGCGATCAGACCTCAACGCCGCCCAAAGGCGGCGTTTGCGGCAACACGGCTGCCGGGGGGACTCTCGCATGCCTGTTTGCGACATGCAAATGTCGCAAATGGCAGGCCTTAGATGTCAGGCGTTGACGTCAACCACCACGCGCCCGCGCACGCCACCTTTGAGGATCTTGGCGCCCAGCTCCGGCAGATCGGACAGCGTGGCAGGCACGATCATGTCGTGAAGCTGATCGCGCGGCAGATCCTGCGCCAGACGGTCCCAGGCCCGCAGCCGGGCCTCATAAGGCTGCATCACGCTGTCGATCCCCAGAAGGTTCACGCCGCGCAAGATGAAGGGCGTGATCAACGCGCCGTCAATCGCGGCGCCGCCCGCAAGGCCGATCGCCGCCACCGACGCGCCGTAGTTCATCTGCTTGAGAACCCGGCCCAGCATCGCGCCCGCCACCGCATCAATGCAGCCCGCCCACTGCTCGCTTTCCAGCGGCTTGCGGGTCTGCTCGGTCAGATCCTCGCGCGGGACGATCCGGCTGGCGCCGAGCGTGCGCAGATAGGCTTCCTCGGATGTCTTGCCGGTCACGGCGGCCACCTCGTGACCTAGCTGCGCCAACAGCGCCACGGCCACCGATCCGACGCCCCCGGTTGCCCCGGTGACCAGCACTTCGCCCTGTCCCGGCGCGAGCCCGTGGTCTTCCAGAGCCTGCACTGCCAGCATCGCGGTCAGCCCCGCCGTGCCCACGGCCATGGCGTCGCGGGTCGACAGGCCATCGGGCAGCGGCACCAGCATGTCGGCCTTCACCCGCGCCTTTTGCGCATAGCCGCCCCAGCGGTTTTCGCCCACGCGCCAGCCGGTCAGCACCACCTTGTCGCCGGGCGCGTAGCGGTCATCTTCGGAGCGCTCCACCGTCCCCGCGAAATCGATGCCCGGCACATGCGGATAGCTGCGCACCAGACCACCGCCGGGGCCGATGCACAGGCCGTCCTTGTAGTTGAGCGTCGAATACTCGACCGCGACCACGACATCGCCTTCGGGCAGACGGTCTTCGGTGATCTTCTGGATGGCGGCATGTGTCTTGCCGTCCTCGTCCTTCTCCACAAGCAGCGCGTTGAACATGGCTCTCTCCCTCTCCTGCCTTTGCGCGCACTGTCGCCGCGCCCGACGGTAAGCGCAAGGCGCCCGCATCTTTTTCGCCCCGCCCACAGATTTTGATTGCAAGGGCGGCCCGGTGTTCGTATGCGCCGCGTCACAAGAAACCTTGGATGGGAGGACCCCCCAATGCTTCGCACCACCCTGCTTGCTGGCACCTTCCTGGCCACCGCCGCGGCGGCCCAGGATACTGATATCCTCGTCTTCGACTATTCGGGCTTTGAAAGCCCCAGCTATCACAGCGCCTATGTCGAAACCCACGGCGACAGCCCGGCCTTTGCCTTCTTCGGGGACGAAGAGGAAGCCTTCCAAAAGCTGATCTCCGGCTTCACAGCGGACACCGCCCATATCTGCGCAGGCTCGGTGAGCAAGTGGCGCGAAAGCGGCATGCTGGAGCCCTGGGACAAGACCCGCCTGCCGCTGGCCGATCTGAACACCGATCTGGCAAGCGCAAATGTGACCGGTGACGGAGACCTCTACTTCCTGCCGACCGATTTCGGCTCCACCGCCGTGGCCTACAACCCGGACGAAGTGCCCGCCGAAGACGTGGCCTCGCTGGCCGTGTTCACCAACCCCGCCTATGCCGGCCGCATGTCCCTGCCCGACAATGTCGATGACGCCTTCGCGCTCGCCTATCTGGCGACCGGCGTGACCGACTGGAACACTGTGGGCGACGCGGAATTCGAAGCCGCAACCGCATGGCTGCGTGAGGTTCACCCGAACCTGCGCACCTATTGGACCGATGCCGCCGAGCTGGCGCAGCTGATGGCGACCGGCGAAGTGCTGATCTCCTGGGCGTGGAATGAGACCTATCCGACCATGGCCGAAGAAGGCCGCCCGGTGGGCTTCAACCGCGAAACCACGGAAGGCTCGTCCCTGTGGGTCTGCGGCTATGTGAACCTCGCCAAGGGCGAAGGGGATGACGCCAAGGTCTATGAATACGTGAACGCCGTTCTGGGCGAAGGCTCCGCCGCCGCGCTTCTGGAAGACGGGTTCGGCCAGGCCAACGCCAAGAACATGGCGCAGTTCGGCGAAGAAGAGCTGGAGGCCGGCGGCCTTGGCACGATCTCTGTGCCGGTTCTGGCCCAGCTCCCGATGAGCCAGGCGCTGCGCGACAAGCAGGCCGAAGCCTTCGAGATGATCAAAGCCGGGTTCTGATCCGGTAAAGGGCGGCCCTAGTGGCCGCCCTTTTCATTTGGAGCCCAAGACCATGATCGAAGGCATAAACCACATCACCCTGACCGTGAGCGACCTGCCCCGGTCGCTTGCGTTTTACGAACGGCTCGGCCTGCGCCGCCGCATGACCAGCCCGCGCAGCGCGTATCTGGAAGCCGGATCGCTCTGGCTGTGTCTTGTGAAGGGCGATGCCATCCCGGCACAGGATTATTCCCACATCGCGCTCCATGTCGCGCCCGCGCAGTTCGACACCATGGCGCAGCGGCTGGCCGATCTGCCGTCCTGGCAGGAGAACACGTCGCCGGGCAAATCGCTCTACATTCAGGACCCGGACGGTCACAAGCTGGAGCTTCACGCGGGCACGCTGGAGGAGCGTCTGGGCGCCCTGTCCCGTGATCCACGCCCTGATCGCCAGATCACATAGAAAAAGGGCGCCTCTCACCTGAGAAACGCCCTTTAAATATTTGATCAGGCTATCATTCCTCAGAAGGCGCTGCGCCGCCCTCGGACATATCGTCCTCTTCACCCTGATCCGCGATCCAGGCGACGGAGACGACTTCTTCGCCCTGCGCCGTGCCCATGACACGCACCCCGCCAGCCGCGCGGGACCGGAAGGAGATCCCCTCCACCGGCACGCGGATCGACTGGCCACGATTGGTCACCAGCATGATCTGGTCCGGCAGCTCCACCGGGAAGGAGGTCACGATGAGCCCGTTGCGCGCGGCCATGGCCCCAACGCCCTGCCCGCCGCGCCCGCGTACCGGATAGTCATGGGACGAGGACAGCTTGCCCGCGCCCTCGGCGGTGATCGTCAGGATCAGGTTCTCTGCCGCCGACATCTCGGCATAGCGGGCGGTGTCCAGAGCACCGGCCTCAACGCCCTCATCGCTTTCCACCTCTTCGGTGTCCCCGGCCATGGCGCGGCGCATCTTGAGATAGGCGGCGCGCTCCTCGGGCGAGGCCTCGAAATGCCGGATCACGGACATGGAGACCACGCGATCCCCATCGGCCAGCTTGATGCCCCGCACCCCTGTGGACGCGCGACTGTTGAACACCCGGACCGCCGTGGTCGAGAACCGGATCGCCCGGCCCTTCGCCGTCACCAGCATGACGTCATCGTCTTCGGAGCAAATCCGCGCGTTGACGAGGCTGACAGAGCCGTCCTCCGGCAGCTTCATCGCAATCTTGCCGTTGCGCATGACATTGGTGAAATCCGACAGACGGTTCTGCCGCACATCCCCCGCAGAGGTGGCGAACATGATCTGCAGATCGGCCCATTCGTCTTCGTCACGGTCGATGGGCAGGATCGCGGCCACGCTGACCCCTTGCGGGATCGGCAGGATATTGACGATCGCCTTGCCCTTGGACGTGCGCGAGCCCGCAGGCAGGCGCCAGGTCTTCATCTTGTAGACCATCCCGTCGGTGGTGAAGAACAAGAGCGCAGTGTGGGTGTTGGCCACAAACAACGTGGTCACCACATCGTCATCCTTGAGCGCGCCGCCGGACACGCCCTTGCCCCCGCGCCGCTGGGCGCGGAAATCGGCCAGAGCGGTGCGCTTGATGTATCCGCCCTGGGTGACGGTCACGACCATGTCTTCGCGCTCGATCAGGTCTTCGTCTTCCATGTCGCCGGACCATTCGGAAATCTCCGTCCGGCGGGGCACGGCATAGGCGTCGCGCACTTCGCGCAGCTCATCGCCGATGATAGACATGATCCGCTCGCGCGAGCCCAGGATCTCCAGGTAGTCGCGGATCTTGGCGGCCAGAGCGACCAGCTCGTCGGTGACTTCCTGAACGCCAAGCTGGGTCAGGCGCTGAAGACGCAGGTCCAGGATCGCGCGGGCCTGGGTTTCGGACAGGTTGTAGGTCCCGTCATCGTTCATCTTGTGAGTCGGATCGTCGATCAGACGGATGTAATCCGCGATCTCACTGGCGGGCCAGCGGCGCTCCATCAGCTTCTCACGGGCCTCGGCGGCATCCGAGGACGACCGGATCGTCGCCACGACCTCATCCACATTGGACACGGCCACGGCCAGACCGCACAGGATATGCGAGCGATCCCGCGCCTTGCGCAGCTCATAGGCTGTGCGGCGGGCGACGACCTCTTCGCGGAAATCAATGAACGCGGTCAGGAACTTGCGCAGGGTCAGAGTCTCGGGCCGGCCGCCATTGAGCGCCAGCATATTGGCCCCGAACGAGGTCTGCATCGGCGTGAACCGATAGAGCTGGTTGAGCACAACTTCCGCCGTGGCATCGCGCTTGAGCTCGATCACTACGCGCACGCCGTGCCGGTCGCTTTCGTCCTGCACATGGGCGATGCCTTCGATCCGCTTGTCGCGGGCGGCCTCTGCGATCCGCTCGATCATGGTGGATTTGTTCACCTGATAGGGGATCTCGTCGATGACGATGGCGTAGCGGTCCTTGCGGATTTCCTCCACGCGGGTCTTGGCCCGCACGATGATCGAGCCGCGCCCTTCCAGATAGGCCTTCCGCGCGCCGGACCGGCCCAGCATCACGCCGCCGGTCGGGAAGTCCGGGCCCGGCACATACTGGATCAGGTCTTCGCTCGACAGGTCGGGATCGTCGATCAGCGCCAGCGTGGCGTCCACGACCTCGCCCAGGTTGTGCGGCGGGATGTTCGTCGCCATGCCGACCGCGATCCCCCCGGCGCCGTTCACCAGCATATTGGGGAAACGCGCGGGCAGCACGGTGGGCTCGCGTTCCTTGCCGTCATAGTTGTCCTGGAAATCGACGGTGTCCTTGTCGATATCGGCCAGAAGGCTCATGGCGGGCTTGGCCAGACGGGCTTCGGTATAGCGCATGGCGGCGGGGTTATCGCCATCCATGGAGCCAAAGTTACCCTGACCGTCGATCAGCGGCAGCGACATGGAGAAATCCTGCGCCATCCGGGCAAGCGCGTCATAGATCGCGCTATCGCCATGCGGGTGGTAGGAGCCCATCACGTCGCCGACCGATTTCGCGGATTTTCGGTAGGGTTTGTCGGGCGTGTAGCCCTTCTCCCACATGGAGTAGAGGATCCGCCGGTGCACCGGCTTGAGCCCGTCCCGCAGATCCGGAATCGCGCGCGAGACGATCACGCTCATCGCGTAATCGAGATACGAGGTCCGCATCTCGGACGAGATCGAGATTTCAGGCCCGTCATGGGCCATCCGCACCGGGAGGGAGTCGTCGTCTTCCGGGGTCTCGGGCGTATCAGTCATATGGAGGCTTTCCTTGGCGGCTGTCCGCTATATTTTGTTGTGATCCGTATATCACCCCACCGGGGATAGGGGCAAGGACATGACGTTCAGATGACGAAAGGAACCCGCCCGCCCGGTGCGGCCCGGTGCGGTCGGAGCTCCTGGTCAGGCTGCTGGCAATGATCGCGGAAGCCCTGGGCGTGACCCGGGGCTTGTAGGCCCCGGATCCGATTGGCTTAGGCTTCGGCCAGCACCGCTTCAGCGGCCTTGATCGCGGCTTCAGCGTTCTCCGCGCTCGCCCCGCCGCCCTGGGCCATGTCGGGGCGGCCACCGCCGCCCTTACCGCCGAGCTCCGCCACGGCCGCGCGCACCAGATCGGGCGCCTTGACCTTGTCGGTCAGATCTTTCGTCACACCGCAAGCGACCGCCGCTTTGTCGCCGGTGTCGGCCACCAGCAGCACAACGCCAGAACCCATCTGCGCCTTCATCTCGTCGATCAGGCCGGGCAGATCCTTGCCGGTCACCCCCGAAAGCACCTGAGCCTTGAACGCCATCCCGTTGATCTCACGGGCTTCTGCCTCAGCCTTGCCGCCGGACATCGCAAGATCCCGGCGCAGCTGGGCGACCTCGTTCTCAAGCTTCTTGCGCTCTTCCATCAGGGCGCGCACCCGCTCCGCGGCATCGGCGGGGGCGGCTTTCAGGGCGCCCGCCACCTCGGACAGGCGATCCTGCTGCTGCGCGAGATGCTCAAGCGCCACCGGGCCGGTCAGCGCTTCGATCCGGCGCACGCCAGCGGAAGACGCGCTGTCTGCCAGCACGACAAAAGCGCCGATATCGCCGGTGCGCTTCACATGGGTGCCCCCGCAGAGCTCGATCGACCAGGTGGTGCCCTCCACTCCCTTGCCGGTCGGCGCCTCGCCCATGGAGACCACGCGGACCTCATCGCCGTATTTCTCCCCGAACAGAGCCTGAGCCCCGATGGCGCGGGCGTCGTCCGGGGTCATGATCCGGGTGGTCACTTCGGTGTTCTGCCGGATCATCGCGTTCACGATCCGCTCCACTTCGCGGATCTCGGCGGCGCTCACGGCCTGACCATGGCTGAAATCGAACCGCAGCCGATCCGGCGCGTTCAGCGAGCCGCGCTGCGCCACGTGATCGCCCAGCGTATCGCGCAGGGCCTCATGCAGCAGGTGCGTCGCGGAATGGGTGCCCCGAATGGCGCTGCGGCGGGTGTGATCCACCTCGGCCTTCACGGCCTGACCGGGGGTGATCTCCCCGCTCGTCACCTTGGCGAAGTGGATGAACACGCCGGCCACTTTCTTCGTGTCGGTGATCTCAACGGTTGCGCCATCAAGAGAGAACGCTCCGGTGTCACCCACCTGCCCGCCGGATTCGGCGTAGAACGGGGTCTGGTTCAGGACGATCTGCACCTCGTCGCCCTGCCCGGCCTTGTCGACCTGCGCGCCGTCCTTGACGATGGCCTGCACATGGGCCTCGGCTGTCTCCAGCTCATAGCCCAGGAATTCGGTCACGCCGTGCTGATCCGCGATGTCGAACCAGATCGTGGCATTGGCCGCCTCGCCGGTGCCGGACCAGGCGGCGCGGGCGCGGGCCTTTTCCTCGGCCATGGCCGCGTCAAACCCTTCGGTGTCCACCTCACGCCCCTGCTCGCGCAGCGCGTCCTGCGTCAGATCGAGCGGGAAGCCATAGGTGCCGTAGAGTTTGAACGCCGTCTCGCCGGGCAGATGCGCGCCCTCGGGCAGGCCCGCGACCTCATCGTCGAGCAGCTTGAGCCCGCGCTCCAGCGTCTGACGGAACCGCGTTTCCTCGGCCAGAAGCGAATCCTCAATGACCCGCTGGCCCTGCACCAGCTCGGGATAGGCGGCGCCCATCTGGCGCACCAGCTCTGGCACGAGGCGGTGCATCACCGGATCCTTCGCGCCCAGCAGATGCGCATGGCGCATGGCGCGGCGCATGATCCGGCGCAGCACATATCCGCGCCCCTCATTCGAGGGCAGAACCCCTTCCGCCAAAAGGAACGAGGTCGAGCGCAGGTGGTCCGCGATCACACGGTGATGGGTCACGTGCTCCTCGCCGATCCCGGTCGAGGTGGCATGGGCCGAAGCCTCGACCAGAGCCTTCATCAGGTCGGTCTCAAAGACGTTGTTGGTGCCCTGCAACAGCGAGGAAATCCGCTCAAGCCCCATGCCGGTGTCGATGGACTGGTTGGGCAGGTCGATCCGCGAGCCATCCTCGAACTGCTCGTGCTGCATGAACACGAGGTTCCAGATCTCGATGAAGCGGTCGCCATCCTCTTCGGGGGATCCCGGAGGTCCGCCCCAGATGTGATCGCCGTGATCGAAGAAGATCTCCGAACAAGGGCCGCAGGGTCCGGTCGGCCCCATCATCCAGAAATTGTCATTGGTCGCGATGCGGATGATCCGGTCATCGGGCAGACCTGCAACCTTCTTCCACAGATCGGCCGCAACCTCATCGGTGTGGAACACCGTGACCAGAAGCTTGTCCTTGGGGATCTGCAGCTCTTTGGTGACCATCTCCCAGGCGAAGGGGATCGCCTGTTCCTTGAAGTAGTCCCCGAACGAGAAATTCCCGAGCATCTCGAAGAAGGTCAGGTGCCGGGCGGTGTAGCCCACATTGTCCAGATCGTTGTGCTTGCCCCCGGCGCGCACGCATTTTTGGGACGTGGTGGCACGCTTGTAGTCGCGCGTCTCAACTCCGGTGAAGAGGTTCTTGAACTGCACCATGCCCGAATTGGCGAACATCAGACTGGGATCGTTGCGCGGCACCAAGGGGCTGGAGGCCACGACCTCGTGCCCCTGCTTCGCGAAGTAGGTCAGGAAACTGGACCGAATGTCTGCCAGGCTGGTCATGGGGCACCCCTCGTTGCAATCGCGGCAGATTTACCCATGCCCCGCCCCGGCCTCAAGCACAGAAAAAGGGAACGGTGCGCACCGTTCCCTTTCTTTTGGCCAGAAATATTCCGGGGGCGCCCCAAGAACGGGGGCAGCGCCCATCACTCTTCGAGGATCGCGTCCTCTTCGGACCCGTCGAAATCGAGCCCATGGGCCGCGCGGATCTTGTCTTCGATCTCGTGAGCAATCTCGGGATTGTCGCGCAGGAACTGCTTGGAATTCTCCCGCCCCTGCCCGATCCGCTCATCCCCATAGGAGAACCACGCGCCGGATTTCTCGACCACGCCGGCCTTCACGCCCAGGTCCAGAAGCTCCCCGGTCTTGGAGATCCCCTCGCCATACATGATGTCGAATTCCACCTGCTTGAACGGCGGCGCGACCTTGTTCTTCACCACCTTCACGCGGGTCGCGTTGCCCACGACCTCATCGCGGTCCTTGATGGCGCCGATGCGGCGGATGTCCAACCGCACGGAGCTGTAGAATTTCAGCGCATTGCCGCCCGTCGTCGTCTCGGGAGAGCCAAACATGACCCCGATCTTCATGCGGATCTGGTTGATGAAAATCACCATGCAGTTCGACCGCGCGATAGAGCCGGTGAGCTTGCGCATCGCCTGGCTCATCAGGCGGGCATGAACTCCGACGGAGCTGTCGCCCATATCGCCTTCAAGCTCGCTCTTCGGGGTCAGCGCGGCAACCGAATCGACCACAACCATGCTGACAGCGCCAGAACGCACCAGCGTGTCGGTGATCTCAAGCGCCTGCTCCCCGGTATCGGGCTGCGAAATCAGCAGCTCATCCAGATCCACGCCCAGCTTCTTGGCATAGACCGGGTCAAGCGCGTGTTCGGCGTCCACAAAGGCGCAGACCCCGCCCTTTTTCTGCTCTTCCGCAATGCAATGCAGCGTCAGGGTCGTCTTGCCCGAGCTTTCAGGCCCGTAGATCTCAACAATCCGGCCCTTGGGCAGGCCGCCAATGCCAAGCGCGATGTCCAGCCCTAGGGAGCCCGTGGAGGTGGATTCAATCTCCCGTGCGGGGTTGTCCCCGCCCAGTTTCATGATCGAGCCCTTACCGAACTGCCGTTCGATCTGGGCGAGCGCGCTGTCGAGCGCCTTTTGCCGGTCGCTGGATTTCTTGTCCGTCATAGTCAGAAGGTCTGCCGTTGCCATGGATTTGGCTCCTTATCCCATACCGCCCGAGCAGCGGCAATCGCTGCCGTGTTCGCCCCTTGTTCTATTTTGAATAGATACAAAAAGGGAACACTTCAACACAAATCTTAACCACTGCCCGACAGTGGGTGATGCGCGGTTAACAGATCGTGAAGGAGCGCCCAGAAAATGCCCCCGGGATTTCGCGTAGCGGCGCTGTGTCGTCCCGGAAATTGCGCCGCAAAAGTCACCAGAGCCGCTGGCAGGGCCATGAGCGCGACCGCGTGCCTCAAGGGCACCGTGAAGAGCACCACAAACGGATCGTAGCACCGCGCGTGGGGATGGGCCCGCTCCTTGTGGCGCTGAACGGGGGCACGGCGGCGCCCTTCCGGCACATCCGCGGCTCACAGGGAGGTGATACGGCGTTTCAGCATATCGAGCACAGAAAGGCCCGTGGTGCCGATCGAGGAACTCGAACCCCCGCCCCCCTGATTGCAAACCCGCGTGATCCTTGGGGCATCCGCGTGATCGGCGGGTCCGAGTTTCTTGCGACCCTCGGGCTTGGCCATGCGCGGAGCTACATCGAGGCCACCCTCGCCCGGCTTGGCGTGCGTTTCGACCCGCAGCATGTCAGCATCGGGCGCGCTGATTTCTGCGTGGACGTGCTGGCGCCGGGGTTTGAGCTGGTGCCAAAGCAGTTCGTCATGCACAGCCATGCCAACCGCGCCGACCACATGGACGAGATG